>Ga0310811_10010533_pt1 | contig 11947 bp, 12 predicted proteins | sample YCmetagenome_FD_207642 | JGI IMG/M metagenome (GOLD analysis project Ga0310811, IMG submission 207642) | Soil microbial communities from experimental microcosm in Duke University, North Carolina, United States - YC | ecosystem: Engineered > Artificial ecosystem > Soil microcosm > Unclassified ...
CTACCCTATATCGCGGCCCTGCTGGTCGGTCTGATGCTGATCATCCTGTTCCCACAGATCTCGCTGTTCCTGCCCAGGAGCGCCGGGCTGATCAAATAGGTCTTCACATCGCCGGCTTGCCGATGCCGCCGCGGGCGCGACGGGCGAGATAGACCTGGAGGTGGGCGTAGGACATGCGCAAGTTGGGCGTGGCGATGCCGGCCTTCTTCGCCCGGGCGATCATGTCGCCGACGATGTGGTCGGCCTCGACCATCGTACCCTTCTCGAGATCGTGCAACATCGAGGCGGCGAAGCGCGAGCCCTTATGGCTGAAGAAGGCGCGCACGGTGGACATGCCCGTCTCGCCCGGGTCGCAGCCTGCCGCAGCGGCGACCTTGCGGCACTCCTCGGCGGTCTCGAACATGATCGCCTGGCCCTCGGCTGCCTCCAGGATGTCGCCCGAGGTGCCTCGCATCAGGCAGCACATCGCGGCCAGTGTGCACAGCATGATCCACTTGTCCCACAGATCCTGGATGATGTTGCCGTGCAGGCCGCCATCGAGGCCGGACTTCTTCACCGCCGCATCCAGCTCGACCAGGGCCGGCCGTCCCGGCTTGCCGTCGCGCTCGCCGAACGAGACGGCGGCGAACGGGCTGGTGTGCAGGATCTCGCCCTTGGGCGACATCGCGACGCCGACCCGCGCCAGTCCGCCGCTCACGTTGGCAGCGCCGAACCTGGCGTCGAGGACGTCGAGATGGCGCATGCCGTTCAGCAGCGGCACCACTGTCGCGCCCGGCTTGACCGCTGGCGCCACCGCCTCGATTGCCGAGTCGAGGTCGTAGGCCTTGCAGGTCAGGATGACCAGGTCGTACGGCCCGCCCTCCGCGCCGCCCAGCACGGTCTTGACCTGCTGCGTGATGTCTCCCTTGGTGCTCTTGATCACCAGGCCGTCGCGCTGCAGCGCCTCGCGCCGGGCCGGACGGACGAGAAACGTCACGTCGGCGCCACTCTGGTGCAGGCGGCCGCCCATATAGCCGCCGATCGCACCGGCGCCCAGGACCAGGGTCCTCACGATTTCAATCCTCCGCGCGCGCGGCGCGCTTCATAGGCCTGCAGATGAGCATAGGCGAAGCGCAAATTGGGCGCGGCCACGCCCGCCTTGCGCGCCCGCATCAGCATGTCGCCGACGATCGAACGGGCTTCGACCGCACCGCCCTTCTCCATGTCGCCCAGGATCGAGGCCACGGCCTTGCCGCCCGGCTGCGTCAGGCCGGATTCCAGCCCGGCCCGCACCTTGGCGCTGGGCGCGTGGCCAGCCGCTGCGGCGACCTGGCAGCATTCGTCCAGAGTTTCGCGCACAAGCGCGGCGCCGTCCTCGGCGGCGACGATGTCGCCCACCGTGCCGCGCATGGCTGCGCACATCGAGGCGATGGTGCCCAGCATCACCCACTTGTCCCACAGATCCTGGTTGATGTCGGGGTTCAGGCCGCCGTCGATGCCGGCCTTCTTGCAGGCCGCGTCGAGATCGACCAGCGCCTTGCGCGGCGCCGTGCCGTGGCGCTCGCCGAACGACACGCCCGAGGCGCCGCTGTGCAGGATCTCGCCGTTGGGTCCCAGCATTCCGGAGATACGCGCCAGGCCGCCCGCGACGCGCGCCGGGCCGAACTTTGCATCGAGCGTGGCGAAGTGGGCATGGCCGTTCAGCATCGGCACGATGGTGGTGTCGGGACCAACGGCCGGCGCGATCGACGCGATGGCCGAGTCGAGGTCGTAGCCCTTGCAGGCCAGGATCACGACGTCGTAGGGCCCGCCGCTGTCGCCCCTGGTCACGACCTTCACCGGCACGGTGAAGTCTCCCTTGGGACTCTTCACCACCAGTCCGTTGGCCTTCACCAGCGCCGCGCGCTTCTCGCGCAACAGGAAAGTGGTATCGATGCCGGCCTGCGTCAGGCGAGCGCCCCAATAGCCGCCGACGGCGCCGGCGCCCAAAATCAGGATCTTCACTTCTGGATCTTCCTTTCAGCCACCCAATCGGCGAGCCAGGTCGCGAGGTCGTCGGTCTGGTGGTGGACATGGTCGAGGTCGAGGCCTTCGGCGCGCTTGACGCTTTCGTCGGTGCGGATCCACACCGTGCGCATGCCGAGGTCGCAGGCCGGCTTGAGATTGATCACGATGTCGTCGCACATCGCCGCACGCGCCGGATCGATGCCATGCCGGGAAACCAGCTGCTCGTAGATCTGCTTGTGCGGCTTGGGCCAGTAGTCACCGGCCACGATGTCGAAGATCGCCTCGAAATGATGCGCCACGCCCAGCCGTTCCATGACCCGCTCGGCGTGCGGCACGTCGCCCGCAGTGAAGATCAGCTTGCGGCCCGGCAGGGCGGCGAGCGACGCCTCGAGCGAGGGATTGGGCTGCACCGGCGAGTAGTCGATGTCGTGCACGTAGTCGAGATAGTGGCGCGGATCGACGCCGTGCAGGCTCATCATGCCGCGCATCGAGGTGCCGTGCTCGCGCCAGTACTGCTTCTGCACCCGGCGCGCCTCCTCGGCGTCGACCTTGAGCCAGTCGGAGATGTAGCGGCCGATGCGGACGTCGATCTGGGCAAACAGGTTGCAACGCGCCGGATAGAGCGTGTTGTCGAGGTCGAACAGCCAGACGTCGGGGTCATGTTGGGGAGGCATGGAGGCCTGGATTAGCGGCGCCGGAAGGATTTGTCGATCATCCTGACCCTCCCCGTCGGAGCCACGGTCGTAATCCCCAGGGCCGCCGTTCCCGTTGTGGCACAATACCCGGCATCATGGATTATCTGATCATTGGGCTGCTGGGCGCCGTGGCGCTGCTCCTCCTGGCGCTGCTGTTCGTGACCCTGCGGCGGCGCGACGGCGAGACTGCAGAGGCCTTGCGCCACCAGCTCGCCCTGGCGCTTGGCCAGCAGGCCGAGACGGTGCAGCGGGTCGAGCGCTCCCTGCGCGAGCAGGAACAGGCGCTATCAAAGGTCGTCGCCGAGCGCCTCGACCGCTCCGAGCAGGCGACTGGCCAGATCGTCACCGACCTGCGCGAGCGCCTGGTCCGCATCGACGAGGCGCAGCGCAAGATCGGCGAGCTCTCCACCCAGGTCGTGAGCCTGCAGGAGGTGCTGTCCAACAAGCAGGCACGGGGCGCCTTCGGCGAGGTCCAGCTGGCCGACCTGGTGCAGAATGCGCTGCCGCCGCAGGCCTACGAATTCCAGTGCACGCTCTCCACCGGCGTGCGCGCCGACTGCGTGCTGAAGCTGCCCAATCCGCCGGGCGCGATCGCCATCGACGCCAAGTTCCCGCTCGAGAGCTACACGGCGCTTCGCGCCGTGTCGGCCGGCGATGCCGCCGCCCTGCAGGTCGCCCAGCGCGCCTTCCAGCAGGCCATCCGCAAGCACATCGGCGACATCCGCGACAAATACATCGTGGCCGGCGAGACGGCCGAATCGGCGCTGATGTTCCTGCCCTCCGAGGCAGTCTATGCCGAGCTGCACGCGAGCTTCACCGGCCTGGTCGAGGAGTCCTACCGCGCCCGCGTCTGGATCGTCTCGCCGACGACGCTGATGGCCACGCTCAATACGGTGCGCGCCGTGCTCAAGGACGTGCGCATGCGCGAGCAGGCCGGCGAGATCCAGAAGACGGTCGGCCTGCTGCTCGACGACGTGCGGCGGCTTGCCGACCGGGTCGACAGGCTCAAGACCCACTTCGGCCAAACCGAGAAGGATCTGCGCGAGGTCGACATCTCGACCGATCGCATCACCAAGCGCGGCCAACGCATTCTCGACGTCGATCTCGGCGAGGAGCCGGCGCTGCTGCCACAGGCAGGGGAAAGTCAGAAATAAGAAGAATTCGTTCTGGAAGACCGTCGAGCAGGGCCGACACGTCCTTCTCGACGAGCCTGGGTCACCCCCAGGGACCGCGGCGGCTCGGCTGCGATGCAGACGAGGCCCATGGGCCTGTCGCCGACATGGCCGGCGCCATGCTGTAGCCCGCCATCGCCTCCAGCCGCGCAATGCGCTCCTCCATCGGCGGATGGGTCGAGAACAGGCTGGCGAGCCCACCCGAGGTCAGCGGGTTTGCGATGTAAAGGTGCGCCGTCGCCGGATTGGCTTCCGCCACCTGATTGGGGATCTGCTGCGTGCCGGCATGCAGCTTGGCCAAGGCCGAGGCGAGCCACTGCGGCTGGCCGGAAATCTCCGCGCCCATGCGGTCGGCCTCGTACTCTCGGCTGCGGCTGATCGCCATCTGCACCAGGGTGGCGGCAAGCGGCGCCAGGATCATGGCCGCGATCGCCACGATCGGATTGACCAGCGGCCGGCCTTCCGAGTCACGGCCACCGCCCATCAGGCCACCGAAGCTCGCCAGCATGCCGATGGCGCCCGACAGCGTCGCGGCGACGGTCATGATCAGGGTGTCGCGATGGCGGACGTGGCTCAACTCGTGCGCCATCACGCCGGTGATCTCCTCGCGGCTGAGGTAGCGCAGCAGGCCGGTCGTCGCCGCCACGGCGGCGTGCTCGGGATCGCGGCCCGTGGCGAAGGCGTTGGGCTGCTCCTCGTTGATGATGTAGACGCGCGGCATCGGCAAGCCGGCGCGCTGGGCCAGACCCTGGACGATTCCGTAGAGCTCGGGCGCCTCGTTAGGCCCGACCTCCTGGGCGTTGCTCATGCGCAGCACCATCTTGTCGCTGTTCCAGTAGGCGAACAGGTTCATGCCCAGCGCCACGACCAGGGCGATGACCAGGCCGGACTGGCCGCCCAGCAGGTAGCCCACGACCAGGAAGAATCCGGTCAGGGCGGCCAGGAGAAGGGCAGTGCGAAAGTAGTTCATGGCCCGAAAGATGGTTTCCGACTGTGGCGAATCAAGGCAGGGACCGGCATCATGGCGCCATGACCGACACGAAGAAGCCGACCGTCCCCGAGGACGCTCCGCCGCCTGAGGCCGCCGCGCCGGAACCACGGCCCGTCGACCCGAACGCCGCCGCGATGGCCCTGATCAAGAATGTCGAGGAAATCGGCGGCCCGCCCGGCCCTGAACCGACACGCTATGGCGACTGGCAATTCAACGGCCGGGTCACGGATTTTTAGCTTCTCGGGATGTGACCATGAGCAATGCGTAACGACATCTTCCATCCCGACTTCAGGGCGGCACCGTGGTGGTGGGAGGCTTGGACGCCCAACAATGCGCTGTCGCAGGATCCGCCGGCCCGCGCCGACGTAGTGATCGTCGGCGCCGGCTACGGCGGCCTGTCGACGGCGCTCGAACTCAGCCGCAACGGTGTGCGTGCCGTCGTGCTGGAGCGCGGTGATTTCGGCATCGGCGCCAGCACGCGCAACGGCGGCATGGTCTCGGGCGGCACCAATCTCGGCAAGGGGCTGGGCGGCAAGAGCCCGATCGCCGACGAGTTCGAGCGCAACAAGGCGGCCCTGATGGGCGCCGGCGCCGATTCGTTAACCGTGCTCACCGACATCATCGCCCGCGAAGGCATCGAGTGCGGCCTGACGATGAACGGCCGCTTCGTCGGCGCCTGGACGCCGCGCCACTACGACGACATGGCGACCAAGGTCGAGACCTACAACACCTACGCCAATGCCGGCAGTCACATGGTGCCGCGCGAGCGCCAGCGCGAGATGATCGCCTCCGACTATTACTTCGGCGGCATGTATGCGAGCCGCGCCGGCCATCTCCATCCGGCGCTCTATTACAAGGGTCTGATAGAGGCAGCGCATCGCGCCGGCGCCATCCTGTGCGCCAACGTCGAGGCCGAGCGCCTCGAGAAGACGGCGACCGGCTGGCGCGTGGTGACGGCGAAGCGCCCGGTCGAGACAGGCGAGGTCGTGGTCGCGACCAACGGCTACACGGGGGACCTGACGCCGCGACTGAAGCGCCGCGTCGTGCCGGTGGCGAGCCATATCATCGCCACCGAGGAGCTGCCGGAGAATGCCCGGACCCTTTTGATCCCGGAGCTGCGCGCCATCGGCGACACCAAGCGCGTGCTGACCTACTACCGGCCGTCGCCGGACGGCAAGTACCTGATCTTCGGTGGCCGCGCCCGTTTCACCGCGGCACCGCCGGAAGTGAGCGCGCCGGCGCTCTACCGGTACATGGTCGATCGTTTTCCGCAGCTCGACGGCATCCGCATCACCCATGCCTGGACCGGCAATGTGGCCTTCGCCCTGGATTACATGCCGCACATGGGCACCGACCAGGGCATTCACTACCTGCTCGCGTGCAACGGCAACGGCGTCGCCATGATGACCTATCTCGGCACGCAGACCGCCAGGAAGATCGTCGGTGGACGCAATGAGCCGGTCAATCCGCTGGATGGCCGCGACTTCCCCGAGCATGCGCTCTACAACGGCGAGCCGTGGTTCCTGCCGATGATCGGCGCTTGGTATCGCACGCGCGATTGGCTCGACCGCCGATTGGCGGCCTGAAGGAGGCGCAACATGTCCGTGCTGCTGACCGATGCGCCGTTTGCCGGTGTGCGCCGGCTTACCCTCAATCGGCCGGAAAATGTCAGCCGCTTCCGACGCGACGGGCAGAGCGTGTCGAGCCTGCTCAGCGAGCGCGATTCCAAGTTCGGCGACCATCGCGAACGCTCATGAACGAGCTCCCCGTCAGCCTGGCCGACGTCCAGGAAGCCGCCAAACGGATTGCCGGCGCAGTGGTGCGTACGCCGTGCCTCAAGAGCGACACGCTGTCGCGCATCGCCGGCGCCGACATCTGGGTCAAGTTCGAGAACCTGCAGTACACCGCCTCGTTCAAGGAGCGCGGCGCACTCAACACGCTGCTGCAGCTCACGCCGGACGAACGCAAGCGCGGCGTCATCGCCATGTCGGCCGGCAATCATGCGCAGGGGGTCGCCTACCACGCCGGCCGGCTGAGCATTCCGGCTACCATCGTCATGCCCTCCTTCACACCCAACGTGAAGGTGAAGCACACGCGCGATTACGGCGCGCGCATCGTCCTGCACGGTGACACGCTGGCCGAGGCGGGTGCCGAAGCGCATCGCCTGGCGGCGGCCGAGCACCTGGTGTTCGTGCATCCCTACGACGATCCGCGCATCATCGCCGGCCAGGGCACGGCCGCGCTCGAAATGCTGCAGGATGCGCCCGAGATCGACACGCTGGTGGTTCCGGTCGGCGGCGGCGGCCTGATTTCCGGCTGCGCCGTCGCCGCGCGCGGCCTCAAGCCGGACATCCGCCTGATCGGCGTCGAGGCGGCGGGCTACGCCGCCATGCGCCAGCTTCTGGCCGGCGAGGAAGTGACGGTGGGCGGCGACACGATCGCCGAAGGCATCGCCGTGCGCGACATCGGCCGCGCGCCGCTCGCCATCGCCCACGCCCTGCTCGATCGTGTGCTGGCGGTCGACGAGGTGACGATCGAGCGTGCCATCGCCCTGCTGCTCGAGGTCGAGAAGACGGTGGCCGAAGGCGCCGGCGCCGCCGGCCTGGCGGCCTTGCTCGCCCATCCGCAGCCCTTCACCGGCCGCAAGGTCGGGCTGGTGGTGAGCGGCGGCAACATCGACACCCGCCTGCTCGCCTCGATCCTGCTGCGCGGCCTGGTGCGCGACGGCCGCATCGTGCGCCTGCGCCTCACCATCAGCGACCTGCCCGGTCAGCTCGCCCGCGTCGCCGGCTTGATCGGCAAGGCCGGCGGCAACATCGTCGACGTCCAGCACCAGCGCCTGTTCGGCGGCGTCGCCGCCAAATCGACCGAGCTCGACGTCACCGTCGAAACCCGCGACCGTCCGCACGTCCGCGTGCTGGTGGCGGCCCTGGAGAGCGAGGGGTTCAAGGTCCGCGTGCTGCAGGACGCGGACCCCTGAACGTCACCCCTTGAGTCGGGAAACCCGTCGCAGCTTTCGCTCGGCTTCGGGGTTCTTGATGCTGATGACCATGATTCACATTCCTGGTGCAGAAATCACAATATGATCGAGAAAGACGGCTCTTACAGGCTACGGCCGTGCGGAGTATAGACCGCGCCATGTCCGCCGCCCCGCACTACGTCCCCTCGCCCACGCCCGACCTTGCCCGCGTCGAGAGGGCACTGGTTTCCGTCTCCGACAAGGAGGGCCTGATCGAGCTCGGCAAGGCGCTGGCCCGGCACGGGGTCGAGATCCTCTCGACCGGGGGCTCGGCCAAGGCCTTGCGCGATGCCGGGATCGCCGTCGTCGAGGTGAGCGACCACACGGGCTTTCCGGAGATCATGGACGGGCGGGTCAAGACCCTGCAGCCGTCGATCCATGGCGGCATCCTGGCCCGCCGCACCGACGAAGGTCATCGCAAGGCGATGCGTGACCACAAGATCGCCGGCATCGACCTCGTGGTGTCGAACCTCTATCCGTTCGAGGCCACGGTGGCGCGCGGCGCCGACTTTCCGACCTGCGTCGAAAACATCGACATCGGCGGGCCGGCGCTGATCCGCGCCTCGGCCAAGAACCATGACTTCGTGACGATCGTGGTCGATCCGGCCGACTACGCATCGGTGATCGCCGAGCTCGACGCCAACCAGGGCGCCACCACGCTGGCGCTGCGTCGCAGGCTGGCCGCCAAAGCCTATGCCCGTACCGCCTCTTACGATGCGGCGATCGCCGCCTGGTTCGCGAGCCAGCAGGGCGAGACCTTCCCTGAACGATTGACCATCACGGCCGAGCGCGTCCAGACGTTGCGCTATGGCGAGAACCCGCACCAGCAGGCGGCGTTCTATTCCGACGGCAGCAAGCGGCCGGGCATCGCCACGGCGCGCATGGTCCAGGGCAAGGAGCTTTCCTACAACAACATCGGCGATACCGAGGCAGCCTACGAGTGCGTCGCCGAGTTCAAGGAGCCGGCGGTGGTCGTGATCAAGCACGCCAACCCGTGCGGCGTAGCGATCGGCGCCGATCAGTACGCCGCCTACCTGAAGGCCTATGCCTGCGATCCGGTGTCGATCTATGGCGGCATCGTCGCGCTGAACACGACCCTCGAGGCGCGCACCGCCGAGGATCTCGCCAAGCGCTTCCTCGAGGTCATCATCGCGCCCGATGCTACCGCGGAGGCGCTGGCCGTGTTGGCGCGCCGCAAGGCCGTGCGCGTCCTGCTGGCCGGCAGCCTGCCCGATCCCACCAGCGCTGGCATGACCTTGAAGAGCGTCGCCGGCGGCTACCTGCTGCAGAGCCGCGACAACGGCCATGTGCCCAGGAGCGCACTCAAGGTCGTGACCAGGCGCGCCCCGACACCGAAAGAGATCGACGACCTGCTGTTCGCCTTCACGGTCTGCAAGCACGTGAAGTCGAACGCCATCGTCTACGCCAAGGACGGCGCCACCGTGGGCGTCGGCGCCGGCCAGATGAACCGCCGCGATTCCTCGCGCATCGCAGCCATCCGCGCCGCCGAGTCAGGCGACTTGGCCGGCCTGAAGGAAAGCCCGGCGATCGGCAGCGTGGTCGCGTCCGACGCGTTCTTCCCGTTCGCTGACGGCCTGCTCGCCGCCGCCGAGGCGGGGGCCACGGCGATCATCCAGCCCGGCGGCTCGATGCGCGATCAGGAAGTGATCGACGCGGCCGACGAAAAGGGACTGGCTATGGTGTTCACCGGGATGCGGCACTTCCGGCACTAGGCCGCAGCGCCGGTTGACTGGTGGCGAGCCAGATGCCGGCGAACACGGCGATCAGGCCGAGTACCAGGTTGAGCGTGACGGGTTCGCCGACCAGCACATTCGCCAGCAGCGCCGCGGCGATCGGATTGACTGTCATGGTGTTGGCGACACGCGTTGGCGAGGCGCGCTCCAGCGCCATCACCCAGAGGATGAACGCCAGCGCCCCGCCGGTGACGCCGAGGTAGACGCCAGCGATCCACTGGGGCGTGCCAAAGGTCGCGAGAACGGCGAGCCGCCCGGTGACGAGGGTCACGATCAGCAGGGCCACGGCGCCCGCGCCCATGCCGACGGCCAGGAAGCCGAGCGCACTGGAGCGCTGGATCAGCGGCCGTGACAGCACGTTGTAGAGCGCCATGCAGACAACGGCGCCGGCCATGATCAGCTCGCCCCTCCATGCCCCGGCCGGAGCGGTGCCGAGATCGAGCGCCAGCGCGGCGACGACGCCCAGCACGGCGATGCAGACCCCGACGGTCTTGCGCAGGGTCAGCGCCTCAACGCCCAGGAGGGCGCCCACCACCATGGTCTGCAGCGGCAGGGTCGAAAGGGCGAGGCTGGCGCGCGCCGCCGTCGTGTAGCCGATCGCGAGATTGTACAGGATGGTGAACAGGCCATAGAACAAGAAGCCGAGGCCAACGACGCTCGGCAGATCCTGGCGTCCCGGCCAGCGCGCCCGCATCAGGAGCGCCGCCGGCAGCACGCAAAGGACGCCGATGCCCCAGCGCAACAGGGCGAGCGTCAGCGGATCGGCGCTGCCCACGAGATAGCGGGTCACCGCCGCCGCCGTGCCGCCGAGGGAGCTCGACACGATCGCGATAGCCACGCCAAGCCACTCGCCCACCGGACCCTCCCTCTGCCGCATCACCGCGACCTGTCACTGTCGTGACCTGTCGCTGTCGTGACCTGTCGCGTCGCCGCGCGATGTGCAATGGTGGCAAATACAGTCGTGTTTTCAACTACTTGTCAGGTAGTCATGGAGAGGAAGCAGAGCTTCGCGACCGAGTTGCGGGCGTGGCGCCAGCGCCGCGGACGCTCGCAGCTCGACCTTGCCGGGCGCCAACATCTCACAGCGCCACCTGAGCTTCCTCGAACTGGGTCGCGCCGCGCCGAGCCGCGAGATGGTGATGCGCCTCGCAACCGCGCTCGACGTGCCGCTGCGCGAGCACAATGCGCTCCTGCTGGCGGCCGGCTTCGCGCCGGTATGGCGCGAGACCGATCTTGCCGCGCCCGAGCTCTCCCAGGTGAGCGACGCGGTCGGACACATGCTCGCCCAGCAGGAGCCGTTTCCCGGGGTCGCCGTCGACCGGCAATGGAACCTGCTCAAGGCGAACCAGGGTGCGGCACGCCTGGTCGAGTTCCTGGTCGGGCCGCTGGCGCCCGGTGCAAAGGTCAATCTTGCCGACGCGCTCGTTGCTCCCGACGTGTTGCGGCCGTTCCTGACCAATTGGGCCGATGTCGTGCGCTACTTCGTGCGCAGCGTCGAGGCCGACGCCGCCGCCGACGGGCGGCCCGAGACCGCGGCGCTGCTGGCCCGGCTTCTGGCCTACGAGGGCGTGCGCTCGGCGCTCCAGGAGCCGACCTCCTATGGCGCCGCGAGTCCGGTGCTGCCGATGCACTTCCGCAAGGGCGATGTCTCGCTGGAACTTTTCACCACCATCGCCACGCTCGGCATCCCGCGCGACATCACGCTGGAAGAGCTGCGCATCGAATGCTTTTTCCCGATGGATGCCGCAACCGCGAAGATCCTGCGCGGCTGGGCAGCCTAGCGATCGGGCACGCCGACGGAAAACGCCGATGGCAGCACGCTGACCTCCAGCGGCAGGCGGCCAACGGTCTCGCCATCGAGGTCGACCAGCGTCTCGACGGGCGAGTCGAACTTGAAGGACGTACCTCGGCAGGAGCGCACCTCGGGATGCCCGAGATGGGCGCCGCTGTAGAGCTTTGGCATGACGCCGAGCAGCATACCGAGCGGAGGGATATCACCCAGTTCGATCAGGTCGAGGACGCCGTCGTCGAAGCGCGCGCCCGGCATCAGTTTCATGCCGCCGCCACCATTCTCGGTGTTGGCGACCATGGCGGTGAAGATCGGCCGCGTGCCCTGCGGGACGCCATCGATCGTGATCGCGACGGCGCGGTTGCGGTAGCCCAGGGTCACCGGCGGGGTCATCAGGAAATAGGCGATGCCGCCCAGCTTCTTGGCCCAGCGCGACTGCGAGGTGCGATGGCTGATGGTCGCCGCCGCGCCGAGCGAGACGATGAGATAACCGAAGCGTTCGACCGGCCGGCCGTCGAGCCCGATGCAACGGACATGCAGG
>Ga0310811_10010534_pt1 | contig 11947 bp, 11 predicted proteins | sample YCmetagenome_FD_207642 | JGI IMG/M metagenome (GOLD analysis project Ga0310811, IMG submission 207642) | Soil microbial communities from experimental microcosm in Duke University, North Carolina, United States - YC | ecosystem: Engineered > Artificial ecosystem > Soil microcosm > Unclassified ...
GGGCACGTAATACTTGCCGGCGACGTCGCCGATGCCGAGCAGCAACGAAGCAAGGAACGGCCCGGTGATGCTGGAAGAGCCGCCGACGGTGACCACGATCAGGAAGTAGATCATGAACTTCAGCGGGAAATACGGATCGAGGCCGAGGATTTCGGCGCTCAGCGCGCCGCCGAGGCCGGCAAGGCCGCAGCCGAAGGCAAAGGTGAAGGCGAAGACCTGCGGCACGTTGATGCCGAGGCCGCTGGCCGCACGCGGATCGTCGACCGCCGCGCGCAAGCGGCTGCCAAATCGCGTCTTGGCCAGGATCAGCTGCAGCGCTACCGTCAGCAGGCCGCAGATCACGATGATCATCAGCCGGTAGCGGCCGATGCCGACGCCAAAGAAGTCGAACTGGCCTTCGAGCGCGGCCGGCAGCTTGATGAAGATCCGCGACGATCCCATGATGTAATCGACCGCCGCGACCGACATGAAGACGAGGCCGACCGAGAACAGCACCTGGTCGAGATGGCTTCGCGTGTAGAGGTGACGGTACAGCGTCCGTTCCAGCAGCACGCCGATCAGGGCGCTCGACACAAAGGCAAGCGGCAGCGCGGCAAAGAACGGCCAGGAGGAGTTGTTGACCAGAACGGCGCAGATGTAGCCGCCGGTCATGGCGAAGGCGCCATGGGCGAGATTGACGAAGTTCATCAGTCCCAGCGTCACGGCAAGCCCGCAGGCCAGCACGAACAGCAGCATGCCGTAGGCGACGCCGTCGAACAGGATGGTGAAGAGCGTGGTCATCTCGGATTCACTGGCCTAGAACTAAGAGCCCCTCACCCGGATCGCTGCGCGATCCGACCTCTCCCTGCAAGAGCGGGGCGAGGTTGGCGCGGAGCAAGCCGCACGTCCCACCATCTCTTCGGGAAACGAAGCACGTGCCTCGAATGCCGCTCTGCTCCCTCGCCCCGCTCTTGCGGGGAGAGGGTTGGGGTGAGGGGCAGGCCGCGGGCACGAACCTCACTTCTTGGTCTTGCCGGAATCCTTCACCGCCTCGAAGGTCGCGAATTCGACGTTATAGAGTTCGCCGTCGACCTTCTCGACCTTGCGGATGTAGATGTTCTGCACGATGTCGCGGGTCTCCGGATCGATCGAGATCGGGCCGCGGGGGCTTTCCCACTTCATGCCCTTCATCGCCTCGATCAGCCCGTCGCCGTCGGTCTTGCCGCCGGTCTTCTTCAGCGCCTCATAGATCAGACGGATGCCGTCATAGCCGCTGACCGCCATGAAGCCGGGGCGCGAGCCGAACGCCTTCTTGTAGGCGGCGACGAATTCCTTGTTGGCGGCCGAGGGGTGGGCGGCGGAATACAGATGCGCCGTCACGGTGCCGAGCGCGGCATCGCCCATGCCGTTGAGCAGATCGTCGTCCATCACGTCGCCCGGGCCGATCACCTTGATGCCGGACTTGTCGAGCCCGCGTTCGGCATATTGCTTCATGAAGTTGCCGCCCTGCCCTGCCGGCACGAACACGAACATGGCGTCGGGCTTGGAATCCTTCATGCGCTGCAGGAACGGCGCGAAGTCCGGATTGGCGAGCGGCACCTTGACCTCTTCGACCACCTCGCCGCCGCCGGCGGTGAAATTCTGCTTGAAGAAGGTCAGCGCGTCATTGCCCGGCGCGTAGTCGGAGGTAAGCGTAGCGACCTTCTTGATGCCGTTCTTGGCGGCCCAATCGCCGATGATGGTCGACGACTGCGCCAGCGTGAAACTGGTGCGCACGATATAGGGCGAACGCTCGGTGATGATCGAGGTGCCCGCCGCCATCACGATCTCGGGAATCTTGGCCTGCGTCGCCAGGGGTGCTGCGGCGAGCGCCGCGGGCGTGACCCCGAAGCCGGCGATGAAACTGACCTTGTCGTTGACGATCAGTTCCTGCGCCAGCCGCTTTGTGTTGTCGGGAACCGCCGCGTCGTCCTTGAGGATGATCTCGATCTTCTTGCCGGCGACGGTATCGCCGTTCTGCTGCATGTAGAGCTTGACCGCATTGTCGATCTGCTTGCCGGTCGATGCCTGGCCGCCGGTCATCGGCAGGATCAGGCCGATCTTGACGGCATCCTGCGCCTCAGCCGGCGCAATGGCCAACACGCCAGCGACGGCGCCTGCGGCCAGCAAGATTTGACTGCGAATAGACATGAACTTCTTCTCCCCCTGATCGATCTTGTGCCTGAACCGAGTTCCCGGCTCTTGTCCCACCATAGCCCAGATTTTTCGGCTGTAGCGCCGAGACATGGCGTCTTCCAGCGGCCTGTTGTCAATCGGACGAAGGATGCGCTTCCACCTCGGCGCGCGCCCCTCGGTGCTCGCCATTTGGCGACGACTCCAAGGTGCCGAAATACCATCGTCGCTTGCAGAAACAGCCGGGTTCCGCCCCCGCATGGCCCAATTTGTTCATCGCGTTATTTGTACGTTTGTACAAATAAAATGGTCCTGTCAACAAATAAGCGAATAGCGCCGGGGGCCACAGGGCGGCCCTAAATCCATCATCCTTAAAGGTCTAGATTGTAACCTGCCCCTGATGCCAATCCTCACCCGCCATATCGCCGTCATCGTTGCGCTCGCGCTCGCGGGCTTCGGCTTGGGCGGATGCGGAACCATCAATGAAAAACTCGCCTCCGGCGTCAGCGACGCCATTCCAGCGTGGGCCGGTGGCCTGCCCGCCGACGCCCCGCCGCGCCCCGGCTCGGCGAAGTACGACGAGTTCATGAAGGAACGTGAGCGGAAACGGCTGCTGCCCGCGTCTGAACGCGGCGAGGAAACCAAATCCGACCCATCCTCGTTGGGAACCATCCACTAGATCAACAACTGCCGTCGCAGCAGAAGCAATCGGCGGTTGTACCAATCACGGTGGTTATATAAGAGAGGCCGTTCCAGTAGCGGCCTTTTCGCCGGCGCATGGTGGGGTCGTGTGAATACAATATCGGAAGTAAAACAAGCCAAAATCCTGGTGATCGGCGGCACGGGCGTGGTGGGGAGTTATATCGTCGAACACCTCGTGCGCCGCGGCGAACGGCCCTTCGTGCTCTCGAGATCGCAGCGCGATGGCCCAGGCATTGAATGGATCCGCGGCGACATGACGGAACCGGAAGCGCTGAATCTTCCGGCGATCACGACGCTCTATTGCACTGCGGATGCCGTGCTGCTTGCGAACATATTGCCGCAGCTCTGTAGCCCGACGTTGAAGCGGCTCGTCGTCTTCACATCGACCAGCGTGATAACCAAGCAGGACACGGAAATCGTCGCCGAACGTGAATCGCTGCGGAAGCTCGCCGAGGCCGAGCAGACGATTGCCACGGTCTGCGAACAACACGGCATCGGCTGGACGATCCTGCGCCCCACTTTGATCTACAAGGAAGGGCGTGACACCAACATCACGCCATTGTCGCGGTTGATCAGGCGATTTGGATTCATGCCGCTGGTCGGCGGGGGACCCGGTCTGCGGCAACCGGTACACGCCGAGGATCTGGCGATCGGCGCCATCGCCGCGGCCGCCAGCCCTGCCGCAATCAACAAACTCTATTCCCTGCCGGGCCCAGAGACGGTTTCCTACCGCGAAATGATCGGCCGGATCTTTGATGGCCTCCGATTACCCCGACGGATGATTCCAGTGTCGCCTTTGCTGTGGCGAATCGCGTTCGCGCTGGCGAAACCGCTGTTTCCGGGCGCGAATGTGGCGATGGGCATCCGCATGATGAAGGACATGACCTTCGATGCCACGCCGGCCGTTCGCGACTTCGGCTGGAATCCCAGGGCTTTCCATCCCAGGTTCGATTAGAGCACGGCCGCCGCTGATCAATCCATGAACACGACGGTCTTGCGGCCATTGAGGATCACGCGATCCTCGAGGTGATGACGCATGGCACGCGCCAGCACGCGGCGCTCGATATCGCGGCCCTTGCGCGACAGATCTTCCGGCGTGTCGCGGTGGCTGATCCGCTCGACGTCCTGATCGATGATCGGACCCTCGTCGAGGTCGCGCGTGACGTAATGGGCGGTGGCGCCGATCAGCTTGACGCCGCGTTCATGCGCCTGGTGATAGGGCCGCGCGCCCTTGAAACCCGGCAGGAACGAGTGGTGAATGTTGATACATCGCCCCGACAGTCTCGCCGACATCTCGTCCGAGAGTATCTGCATGTAACGCGCCAGCACCACGAGGTCGGTGCCGCTGTCCGCAACCAGTTTCAGGATCGCCTGCTCCTGCTCGCGCTTGGTCTCCTTGGTGACCGGCAGATAGTGGAACGGAATCTCGCCGAAATCGAGATTGCCGTAGGTCTCGCGCGGATGGTTGGAGACGATCGCGGTCGGGATCATCTCGAGTTCGCCGGTGCGCCAGCGGTAGAGGATATCGACCAGGCAATGATCTGATTTGGAGACCAGCAGCATGACGCGGCGGCGGTTGGCGCGATCGCGCATCTGCCAGTCCATGCCGAAGCGGTCGGCGATCGCGGTGAAGCCGGTCTGCAATGCCCTCAATTCGACCGCGAGATCGGCGGCGGTAAACACCACCCGCATGAAGAATTTTTTGGTCTCGACGTCGTCGAACTGCTGGGCATCCAGGATGTTCTGCCCGTTATGTGCAAGGAACGTCGACACCGCGGATACGATACCGGGGCGGTCCGGGCAGGACAGGGTCAGGACGAATTGATGATCGGGCATGGCGTGGACTTGATTACAATTCAGGCAAGGGGTGCGAGGCTTCCGTTTGCGGCCCTGCTCTATCACCGCGAGGCGGCTTGCGCCAATCCAGAAACCGGGGTCAGGATGAACAAAGCACGACGATTTGCCTTGGAGCGAGGCCATGGCTGACAGACTGAACGGCTACCGTATCCTGATCCTGGAAACGCGCGAGGAAGCGCAGTTTTCGCGCCTGCTCGGCGAACAGGGCGCGGACGTGCTGCAATGCCCGATGTTCACCATCCACGACGCGCCGGAGCCCGCGCCGATCGAGGCATGGATCAGGCGGTTCGTCGACGCGCCTTTCGACGATCTGGTGCTGACGACCGGCGAAGGCCTCCGCCGGCTGATGAAAGTCGTGCGCCGCATCGGGCTCGAGCAGGAATTCATTGCGGCGCTCGGCCAGGCGCGCAAATTCGCGCGCGGCCCCAAGCCCGGCCGGGCGCTGCGCGAGATCGGGCTCGAGCCGCAGGTCACGACCGAGAAGCCCACTTCGGAAGGCATCGCCGAAATGCTTTCGCGCATCGATCTGCGCGGCCACCGTCTCGGGCTGCAGCTCTATCCGGACAAGGACCACAGCGTCCTGATCGCCGCGATCAAGGCGCTCGGCGCCGAGGTCGATACCGTACTGCCTTACGTCTATGACGCGCTGGCCGCCGACGCCAATATCGTCACCGCCATCGACGAGATGGCGGCAGGCCGCGTCGACGCGATCGCGCTGACGAGTTCGGGCCAGGTGCGGCGGCTGGTCGATGTCGCCAAGGCGCACGGGCGCGAGGCGCAGTTGCGCGACGGCCTGGCGCAGACGCCGATCGCTTCCGTGGGGCCGGTGGTTTCGGACGAACTGAAATCGCTGGGATTACGCACCGACATATCGCCGGCCAATGAGGCCTATTTCATGAAGCCGCTGATATCGGCGATGGCGAGCGCGCTCGGCAAGAATCCGCCACGGGCGACGGGGGCGAGATAACCACCACCGTCATTGCGAGGAGCGCAGCGACGAAGCAATCCATTCTTTACTTTGCCTAGCACGATGGATTGCTTCGCTGCGCTCGCAATGACGGAAATTTATTCCGCCGCTTGTTTGGATTCGCTGAGATAAGCCCGGTAAGCGCGCTTCAGTCCGTCTTCGAGCGAGGTGCTGGCGCGCCAGCCGAGTTGGGCGAGCCTGGAGACATCAAGGAGTTTGCGCGGGGTGCCGTCGGGGCGCGAGGTGTCATAGCTGATCTCGCCGGTGTAGCCGACGGTGGCCGCCACCACGCGGGCGAATTCGGCGATGGTGATGTCCTCGCCGGTGCCGATATTGACCAGTTGATCGCTGGAATAGGTCTTCATCAGATGGATGCAGGCGTCGGCGAGATCGTCGACATAGAGGAACTCGCGCCGCGGCGTGCCGGTGCCCCACACCACGATGTTCTTGGCATCCGACACCTTCGCTTCGTGGAAGCGCCGGATCAGGGCGGCAACGACGTGGCTGTATTCGGGATGATAATTGTCGCCGCTGCCATAGAGGTTGGTCGGCATCACGCTGATGAAGTCGCTTCCGTACTGGCTGCGATAGGCCTCGACCATCTTGATCCCTGCGATCTTGGCGATCGCGTAGGGCTCGTTGGTGATCTCCAGCGGCCCCGTCAGCATGGAATCCTCGCGCAACGGCTGCGGCGCCATTTTCGGATAGATGCAGGAGGAGCCCAGAAACATCAGTTTCTCGGCAGCATTGACATGCGCGGCGTGGATCACATTGGTTGCGATCGCCAGATTGTCGTAGAGGAATTCGGCGCGCAGCGTGTTGTTGGCGACAATGCCGCCGACCTTGGCTGCCGCGAGGAATACCGCCTGCGGACGCTTGGCGGCGAACCATTTGTTGACCGCAGACTGGTCGCGCAGATCGACCTCGCTGCGCGTGATCGTCAACAGCTCGACGCCTTCCTGCGCCAGCCGGCGCACCAGCGCCGCGCCGACCATGCCGCGATGGCCGGCCACGAAAACCGTCTTGCCTTTCAGATCAAACGGAGTTTTTGCCATTGGCAACCTCCTGCCGCGCGATGGCCAGATCGCCCGCGACCATCTCCTTGACGAGTTGGGCGAACGGCGTCTTCGGCTTCCAGCCGAGCTTTTGGCGCGCCTTGCTGGCGTCGCCGATCAGGAGGTCGACTTCGGTCGGGCGGAAATAGACGGGATCGATCCGAACCAGGGTCTTGCCGGACTTCCTGTCGACGCCGGTTTCATCGACGCCCTTGCCGCGCCATTCGATGCTGCGGCCCACTTCCGCAAACGCAAGCTCCACGAACTCGCGCACCGAACGGGTCTCACCGGTTGCCAGCACGAAGTCGTCGGGCTCATCGACCTGCAATATCCGGTGCATTCCCTCGACGTAGTCCCGCGCATGGCCCCAGTCGCGCTTGGCTTCGAGATTGCCGAGAAACATCGTCTGCTCGAGGCCGGTCTCGATGCGGGCAACGCTGCGCGTGATCTTGCGCGTCACGAAGGTCTCGCCGCGGATCGGGCTCTCGTGGTTGAACAGGATGCCGTTGGAAGCGAACATACCGTAGGCCTCGCGGTAGTTCACCGTGATCCAGTAGCCATACAGCTTCGCCACGCCATAGGGCGAGCGCGGATAGAACGGCGTGGTTTCCTTCTGCGGCACTTCCTGAACCAGACCGTAGAGTTCCGAGGTCGAGGCCTGGTAGAACCGCGTCTCCTTCTCCATGCCGAGAATCCGGATCGCTTCCAGCAGACGCAGCACGCCGATGGCGTCCGCATTCGCGGTATATTCGGGGCTCTCGAAGCTGACGCCGACGTGGCTTTGGGCGGCGAGGTTGTAGATCTCGGTCGGCCTGATCTGCTGCATCAGCCGGATCAGATTGGTCGAGTCGGTCATGTCGCCATAATGCAGCAGGAACGGCACGTTGCCGGCGTGTGGATCCTCGTAGAGATGATCGATGCGCGAGGTATTGAACGAGGACGAGCGCCGCTTGATACCGTGCACGGTGTAGCCGAGCCCGAGCAGATATTCGGCGAGATAGGCGCCGTCCTGGCCGGTGACGCCGGTAATCAGCGCAACCCGCGGTTTTGAATCTTGAGCCGCCATATGTTCTCCAACACGCCGCCGGCACTGCCTGGAGGCTTGCGACGGCGTCAGTAAATTCCGCCCCCATTCGCCCAGCCAAGCCGGGCGCGCAAGAGGGTTCAACCACGCGGGCGCTGGCCATAGCATCCAGCCCCACCGAAGTCTAATGCCAAAGTCGTTTGAAATCAGGTCTTTAGTTGTTAAAATCGAGTGGCGAGCCCACTCTGGCCGAGGCGAGAAACCCTAGGCCTTGGCGAGAACCGCCGCGGCGGCCTGCACCGTTTCCCTGGAAAGCCAGCCGTTCAGCAGAGGCTCTGCGCCGGCGATAGCGGCTTCGATTGCCGCATAGGCCCGGCTCCGAAGCTGTCTCTTTGATTTGGCAAAGGCTGCTTGCGGCAGCGCCGCGAATTCACCGGCCTTCGCCAAGGCGCACTCGAACAGCGCTTCAGGTTCCACCATTTCGTCAAACACGCCGGCTTCGAGCGCGGCGGAGGATGTCATGTTCTGGCCGAACAATATCAGTTGCCGGGCGACATGAGGCGCCAACTCCGCGCGAACCACTTCCATCGCACCGACCGGATAAGGCACGCCGACACGAACCTCGGTCAGACCGGCAAGGAATTGGGTCTTCACCGCAACGCGCCAGTCGCAGCACAACGCCAGCACCAGCCCGCCCGCGATGGCGTGGCCGTTGATCGCGCCCACCACCGGAACGGGACAACTGTAAACGGCATGGAAGGCGCGGTTCAACGCGCCCACCATCCGACGCTGATACGTCTCGTCGAAATCGGGCAGAGCCTTTAGATCCACTCCGGCGCAGAAGGATTTTCCCTGACCGGTCAGGACCAGGGACCTCGCCGACCTGTCATGTCCGAGACCTTGAAAAACAGCCGCGATCTGTTCCGTGAATTCGAGATTCATCGCGTTGGCGGGAGGACGCCTCAAGGTAACGATGGCGATCGGACCCTGGTGAACGACATCAATCATGCTCGCCATTTCATCGCGCTCCCTTTGCGCCGCAGAATTGATCGCTATTCCGCGGCCTTCTGCCTTTCGCCCGAACAAGCAAGCCCAAGGGCAACCTGCATCGACTGGTGATAATGGATCATGGCCGGCTCGTTGCGGCCGAAGACCGTGTGCGTCTGCGCCCCCGAAGTAAGACCGATCTGAATACTGCGCCCGGTCGGGAAATCCTCGCCCGTCACCACGTCGAGGATGAGTTGCATGTTCTTGTCCCAATGGACGCGCTCGTCGTCCGTAGCCGGCACGTGCGGTATATAAAGCCCAAGCTCCATCACGGCGCGATCAGGACGCTGCTCGCGCGGGAAGATGCGCGCGAGCTCGACATGGTCACCCTGAACGATCAGGACCGTGTTGGGAAACAGCGAGTAGACCAGCGTCGTGTTCCACATCAAGTCCCAGCTGTCTTCGGGCTCGGCCTTCAGTCGCTCCAATTTCTTGCGCGCAAAGGTCAGTCGATGATTGAGACCGAACGCCTCGAAGTCGGTGACGTTGCCGTGCAACACCTCTCTGAGCGAGTCCCGGTGCAGGAAGCCGACGTGATAGGCTTCGTTGAACGTATCCACCAGAATCTTCCAGTTCATGGTCTCAGGGATCACGCGCTTGTCGTAGAATGTCCAGGATGCGAATTCGAACGAGGCAAGCTCGGGTCCGAGCCCGCCGAGCCACGGATCAATGTCGAAATCGGTCGAACCATCCGCCGCCGGCGTCGGGATCACCCAGACCAGCCCGTGCTTCTCGCACAGGGGCAGTTCAGCAAGCGAAGATCGTTCGGCGCGCACGTCCGGAAAGCAACGCTCGTCGGGGATGCCTATCACCTTGCCGGCGAGGTCGTAGGTCCATGCATGGTAAGGGCAAGAGAAAAGACGCGCCGTGCCGCAGCCCTCGGCTACCTTGGCGCCGCGGTGCCGGCACACATTGAGGAACGCGCGCAATTTGCCGTCGCGCCCGCGCACGATCAGTACAGGCACCCCGACATAGTCATCCGTGCGGAAGTCACCGGGCTTGGCCCACTCCGAAGCAAAGCCCATCAGGATCGGGTGCTGGCGGAAAAGGATCTGCTGCTCCTGGGCCAAATGCTTGGTGTCGGTGTAGACCGACACGTCATTGCGCCAGGGCGCATCGGCCATGGAGGTGGTTCGGGTGTCAATATAATGCAGCAGCCGCTTCAAAAGCTGGATCTGATCGTGCCTGCGCATCGGGAACTCCGGTCGGCTGTCGCTTCGTCTACGATTTTTCAACCCTTGGATTTCAACGCCGTTGATACGGTACCGTATCTTACTGCCTGCGTCGGTTCAATACGGTACCGTATCACGATTTTGTGCCCAGGGATCCACATCCAGGCGTCGCGCAGCCGGATCGCGGCTGCGAACCGCGTCAGCGCGTTTTACTTTTGCCCGGTATCCATCAGGACCTTGGCGCAGGCGGCGACCAGGTTTGCGCGCCGGCGCGGATTCTCGTCGAAAAACAACAGGCTATGGCCGAACAAAAATGTATATAGCAGCACGGCGCGGGCATCCGCGTCCGGCACCGAAAGTCCGAGTTTTCGATAGAGCGAACTCACCGTTTTCAGGCGCACGGCGTCCACCTTTTCAGCGGCCGCAGCAGCGGCCGGATCATTGCGCGCCCACTGCCGTATCGCGAGTTCGATCGCGATACCCTGCGTGTTGGCGCGTTCGGAATACAGCCTGAAAATCGATCCAAGTCTCTCGGCCGGGGATTCGCCGCCCGCCTCGGCCTGCCGCTCGATCGCGCCGATGCGGCCTTCCCGCCATGTCTCGAGCATCGCATCCAAAAGCGCACGGCGATCCTTGAAGCGGCGGTAGAACCCGCCCTTGGTCACGCCCAGCCGTTCGGCCAGCACCTCGACGCGCACGCCGCCGACGCCGGCTCTCGCCAATTCCGCCAGCCCGGCCGTAACCCAATCCTGCGATATGTCGGTGTCCGTCACCCGTCTCCCTCCAATGAAACGTTCAGCGCGCATCCCGCGTGCCGCGTATCCTCCGATCGCACGATACGGTACCGTACTGCGCTTATCGCATGCAGACGCCGTCAATAGAAGAGGCACGCAACGTTTTCAGCTTGGGCATGCGGCCGGGACCCTTGGACCAACGGACTTATTGCCGGAAAGCGCCGGGCCTGCGAACTTCAGGCCCTTACTCGCCGTAGTGGCGCAATCGCTCGAGGTCGATGATGGTGACGCCGCCATATTCGAGCCTCAACAGTCCCTGCTTTTCCAGCCGCTTCAAACATTGGTTGGCGTTCTGCCGGGAGATGCCGGAGAGCGCCCCGATCTCTTCCTGCGTGATCTCGAGGTGAAGGCTGAGATCGGGATAGAGAATGGGATTGAACAAGGAGGCGATCGAACGCGCCAGGCGCGCGGTCGCATCCAGCGTGCGGCCGTATTCGAGCAGCCCGATGAATTGACCGAGACGCTCGTTGAGTTGTCTAACCAGAAAACGATTGAATCCCACGCTGTTCTCGAACAGCCAGACGAAGGTGCCACGGTTCATCATGGCAAGCCGCGTATCGCGCAACGCCACCACGTCGTAGCGCCGCGGCTCGTTCTTGAGCACGGAGCCCTCGCCGAACCAGGCGCCGGCGGTGAGGCCTGCAAAGCTGGCGGCCTTGCCGCCGCGGGAAACGATCCCCATCCGGGCGAGACCTGTGACAACGCCGGTCCAGTATTCGAATGGGTCGCCGCGCATGAAGATGAATTCGTCCGCGCGATAGGATTTCTCGACAATGCCGGCACGCGCGATCTCGATCTCGCGTTCGTTCAGTTCGCGTGACCAGGACGCGATGCGCTTCAGGGAATCCGGAGCAATCATGATCTCATCAAAAGGTTGCCTGCGACCTCTGGCCTCATCATATTGCGCCGCAACAACCGATCCCAAGCCCCGTTCCAAGCGATCCATGGAGGAACCGGGAGCGGACGGCCGCCAAAATTTGCCGACCAATTGTCAGGCGCAAGACATTTCAACGTATCGCTTTCCACTAATGAGGGCCACCTGGCGTCAAGCTGTCCATGCGCTCAAGGAAGAGAAGCCGATGCGTGGGAAACGGCCTGAAATTGCGGGGTGCGGCGTTACCGCGCATGTCATGCTGCTGACCGACATGCCGATTGCCTCGCGGGCGGCCGGCATCATC
>Ga0310811_10010535_pt1 | contig 11946 bp, 8 predicted proteins | sample YCmetagenome_FD_207642 | JGI IMG/M metagenome (GOLD analysis project Ga0310811, IMG submission 207642) | Soil microbial communities from experimental microcosm in Duke University, North Carolina, United States - YC | ecosystem: Engineered > Artificial ecosystem > Soil microcosm > Unclassified ...
TCTCGCGGGCGGATGTTTCTGGTGCCTTGAAGCGGTGTACGACGGCATGAAGGGAATCGAGTCTGTCGAATCCGGATACATGGGCGGACAATCCCCCAATCCGACTTACGAGCAGGTGTGCGGCGGCGGTAGCGGGCATGCAGAAGTCGTGAAGATTACATTTGATCCGGCGCAGGTCTCGTTCAAAGAACTGCTGGAAGTATTCTTCGTCATCCACGACCCGACAACGTTGAATCAGCAAGGCAACGACGTCGGCACTCAGTATCGCTCGGCCATTTTCTATCACTCGCCGCGGCAGAAAGCGGATGCGGAGGAGGTAATGGCCCGTCTCAGCGCCGCGAAGTTGTGGAAGAAGGCGATCGTTACCGAATTGAGCCCCGCCAGCGCGTTTTACGTGGCCGAGGGCTATCACCAGGAATACTTCGAGCGCAACCCGTACCAGCCTTACTGCCAGTTTGTCGTGGCGCCAAAGGTTGCCAAGTTCCGCAAGCAGTTCCTCGAAAAACTCAAGAAGTAAGGGCAACGGCGGTGGCGGGGCTTGCTCCGCCGGCACGTCACGGTTTCCGGGGTTTTGGCGCCCACGAAAATGCACGTACTGACTTGAACTAATACGGATAAGTCATTGACTTCAAGCCGCGTCAAGGCGACCTTGCGGCGTTCGCTTTTTCCCTAATCAACGCGCTTGCCGCGTGCAAATCGTTCACGACAGCCGGCCGAAATCCCGGACATGCGGGATGTACGATGCGCTTTCTCCCTATGAAAAAAACGAAAAACCCCTTGCAAGGTTGGCTGGACATAGGCATCCTCTAACCGCCGAATTCAAGGTTCGATGTTTTTACCAACCATCTGCGCTGATTGAGCGCAATCAACGGGAGAAGTCAATGGCAAAGGCCAAGGCGAAGAAACGCAAACCCAACGCGGCATTCATGAAGCCGATGAGCACGAGCTCGACGCTCGCAGCGGTGATCGGCAGCGGCGCGATGCCGCGCACCGAAGTCACCAAGAAGCTGTGGGCCTACATCAAGAAGCACGGCCTGCAGGACAAGAACAACAAGCGCATGATCAATGCCGACGACAAGCTGAAGGCTGTGTTCGGTGGCAAGTCGCAGGTGTCGATGTTCGACATGACCAAGCTGGTCAGCAAGCACCTGAGCTAGCCCGCTTCGCCGTACGAGAAACGGGGCCGCGAACGCGGCCCCGTTTTTTTGTACGGGTCATTTTGCGCGGGTCGCGAGCCAGCCGGCGGTCAGCAGCGAGGCACCCATCGCGAGGAATACCGGCAACATGCCGAGCATGGCGCCGAGCGCCCCGAACGTGAGAGGAACCCCGGTCTGGCTGACATTGATGAGCCAGGTTCGCATGCTCAGCACCTCGGCGCCTCGTCCCGCCGGAGCCTTCGCGTAAAGCAACGCCATAATGAAGGGCTGCGTGCCGCCGAGACCCACCCCAAGCAGGAACGACAGCGTCATCAGCAGCGGGACTCCGTGAACGAACGGAAAAACCAGCAACGTTGCGCCGGAAGTCACCATTGCCGCGATCAATATGCGCCATTCGTCGATACGGTGCACAAACAGGGGAAGCAGCAAGCGGACCACGAAAACCGCGGATCCAAACGTGCCGAGGATGAGGCCGATCATGGTCGCAGAGAGTCCAAGCTGAGAGCCGTGAATGGGAATCACGAAGGAAAACAGGTCCCATGTTACCGACAGCACTCCGCTCACCATGAAAACCAGCCGGAACCCCGGGATGCGCAACAGCTCGTAGACGTCTCTTTTCCCGTGCTGGGTGCTGGAAACGTCGTGACGCGGCACGTCGTTTTTGCACCACGCGAGCGTCGCTGTGCCAACGAGTGCGCCGACGGAAAGTACCAGCATCGCATTGTCGTGGCCGATGGTATCGATGGCGAAGCCGGAAACGGTGGGGCCGATGAAGTTCGCCGTCGAAAACGCGAGCGCGAGCAGGCTGAAATTCTTGACGCGATCCTCCGGACGTCCGATCATTGCCGCCGCTTGCCCTGCGGCAATGTGGTACAGGAAGAAGCCTGATCCCGCCAACGGGCTTACCAAGAACAACGTTTCCATTCTCGGGAACGCCCACCCGATGACCATTGCCAGGAGAATTGCCGCGACGCCGATGAGCATCGGCAAGCGCACGCCTACCCGATCTACCCAACGGCCCCAGCGCAACACGAACAGAATGGGGATGATGGTCAGGAGCGAGAGCACCAGACCGACAGTGAACGGCGACGCCCCTTCGTGAATTGCGGTCAGCGAGAGAATGACGCGACAACCGGCGAACGAAAGGTGCGCGAGTACGGTGATAAAAAGGATGAAGCGGATGCTCAAGGCGGGGGCAGGCGTGAGTGGATGGGGGATTTTACCTTTGTGGCGCGGATGACTACGACGCCGCTTGTGGCGGCGCCGGACGCCAGGTAACCAGTCCGACCCCGAGACAGGTTACGGCGATGCCGGACAACGACAGCATGCTCGGCACGACGTCGAACATGATCCGTTCCAGGCCAACCGCGAAAATCGGCGTCAGGTAAATCAGGCTTGTCACGCGGGTAGCATGACCGCGCCGCATCAGCAGATGCAGGGCGCTTACCGCGAGAATCGATGCGCCGATTACAAGAAACGCGATGGCGCCTGCAAGTGTCCACGACCACCGCACGGTAGTATCTTCAAAGGTCCAGGCCAGCGGAGCAAGCACCAGGACCGTCGCGGCGAACTGGATGGCGGCTGCGCTTCGCAGGTCGACCAACGGACAGAACACACGCTGATAGAGCGTGCCCGCAGTCACGCCTGTCAGCGAGATCGCGACGGCGATGAGGCTGGCGGCCGTGGCTTCTCGCACATCGATCTTGTGCCACACGATCAGCGCGACACCGGCGAGGCCGATAGCGACGCCTGCCCACTGACGCGGGGCGAGATGCTCGCCCATCCAGCGCACGGAAATGAGTGCGGTAATGAGCGGTTGCACCGAGAGGATCAGGGCGGTGATGCCGGCGGAGACCCCGAGGTATTGCGTGTAGTGGCTGCCGGAGAGGTGCATCGCGTGCATCAGCAGGCCCGCAACGACGACATGCCCCAACTCCCGTGCGCTCGCGGGCCAGCGCGGCTGCATGATCAGCACGATCGGTATCACGCAGACAAGGCCGAAAGTGAATCGAAGCGTAAGAAAGGTGAACGGTGCGGCGTGCTGCAGCCCGATCTTGGTGGCGAGAAAGCCCGAGCCCCAGACGGTGACGAAATACCACGCCAGCAGCGTTTCGAACCAGCGACGCTCCGTCAGCGATGGCGTCATTCGATGCTCCCGGCCGCCGCTAACGGCTCAGCTGGTTGCGGCCCTTTTCCTTGGCTCGATACAGGGCGCGGTCGGCTGCCTCGATTACCGACTGCGTGGTGGTTAGCCGCTCGTTGCGTTCCGCGATGCCGATGCTCACCGTTACCGATACGCCGTCCTTGCCGCGCCATCCGCCTTTCTGGCGCTTGTTGCCTTTGCTCTTCTTGGGCCGGTCATCAGCGCGCAAGGCGAGGCGATACGATTCGATCTCCCGGCGCAATGCTTCGAGATGCGGTGTCGCCTGCGCGATATCCCTACCCCGGAACACTACGGTGAATTCTTCGCCGCCGTAGCGGAAGGCCTTGCCGCCGCCGGTCACGTCGGCGATATGCGCTGCCACCATCTTCAGCACCTGGTCGCCCAGGTCGTGGCCGTAGGTATCGTTGAATTTCTTGAAGTGATCGACGTCGATCATCGCGATCGAATAGTTTTTGCCGAGACCGCTCAAATATTCGTTGAGGGCGCGGCGGCTTGGAATGCCGGTGAGCTCGTCCCGGAACGCCATGCGAAACGTGTCCTGCAGTACCGCGATCGTCACCATCAGTTCCGCCGCTGCAACGAAGATGGAAAACGTGATCGTTGCGCCAGGCATGCCGGCCGCCACGACGAAAGCGGCAATAGCGCCCGCCAGGCCGGCGCTGATGGCGGAGCGGGTGATGACGCCCGATACCATCGAGACTGCGAGGCCCAGCAGAGCCGCGATGATGCCAAGTTGAGGCATTTGTCCAATGCCGAAAGGTGGCGGATCGACGAAACGCTGGTAAATCCAGTCAACGGCGTTGAGGTTTCCCGGCGTGGCCAGCCATGCAACGAGCGCGGTTTCGGCAAGCAGCACGGCCCCGCGCAGCAGACCGCGACGGTTCAATACACCGTATTCCGGCAATAGAGCCAGCAGCGCCAGATTGATCGGGACCAGCAGAACGAGGCCGGCATACACCGCCCGCGCCACCGGATCATTGAGACCCTGCTGTAGCCAGGCCTGCTGCGCTGCGTAGGCGATGATCAGCACGAAAAGCGCCAAAACCGCACGCCCGCGCTTGAACGCGGTGGCGAGAATCACGCCGACTACGAATGCAATATGAGGGCCGTAGATCTTGAGCCCGGCGAGCGAGGGCGGCAGCGCGTTGCCGAAGAACACGAGCGCGAAAGCGAGCGCCAGCAACACCCCGGGAACGGAAAACAGGGCAAGCGCCCGGAACATTTCGCGCATCAGGGGGCGAGGCGTTCGATCGACCAGCGTCCGCGGGTGGCGCGTCGATAGACGATACGGTCGTGAAGCCTGTCCGCTCGCCCCTGCCAGAATTCGACCCGATCCGGAACGAGGCGGTAGCCTCCCCAGTGCGACGGCCTCGGCACCGCATCGGGATACTTGCGCTCGAACAAGGCAAAACGATGCTCGAGCGCGGCGCGGCTTGCGACCTTGCTGCTTTGCGCCGACGCCCAGGCAGAGAGCTGGCTTCCGCGCGGTCGGGTGGCGAAATACTCGTCAGACTCGCGCGCCGCCACCTTTGTGACACGACCTTCCACGCGCACTTGCTGTTCCAGGCTGCCCCAGTGAAATACCAGGCAAGCGCGCGGATTGCGCGCCAGTTCTCGCCCTTTGCGACTATCGTAGTTCGTGAAGAACACGAATCCGTGCGTGTCGTAACTTTTCAAAAGGACCATGCGCAGCGATGGCTGGCCGGCTAGGGTCGCGGTCGCTAGGGCGACGGATTCGGGCAACGGACGAATCTTCTCCAGGGCACGCTCGTACCACCGGGCAAACTGCGATATCGGGTCGCTTTCGGCGCTGCTCTCGCTGAGGGATCGTCGGGTGTCCGGCACACGCAGAATTGTACCGCGGTTTGGCTGCGAAACGCCGGTCAGCCGCAGGCGCCTATCGCCCCGCAGGCCGTGCAGAATTCGCAGCCGTCCTTGTGGATAACCGCCGCGTTGCCGCACTCCCTGCATTTCTTTCCATGCAGGACGCGGTACGACGCGCTGCGCGCTTCCACCCGGTCGTCCTCCGGAATTTCGAGTACGCCCATCTCGTTCACTGGAAAGCCGCGCTCATCGAGCACGCCGAGCATGGCGTAGCGGTGGATGATGAGGCGCGCACAGTAGGCGAGCGTGCTGGAGAAGTTCTGTTGCCGCTGCTCGCCCGGCACCCGCGCCATGAAATCCCCCAACGGTTCGGCGTAGTTGAGGAGCTTGCGCAACTTCATGCCGATCCACGCGGGATCGATGACGCGCATGTCCAGAGAAAGCAGCTTGCACAATCCGTCGAGCGCACGCGGATATTCGCCGGCCATCCACATGGAGTACGGGCGGCGCTGTTCTCCTGGAAGCTGCAGTTCCTTCAGGATCAGGACGAAGTCGTCACCCGCCCGGGGATTGTGCACGTCGGCCGTCCACGACATCGTGCCGGACGGACCGGTCTTGGGCTCCTTCTTCGCGAATAGCGCGTCCAGCACCGGCGATTTGCCGTCCGGACGCGTAAGCGCCCCGAGCTCGTCTACGCGATGGCGCACGATGCGGGCGAACGCAGCGACTACGCTCGGCACTCTCTGCAGTTCGCCGTCGGGCGGCATCGGGCAGTCGAATGCGTCGTCTCCGGCCGTGCGCGCGAGGATCTCGAGTTTCGTGCGAAGCCAGGCCCGGTCCTGCGCCCGCATGTCCATCGACAGCGTCTTTGCCACGGCCCCAAGGCCGCGCGGCTGCTCGGCCCCATTGACCCATACCTCGAACGGATAGGGATCGGCATGGTCGACGTGCCCGACGAAAATCGCGAACTGACCGGACGGCGACTCGACCATGTACGTCCAGGACGGATTGCCCCCGGTGAGTCGCGGGCGTCCCGGCCAGCGCAGGCTCGACAGCGCGGGCTGCGGAGCTGCATCGAGACGGATGCGGCGGTCGGCGCTGGTGTCGAGATCATTGGGCGTTTCTGCTTTCTGCGGCGTGATCGACAGAACGCTGCCCAGCACCTTGTTGGGCCGATAGGTGGTGATGCCTTTGAGTCCGGCTTTCCAGGCTTCCAGGTACAAATTCTTGAACTGGTCGTAAGGGTAATCTTCCGGCACGTTCACGGTCTTGCTGATGGCCGAATCCACGAACGGCGCGACCACCGCCACCATGCGCATATGGTCGAGTGCCGAGATATCCATCGCCGTCACGAACGCAGGCGGAAGCTGCGCCATGTCGCCACCGAGATGGCGGTAGAGCCGCCATGCATGATCCTCGACATCGTAGATTTTCATCGACCCGTCCGACATGCGCTTCTTGCGTTGATAGGTCCACGAATACGGCGGTTCAATGCCGTTCGACGCGTTATCGGCGAACGCAAGTGAGATCGTCCCAGTTGGCGCGATCGATAGAAGATGGCTGTTGCGGATGCCGGTCGCGCGGATCTCCCGTTTTACTTTCTCGGGCAACCGGGAAGCGAAGCGCGGAGCGGACAGGTAGCGTTCGGCGTCGAAAAGTGGAAACGCGCCTTTTTCCTGGGCCAGCCCGGCCGAGGCGGAATAGGCCTCGTCGCGCATCGCTTCCGCGATCCTGGCGCCCATGCGGCGGGCGTCCTCGGTGTCGTAGCGCAGGCCGAGCATGACCAGGGCGTCGCCGAGACCCGTAAACCCCAATCCGATGCGACGCTTGGCGCGCGCTTCCTGATGCTGCTTCTCCAGCGGCCACACCGTCGCGTCGAGCACGTTGTCGAGCATGCGCACGGATACGCGAACGACTCTCGCGAAAGCATCGAAGTCGAAGCGAGCCTTGGAGCCGAAGGGCTCTAGAACGAACGGCGCGAGATTTACCGAACCGAGGCAACAGCAGCCGTAGGATGGCAGCGGCTGCTCGCCGCACGGATTGGTCGCCTCGATGCTCTCGGCGTAGGAGAGGTTGTTGTCCGCATTGGCGCGATCGACAAAGAACACGCCCGGTTCGGCGTGATCGTAGGTGGATTCCATCACCTGCTGCCAGAGCGCGCGCGCCTTTAGGGCGCGGTAGACCCACGTGCCGTCCGCGCGCTGACGCCGTTCGCCCTCGAATTCGGCGGCAGGAGGCGATTTGTGCACCAGCTCCCAGTCACCGTCCACCTCGACGGCGCGCATGAACGCGTCGGTGACGGCGACGCTGACGTTGAAATTCTTCAGATCGCCGTGATCCTTGGCGTGAATGAAATCTTCGATGTCCGGATGATCGCAGCGCAGGATTCCCATCTGGGCACCGCGGCGCGAGCCGGCGGATTCCACCGTCTCGCAGCTCTTGTCGAAGACGCGCATATATGACACCGGCCCGCTTGCCATGCTCTCGGTGCCGCGCACCTTGGCGCCCTTGGGTCTAATGGCCGAGAAGTCATAGCCCACGCCGCCGCCGCGCCGCATGGTTTCGGCCGATTCCATCAGAGCGACATAGATGCCGGCTTTGCCATCCACGGTCTCCGAAACAGAGTCGCCGACGGGCTGAACGAAGCAGTTGATCAGGGTCGCCTGGAGCGAAGTGCCGGCGGCGGAGTTGACGCGGCCGCCGGGAATGAAGCCGTTCTCGAGCGCTTCGAGGAAAACCGGTTCCCAGCGCGCGGGGTCTTTCTCGATCGCGGCAAGGGCGTGCGCGACGCGGCGACGCACCGCGCCAGCATCCTTTTCGTCACCCTTGGCATACTTTTCCAGCAGGACGTCGAGGGTGACCTGCTGCGGCGGTAGGGCGTGAGCGGAATCGTTGAGCTTCATGGTGAACAGGGCGAAAAAATGACGATCCGTCATGATACTGCCCAGGAGCCGCGCTCGCGCACGTCCCTGTACCGGGATTGATCTGGATCAATCCCGCCAGTTCCCGCTACGCCTTTAAAACCCCGGTATTAGCTCGGTTTGCGGCCGAAGATCTTGCGTCCCAGATCGCCCAGGAGGCCTGGAAACATCTGGTTGCCGGCGCGTTCCGGCGACGGCTGCTGATCTTCCTCTTCCTGCGGCCGCGCGTTCACCGGCTGGCGGTGTTGCTGCTGGAAGTGCTGGCGTTGCTGTTGCGGGCGAGGCTGGCCATGCGACGGGCCGTGATTACCGTGCCGGCGCTCCTGCTGGCTGCGCTGGCGATTGGCATTACCGCCGGTTCCGTTGTCCCGGCTATTGCCGTTTCCGCTACCGCGGCCATTGCCACTCCCGTTGCCGTTGTTGCTGCTGCCACGGCTGCCGTCACGGTGGCGCTGTTGCTGACCGCTACCTTGCCGGCGATGTTCCTGACGCTGGTGGCGCTGCGGCTCGCGCTGTTGCGCCGGGACCTGTGATTGAGAGCCCGGCTCGAAGCCCGCGACCACCTTTTGTTCGATACGCCGGTTGATCAGGCGCTCGACCGCTGACAGCAGGGACCGGTCTTCACCGGAAACCAGCGATACCGCCTGGCCGGACGCGCCGGCGCGACCGGTGCGGCCGATGCGGTGAACGTAATCTTCCGCTACGTGCGGCAGATCGTAGTTCACCACGTGCGGCAATGCGTCGATATCGATCCCGCGCGCGGCGATGTCGGTGGCGACCAGCACCTGCAACTGGTTGTCCTTGAAGCGCTTGAGCGCGCGCGTGCGTGCTCCCTGGCTCTTGTTGCCGTGGATCGCGTCGGATTCGATGCCGTCGCGCTCGAGTTGCTGGGCGAGCCGGTTTGCTCCGTGCTTGGTGCGGGTAAATACCAGAACCTGGTGCCAGTTGTTGGTCTTGACCAGGTGCGAGAGCAGTTCGCGCTTGCGCGTCTGGTGTACCGGGTAGACGACTTGAGAGATAAGCTCGATCGGCTTGTTGCGCGGCGCAACCTCGACGGTGATCGGGCTGCGCATGAACGAGTTCGTGAGTTTGCGGATCTCGTCGGGGAAAGTCGCCGAGAACAGCAGGTTCTGACGCTCCTTCGGCAGCAGCGCAAGAATGCGGCGGATGTCCGGGATGAAGCCCATGTCGAGCATTCGATCGGCCTCGTCGAGAACCAGGACTTCCACCTTGCGCAGGTCGATGGTGCGCTGCTCGACGTGATCAAGCAGGCGGCCGGGCGTGGCGACAACGATGTCCACGCCGCGCTTCAGTTGCTCCACCTGCGGATTGAAGCCGACGCCACCGAAGATGGCAGTCGAGCGCACCTTGTGGTACTTGCCGTAATTGCGCACGCTGTCCTGCACCTGCGCCGCAAGCTCCCGCGTCGGCACCAGGATCAGGGCCCTGACCGGATGACGGGCGGGCGATGCGCCCGCGTGTCCTCCGGTTGCCAGACGTTGCAGCAGCGGCAGCGTGAAACCGGCGGTCTTGCCGGTCCCGGTTTGTGCGGCGCCGAGCAGATCGCGCCCGGAAAGCACGACCGGTATGGCCTGCGCCTGGATGGGGGTGGGATCGGTATAGCCTTGCTCCGCGACAGCGCGGAGCAACTCGGCCGAAAGGCCGAGGCTTTCAAATGACGTAGTAATAACGTTCTCCTGAACGATCGGCCCGGGAAGAGCTAAATCTTCCAAACCGGTTCAGGCAGATGGAAACTTAGGCTGGGTGATTCGACGATCCAGGATGGACCGTGAAACGACTGAGACGCTAACCGGATGACGCGAAACAGAAACCTTGCCCTGCATTATACATGGAACCGCCCTCGCTGTCCCCGTCCTTACCGGTCTGGTAGCGGGATGAACTCCGTCTCACCCGGTACCGCGGCGAAACGCTGCTCGCGCCAGCGCGTCTTGGCGTCCTCGATCAGCTCGCGCGAACTCGCGACGAAATTCCACCAGATGTGCCGGTCTCCGTCCATTTTCGCGCCGCCGAGCAGCATGAGACGCGCCGCGGTCACCGCTTCGATGACGGCGGTGCGTCCTTCCGGCAGCACCGCCATGTGCTGCGGCGCGAGCGGTTCGCCCGCGACATCGACCGTGCCCTCGACGACGTAAACACCGCGCTGCTCGTGCTCGAAGGGCAGCGCGATTTTCCCGCCGGCCTGCATCTCCGCAGCCACGTAAAGCGTGTCAGAGTAGGTCTGTACAGGGGAGCGCATGCCCCAGGCGTGTCCCGCAATCACCCGCAATTGTGTGCCCGGCTCGGCGATGGTCGGCAACGTCGCCTTGGGATGATGGTGAAAGGCGGGCTGTGCCTGCTCGTGAGCGAGCGGCAGCGCCACCCATGTCTGGATGCCGTGCAGCGACAGGCCGGCAGCTCGATCCTCGGGCGAAGAGCGTTCCGAATGCACGATGCCGGACCCGGCCGTCATCCAGTTGACGTCGCCGGGCTCGATGCGCTGGACCTTGCCGAGGCTGTCGCGATGAACGATCGCGCCCTCGAACAGGTAAGTCACGGTCGCGAGCCCGATGTGCGGGTGGGGTCGCACGTTCACGCCCTGACCTGGAGCGAATCGCACGGGACCCATGTGATCGAAGAAGATGAAGGGGCCCACCATCTTGTGGGGAAAACCCGGCAGCAGGCGCCGCACCTGGAACTCGCCCAGGTCTCTAACGTGAGGCTTCAGTATGTCGAGAGCCGGCATGACGTGCTAGAGGATAACGCAGCCTGCGCTAGCGGGACCGTCGACGCGCGCCCCGGATCAGGAAGCGGGCCGGATCGATCGCTTCAACGAGGTCGCTCTCGATGGGCGAGGGCTCGCCTTCCAGTGCGGACGCGATGATTTCCGCTCCGAGAGCGGCCCAGGTAAGGCCGCGCGACGCGTAGGCGAAAGCCCCGTACAGGCCGTCGAGCCGCGGGAAATCGCGCGCGGCCACGGCTGCATTCCCGCCGATGCCATCCGGCAGCGCGCCGATCAGCGGCAGGCGATCGGCGGCGACGCAGCGGAAGCCCACCGAGCCGCCGAGCGCCGTTCGATCTATGCGCGCCGACGCTCCCGGCAAGAGGCGCTCCAGCCGCTCGATGTTGCCGAGGTGGTCTTCCGCACCGGGGGCCGAGCGCTCGTCGTCGTAGTCGAACGTCGCGCCCGCGATCGCGCTGCCGTCGGGCATCGGGATGAGATGGCCGGAGCCCGCGAGCACGGCGTCAAGAGCGGGTGCGCTGCCGGGCGGCAGGTGGGTGAGTTGCCCGCGGACTCGCTTCAGCGGCAGATCCTGCGTCAGGAATCGCGTGGCGTCGTGCGAGTTCGCGAGCACCACGACGGGGGCCTCGGCGATGGCAGTTCCATCGGCCCTGAGCGCTCTCCACAGACCGGCGTCGTGAGAGAGCTCGTGGACCGGCTCGCCGACATGCAGGACGAGCCGGGGCTGCGCCGCCTGTAGCTGGGCGGTAACCAGGCTGGCGGGACTGATCCAGCCGCCAGTGGGAAACCACCAGCCTCCACAGCGCACGGCGGCACCGGTCCGATGGGCTGCTTCCGCCTGCCCGACGTAGGCGACGTACTCCGCCGGGAAGCCGAGTACCCGTGCAGTATCCGACATGCGCGCTTCCTCGCTTGCGTCCTTTGCCATCTGCAGCACGCCGCCGGTGTTCCAGGACATCCGGCAGCCCGCGGCTTCCAGCGAGCGCCAGCGGGAGAGCGAATAGAGGGAGCCGGCTCGCGTGAGTCGCGACAACAGGCTGTCATCGCGCGAAACGTGCGGGTGGAATACGCCGGCGGTTATGCCGGACGTTTCCGACGCGGGAGCCGGGTGGCGCTCGATCAGATCGACGATCCAGCCAC
>Ga0310811_10010536_pt1 | contig 11946 bp, 36 predicted proteins | sample YCmetagenome_FD_207642 | JGI IMG/M metagenome (GOLD analysis project Ga0310811, IMG submission 207642) | Soil microbial communities from experimental microcosm in Duke University, North Carolina, United States - YC | ecosystem: Engineered > Artificial ecosystem > Soil microcosm > Unclassified ...
CGGAAGCCATCGGGATACAGCCATTCCTCAACATGGTGGCTGTCATCCACCGTCAGTGTTCGATTGAGGATGGGCAAGGGGGTCCCGTGATGGGCATAAATGGAAAGAGCCATGACGAACTCCTTGTGCTCGGTGGGAGGCCACTTGACCAGGGTGGCCTGTTCGGACTGCTCGAACGAGTAGTAGGTGTATTTCTGTTCTGAGATAAGTATAACATGCACCCTTGGGATTGTCAAGGGTTTCAGTGATCACCTGAAAATCTGGTAAAACGGGTATGACTGGGACTGACTGACCGGACTGACTACAGGGAGGGAGGTAGGTATATATGTATGTCACCGTTTAACAGGGTAGTTATACTACCCTGTATAATAATATATTATTTATTATATAGTCTAGTCTATAGTCAGTAGCGGCGGCTTCAGGGCAAGCGACCACTATAGCCTCCACCGGCACCACAGGCGGTTGGAGGCCCATTTGTACGGACAACTGTGTGAGCAAAAGGGGACACAAAAAGATGTCCCCTTTTCCACAAAAGGGGACACATCTTTATGTCCCCTTTTCGTCGTCTGTGATCCCCAGGGCCCGGCGGATCTGGTCTGAGAGCCGGACTAAGGACGGATTGGCTGCGATCCTGCCGTTTAATAACCCCTGGTCGATGGCGGGCTTTCGAGCCGGTGGATGCTGGATGCTGAAGCCCCGATGATGGATGGCATCGCCTTCCACCACGCGCTTCATGCTCCGATAGTTGAGGTCATGGGCACGACAGAAGTCGGCCAGATTGTGGACCTGATAGACCTCAATGGGTTCCCACCCAGAACGACGACCGCTCCGGGTGGGATAGTGATAAATGGTGACTTCACGCATTTAGGCCTCTTGTGCTTGCTCTTGGCCCTCTTCAGGACCTTCTGTTAAACGGTCGGTCTGGTCCATGGTCTCCGCCTGGACCACTTTGTTCCAACGCTTGATCGTGGAATAGGAGACCCCGGTCTCAGCAGCCAGCGCACGCATGGGCTCACCCTGTCTCAGTCGGTCCATCACACTCTCCTTGACCAAACGGTCCTCCAAGGAGACCACTTTGGCCGTGCGACCTTTCCGTGAGCCTTTCTTGCTTGACCCCTCAGATGGTCCATCGGATGGCTCATGGTCCCCAGCATGGTCCGGTCCACTTGTACGGACAGGCTCACCAACAGGGGAGCTCACTTGTATGGTACTGTCAGAATGAGCCATTTCTGGACCATCTGGACCATCCACGGATGGCTCACTTGTCTGGACAAGTTCCGCAACAGGGGAGCTCACTTGTCTGGTCCCTCCCTGTTGAGCCTTTTCTGAGTCGTCAGTGGGTGGCTCACTGGTCTGGTCCTCACCGGTGGCCCCTGTCTCAGCGCCCTCCTGAGGCTGGTTCTCCACCATGACCCCTTGTGAGCCTAAGGGCTTGCGTGTGAGCCTGGACCAGGACCGGGACCAGAATGATGGGCGGTCCGGGTTTGGGTTTGGGTTTGTTGTGACCCGTGGTTCATCAGTGGTGTTTGTCATGCGCCCTTTGCCGACCGCTTGGTCACGAGTTTGGTACACATAGGCCATCATCACGGTCACGAAGACCACTAACACGGCGCGGACCAAAGCGAAGGTGCGTGGGTCAATGTACAGATCACTCATGGCCGCCTGAGAGTCCACCAGATTGGAGATCTGCTGGTCTGTGATGATCCCATTGGTCGCCATGACCACGGTCCCCAGGATCACACCGATTAACAGATAGGCCATTTTCTGAAACCAATTGTCACGGGAAATGGGCGTGGTGAAGACGCGATACCAGACAATGAAGAATAAACTATCAATGGTCACGGCCTGTAACGCTGACCAGCCGAATTCAAACCATTGTTGGGAGGCCATCGTTCCGTGGGTGAAGATGTCCACCGTCCCGAAGATGAAACCCACCAGTGTAAATGGCTTGGACAATTCCAGGATTACCTCATCCAGCCATGCATTAATCCAGCGTAAAAAACGGATCATGATGTGCGAACCCCCTTGCAGAATGGGTCGAGCGGTGTCTCTAGGTGTACCGCCCGACGATGATGCTATCAATCACCCAACCCGGATAGAGACGCTTGACCTCTTGACGCGCCTCCCGTTCGGAGCGGGCATGGATCACAATGGTCTGTGAGTTGCCTGACCGTGACAACTCAATGGTATAGCTGAACACTCCCACCTCACCTCCTGCCAGGACTCCTGACGACTACCCCTGACGGGGTTATTAATCGGTGTCTTAGTCCTCCAGATTAGACAGGTCTTGGACACTCGAATAAGCAGCGAAGGCCACCAGAGCAACCACAAAGATTGCCAGCAACAACCCCACCATCCCCTTGGTCAGCAACCAGAGTACTAACCATGCCAAGGCCCCCAGGAGGCACACGAGGAGAATGGCTCCGAACCAGATGCTAGGCCGCATATGCCTGTCCTCCTGCTGGACTCCAATGCTTGAGCCAGCGCAGATCATCTTCTCCATCCGGGCCGTTTAGACTGATTTCATCATACACCTGACCGGCCATTTCTGGGGTCAGCGTTGAACCGTTGAGTGCGAAGACCACACGAGCACTTTGCACGATCTGACCCGTGGTGACTTGGCCGAGGTAGATGGCGACGGTGTGATCCCGTATGTATTGTTCAACATACTGTCTGATAGCATTGTACATGGTGCGAACTCCCTTCTGTGACCCTGGTGTGACCTAACCAGGATTGGCGCGATGCTTGCGCCGAATGGCCTTGCCGAACTCCCGTTCAGAGATGCGACAGACCTCGACGGTTTTGACCCCCGGCTGCGCTAATACTCGCAGGATGACTCCCTGAAGGCCGGGTTCAAAGACCACTTCCTCAATAACGCCCGAACTACTCCGGGCCATGATCTTGTAAAACATGTCTCACTCCTACAAAGACGATCTACAGGATGTCTATACAATAACCTTATTTGTATTATACAACATCCTGTGACCGTTTGCAAGGGGTAGGGCGCTATTTCAGGGGCAAATCAGGCATGGTCTTTACCTGTCCATAAAACAGGATAATCCAGGTGTGTTGCTGGTTTGCCAATTCGACATCATTGCCCAATGCACGATAGCGGTTCATGATCCGTGAGATTTCCTCAAAGGAATGCTGCCGTTTGTTATAGATCTCACGTCTGGTAACGTTGGGAACGCCCATGGGGTCCTCCTTGATTGGTAGCTAGTGGTAGCCATGAATGTGCTGATGGTGACATGACGCACAACGATGATGTCTGTGATCACACAGGTCCGTTTTCTTACGGGTACAAGCAAACATCTCATCACCCTCGGCTCCACAGTCCTGGCACATCAGGACCCAATTGTCCGTGCGGGTGACGCGCTCAGTGCCCATACCGGTCTTACTATCAAGCTGGTTTTTGCCATAGCGTTTCAAACTCTCAAACATAGCGAACTCCTTCTCCCCCAGGGTGGGGGTGGTAGATGGCCTGACCAGACCACCCACCGTTTAATTAACGCTGCCGGAAAATGCGCCCTTGTTTGGGCACGTACACACCCTCTTTAGCGAGGGCTTGGCGCTCCTTGGTGGTGAAGGCGACCAAGGCCCAACGAGCGTTCTTGCCCTCTTCCAGGTGGAGACGATAGCCCATCTGTTGCAGTTCCTCCAGAATGTGCTGTTGGGCTTCTACCATCGGATGCACCACCCGGTAGTTGGGGTCCGTTCCCATGTGCTTGGCTATTTCGTTGAACTGCTGTTCCAAGTCCTTGGCGTGTTGATCCATCCTTAGACCCCCTTTGTGCTCGGTAGCTTGATGGCACGATAGCCACTGATCCCGCCGACGATTTGAAATCCCCGTTTGCCCAAGGCACGCTGGATCTCATATTTCATTTTTTCCGCATTCAAGCGACCATCGGCGGTCATGCGCTTGCGGGTCAGCATGTCCTGGATCTGTTGGTATGCCCGTGCCATGCTGTCCGGGTCCGTGGCATCCCAACTTACGCGCTCTCTTCTAATGTCCATGCGAACTCCCTTCCTGTCTTGTAGTCACTGTCCAGGTGTCGGTCCGGTCATTCCAGACCAACCCCAGACCATAACGGGGGAGGACTGATCTGACCAGATTATCCAGATGTGTATAGGCTCCTTCGATGTCCGCCCTGACCTGTTCCGAGACCAGGGAACGGATACGATATTGCGCATAACTACTGTTATAGGCCTCCATCAAAGCGTGGAGGTCTTGGCGTTCCAAGGGTGTCATGCGGTTCCTTCCTAGAGATCAACAACCACTTGACCTCGTTCTTCCTGTCTTACCAAGGGCAACAAGCTATCTCTCACGGCTGACCAATAACCGTCGAGATAGGCGTCACGGTCTGGCTGCGGATTGACACTCCTCGTGCTTGCGGCCACCTCATAGGCATGGTTTTCTTGCTCCCGCTCCCATGCCTCAGCAGCCGTGTGATAGCCGAACTCCCGCACCTTGTCAGGGGTCCAGGTGCCCGCCTCATAGCCCCGACGGTAGGACCCATAACTCGGAGATGGTGTGACCATGCCTTCCTCCTTAATCGGTTCCCTGGGCTATCCAGGAACCACCGACTAGAATGAGACGATAGCCGTCTGTCTCGATGGCCCGACGCAAGCGGGCAGTGTTGAGACCATAGGCGGTCTGCACTTCCGGGGGAAGACCTCCGGCACGGATGGCCGCCATCTCCCGGTTCAATTCCGCTAGCCGGTATTGGATCACCTGCCAGGAAGTCCGTCGTCGTCCGAACAGTGCCATCATTTACCCCCATCCAACCAATACTTCAGTTCCAAGGCCCGTGCACTTCTGGGGTCCGCCTGGAATGCGTCCCAGAGCGTATCCATCTGGGGTTGGGTGATCTGCACGTTGAAATTACGGATGAAACCGTAAGAGATGTGCAACCACCCTTGCGCTTCCAAGGAGGAGGGCTTGGTATGCGCAAACTGTTCGGCAAACTCATAGTGGTCTCCACAGGGGATGGCGTAGAACTTGCCATCCGGGGCAATCCACCCATCCTCTTGTGTCGGGGCCACTGGCTGTGCTTTGGTATAGTTGGTGATGCGCTGTGCCATCATGCCACCCCCGATAGAGTACGTGGCAAGCCCAATAGCTCACGGAGGTAGCCCGCCCGCAACGTCGTGGGGTCACTGGCGATCATGAGCGTGAGGACCCGGACCTGGGCGGGAGTTAGCTCATCTTTGCTATCGATGTGCCAACAGAGGCCATTGCTGATATGCAGCCATGCCTCATCCTCCAGGTCATAAACCCCCTTCTGGGCAATCGCCATGGCTGCCTCACTATGATGCCGGTATTCCACGGCGTAGAAATCGCCATTAGGAGCGATCAAACAATCGACCTGACGGGGCTCGGATGGCTCATAGGTGCGTGTGTCTTCCATGGATGCGAACTCCTTTTCTACTCCTGTCCTGACCAATTGACAGGCCATAGCCCGTGAACGTGCCACGGGCTAACGTCTATCAACCGTGAACGACTTTTTGGACCTCCAGATACAGGTCCATCAACCGGTCTGCTTTCGGGGACTGGATGACGATTTCTTTCTGGTCTGCCCCTCGATCAATGACGAGGACCGAGGCCCCTAAAGCCAGTGCGCGTCCCTTGATCCACCCCACATTGACGGTGGGGACGGTGAGTTTTAGTGTGGTTGTGCCCATGTGTTGCTCCCTTCTAGTCGCTAAGAATGCCCGATTGACGCAGGGCATCATAACAACTTGCCATCTTATCTGTGCTGCTGAAATGACCGATGACTTCATAGATGCCCCCGCCGATTAACACAGCCTTTTTCAGGGTCCCCACTCGCTGTATGGCATTAATGGCCTTGGTCAGATGGCGGCGTGTGACCAGCACCGTCATCACCGGACCCATGATGGGCTTTCCCTCCATGTGTTGCTCCTCTCTTAAACGGTGCGTCTTTTCCGCTTGGTCGGGGTCAACTCCGGGCGGATACCCTGACCATCAGCGGTCCAGACGTACTGACTGAGTCGAGGGTCTAAGTGGTGCAAGACTGACTCAGCACCACGCCAGCGGTTGCCCATGGCGATGGTAAAGCCCATGTCTGCTGCCGTGGTGCCCACAACTGCCAGGACCTTGAGACAGTCCGCCTCTTTGGTCAGGTCATAGTCTTGTTTGTTCTGTTCCCACCATCGCACCACCACCACCGTTAACTTGATCCAATTATCCACGCTGTAGTAGTCCAGTGTTGCCATGTTCCCCCTCCGTTTAAGGTTTAAAGTGATTGATGGCACGACGCACGGCCACGGCTGTTCCGTCCGGGTAGGATGAATAACTGACCTCACTCCCATTGAGGGTGTATGAACGCCAGATCCCATGTGCATCCCTGTACATGGGGCGAAATGTTCTGGTCAAGTTGGTATTGACCATCCCCACCAGCTTATGCCTGTCATCGACAGGCAAGGAGAATATAGTCGGTAGGTCGTCCATGCGCTCGATCTTCATTTATGACCCCCAGTCCGTGCGCTCGGCCAGGAGTTGACCGAACGGGTTATAGTTCGCACCACAGCTACAGCTATTAGTGAAGGCGTCCATGTGGACCTCGTGCCCACAACGCAAGCATTCGATGCTCCCTGGGTCATGATAGGTGTAGGAGTGATCCCGAACCTCACCCGGTTTCACCGCATAGGCCCCCGTGAGGCATTGGGTCAGCGTCCATAAGATATGATTGTTATCAGCAATTTGATCAAAAAGCACCTTCCCGTGGGCGTCACAGGGAAAGGAAAAGCCGGCACCCGGCTCTTCTTTGCTATCAAACACCAGATCATAACGCTCCACACGTACATGCTCAGGCTTGCGTATCCACTTCGCCATGGGTCCCTCCTTGTCTTTTTTGCCATGCTTTCAGGCTATACCATGGACCTTCAGGTGCCGGGGCATAGACCGTGACGACCAGATCCAGTCCATCAATGTAGGTCTGTCCCTCATAATGTCCAGCCACCTCCATAAGGTCCGTGATGTCACGGAATTTCATCTCACCCTCAGTGACCCAGATCAGGTGCCGTGTAGCCATTGTAGCCATTAACGACCCTCCTCGAAGAGCTTCTTGCCATAGTCCGCAAAGATGTTCGCCAGATATGTTTGATGGTGCAGGATGTCCGGGTGCACGTGGGTTGAAACATCCGCATAGGTCAGTCCATGCACGGGGCACCATGTCACCAAGTGCGTTTCCAACCCACCAGCGTGACTCGTAAATGTCGTGGCGTCATACCCACAGGTGCCAGCGTGTTTTCCATAACCCACCATCAGGTGTCCACACCGATGGTCCTTACTGACAAGGTTCTCTGGTCGGTTCATTGATCCCTCCTGACGTGGGACTGACCATGACCATGACCAGCCCCACCGTTTAACTCACTAGCCTAACACGTCCATCAGGTCCGCAATGGCACCATTCAAGGCATCTTCGTCATATTCATCTTGACCCACCAGTCCCTGTAAGTGGTTTAGGATGCTCTCACCACCATGTCCATGCTGAAGCATGTCAGACACGAGGTAGCCTATTTTTTCGCTATCACTGGCTACGGGGGATCGATAGATCAGGCGGTGAGCGTAGTCGTTCAACACAGGTTTCATGGCCTCAAGCTCGGCCAGCGTGTAGTGGTTGTGTGACTTAGGCATGGTTCTCTCCCTTCTCAGGTGCGGGGTATTGACCAGAGAGTTCTTGTAAGACGGTCCCCGTAGTGCGGTCGGAGACGGTGACACGGTAGGACCCATCCGCCATGAGGGTGGTCTCAATGCGGACTTCCCAGGTTTCCGCCATGACCTCTTGGCGGTCCCTGTTGATGGTTGAGACCTTAGTGCCACGACTGTTGGTCATGGTGGCGTGTAAATTTGCCATTGCGAACTCCTTCTTGGTGCTGAGGCATGCATGAGACCAATCATGCATGTTTATGTGTGTATTTCAAGTATACCATACCCTACCGCAAAAATCAAGATGTACAGTACTTTCATTAAACGGTGGGTCTTGCCAATTAGCAAGCATACATGCATGAACTACCGCCCATGCATGCCTGTCTGCTAACTAACTAATAGAGTTGAATGTGCAGTGAGGCCAGGACGTCATTCCCGGCATATTTGACTGTCACCAGATAGTTCCATGCATCCTCAAAGGACGCAAACACACCATGGTCCGGTGCAGATTTGAGTGCCCACCAGCCACCATGGCGCCAGTAGTACACCGCCCATTCATGTTGTCCGTAACCAAGCATGCGGTATTCCTTGGTACGTAGATCTGTCAGTCTAGTCTTCATAGTCGTCTTCCTCGGTGTCTTCCCAGTCTACAATGGACATTTCTATGCGTTGCTCTTCCAAGTAAGCCAACTCAGCAGCCAACTCTTCGGGGGTCATGCTCTCAATATCTGGAGTGACCGCCATCCAGTAGGGTGTGTCCCATTCCATGTTAGACCTCCTTGACTATCCCGCCATGTGTGCGGGCAAGTTCAGCAGCAACCAGACGCGCTTGTCCATAATTGGTGAGATGAATGACCCCAACGTCCATGCCAGGGATTAAGAACGGACGGTCATCTTTCAAACAGCGGACACTATGAGTGATGCCCACGGACGGAAGTCGAATGGGACTAATCTCAAAAACCAAGGTTGTAGCCATATGCGAACTCCTTTGTGGGACATCCGACCATGATGCCCCACCCTATGACATGACTGACTAACGAACGGTAAACTTGCCTGTGTTCAAATCACGGGAATAATAGACCTGAATTTCGGCCATGGCGTCCGTGATTTCAAAGATGGCACGATCAATGAAGTGCTGTGCATTATACAGCCCATTGCGTGCATCAGTGGGGGTAGTGCCCATGAGAGCGGGTAAACCTTTCTGCACGGTGTTTAAGGCGTTCAGAACCTCTTGCGCTTGTTGTTTGTCCATGTGACTGACTTGACCTTTCATTAAACGGTGGGACCTGTTACCAGACCCCACGACCAACCGATTAACTAACGAGCAACGATGTTCCCGCCATACATCGTGCGCAAGTTTTCGATATACTTGACCGCTTGTGCCTTGCGTGGGAAGTCCATACGCACAATGTCTTGACCCTTGTCTGTCTGGACACCCGGAAAAAGGACCATGGCACCCGTGGCATTTTCCAATTCCAACCGATACCAAGACCCGTGTAAGACGAGGGTATAGTACAGTGTTTCCATGTCTGATCACCGCCTAGTATTTGCTAATCTCGACAATTTGACCGCCCATGGCTACGACAGTCGTAAACCAGTCCAACACAGCCTCTTTGCTGATAAAGGCCCCATTGCCACCTGTGCGTCTGTCTAATCCACGGTTGAACGTTTCCGACAGGGTGCCATCTTCATTGTAGACCCAGATTGCCTTGATACGAGGGTGGCGAGGGTTGGGGCTGTAGTCATGCCTTACCGAAAAGACAAGACCAGCGTCCGTTCGTAGGGTGACTTGCAATCCATTTTGTAAGGCTTGTACTGCAACACGAGGGTCAATCATATGTGCCATATGGGTATCCTCTCTTCCCGGTGGAACTAATCAACATAACAACTAAGACCTGCATGACTGGGATAGTCCTCACCCTGTTGGCTATGGACTTGCCGCTCACGTTGCCACAAGCAAGCGGCATACACAATTGGGGGATAATTCCCGCCTTCTTGCCATTGAAGCTCTTGTATGTCTAGACGTAGACGCTTCTCATAAGCGACGTAGGTCTTAGGAGAGATAGGACCGTACATCTCTCCAAGCCTACGTATATGCCAACAATCAATAGTCAACAAGTGACAGGTGTTTGGTGCGTAGATATGCAAGGCAAAGGAGACCGTTTTATAACCCATGCCAGGGATAACAGACGACATGGAGACACGCCACGCTTCCTGCTCTTCTATGGTTGTACCGGTATTAAAATGGATGATACCGGCATTCCATAGTCGCTCTATCTCATAGAGTGCATCTAGTGTGCGGCCTAAGATCGGCTTCAAGCGAGACTTGAGAACATCCCTGTCTAGGGGTAAGGGGCGGTTGACGTATTCCCGCATGATTAGAGCTTGTTCTACATTCCGCTCTAACCGGTTACGTGCGGACAAACAGGCATTCCAGAAGGCTAATTTCCCATGGGCTGTCCCATGGTTCACTAGCTCTTCCATAGCCTTGGCTGTTTGGACCAGACTGACAGGCTGTACCATTGTGCGAACTCCTTATTAATCGGTGCTTCTTGCTAGTGACCAAGTTAGCAAGCGTGTACCCATGAATGCATGACCCATGGGCACTCGTCTACTAACTATCTGGATCTACAGACGTTTTTTGCCGCTTGTAGACTGTTACAGATCACCTGTTGACCATGCCGCCTATAACCAGACCATGTGCGACCCGTGCGGGAATAGTAGGGTGCATAATAATATCCCACCTCACCAGACCACACCTCTATCATGTGCCGGGTATCCACCGTAACCGTGTGTCGTAAATTAACCATGATAAATCTCCTTAAGGGTATAATCGAAAACAATGTCATAGTCCGTGTCATGGGTAAGAGGTTGACAACAAATAGCGCATAATAAGACGGACGCATCAGGGTCCGTGTCATAGACGGGGACATACATACGAACACATGCGCGTTTAACGAGGTGTTGTGTACAGCGTGCATGTTTACCGTTGGTGGTAACATGACCTACAAACTTCATAGCGAACTCCTATGGGCTAAAATAAGAAGGCGTACAGGTTGACCATTGTCTGTACGCCCACTGCGACCTACTTGACGCTCTTGATTTTGCCGTTTTCCATAGTGATCTGTGCGTACCATTTACGATTGTAGGCACTAGGACCAACCATGGTGAGTGTACCGGTTGACGTGTATTCGGTCCCATAGAGGGATGTTTCTTCATACTGGAGAGGTTCACCAATTGCTTTTTTCAGAGCAGATTTCGTGGCATACCCATTGCTAGCTAACATGCTATTCTCCCTCTTCTGTGTCATCAAGTGACAGCGTGTCACGTTCCATTAAAGGCTCATGACATACATCACATGTCAAATCATAACCGTCTTCCATGAAATCAAAGACAGGTTGAACATGACCACTTTCGTTCCCTGTATCTTTCATCTCATCATGCCCATGGAAAGAACACAACGCGTAACCGTCTGAATGCGTGTAGCCAATAATGTGCATAGCGAACTCCTTTTATACCTAGAACCTATTTGCTATTGACCTAATAGCAAGCATCAATACGCACGTTCTACCGTCTGGATATCCAGACACTTGGCATGCTGTATTCATGCTTGCTATCAGACCTATGAACGAGATAGGTACTGATAGACTTCTAGCCGCTCTATGTAGTGGGGGAATTTATCCCGTCTTTCTCAGTGCTTACTTCACCTTCACACTTAATCAAAAGACGTTGTGACGCTCTTCACAAGCGAAGAGTGTGCTTACTTCACCTTCACACACCTTTAAACTTGCTTGCTACCTTGCCATGGAGATAATTCAGCATGCTAATCGCACTAGCTACGTCTGAATTGGCAAGAACTACATATACTAAGTTGTCTTCACACCTTTTTCCGCTTGCAAGCCTAGTTGCACCTGTCTGCAATCGCACGGGATATCGCACTTACCCTTGTAGACAGGATATTTCACATAGGACACTTGACATGAAGGTAGTCAACCTAACAGCGTTATAGCGCGTCCTATGACTCATCTCACCACCGCTTGCTTGTACCCTAGGGTGCATTCGGTGTTACTGCTTTGTCAAGACTTTCACTTGATCACGTTCATACCAGTGAGGTATGCTTGCAAGTCTCCAGAGGGATGTAACCGTGGGAAGTGGTTACGCTCGTCTCTCGTCGCTTGCGTTCGTTTCGGGGTATGTGTCAAGTATACCTTATTGCCCGTTAAAACTGTAAGACCTAAAAGTACCAATTTTCTAGCCAATTAGTACCAATTTTCAGG
>Ga0310811_10010538_pt1 | contig 11944 bp, 14 predicted proteins | sample YCmetagenome_FD_207642 | JGI IMG/M metagenome (GOLD analysis project Ga0310811, IMG submission 207642) | Soil microbial communities from experimental microcosm in Duke University, North Carolina, United States - YC | ecosystem: Engineered > Artificial ecosystem > Soil microcosm > Unclassified ...
GAGATCACCGTGGAGATCCCGGAGGCGCTGCCCGCCGTCCGCGTCGACCCCGCGATCCTCGAACGTGTTATCGTGAACCTCTCCGAGAACGCGCTGCGCTACTCCCCCGCGGGCAAGGCGCCGCTGCTCAGCGCGTCCGCGCTCGGCGACCGGGTCGAGCTGCGGGTCGTCGACCGGGGCCCGGGCATCTCCGACTTGGACAAGGAACGCATGTTCGTCCCGTTCCAGCGGCTCGGCGACACCGACAACACCACTGGTGTCGGGCTTGGCCTCGCGCTCTCGCGCGGGCTGACCGAGGCCATGGGCGGCACGCTCACCGCCGAGGACACTCCCGGCGGCGGGCTGACCATGACAGTGAGCCTTCCGGCGGCCCCAGGGGATTAGGGTGCCAGGAGAAAGGGGGCGGGGAATGACGCGGGTGCTTGTTGTCGACGATGAGCCCCAGATCCTGCGTGCGCTGCGGATCAACCTGCGGGCACGGCATTACGACGTGAACACCGCCGCTACCGGGACCGAGGCGCTGAACGTAGCCGCCGCGCATCCGCCGGACCTGGTCATCCTTGACCTCGGGCTGCCCGACATGGACGGGGTCGACGTGATCGGCGGGCTGCGCGGCTGGACCGCCGTGCCGATCATCGTCCTGTCGGGGCGGGCCGACTCCGCTGACAAGGTGGAGGCGCTCGACGCCGGGGCCGACGACTACGTCACCAAGCCGTTCGGCATGGACGAACTTCTCGCCCGGATGCGCGCCGCCGTCCGGCGCACGCCGGGCGCCGAGGTACCGCCGCAGGTACGGCTCGGCGACGTGGTCATCGATTTGGCCGCGAAACGCGTTACACACGTAACCAATGAGACTAATGAGGTTGCTTCTCCGCCCGACGCGGATATAAGGCTCACGCCGACCGAATGGCATTTGCTTGAGGTACTGCTCCGTAATCCCGGCAAGTTGCTCAGCCATCGGCAGCTATTGCATGACGTGTGGGGACCCGGCTATGACAACGCCGGCGGAAACCTGCGGTTGTACATGGCGCAGTTGCGTCGCAAGCTTGAGCGGGACCCGGCCCGGCCACGCTGGCTGATCACCGAGCCCGGCATGGGGTACCGCTACCAGCCGCCGGATCCCGGCGAACGGCCGCTGGTACAGGCCCGAGATGAACGGCGAGCGAGCAACGAGGCAACAGAGGATCAGAGGTAGCGGAAAGGCTAGCGCTGTGCAATTGCATGCGGGGCGTAATTTCACATTCACTTAATGTTCACCAACTGCATGCTCTCGGTAGCCTTCAGAACCCGCTAAGAGAGATTTACGGTCGCAGTTGTGAGCAATGACACTGTTTTGGCCCTGGTGGTCATCACGGCTTTGGCCTTTGACTTCACCAATGGATTCCACGACACGGGCAACGCAATGGCGACGTCCATCGCCACCGGAGCGCTGGGACCACGCGTCGCAGTGGCTATCTCGGGGGTGCTCAACTTCGTCGGAGCGTTTCTCTCCCTTACCGTCGCGGCCACTATCGCCAGTGGCCTCGTCGACTCCGGCGTCGTCACCCTGACCGTAGTCGCGGCCGGCCTCTCAGGCGGCATCATCTGGAACCTCCTGACGTGGCTGTTCGGCATCCCGTCAAGTTCCTCGCACGCGCTGATCGGCGGGGTGATCGGCGCCACGATGGCTGCGGCAGGCGGCAGCGCCGTGCTCTGGCACGGACTCGTCTCCAAGGTGGTGCTCCCGGCCATCCTCTCGCCGATTATCGCGGCGCTCATCGCGGCGACCGGCACCTGGGCGCTCTACCGGATCACCAGGTCGCTCACCGACGGCGCACGGAAGCACGGCTTCCGCGTCGGCCAGATCGGCTCCGCCTGCGTGGTCTCGCTGGCGCACGGCACCAACGACGCACAGAAGACGATGGGCGTCATCACCCTGGCCCTCATCGCCAACGGCAGTATCGCCAAGGGCTCGAACGCCCCGGACTGGGTCATCGTCTGCTGTGCGATCGCCATCGCCGCCGGCACCTACATCGGCGGCTGGCGGGTGATCCGCACGCTCGGTAAGGGCCTGGTTGAGATCGAGTCGCCGCAGGGCATGGCCGCCGAGTCCGCCTCGGCCGCCGTCATCCTGCTGTCAAGCACGTTCGGCTACTCGCTGTCCACCACACACGTCGCCACCGGGTCGATCATCGGCACCGGGCTTGGCAAGAAGGGCGCCGACGTCCGCTGGAACGTCGCCGGCCGGATGGCCACCGCCTGGGTGTTCACCCTGCCATCGGCCGCGATCGTCGGCGCGATCTCTTACGGCATCGCGTACGGCATCGGTGGCACCTTCGGTGTCATCGTCGACCTCATCCTGCTGGCCGCGCTCTCTGGCTACATCTACTACCGCTCCCGGCAGACCAAGGTGGACCACAACAACGTGAACTCGGAGTGGACTGGCGGGGTCGCCCCGGACAAGGTCCCCGCCGAGACGGCCGCGGCCTGAGCAGCGCGAGAGGGAACGAAGACCAATGTCCTGGATCAACCTGACCGCACTCTGGAAGATCATCGTGTTCGGCCTGATCGCCGGCGCGGGCCTCCCCGCCCTCTTCGCGGGCGGCCTTTACACGCTGTCGCTCGGCCCGAACCGCGCACGGGCCGCCGCAGCGGGGGCCGACGGCGGCGACTCCGACGTACTCCTCGGCGGCAGCATCATCGGCATGGTGCTCGCCGCGATCGCCTTCCTCATCGTGCTGGCCGCCATCGGCTGGAGCGTCTACGAGATCTACACCCTCGGCCACCCCGCACCGAAGAAGTAAGGAACTTGGCGACCATGGCGCTCCCCCCCTTCCTCACCAGGATCGTCACCTGGCTCCGGGCCGGCTACCCCGAAGGCGTGCCCGAGCACGACTACGTCCCGCTGTTCGCCCTCCTTGGCAGCCAGCTCACCAACGACGAGGTCACCCTGATCGCTGACGAACTGGCCTTCTCGGCCGACCCGCAGTCGTCCGAGGCCATCAAGAAGGCGATCGCGACCGTCACCAACATCCCCGTGCACGACTCGGACATCGCCCGGGTCCGTTCGCACCTCGCCGCGGGCGGCTGGCCGCTGGCCATCCCGCCGCGCGACTAACAACAGCAGAACGCCGTTACCACGGCAACTCGCGGCCATCCCGGGTGAAGGTCCCGGTAGGGCCGCCGTTCGGCAGGGTAACGGCCCAGACCACGCTGGCAGCGCCCTGGGCAGCGGACCTCCCGCCGCCCCGGGCGCTGTCGACGCTTAGCGGGCCGGGGCACACTGCGTTGACCAGGATGCCGTCCCGGTAAAGCTCACCCGCCAGCAGCTTGGTCAGCGCGTTAAGCGCCGCCTTCGAAACGCTGAAGGCCGGGCGGCCGCCGTGCATCAGGGCGATCGACCCGTTGTCGCTCGACACGTTGACGATGCGGGGCCGCGGGCTCGAGCGCAGCAGCGGAAGCAGCGCCTGGCACACCCGCCAGGCACCGAAGAGGTTCACGTCCAGCGCCTCGGCCACCGGGGACAGGTCCGTCGTCCCGGCGATCCCCCACAGGTCGGGCTCGGTCGCGGCGTTGTTCACGATCGCGTCCACCCGGCCGTACTCCCCGCGGATCCGCTCTGCCAGCTGGTCGATGTTCACCGAGTTGTCTACCTCGATGTGGACCCCGATGACGCGCTCCTGCTCCGGGTCGAGTTCCTTCGCCGCGAGCTCCGCCTTGCGCAGGTCCCTGGAGCCGAGCAGGACGACGTAGCCGAGTGCGGCGAGCTGGCGGCAGGTCTCAAAGCCGATACCGCGGCTCGCGCCGGTGACCACCGCGACCGGCAGCTGGGAGCGCGCTGGAGTGGTCATGCCGCCTATCTTGCCATCCACGACCCCGCGGCGGGCCGCGCCACCACCGGCTATATCCGCGCTTTTGCCGATTTACCGAGGCGTCCCGGTAAGCGTGGTCAGCCGGTACCGCAGGCGGTACAGCATCACGTTGCTCGTACCTCAGAACGTCCGCTGGCTGCGCGCATCCCCGCGCACTGATCATGACGCGTTCGTAACGGGCCGGCAGTCGGGTCTGGCCTGGGATTCACTGCGTCCGACAGGTGTCCCGAGCCCCGCCGCTGAGCAAAATGTAGCTGGGAGGGAGCAATGAGTAACCAGATGCAGGTTGTGAATGCCCCGCGGCCGACCATGAAAGACGTCGCCTCACGGGCGGGTGTCGCACTGAAAACTGTGTCCCGGGTAGTGAACGGGGAGCCTGGCGTCACACCGGAGACGGCCAAGCGCGTGCTGGGCGCGATCGAGGACCTCGGCTTCCGCCGGAACGAATCCGCCCGGCTACTGCGGACCGGGCACACGGCGACGCTCGGCTTCATCGCCGACACGTGGTCCGACCCGGAGCACGCGGCCGTGTACCAGGGGCTCGAGAGCATCGCGCGGGAGCATGGCTACCTCCTGTACTCCGGCTCGACGGACAGCGATCCCGACCGCGAGGAACTGCTCTCGCTCGCCATGTGCGCCCGCCGGGTCGACGGGCTGATCATCGTCCCCACTCCCGGTTCGCATGATTACCTCGTCTCGGAGATCGAGGCGGGCGTGGCGACTGTGTTCGTCTTGCGGCCACCAGAACTCGTGCGTGCCGACGCGGTATTGCCCGATGAGCGCGGTGGCGCGCGGATCGCCATCGCGCACCTGGCCGCCCTGGGCCACCGGGAGATCGGGTTCCTAGGCGAACCTGACGGGCACCGCTCCCGGACCCTGCGCGCGGGCTGCGTGGAGGCGCTGACGGCAGCCGGGCTTCCAGTCGACCAGACACTGCTGCACCTAGACACGGCGCGGCTAGCCAGCGCCGAGGTGAGCGCCGTCTTCTGCGCGGACCAAGAGCACACGCGGGCGGCGATTCGGGCTGTCGCGTCCCGTCGCGTGGCGATCGTGGGGTTTGGTGACTTCCCGCTCGCCGATCTGGTTTCGCCGCCCGTCAGCGTGGTGAGCTATGACCCGGTGCTCATCGGGCGCACGGCCGGCGAACTGCTCATCCGGCGCCTAGCCGGCGACCAGGCGCCGCCCCGCCGGGTAGAGGTCCCGGTCCGGCTGATCGCCAGGTGAGGCGTGGGTTAGCCGGGTGAGGTTTGGGTTAGCCGACGAGGACCAGGCCGATGATCAGGGCCAGGATCGCGACGACGACCACCACGACCGCGAGCAGGCCGATTCTGGAGCCAGGGGCCTTCATCTGCCAGGCGGGTGGGAGGTCGTCGCTACGGTCCTTGAACGCCTGAAAGCGTGCCGTCTCTTCGCCAACTTCGCTGTGAGTCTCTGGCATGGCCACGACCCTACCGTTCCTGGTCACTGAGTGCTGGCAAATGCTGTTCAGCGGGCGGCCCCGGACGGTCTTGGGCTGCCTGGTTGCCTACCGTGGTCCGGTGAGGTCTGCCGGTCTTGGTGCCTGGTGGCTGCCGGGGGCCTCGTGGGGCGGCGGGCTTCCTGGGTGCGGGCTTGGTCACTGGTTTGGTCCGGGGTCGCGTCTGGGCTGGCCGTGCCGCCTCCTCCGGGGCGGTCTGGTTCCCTGTCACGCGGCGCCTGGCCCGGTGCCCGAGCCCGCGTCGCCCGATCACCAGCGCTGCCGCGTGGTGACCGGTCGTCTTGGGATGATGCTCCCGCAAGGGGCTAAGCCAGTGCTCGGCCGCCCAGCAGGAAGTGTAGGCGGGATCGATGACGATGACCGACAGCCCCGCGTTACAGGCCATCTGGGTGAGCCTGTCGCGGAACTTCCCGGTGGGGATGCCGGAGACCGCGTGCCGGAAGCCCTTGCCGCGCTTGCCGCGTGCGGGCCGGTGGCCGTGACGTTCCCGTCCCTCGGCGCGCGCTTCCGCGAAGTCCAGGTTCTCGATCACGATGGCCCGGCCGCCGTATTGCCTGGCGGTGTCGATGATTGTGCTGAGCGCGGCACGGAGCCGTCCGTCGCGGGTTGCAGCGGGCAGGCCGGCCAGGTCCAGGTCGATAGTAGCGGGAGTGCTGAGGACGTTACCGTCGGGTGCGGCAACGGCCATAGCTAGATGACCGTGGTTGACGTCGACCGATACGACCGGATGCTGGCGCAACTCATCCAGAGACGGCATGGGAAGGGATGCAATCGTCCAGGAGGCGTCGATATACCAGCGGCCGCGTCCGGGCTCGTAGCTGATGTCATAGCGGACCGCGCCGCTGGAGGCTTGGGCGGCGACCTCATCCGCGCGGTAGGAGAAGCCGACCGGGCAGGACAGTCGGTAGCGTCCGTGGTGCTGGTTCGCCAGGTGCGCGAGCGGGGCGGGAAGCTTGATCTCCAGCCAGCCCTCGTCGGGATTGAACCTGATCGTTTCGTTGCCCCACTCTTTACATGCCTCGCCGTCGGCGGTGAGGAACAGCCGGGCTGATTCCCACTCCCGGTGCCACTGGTCCCCAGTGAGAGCAGCGGCGGCCAGGCTGTTTCGCTTGCGCAGCAGGTCCTTCCCGCCGCGCACCACCGACACGGCACCCCCGTCTAGCCGCCGTTCCACGCGGGCGAGCCGCGCCTTGAGCGACTTGAGTCTGATCGTCTTGGAGTGCCGCTCAGCGGGGGTGGCATACCCGCGTGTCCGCCCCTGCTTCCCGCCGGCCGGGACCGCGAGCCGCGCCCCGATGCGGCGGGTGCGGGCTTGCAGGCTGGCCTGCTCGTCCCGGAGGTTCTTCTCGGCCCGCTGGTACTGGTCCTCGCTGGTGCGGGTGATCGCCCCGGCCCACCGCGAGGAGCACTCGGCGGTCAGCGCCTGCTTGCGCGCTGCCCGCGACTCGTTCCTGGCCTTGGCGTCGAGTTGCCCCTGGGCGCATCGGGCAGCCAGGTCCCGGCCCGCCAGCGCTCCCAGGTGCCGACCGACCGCCCACAGCACGGCCTCATCCTGCGTGGAGACCCGCAACCTGGTCCGCACCCGCGCCCCTGCCACAGGAGACGCCACGAACGGAGCGGCGATCGGACGCAGCACCTTCTTCACGCCGCACCTCCATCCAGTAGCTAGAACCACGCTTGCACGACCAGGAGTCGTATCTATTTTCGTCGACAAGAGATAATATTAACAATATATCGCTCCCGTGTCCGATCAACCTGGTGACGCGGCGCGGCAGAAGACCAGCGGAGCTGGGCCGCTTAGCCCACCAGCGCAAATCGGGCAGCCTGCCCTTGCTCTCCATGCTGCTCAGGGTCTCGGCAAGGAACTCCAGGTAACCGCCGCTATCCCGGATCACCCGGGCGATGACGTCGAACAGCCCGTCGTCGGCCACGTCCCCAGCCGCAGCCATGCAGTTCACCCGCCTGGAGCAAGGCGGCTGCCATTATGTCCAGCGTTGATGATCTTGGAAATCCAGCGTGACGACCAGTCAGATAAGCCCGCAATCGCCGCAGCGGTCATCGTCTAGGACGGACGTCTCCTCCTGATCCGCAGGTGGGTATCCGAAGGCTCGCTCAGGTGGCAGTTCCCCCGTCGGCCAGGTCGAACCCGGGGAGCCCCGAGGATGCCGCTGTCCGCGAGATGTTCGAGGAAACCAGCTTCGTTGCCGCCGCCCGGCGCATCCTCGGCGACCAGCTCCGCGCCAACACCAAGCGGCAGATGATCTAAGTGGAAGCCGACGCTTTCGCCTCTACCGCCCACATCGCCGACATCGAGGAACTCCACTCCGCGGCATGGGTGAAATCCAGCGAGATCACCGAGTACGTCCCCTATCCGTTCTGAGGCCCAGTCCAGGAACACCTCAACGGGGCGCTGACCGTATAAGGCGCGAAGCCGGTGGACCGTCACGCCACAGTACGCGGGGCAATCGAATCAGTGTGTTCTACCAGCCTGGATAGCACGATGACGCTCCGGGTGCGCTGGACGAACGGCTCTGCGGCGATCCGTTCCACCACTTGTTCGAAGTGCCGGATGTCCGCGGCCCGGATGTGGACGAGAGCGTCCGCCTCACCAGTGACGGTGCAGGCGTCGGCCACCTCCGGATGCCGCCGGACGGCCGCGCCGATCTCCTCGGGCGTCGTCTTCCCGCCGCAGAACAGTTCCACGTACGCCTCGGTGGTCCAGCCGAGCGCGGCCGGGTCGACCCGCGCGGAGAAGCCGGTGATGGCACCGGAGGCACGCAGCCGGTCCACCCGGCGCTTGACGGCGGGCGCGGAGAGGCCCACCTCGGTGCCGATCACCGCGTAGCTAGCACGCGCGTCTTTGATCAGCGCGGTAACGATCCGCGCGTCTATCTCGTCCAGGCTCATCGGTCACCATCATGGCACCCTGACGGGCCGGCTTCACTCGCTGACTCTCGCGGTTTACCGCGCGGTCAGGTCGTCCGAACGCCCGGCCGCAAGCCGGAGCCACTGGGCGATGGGACGGCCGCCGTCGTCTGGCACGGCCGACCAATCGGGTTCGCCGCTGGTGGTCCGCATGCCGGCATGCTGCGGCCAGCCGGGAGGCGAGTCTTCCCATGGCTCCTGGCGCCCGTACACGGTGAGATCCATGAGCGCGTAGCTATAGCCCATCGTCTCCACGCCGCGACCGGTCGTCCAGTAGGTCTCGAAGACGCGGTCACCGTCCCTCACGTAGCAGACAAGGTGGAACAGGCCGGCCTGGCGGCCGACGAGGAGCTCATCGAGGGAGGGCTGGGCTGAGTACCACGGCACGTCCCAGCGCATGAAGTCGCGGTAGCGCAGGCTCGCGTCGTAAGAGGCCTGCGGCTCGGCCCCGACGAAGGCGACGTTGCGGCCCTGGCAGAAGACCGCGTAGGTGATGCCGCGAGAGTGCAGGCCGGACAGCTCGGCGACATGGCTGCTGAAGAACGTGCAGCCCTCGCACTGATCCAGCGCGGGGTGGCCCGGGTACCACATGAAGTAGTACGCGATGAGCTGCCGACGTCCTTCGAACGCGTCGAGCAAGGTAAGCGGCCCATCGGGACCGATCAGCTCTAGGCTGGCGTCCACCTCGACCATGGGCAGGCGCCGCCGGGCCGCCGCGATCGCGTCGCCTTCCCTGGTGTGCGCCTTCTCCCTAATCCGGAGCTCGTCTAGCTGGGCCTGGAAGGTGGCGCGGTCGGTGACCGAGGGCCTGGCTGTTAGTTCATCTGTCATGATGGTGCCTCCTCTTTGCTTTCCCTGCTTTCCGTGTGCGCGGCTTCGGCTAGCCGCTTGATCGTGGCGAGTCGCCGGTCCCACTGGGCGGCGAGTTCGGCCATGGCCCGGGTGGCCTGGTCGAGGCGGTCGGCTGCTACCTGGTACAGGACCTCCCGGCCCTGCTTGCGGCGGCTGACAAGACCTGCCTCCTCGAGCACGGCCAGGTGCTTCGCGACAGCCTGACGGGAGAACGGAACCCGGCCGGCCAGCCAGCTTGCGCTCACCGCTCCGTTGCTGACGATGAGGTCGAGGACCTGCCTGCGAGACGGATCGCCGATGGCCGACCAGAGCTCGTCATCGGCCTGCACCGTCATCCCTGTTGACGCTTCGCGAGCAGCGTGACGAGCTGATCAAGGAAATCTCCCCAGCCTTCGCGGTGCTCGTCGGCATAGCGCTGCTTCTCCGCCTCAGGCCAGGCGCGCAGTTCGTGACCGCTCTCGGTCACGCGCAACTGGGTCCGCTCGTCACCCTCGGGGGTCAGCGTGAACTCGACAAGCATTGAGTTGCCGACCACGGGCTCCTCGTCGCGTGGATGGTTCCAGCGGAATGAGAAGCGCGTCGGCGGGTCGACCGTCTCCACCACGACAGGGCCACCCTGGTCACCGAACCGCATATAGCCGTGAGCACCCGGCTCGATGACGAGGTCCACCCGGTCGGCGAACCACTGGCTTACTTGATCCGGCTCGGTAACAGTGCGCCACACCACGTCGATTGGCGCATCAATCAGGATCTCTCGCACAATCACGAGGCCTGGCATCGGCATCCCTCCTGTTGGCATCTGCAACCGAAGGTAGCACGTTGCTGCCCGATCTGCAACCGACGGTTGCAGATCAGGCAGTGCAAGGAGTGTCCGTTTCCGTCAGGCTGTTGTCCAAGGGCTGAGTTTCTCGGGGTTGCGCATGACCCAAATGTGCTTGATCCGGTTGTCGGCGATCTGGAAAGCGAACACTGAGACGGTAACGCCGTCTTGCTGGGCCACCAGGCCGGGCTGGCCGTTGACCGTGCACTCCAGGAACGTGCTGCTGCCGTACCCTCGGTTGGCGATCTCGATCCAGGCGCGCGCGATCTGCTCGCAGCCTTCGATGGGCTCCAGGAAGGCGACGGCAAGGCCGCCGCCGTCGGCGATCGCGGTGGCGTCGGGGTCGAGCAGGCCGATCAGGGCGTTGATGTCCTTGGCTTCCCATGCCTCCTTGAAGTCCCTGACGATGCGGGCGTGGCGGGCGGCTGGGGCGGCGGGCACCTCCGCGGCGCGGATGCGCCGCCGGGCTGAGGAAGCCAGCTGGCGGCACGCTGCCGGGGTCCGTCCGGCCACCTCGGCGATTTCGGCGAACGAGTAACGGAACACGTCGTGCAGGATGAAGGCGACGCGCTCGGCCGGGGTCACCGATTCCAGCACGACCAGGAAGGCCATGCTGACCGACTCATCCAGGGTGACCCGGTCGGCCGGGTCGACCCTGGCGTCGCCCGGCGCACTCGCGGGCCACTCCGCAGGTTCCGGCAACGGCTCGGGCAGCCATTCGCCCACGTACCGCTCCCGCCGGTACCGCGCCGACCTGAGGAGGTCCAGGCAGATGCGGCTGGCCACCGTCGTCAGCCAGCTGCCGGGCGACTCGATGGCCTCTTGCTGCTGCCGGGACATGGCGTACCAGCGGGCGTAGGTCTCCTGCACCGCGTCCTCGGCCTCAGCGAGCGAGCCGAGCAACCGGTAGGCGAGGTTGATCAACTGGCGCCGCTCGCTCACGACCGCGCTCATGTCCGGGTCTTGTGTGCTGCGTCCCAGCTCGGCTCCGCTGGTCATGGTGCCGCCAACCCCTTTCATCAAGTTTCGCTGCTCAACCAGTTAGACGAAACGGCGCACCGGATTGTGACTCTGGCGTGCCGTCTGACATTCCGTCAGGTTGTGTCGTCGGACTGGTGATTAGAAACCACCAAACAGCAAGGAGGAGGGGCACCATGCCTACCCCTGTCCCGGCAACACTGTTCACTGACCCGGCACCGGCGGAGCGCCTGGAGCGAGCGGCTGCCGCGTTGACGGCCCATGGGTTCGCCGTCGAAATCCTCGATGACGCCGCAGCCGCGCGTGCGCGCGTCAAGGAGCTGATACCAGAGGGGGCCAGCGTGTACACCTCGGCCAGCGAGACCACGCGCTTGTCTGGCATCCGGGAGGACATCAACGACAGCGGCCGGTACGAGGCCGTCGGGCCGCGCGTCATGGCCATGGACCGCGCGACCGAGTTCGACGACATCCGGCGGCTCATCGCCGGCCCTGACGTCGTCGTTGGCAGCGTGGCCGCCCTCACGGAGACCGGTTCCATCGTGGTCGCCTCGGCCAGCGGCAGTCAGCTGCCCGCCTACGCCGGCGGCGCTGGCCGCGCGATCTGGATCGTCGGGGCGCAGAAGGTGGTCCCGGACTTGAGCACAGCGCTCCAGCGCGTCGAAGAGCACTGCCTGCCGCTGGAATCCGAGCGCGCCCAGGCCTTCTACGGGCAGCCTAGCGCCGTCAACCGCCTCCTCATCATGAACGCGGAAGCCCACCCTGGGCGCGCCACTGTCCTGCTGCTCCGCGAAGCCATCGGCTTCTGACGCGTCACCGTGGACGGGCCCGGAACCACACCTCGCGGTCGAGCGGGTCGGGACCGATCCTCGGGCGGACCGGCGGCGGCCCGGTGACCGGCGTGTAATGGGTTACCTCCGCCGTGAAGACTCCTTCGCCGCTGGTCAGCTCGGGAAGCTGCGCCAGCAGCGGCTGGACGCTGCTGGTCGGCAGCGTGCCGCTGAGCGCAAGGGCCCCGGCGGCGGGCGCGGTCTCGGTGATGAG
>Ga0310811_10010539_pt1 | contig 11944 bp, 18 predicted proteins | sample YCmetagenome_FD_207642 | JGI IMG/M metagenome (GOLD analysis project Ga0310811, IMG submission 207642) | Soil microbial communities from experimental microcosm in Duke University, North Carolina, United States - YC | ecosystem: Engineered > Artificial ecosystem > Soil microcosm > Unclassified ...
ATAGGCCACCTTTGCGGGTGGCCTTTTTATTTGAGGCCCGAATGCAGCAGCTAATTCCAAATGCGAAGGCACAGTTCATAGACCAGAACGGCCTCCCCCTCGCCAGTGGCACGGTGGGCTTCTATTTTCCTGGCACGTTGAATCCGAAGCCGACGTATCAGGACGCGGCCGGCACGATCGCCAACACGAATCCCGTGCTTCTAGACAGCCGGGGGCAGGCGATCATCTGGGGCTCGGGCGTCTATCGGCAGATCGTGAAAGACGCTTCGGGTGTGACGATCTGGGATCAGATCACCGAAGATCCTAACTCGGGCCTTATCGGCAACATGACAAATGCCCGATGGGTTGCCGGTGCGTCATACACCGATCCATCGGGTTCCACGCCCGGGACATTCGTTCCAGGCACTACTACCACATTCAATCTTCCAGCGGCGCCCGGTTCCGTCGGCAATATCTGGCCGTATTTTGACGCAGCGTTCCAGACGGACGATCAGATCTCGTCGCTTGATGCAACGACCCTGGTCTTTGCATCTGCTGTCCCGAACGGTGTTCAGGAAGTAGAGGTAAAGATCGGGACAACTGTCGCGATTGGGACTCCAGGAAGCGGCACGGTAACGGATATCACGATTGCCGCGAATGCCGCAATCAGCAGTTCCAAACTATCGTTCCTGCAAGCGGGTGCCGCGGCCGCGCGCCGCTCGATCCAGGGCTTGCTGCGCGAGACGTTGCGTGTGACCGACTATGCAGGCGTCGATCCGACTGGCGCGACCGACAGCACGACCGGTCTTGCGGCGATCGCAGCCTACGCAGCCGGTTTGACGAACCCTGTACGGATCATCTTCCCGGCCGGCACGTACAAGTACAGCACCAGCCCGAACTGGGCCATCCAGAACGCCGAGATCGTCGCCGAGGGAGAGGTGATCCTGAATTACACGGGCACCGGCAACGCAGTGATTCTGGATACCGGAAGCACGATCGACACGTTCACGTACAACGTGACGTTCACGGGCTTCATCGTGCAGGCTCCTGCGAGCGCCGGCCACGGCTTCTTCGTGCGCAGCATTCACCACTCCGACCTGCGCAATAACCGCGTCCAAGGTTGCGGCACTTCGTCGAACGCATTCGAAGTCGAGTTCGCGGTGTGCACGGATTTCAGCGGGTGTACTGCTTCGGCAAACGAGACGCTAGGCTGGGTCGGCGGCCAGCCGAAGAACGGGCTGCACCTTGCGCTGCGCAACGCTGGCGAATCGACCTCGTACTGCTACTTCGCAAACACGGTGTGGGAAGGGCTGAGCACTGGCGGCGGCGCCGGCATTCTGCTCGAGGACACGCTGGGCAATATCTTCATCGGCGGTACTGCGGAGGGTTGCGATAGCGGCATCATCCTCGGCACCACCGCGACGTGGAACAGGTTCTTCGGCGTCGACATGGAGGCCAACGCCACGCGCGACGTGTTCGATCAGGGCCTCGGCAACTCGTTCAACGTCGACACGGCCACGCGCGTCACGATCTCCGCATCGGCGCTGTTCTCGACGTGGCTCGGCGGCAACCATCAGGTAATCGAACTGCCGAGTGGCGTGCGGCATCCGACCTTCTCGAATGTCTACGTGAACCGCACGCCAGGCGGCGGCTTCCTGATTGGCGATGACGTTGATGTGTGCAACGCGCGCTTCAACGGCTGCCGAGACTGGCAGACGCAGGTGATCGTGCCGATGCGCCAGAAGACGCTCACGCCGCCCGCCGGCCCGAACACTTTCAACTACACGAACAACACGGACAACGATCAGCAGATCACCTTGTCGGGCGCGACCGTCACGTCGACCTCGCTCACGCGCGGCGGTGTCGCGAACTCGCTGGGGCTGACGATCGGCATTTTCCCGCTGTCTCCGGGCGATAGCTTCAGCGTTGCCTACTCGGCCGGCACGCCTTCGATTGTCCTGTACACGAAGTGACCACATGAACGGGGATTTGATGAAAAACGATATCGCAAAGGCTGCAATGCAGTCGGCACCGCCGATCGGCGCGAGTGGATTCCAGTGGTGGCAGTGGTTCAACAGCCACGACCTGAACTGGTATCTCGCCGCACTGGTGTCGGTCGCGACGCTGTTCTATATCGGACTGCAGTCCTACTACCTGATCCGCAACAACGGGAAGAAGGTGCTCAATGAACCCTGAGAACGAAGCGCAGCTCATCGTCGAACTGAAGCGCGACGAGGGCGTGCGATACACGCCGTATGCCGACACGAAGGGCATCCCGACCGTCGGCGTCGGTCATAACCTGCAGACCTCGCCGCTGCCCGCTGGCTGGTCGTATCCGCTCACCGACGATCAGGTAGACACGCTGCTGCAGGGCGACCTGCAGAACGTCTACGGCGACCTGAACCGCGCGCTGCCGTGGTGGACGGACCTGAATGATGTGCGCCAGCGAGTGCTGTGCAACATGTGCTTCAACCTCGGCATGAGCAAGCTCGCAGGCTTCAAGAACACGCTGAATTCGATGCGGCAGGGCGCATATGCCGACGCCGCGGCAGGGATGCTCAACTCCGCGTGGGCCGAACAGGTCGGCGCGCGCGCGCAACGACTCGCGCAAATGATGCGCAGCGGAGGTGACCTATGAGCGCATGGGCATCAGCACTGAACGTCATCAAGACGCTTGCACCGACCATCGCGACTGCCATCGGCGGCCCGCTCGCCGGCGGCGCGGTGACGGCGCTGGAAAGCGTGTTCGGTATTACGCCTTCGCCGAACGCGTCGACCGACGACCGCACGACCGCGCTCGCGGCCGCGATTAGCGGCGCGACGCCCGAGCAGCTGGCGGCGATCCGCGCGAAGGATCAGGACTACGCGCTCGCGATGGCGCAGGCAGGCTTCAAGGATACAGAGACGCTTGCCAGCCTGACCGTTCAGGATCGGGTGAGCGCGAGAACCATGCAGGTATCTACGAAGTCGCTTATGCCGCCCCTTCTCGGCAGCGCGATCATCGCCGGCAGTCTGGCGGCGGCCGCCGCGATCCTGCTCGGCAAGGTCGGCTATGCGAACACGACCGAGGCGACGATGGTTGGGACCGTGATGGGCTATCTGTTCAGCGAGGCAAAGGCGGTTCTGGCGTTCTATTTCGGCTCGTCGAGCTCGAGCGACCGCAAGACGGAACTGCTCGCGCAAAGCACGCCGCCCGGAGCACAGCAATGAACCCGGTCGCCCGATATCTGCTGAACCTGCTGATCCTGCTCGATCAGGCCGGCAACACGCTGGCCGGCGGCTCGCCGAACGAGACCATCAGCGAACGCGCAGCGAAGGCGCGCAACGCAGGTCGCACATGGGGCTGTGTCCTGTGCCGTGTTCTCAACTGGATCAACCCCGGCCACTGCGACAACGCGCTTACCTCAACCATCGGCGACGACGCCGTGATTCCCGACGGAAAATGACCATGAAACGAATCCTCGGCGCGGCACTCGCGCTTTTCGCATCGGCCGCATTCGCAGCAACCACGGTCCCGGTGCAGCTTCTGAATCCGGCCGGCTCGACGGCTGGGCAAGTCGTGGTGTCGGCCGGCGCGTCGACGCCGCCGGCATGGGGTGGCATCGGTCTGAGTGGCATTGCGGCTATCGCGGCCAATTCGCTTATCGGGAACGCGACGAATGCAACTGCGGGTGTGACCGCTGTCACTGTTACCGGATGCAATGGCGCCGCGCAAGCGCTGCAGTGGACAAACGGGTCGGGGTTCGGATGCAACTCGGCGGTCGCGACTTCCGGCGCGAACAGCAATATCACGTCTCTCGCGGGGCTGACGACGGCGCTGAGCATCGCCCAAGGCGGCACTGGCGCGAACACTGCATCGGGTGCGCGAACTAACCTCGGTCTCGGGACGGCGGCTACCGCGAACACGGGCACCAGCGGGTCGGTCGTTCCGCTGCTCAATACCGCAAATACATGGTCGCTCGGGCAGACTTTTTCGGTTCGACCGACCTTCAATGGCGCAACGCCGTGGGATAGCGCGAACCTGAATTTTGCGACGCCGCCCGCGATTGGGACGACCACGCCGAACTCAGGGTCGTTCACTTCGGTCGTGGGGACCAGCTTTTCCGGGCCGGCAGCGGGCTACTCGATCACGACGGTAACGGGCCTCGGGAGCGGCGGCGGGATCCAGATATTCGATGGCACGCACGGTAATAATGTGTCGATCACGAATGCCGGTTCACCGGTGGCGAGCTTTAATGGCTCAGGTGTGACCTTCGCGAACACAGCCGGTGTTGTGGGTGTGACCGGGGCCAGCACCGCGCTGGCTGGGACGGTCGGTGAGCACGCATGTCAAACGGGTAGCGGCGTATCGCTGGCGAGCGGAACGACGCCAGCGAATATCACCAGCGTCAGCCTCGCGGCAGGTGAGTATCAGATCGGCGGGAACATCGCATTCAACCCGGCGGGCAGCACCACAATGACCCTGACGAGCGCCAGCACCAGTACTACTTCGGCGACGAATGGCGCGCTCACCAACTCGCTGAACCTGTCTTTTCCGACCGGCCTCGGTCAGTCGTATGCGCTAGCGCAGCAGTTCTACAAGTTCACGACCACGACCACCGTGTTTCTGGTGGCCGCATCAACCTTCAGCGGCGGCACCAATTCCGGCACCGGCACGCTGTGCTGGCTTCGCATTCGCTGATGGCTTGAACCGCATCGCGCGTTTCTCGATCAGGTGCCACGACAGCATGCCGGCACCGATCGACAGCGCGGTCGTGGTCGCGAAGAACGCGCCAAAGCCAAGCCGCGGGAATGCGTGCATCAGCGTCTGCTGGATCAGGAACGCGTAGATATAGAGGCCGTAGGAGAAGTCGCCGAAGCGCCCCACGCGGCGCACATAGGCGGTAGATGCAGCCCCGAACGAGATCGCACAATAAGGAATGGCGATCATCATTGCCATAACCTGCGGCTCGGTATTTCCATGCGAGATAGCGACGATGGCAGCAGTCGGCATCCATGCCCACGACACGAACGGGATTTTCCCGCGCAGTTGCCACAGCAGCGCGCCGTAGGCGAAGCACGTTGCGTTGCGCGCCGTCTCCTGCGCGATCAGTGGCGACGGCGTGATTTCCAGCGCAAACCCGGCGGCGAGCAGCGTGACCAACATCGGTATCCGAGCGCTCCTGACGCGCCACAGCGTCATACCGATAGCCGCGAGGCACAGATACAGCGCCGCCTCTGTCGGGATCGTCCACAGCGAATCGTTCACCGAGTATGGCAGCGGGTTATGCACGAACACTCCCGGCAGCTCGAACTGCATCGGGTAGAGAAAGATCGATTCGACGTAGGCCAGTACCCCCGGCTCGCGGAAATACTGCGCGCGCGGCAGATCGGTCACCAGCGGGCCAATGATGAACGCGGCAATCAGCAGGGCGCAGGCAAGCCCGGGCAGGATGCGCAGCGCGCGGCGCGCGAGGAACCGAAAGGCGTTCGGGTCGCGCTCCCAACTTGCGCTGACCAGATACCCGCTGATCGCGAAGAACGTGAACACGCCGAACGCGGACAGGTCGCCGAACGGCGATACGTGGTGATGGGTCGGCCACATGTGACCGGTGAGGACCGAGCCGGCAGCAATCACGCGCACGGCGTCGAAGTTGTTTGTCTCTCGCGATGCCATTTGAATTTTTTACACGTTTTGCGATGGCCGATGATACATCAGACTTTCGGCTTGAGCTCGTTCAAAACGCGCTTGTAAGCCATTGATTTCATGAATGTGAGACTGTGGAATCAAGTGGTTGAAATGACCTCCTTGGAAGTGATATAAGTCGTTGATTGAATTAGATAAATTCCGCATTTACTGCGTATTCACGAGGATGATATGCACCGGCCCGAAACGACCGCCCAGCAAGGGCCGTCTAATAATCGTTCAAAATTCGTCTAATTTGCGACCTTGATTTCGGTCCATTCACGCCCTCGGCTGTCACGGTAAAGGGCCGTCATCTCGGCCGATTTGTGGCCCAGCAGAGCCTGCGCAAACTCGGCGCCATACTGCTCGGTGTAGAGGCGTGCGGCGAGCGAGCGCAATTCATGGAACGTCGCCGGCGTCCGGCCCGCGTCAACCGGAATCTCTGCGTCATCGCGCAGCGCGGCGAACCGCTTGCTCATGTATGGCAGCGACGGCGCATCGCCCGGCTTCGAGCCGCTTGTCTTCTGCACAAGGTGGATCACGCTCTTGCTCAGCACGTTGTCACGGCATCGCTGCAGTACCTGCTCGAGCGTCACGCCGATGGCGTCCAGTCGCAGCGACAAGGGAATGCGAAGCTTGGCGCGCTGTCCATCACGGCCCTTCGATTGCTCGATCAGCAGGTAGCCATCCTGAATTTGCGAGAACTGCATCTTGCCGATATCCTCGCGGCGCTGGCCGCTGACGAGTGCCAGCTCGATCGCATTGGCGATCCAACGGTCTGCAGGCCGCAGGCATGCTTGCGCATGGATCGCCTTGTAGTCGTCGAGCGTGAGACGCATGCGTTTCACTTCCATTTCCGGCACGTAGACTGCTGACACGGGGTTCTTGCCGACCTCGATCAGACCGCGCTCGATTGCCTCGCGGAATACCTCCAGCATCGTGCCGCGGAACTTGTGCGCCGCTGATGGCCCGCGCGCCGTCTCGATCTTCTGCATCACTTCGGCGATCTGCTTTGGCGTGACTCTCGATATTGGCTGGTCGACAACCCTTGTTTCCTCGCGAAGTGCGTTCAGGCCAGCTCTGATGCCGGCCAGCGTGTGCGGGTTGATCGTCTCACGCGCCTTCTCGAAAGTTTCGGTCCACGCGCGTAGGGAAACCTCATCGGTGTCGATGCGGTTCAGCAGGCTGGTTTCTCCCTTGCGGCGCTCGAGCTCGGCATTGACGGTGCGCACCTGCTGCGCGGCCGCCTTGAAGTCGCGGCCCAGCCCGAAACCCTTTTTCGTCACCGGGTGCTTGAACCAGTAATATCCCTCGGAGTTCACATAGAGGTTGTCGGGCCAGTTCCGCCGCGCGGCGCTACGCTTCCTAGCGGCCATCGATCATCCTTTCGAGCTTCGCTGCGGACGGGTCCACATAGCGTGCCTCAGGGTTGCAGAAATATTGGTGGCCGACCTTGATCGGCAGAGGCGCGATTCTGCCGTTTTTGATCCAGTTGAGCAACGTGTTCGGGTGGGGCTTGTGCTCACCGAACACGTTCTGTGCCCATGCCCGAACTGGTATCAGTCGATCGCTCATAGTCGCTACTCTCCCCCGCGCTGATTAGTGGCGACCGCGCTAACGGTCAAATCGACGCCGCACAGGTTGTTTTGGCATGACGGAGCCCATGGCGCGCTGACCTTCTTGCATACCGGGCATTGCCAGCCCTGCTGCCTGATTGGCTCAGAGCTATGTGATGCGCAGCCGCCGAACGGTGCGCACATGCCGGGCGTCTGGCAGGGCTGCATGGTTTTGCGGCAGATGGTCAGCGATGTCATTGTTTCTCTCCATCTGCTGTCTTGGTAAGAGAGGCGATAGCGGCGTCGATGGCACCTTCAAAGGATTCGCCGCGTAGCACCCAATCAATTTCCCAATTAGGGTTGCCGCTGGCGTACCGTTTGACCGCGACAGCTTGTCTACGCAGCCACCTATACCGCGCCGCATCTACCGAATCCTTTCCAGCGGCGTCACCGGTAGGAGGGTGGAAAAACAGAGTGCGCACCGGGTAGTGTTGCGGCCGGTCGTTGCTCATTGACGGAACCGTGTTTGCCCACAATGGACCGTTGCGCGGATGAACCGGGACATACGCCACCGCCTCACCGGCCCGCGCTTCGAGTTCGGCTATGCGAGCGGCTTGCTGCTCGATCAGGTCGGCAAGTTCAGCGCAGTCCTTGCCAGAGAAAAATGGCTCTCCCTCATCAAGGTAGACGTGTGCGCGCCTCAGATCGCGAATCCATGCTTTTGCGTCGCTCATAGCGTTGGCTCCTATAATGGGATTCGCTCAAGCACAAGGTCGAGCACGTAAGCGTCGTCGCACCAATCAACGCCACCTTCTTCGCGCCAGTATTCCTGTCGGCGCTTCTCGTGACGGATGCGGGATTTGACCTTGCGCGAGCCGTACCGGGCCAGCCTGTGAAGCGTGCGCGCCGCAGCACGATTTTGATGCGGGCGCAAGCTCATTGCGGCTCTCCTGTCGATTCGGTGGGAGGGGTTACTTCTTCCCACTCGAAGCCGTTTTCGGTCACTTCGATGATGCGAACTTTGGCCTTGGGCAGACGAGCGGCACACGTGAACTCAAATTCTTGGCCAGCCTCCGCGCCACTGTCCTCGAACACAGCAGTCACGGCATCGTCGAGCGAGTGATACATCTGCTCGCCATCGTCCTCGGGCCAGAACATGTCGGCGTGCAGCGTCATCCCGCCCGCATCCACGCTGACCGGCTTTGCGGCGGCGAGAATTTCGCGTTCGGCATGCGCCATTACGACCTGCAAGTATGTGTGGCGATACAACTCTTTGCCGCCCTTGCGGAGCACCCATTGGTCGGCGCTGTCTTTGCGCGCTTCGTAACCTTTATACGTCCACCATTCGCATGTTCCCGAGCCGCGTCGGGTCCACAACGCGTTCGGCAAAAGATCGGTAGGCACGGCGCTCGCCCCACTATCGGCTACTGGTGTAGGGGCGGCGCTGGCACGGCGAACTCCATCTGCGACCAAGCCTCGAAAGTCCCACGCCATTTGCGGCATCCGACCAGTATTGGCCCACGCATTGACCGTTTCGTCTGCAATCGCCGCGACCCGATCATCCGTCAACGTCGCCCCTTGCGCTACAGCCGTCGCCTCGCTAAACCCAGCAACAGGAGACGTGCTTTCGAGGTAGCGCAGAACGTTCGCCGCACTTTCGTCGCTGATAATTCCAATTCCATCGAGCAACGCGTCTTTCAGCGCTTTGATGCATGCCTTCTGGCGGTCTGTATAGGTTTTCATGGTGTCCTCTGGGGTTAGGCGGCTTGGCGCGGAATCGGCAACACCGCACCGAGGCCGCTGGTCAGGAGTGCCGCAACATTCGTTTGCCCGTACGCAACCAGGCAGATAGGCGCGCCGCTGTTGAAACTCGCGCGGCTACCATCTGCCCGGTGGAAATGCGGTCGACCCTTGATAAACAGCACAGCGTCCGCGCGAGTCCAGACGCTCTCGTAGAACATGGCCGTCTCCGTGCGCGCCGGAATCAGCGCAATTCCATTTCCATGATCGGCAATACGGCGCATCCAGCGAGCGGCTTCGCGACCGAATGGCGGGTTCATCCAGACACGGCCATGCCACAGGCACGACAGACCGTCGTCTTCGATCGTGAAATGCCGATCGGCGGTGCTCCATGGGCGCCGCGACAACACAGGCGCGCACGGGTCCAGATCGAACCGGCCAAGACGCTCAAGAATCTCCGGTGGTGTCAGCCACTCGTCGGTCTTCATGTTCGGAGACTGATGTCCGCTAAGGCTCACGTTGTCCTCTATTAGCGCTGTAGGTATTGGAGGTTTAGGCTGCTTCAGCGCGAGAGTCCGGCTCGCCTAGCAAGCGTGACAATTGCGACTGCAGCCTGGAGTGCCACAACACCGTTTCCGACTTGACGGAGCTGGTGATTGCGGGATTCGTCCACCAGATAGGCCAGCCCATCAGCCAGCATGCGAACGCCGGGTTCAGTCGCCGGCGCAAGATCCGGGCGGTCGGCGACAATTCCCGGCCATCGATCGTCGAGTGGACCGGGCGCAAAGAGGTCGTCAGCACCTGCCGGCCGAGCAAACCATTCACTTCGACGTTCTCTAGAGTCGTCGCGCCATCCTTGTGATCGCGCGCCGTCGGCGTTGCCCACGTTGCAGTCTGCGTCAGAAGGCCTGGAGACCTCCGCGCTATCTCCGACGGGCAAACGCCGCGATCCGTCTCGCTCGCTTTCGGCGTTGCCCATTGGCATGCCTTCCCCGCCAACACGATCCCGTGTCCGTTGCCGTGACTGGGCGCCATCTTTGTGGTGCGGTTGCTGTTCTCGCTGCTCGTCGGCGTCGCCCATTGCTGTGCCTGCCCGCTGAGAATCGCGATGTTCGTGCCGTTCGCCTGACGCTGATATTCGACGCCCTTCGCCGCCATCGTGGTCGGCGTGTGCCAGTCGTCGCCAGGCGAAGCAGAACCAACGCATACGCTGGTGAGAAGCACCGACGTCGGACGCTCGTATAAGCAGGCATTCCGCATCCCAACCGCGGTCGGCCAGTTCTCCCATGACTCGGGCAGCCGCGCGCTCGAGCAATTCGCCTTCGGTTTCGTCCACAACGGCGGCGGTGGCAGTAGCGATACCTGCGACGTTCTCCAGAACGAGTTCGCTCGCACCGCAAGCGTCCGCGATGTCGAGAACGCTGAAGAAAAGCCCGGAGCGCTTTCCGTCGAGTCCTGCACGGCGACCGGCAACAGACAGGTCCTGGCAGGGGAAACCGGCAACGACGCAATCCACGCGTCCGCGCCAAGCTGCGCCGTCGAAGGTGAGCAGGTCAGACCAGACAGGCGCTGCATCAAGCGCTCCCGCTTCCATAAGCGCGACAAGCTGGCCGGCAGCACTGGCTTCCCGCTCCACGTAACAAACGGTGCGGTGTCGGATGCCGAAAAACTCGCATGCGGCGCGGAATCCTTCGCCGAGCATGCCGACCCCGGCACAGAGTTCGATGGAATGTAGAGCCAAGTCATCGTTCAATCTCAAATCCCACAATTGGCCGAATAGGCGAGGGTTAGGGTTGACCGCCCGCTTTCGCGATGATGGCTTCACGTTCATTGGCACGCGTCGCCCCATCCGTAATCAGGCCTGCACGCTCATTGATTTCCGACCACTTGATCTGCTGGTCGAGGCTCATGAGGTTCAGGGCGTTGCGGATGATCTGGTGCGCCGCTTCAAGTTCGGCCAGCAGGTCAGGTGCGGCCGCGCAAAGACGCGCCTTTTCTTCTGGATCGGGGCAAGCGCGCACGTCGAAGCCGCCGGCATTGTTTGCGAAATACACCGTCGTCCCGTGAGCCCGCCAGGGCGTATGCTTGATGTCGCTCATGATCTCTATTCCTGTACCGGCCAATGGCCGTAGGGTGGTTATCCGCGCGTCGTATCGATATCGATCTTCACCGACCACGATGATTTGAGACTGCCAATCAGTCCGTCGACAAGCGCCTGAGCAAGCTTCGAATGCTGGTTTTTCAGTTGCTTCTCGATTTGCTCGCGGATCTTCGGGCGCATCTGTTCGGCCATCTCGTTGATCGTTTCTCTGGCGACTTTCTGGATTGCATTGCGCGAGACGACTTCAGCGAGTTGGTGCGTATTTTCGTAGCTGCTGTTGCTCGTCACGCCGTTAGCGTTGACCTTAGCAGTCAAGGCTTGATGAACGGCGAGTTGGACAAGCTTTGCACCATCACCGAGCGATGCGGTAATTGCCGCGGCGACAGCACTCTTGATATATGGCTCCAACACTGAATTCGGAATCGGCAATTGCATGTTCTGTTCGCTCACTTCTCTCTCCTATATCGCAGCGAATCCGCTACGAGTTACTGTGTAGAAAGCGCCGGCCCAAACTGGCGCCGGCTAATCGCGCAGACCGGCAGGGACTGCGCGCGGGGGTTAGACTGCTGCGAATTCGACGCCATATTCCTGAGCGGCGTGTGCTTGAATCTGGGTGATGAATTCCGCGCGCTGCCGCTTCTTCATCTGGCTTACGCCAATCGGTACAAGTCCGCGCGGGCCTTCCTGTTTGGGTGCGAACAGATCGAGGTAGTGCGTGTACCAAGCCTCTTTGGCGAAGCGTTTCCCATCGACTTCAACCTGCTCCGCGATCTCCATCAGGACAACACCGAAAAGGAACCGAAGCTGTTCGTTAGAACCTTTGGCGTCGTACTCTCCTATCTCGGCGACCAACGGTCTACCAGCGGCTGCTGCAGGCCCGGCAAGCATCTTTACGTGAGCCAG
>Ga0310811_10010540_pt1 | contig 11943 bp, 11 predicted proteins | sample YCmetagenome_FD_207642 | JGI IMG/M metagenome (GOLD analysis project Ga0310811, IMG submission 207642) | Soil microbial communities from experimental microcosm in Duke University, North Carolina, United States - YC | ecosystem: Engineered > Artificial ecosystem > Soil microcosm > Unclassified ...
GTTCCCATGGTCGACAGGTCGCGTGGCGCGCGCCGGTAGAAGCGCTCCAGATCGCGCAGCATCGACCAGAAGCGCGGGCTCGCGAGGTTGCGGCGCTGGGCGAACAGTCCGCCGAGATCGGTGCCCGAATATTCGAGCCGCCCACGATCGAGCGAGACAGCAAAGGTCATCTCGGTCGGCTTGGTCGGCACGTCGAGGTGACGGAACAGCGCCGTCAGGTTCGGATAGGTCTGCTCGTTATAGACGATGAAGCCCGTGTCGACGGGCGTGCCGCCCGCCAGCACCGTATGGCTGTGGCCGCCGATACGACCATCCGCCTCGAACAGCGTGACGCGATGGCGATGCGACAGCAGCCAAGCGGCCGACAAGCCGGAAATGCCGCTGCCGACCACCGCGATGTCGAGCGTCCCGTCGGCCTGCATGATGTTGCGCACCCTCTCTCGATCGGTTCCCGAAGGAGCTACGGAGCGACGGCGGATTTGGATGAGCAGAAAATCGGCGGCATCCGAAATTCGCGGCCGCCCGTATCTCCGGCATGGGCCTCGTCATCCTGTCCGCGCTGATCGCCGTCGCGCTCTCTATCGCGATGGCCGGCGCATGGGCGATCGCCCGCAAGCCTGGCCGATCGGGCTGGACCGATGTGATCTGGTCCTACGCGATCGGGCTGGCGGGCGTGGTCTCGGCGCTGGCGCCGATCGACGGGCCGCCGGGCAAGCGGCAATGGCTGGTTGCCCTGCTGGTCGCCGGCTGGTCGTTGAGGCTCGGCACGCATATCGCGATGCGAACCAGGGGCGGCCACGACGATCCGCGCTATGCCGAGCTGCGCCGCGAATGGGAGGATCGGTTCGACCGGCGCCTCTTCGGGTTCCTCCAGATCCAGTCGATCGCGGCGTGGCTGCTTTCTGTCTCGATCCTTGTCGCGTCACGCAATCCCGCACCGTCGTTCGCGTGGAGCGATTGGGCTGGAACTCTTCTCCTTCTCGCGGCGGTGCTCGGCGAGACGATCGCCGACGCGCAGCTCAGCAGCTTCCGAGCAAATCCCGCCAATCGGCGCCGTGTCTGCGATGCGGGCCTGTGGGGCCTTTCGCGCCATCCCAACTATTTCTTCGAATGGCTCGGCTGGGTTGCCTACGCGCTGATCGCCATCGGGCCGGACGGCCGCTTCGGCTGGGGCTGGCTGGCGCTGAGCGGGCCGGCATTCATGTATTGGCTGCTCGTCCACGTCTCCGGCATCCCGCCGCTCGAGGCGCACATGCTACGCTCGCGGGGCGAGGCCTTCCGGCAGACGCAGCGACGAATCCGCCCCTTCTGGCCCATCCCCAAATCTCGCACCGAAGAGGATCGCCCATGAACCCGATCGCCGCCGCCATCCGTGCCGTCGAGGCGACCCCGCTCCCCGATCCCATCACGCGCGCTGGGGTGGAATTCCTGGTCGGCACGCGACGGCGGAGCCTTGCCTCGGCGAAGGACAATGACGCCGCCTTCGTGCGAGCCATGGCCGATCGTCCGATCGCCGAGCACACCGACACCGCCAACGAGCAGCATTATGAGCTGCCGCCGCGCTTCTTCGAGCTGACGCTGGGGCCGCGCCGCAAATATAGCTGCTGCCTCTACCCGACCGGCGGTGAGACGCTGGCCGAGGCCGAGATCCTCGCGCTGGAGGACACGGTTGCGCACGCCGATCTCGCCGATGGCCAGACGATCCTCGAACTGGGCTGCGGCTGGGGCTCGCTGACCCTGTTCATGGCGGAGCGCTTCCCGCGATCACGGATCGTCGCGGTGTCGAACTCCGCCCCGCAGCGGCGCCATATCGAGAAACTCGCCGAGGCGGCTGGCATCACCAATCTCCTCGTCGTGACGGCCGACATGAACGACTTCCAGTCGACCGGCACCTTCGACCGGATCGTCTCGGTCGAGATGTTCGAGCATATGTCCAACTGGAAGGCGCTGCTCGGCCGCGCGCGCTCCTGGCTCAATCCGGAGGGCCGAATGTTCCTCCATGTGTTCAGCCACCGGAGCCAGCCCTATCGCTTCGACAAAGCGGACCAGACCGACTGGATCGCGCAGCATTTCTTCACCGGCGGCATCATGCCGAGCCACGGCCTGATCGGACATTTCCCCGATTGTTTCGAGGTCGAGGAGCAATGGCGCTGGAACGGCCGCCACTATCAACGCACCGCCGAACACTGGCTCGCCCGCTTCGACGCCAACCGCACGGAGATCGATGCCGTGCTGCGCGAGGTCTATGGCGATCAGGCGAAGCTCTGGCGCCGCCGCTGGCGCCTCTTCTACCTCGCTACCGCCGGGCTGTTCGGCCATGCCGGCGGCGAGGAATGGGGCGTGAGCCATTATCGCCTGCGTCCCGTCGCCGATCCGACGTGAACCTGCCCCGGCGCATCAGTACCTACGCCGCGCATCCCGATCCATCGACGGCGGCGTGCAATCGCATCGCATTGCTCGTCGCCTCCAATCAGCCTTTCTATCCGCTCTACCTCTGGTGGGTCGTCGGTGGCGACTGGCCGGCGGCGTGCTGGACCTTCCTGTCGACACCCTTCTTCGCCTGGGTGCCGGTCGTCGCTCGGCGAAACGCGGTCGCTGGCCGCATCCTGCTGCCACTCACCGGCATCGCCAACGGCATCCTCAGCACCAAGGCGTTCGGCGAGGCGTCCGGCGTAGAGCTGTTCCTGATCCCATGCGGCCTGATCGCCTGCCTCGCGTTTCGGCGCGAAGAGTGGCGGGTCGCCGCCGTCCTGCTCGGCGTCACGTTAGGCGCCGGCCTGCTGCATGGCCATTACGGCGATCCGCTCGGGCGCTTCACGGCGCCGGAATATGCCCACTTCCTGCGGCTGAACGCGATGAGCGTGGCGGCGCTGTCCGCCGTGATCGTCTGGAGCCTCAGCCGCGCGCGAGCATCCAGCGCGCCACGGTGAAGCCGATCGTCGCGGCCGTCGCTGTGACACACATGCCCCAGCACAGATCGGCTACGGTCACAGTGGCAGACCAGCCGCGCAGCGTCGCCTGGTTGGTGAGATCGTAGGTGGCGTAAGCGACCAGCCCCAGCATCGCACCGCGCGCGAGCGCGGACGTCCACCGCCCCGTCGCGAGTGCCGGAGCGATAGCGAAGATGAGGATTCCCGCCAGATAGATCAGGTAGAAAGCCGCCGCCGGTGCCACATCGAAGCGCTCGAGCAGAAGCGGCCCCAGGCGAGGGCGATAGAGCCGGCTCGCCGCCAGGCTGAGCCAGATCGAATCCAGCGCCAGGAAGCTGATGCCGGTCGCAAACGCCGTCGCTATCCATGTGCCGATCATGATGGCTCAGGACTTGGTGCAGGCGTTGGCGACGTGCTTGCCGGTGCCTGTCGTCAGGATACGGACCGGCTTGCCATCCCGCGTACCGGTACTCGTCGTCGATATGCTGTAGGATGTCGGCGTGTAGGAGCCGCGGGATGACACCAGCAGCCCGTCCGGGAAGCGCTTGTTCGTGCAGAAGGTGTCGAACACCAGCTTTCCGTTGGTTGCGGAGAATTTCCGCAACTTGCAGACGGCCTCGTCGTCCGCGGTCAGCAGCGCTTCGGGATGACTGTCGAGTTGCGCCGCGCTGTCACAGCTTTTGCGGCTGCCATGGCCGGCGAACATCCGGATCACCCATTCCGGGATGCCCGGGACGTCGGCCTCCACCAGGCGCGTCTCGTGGTTCCATTGCCCGGGCGCAAAGGTGGTGACGGCGAAGGCCGGAGTTGCGGCCAAGCCCAGGCATGAAGGCAGCAGATACCGTTTCCGGATGGACATCGCTCTCGTCTCCTCATGACCACTCGCCCGTCACGTGCAAGGAAGATACGGAGAGAGGAGCCTGCCGGATGCATGCTGGTGCCAGCGCGAGCTGACATCTTGCGAAGCGACCGGTCGCTGGACGCCGGCAGCCGATAAACGACGGTGCGAACACTCGGTAACGGTGACAAGCCCATCGAAAGCACGTCCGAAGCGGACGGTCTGAATCAGGGAAGCGTCGATGCTGCCGGGAATGGCGACAATTGGGCGCAAAGACGCTGTTGGCGGTACCCAGACAACCAAATACTAGGTACATGATTGCCATGGGTATGTTTGACTATGTCCGCTCCGAAATCCCTTTGCCCAATGGCTTCACTGGAGATCTTCAGACCAAAGACTTTGATTGCATCATGACGACGATCCTCATTCGCGCCGATGGCCGGCTCGTAAAGGAGGAAAATCTCTCTTACGCGTCATGTCCACCGAGGAATCTATATCAGCACCGCCTGACACTCGCTCATCACCCACTGTAGCTTTGCGATCCATCCATGTGGGCTGGCGAGATATGGACTATCACGGAGACTTCGAATTTTATGGAACCAATACAAGTCCTGACAATGCAGGTTCAGTTTCCTATCATTTTATCGCAAGATATACTCATGGAAATCTCGAATACATCAGGAAAAAATACGATACATTGAGAGATTTATCTTAAAATCACTCACCTGATATTTCCAGTTAAATCGTCAAACAAGTATCGCAAATTTCAGCTTGAAGCTGGTTGTGGATGCCCCCCCCCATAGACGCCCACTACCGTGCTCAATCAGGATCTAAGAAGGATGAGAGCATCAGACCGCCCAATAAATATCTGATTCTCCTGCGCATTTCCGTTGAAGACGCAAATCGCTATTTCCTAGAAAAGTCGGCAATACTCTAATTGTATTAGATAATTTTTTTGTGGTGGTGAACCCGTAGGGTTTGTCATCAGGAGGCGGTCTTAATCCCCCATGGCGGAAAAGCCGCGCTTTTCCCCCGACGCCGGGACTGCGGTAGCTCGCCGCTAGCGAGCATTACGGCTCAGAAACAGGCGGTCGGCAGTCTGGGAATCCTCACGAGGCCGGGAATGTCAGGGATTGGACGCTGAGCCGACAAAATGCTGGAGAGTGTTCGTGCCCCCATCGATGACCACATGATGCCCCCAACGCGAATTGCACGATTCAGTAACAATCTGATTTCCATAGATTTATTTTGTCAGCTCGAATATCCAAAAGACGACCGAGTTTCGCATAAGTTATTGATTTTATTAGATAATTTTTTTGTGGTGGGCCCGGCAGGACTCGAACCCGCAACCTAGCCGTTATGAGCGGCCAGCTCTAACCATTGAGCTACAGGCCCCACCCGCGCGCTCGATAGCCCGCGTATCGTTCATCTGGCAAGTTTCAAGCCGACGTCACGTTCCGCCCAGGCGGCGGCGATCAGTGCGTCGGTGCCGATCGGCGCCACCCCTTCCCGCGCCAGCAGGTTGAGCACGCCGTCCCACCAGGCGTAGAAGCCGCGCAGATCGGCGGCGTCACGCACATAGGGCGTATGGCCCGGCTCGACCGACGGCGAGTGGAAGGAAATCGAGATCAGCCGCGCGTCGTCTTCCAGCAGCGTGCGGATGGCGCGCAGCGCCTGGGGCAAGGGCGTGCCTTCCGGGGTCAGAGCGATCCGCTCGAGCGTGCCCGTCCGCGCGAGCAGCCCGCGCAGCCGCTTCACCCTGCCCGCCGCCGGATACAGCCGGTGGCCGAAACGCCGCGCGAAGCCGGTGTATGCAGCGGTGAGCGGCAGTTCCATCAGCAGCCGCTGTGGCCCCGCCCAGCAAGGCATGGCGTCGCGGTGGGTGAAGTCAGGCCCGCCCTCATCCGAATAATCGAACAGCGCGCGCACCGAGACGTCCAACCGGTAGCCGGCCTCCTCCAGCAGCTTCGCGGTGTTGGGGCCGATGCCGTAGCGCCCCGCGCGATACACTTGCGGGCGCCTTCCGAATGCGGCGGTGATGCGATGGGTCAGCGCCTCCAGCTTGGCACGCTCCTGCGCCTCGGGCAGGTTTCCCACGAAGCTGTTGGCGACGGTCAGAACCTCGTCGAACGGCGGATTGACCCAGGGATGGAGCTGCGTTCCGATCGCGCACTCGCCGGCCTCCATCAGCGGCCGCAGCACCTCGATCGCGCCTGGCGCGGAAGCCACCGGGTAATCGACCAAATAGGTGGGGCAGATGCCGAATCCGGCGAGCCGGCGATGCGCCTCGGGCAGAGCGGCGATCGCGGTGGTGGCGGTCGCGTCGCGGCTGCGCGGCGCCGTCCAGTCGAACTCCTCCTCGGTATCGACAAAGACGAGGAAGCGCCGGCCGATCGCCGCCGGGGGGCTCAGCCGGTCACGCGGGACGGGCGGGCGATCGATCCGGCCGTCGGCCATGCGCTCGCGCATCGTTCAGGCGCCGGCCCCGGCATGTCCGTTCGAAGCGGCGGCCGGCAGGCGGAGCAGGAAGCGATCCGCCTCGATCGCGAGTGTGCCGCCGGCGGTCGCGGCGAGCCGGCGCACGAGATGGAGCGAGAAACCGAGGCCGAGCAAAGGCGCGTCCGGCGCATCGCCGTCCGGCCCGAACCCCGGATCGAGCAGTGCCGCCTCCACCATGCCGGCCAGTCGCGCCGGGCGATCCACCGCCAGCGCCAAGCCGCCTTCGGGTGCCGGATGCAGATCGGCGCGGATCGCCTCGCCCTCGCTCGCCAGCGCGCTGGCGCCCGCAACGAGCCTGCCGAGCATGCGCCTCAGCGCCGCGGGATCGCCCTGCACCGGCGGCAGGCCGGGCACGACCACGCACTGGAGATCGGCACCGCGACCGCGCGCGCTGTCCGCATGGTTACCACAGATCGAACCGAGCATGGCGCCAAGATCGACCTCGACGCGCTGGAGATCAAGCCGCTGCGTTTCCAGACGCGCCGCGACATCGAGATCGTCGACCGCCGCGAGCAGGCGCCCGGCCTGTTCGGCGATCGCCTGCGCGCGCTCGCGATAAGCTGTGGAAACCGGACCGCGCATCTGGCGGCGGATCATCTCGGCAAAGCCGCCGATCGCGTTGAGCGGCGTACGCAGCTCGTGGACGAGCTGGCGCAGCGAATCCGGATCGAGGCCGAAGCCGTAGAGCCCGAGCGACGGTTCGGCACGTTCGTCGCTGCGCGGGCGACGACCGGTGCCGCGATAGCCCTGGAAGCGGCCGGTGTCGGCGGCGAAGATCGGCACGCCCGCGATCCGCCACTCGCCGGCCGCGTCCGATCCGCCCGCCACGATCAGCCGCGCGTCGCGGAAGGGTGCCCGGCGGCGGAAGGCGCCCGGCGCCTGCGCATCGACACCAACGGGACCGGAGGCGGGCGTCGCGATCGTCTCGCCGATCAGCGGCCCGCGCGCGATGCCTTCCACCCAGCGGATCACGCCGTCGGTGCCGGTCTCGAAGCGGAAGCTGTCGGGATGGTCTTCGGCATCGGCGGCGGCGGGCACCTCGTCGCGACGCTGGCGGAAGCCGGCGATGCGATCGATGATCGCGCGGATCTGCCCCTCGCCCGCACCATGCTCCAGCGCCTGAACGGAAACGGGAAGCGCCTGATCCTCAGACGTCGCCATCGCGGCCGGACCGTGTTCCACGGCCAGCGGCTCGGGATCGGGAATGACGACGGGTTCCGCCACTTCGGCGCCGATGGCGCGGCTCTCGCCCTGCAGCGCGAGGTCGGTACGCCCGAAGGATGCCAGCGCCCGCTCGACACGGATGCCGAGATCGCGGCGGTGGCGAAGCACCCCCCGCCCGGTCGGCGACAGGCGCGGCAACACCGCCAGCCAGTCCGCCTCGCTCAGCCGGACATGGCCGAGCATCGCGCTGGTGACGACCGGAACGTCGGCGGCCAGAAACACGACGAGCGGCGCGGGAACCGGGCGCCCGGCAAAGGCCGAAGCGGTCTCGCGGCGGATGGTCACCGGCACGTCGCGGCGCAGATCCTGCAGCCGCGCCAGTGCCTCACGCGCAAGCGTGGGATCGGAGCCGGGCCGGTGCTGGGCCAGCAGGTCGAGCAGCTGCCGCCACTGGGCGACCCGGTCCACCGGCCTTTCGGCCGGCCGGGCTAGCACCGTGGCAAGCATATCGTCGAACCGCACGCACTCCTCCACGCACCCGGCGAGCGGATCCTCCTGCCGGATCAAGGTTGACTATCTGTTCCTTTTCCGGGGAGCAAAGCGACTTTTATCGCATCGTCGCATAGTGGGACAATTGCCTTCCACAGCAATATTCTTATAGGTCTGAGCCATACCGAGAAAGGAAGCCTTGTGGTGGCCTCACCTTTATTGCTTGATTCGATCGACCGAACCATACTTTCCGAGCTTCAGGACGATGGCCGCATCACCAACGTGGAGCTGGCGCGCCGCGCCGGGCTGACCGCGCCGCCCTGCCTGCGCCGGGTCCGTTCGCTGGAGGAAGCGGGCGTCATCAACGGCTATCATGCGCGACTCAATCCGGCTGCGCTGGGTTACGGCATCACCGTCTTCGCGCTCGTCTCGCTGCGCAGCCAGGCGGAAGAGGATCTGCGCGGGTTCGAGGCGCATGTCGCGACGCTCCCCGAAGTCCGCGAATGTCACATGCTCAACGGCGAGATCGACTTCATCCTGAAGATCGTCGCGCACGACCTGCAGAGCTTCCAGAGCTTCCTGACTTCACACCTGACGACAGCACCGCACGTCGCCAGCGTGAAGACTTCGCTGACCATCCGCACGTCGAAGGATCAGCCCGGCGTGCCGGTCGACACGCCCTGAGCAAGACCGGCCCCAGACACAGCCTATCCTGAAACGCGAACCGGCGCCGCTTCCCGAAGGAAACGGCGCCGGCCTGTTCCGTCGCCGGAAGCCGCCTTACTTGGCGGCGGGTTGCGACGCTGCCGCAGGGGCCGAACCCTTGTTGGCGAAGATCGTCCAATATTGCGCGATCGTCTGGCTCGGACCGGTCACCTTGGCGAGCGTCGCCGCCGCGCCGGCCTTGTCCGCACCCTGCGCCTGGGCCTCGCCCATGTGCAGATTCACGACATTGGCATCCGCGCCGCCCTTCTGGAGCGCGACCTTGTAGAGGTCGATCGCCTGCGGATACATGCCGTAGCCGAGATAGGCGTCCGCCGTCTGATAGGCCATGTTGCCGTTCGCGGCGGCACGCGCCTTCTTGTCGGCATTGGGCAGATCCGCCTTGTCCGCGGCGACCTTCGGACCGGCGATCGCCTTGATCTCGGCCAGCGCCTTGCTGGTGGCGAGCGCCTTGTTGTCGACCATGTTGGAGCTCACGCCCTGATCGATCACCGCCTTGGCCTCGCCGGGGAAGCCCTTGTTGAGCGCGGTGTTGGCATATTCGTAATAATCGCGCTCGCCAGCCAGCGAATTGGTGGCGCGCATCAGGCGCAGCGTGTCGAGATCGACCTGCGGATCGAGCTGGCTGGTCTCGCGATAGGTCTGCAGCGCGATCCGCCAGATGTCGGCACGCGGATAGGAATCGACCAGCTGCTGGCCGTATTTCACCACGCCCGCCGGCTGCTTGCCGTCATAGGCGATGGCGAGCGCGCGGCGATACCAGTCCTCGTCCACCGGCTGGCCGGTCGCCTTCTGCGCGGCGATTGCCTGGTCGGTATATTGCAGCGCCGCCGGCGTCTGGTTCTCGCGCGACTTCACGGCGGCGAGCGAGATCAGGATTTCCGGATCGTTCGGCTTCAGCGTGTTGACCTGGGTGAAGGCCTTGTCCGCGACATCCAGCTTGCCGGCGTTGAACGCCGTCTGCGCCTGCGCGGTGTAGAGCTGGATCGCCTGCTCCGGCGGGGCCTTGCCGCTCGCCAGAACCTCGTCGATTGCCGGCCCGAGCGCCGCCTGATCGTTGGTGTTCTGCGCGACGATCACGGCCATGATCCCGGCCTGATACTTGTCGTCGGGCGTCGAGGCCGCAGCCTGCGCCGCGGGCAGCGCGGCCTTGGCGGCAGCCCAGTCCTTGGCCTGCACCGCCGTCTGCGCGGCCTGGCCAGCCTGCCGGAACGCATCGGAGAATTTGGGCTTCGATGCGTCGGCCGCATCGTCCTTCTTCTTGGCCGCCGCGGGCGTCGCGCCCGTCACCGCCACCGCGCCTAGCGCGAGGGCCAGCGTGAGCGCCGTCGTCGATACGAACTTCATGAAACTCTCCTCTGTCGGCACCGAGGGGTGCGCCGCGAGCAAGGGTGCTAACCTCTGCCCCTCTTCTGTTCAAGCCAAGTCCCCGTTCAAGCTCTGGACCACCCGAAACACTGGCGCCCAGGGGCTGAACACGCATTGAACGCGCCGGTTGCATGACGTCGTGCTCTGCGTCTAGGCGGCAGCCATGCTCGCTCTGCTTTCTCCCGCCAAGACGCTCGACTTCGACAAGCCCCTGCCCGACCTGACCGCCACGGCGCCGCGCTTCGCGGACGAGGCGGCTGCGATCGCGGCGCGCGCGGCGAAACTGTCGAAGAAGAAGCTCGGCGAGATCATGTCGATTTCCGACAAGCTCGCCCAGCTCAACATCGATCGCTATCGCGGCTTCCTCGACCAGCCCGAACGCGCCGCCCTCTTCGCCTTCGCTGGCGACGTCTACACGGGCTTCGAGGCGCGCACGCTGGACGAGCCGGCGATCGATTTCGCGCAGGATCATGTCCGCATCCTGTCGGGCCTCTACGGCCTGCTCCGCCCGCTCGACGCGATCCGGCCCTACCGGCTGGAAATGGGCACGCGCTGGGCGCCAGGCCGCGCGACCAACCTCTACGGCCACTGGAAGGATCGCATCTCGGCGCTGCTGGCCGACGATCTGGCGGCGGAGGGATCGGGCATCATCGTCAACCTCGCCAGCAAGGAATATTGGGAAGCGATCGACCGCCATCCGCCCAGGGACGCGACGATCCTCACGATTGAGTTTCTGGAGGATCGCGCCAAGGGCCTCACCTTCAACAGCTTCGGCGCCAAGAAGGCGCGCGGCATGATGGCGCGGTACATCTGCGAGCACCGGCTGACCGACGCCGACGCGCTCAAGGGTTTCGACAGTGACGGCTATGCCTTCGAGGCGTCCGGCTCGGACGAGCGCCGCTGGCTGTTCGTGAAGCGCTGATCCTTCAACCGGCCGCCTTTTCCGTGCGCCCTCGCGCGCACGCGTGCGCGTAGGGCTGGCGCCCGCCTCTGTGCTGGTCTAGGGAAGTCCGATCGGCGCCCCACCGGGCGCTCCAGACCATAACAGAACCGGAAAGCTCATCCCCTTGGCCAGCGCCCCGCCGACCATCGAACATTCGGACATTTCCCCCGTCTCCATCGTCGACGAGATGAAGTCGAGCTATCTCGACTATGCGATGTCGGTGATCGTCAGCCGCGCGCTGCCCGACGTGCGCGACGGCCTGAAGCCGGTGCACCGCCGCGTGCTCTACGCCAGCCAGGAAGGCGGCTTCGTCCCCGGCCGCCCCTATCGCAAGTCCGCCAAGATCGTCGGCGACGTGATGGGCAATTACCACCCGCACGGCGATGCCTCGATCTACGATGCACTGGCGCGTCTGGCGCAGGACTGGTCGATGCGCGTGCCGCTGATCGACGGCCAGGGCAATTTCGGATCGATGGATCCCGATCCGCCCGCCTCGATGCGCTACACCGAGGCGCGTCTCGCCAAGGTGGCGATGACGCTGCTGGAGGACTGGGACAAGGACACCGTCGATTTCCAGCCGAACTATGACGGTTCGCGCGAGGAGCCAACCGTTCTGCCGGCGCGCTTCCCCAATTTGCTGGTCAACGGCGCGGGCGGCATCGCCGTCGGCATGGCGACCAACGTGCCGCCGCACAATCTCGGCGAGGTGATCGCCGCCTGCAAGCTCTACATCGAGAAGGAAGTCCACGCCGGCACCCTCGTCACCACTGAGGAACTGATGGAACTGGTGCCGTGCCCGGATTTCCCGACCGGTGCCCTCATCCTCGGCCAGGGCGGCGCGCGCAACGCCTACAATACCGGGCGCGGCTCGATCATCATGCGCTCGCGCCACGAGGTCGAGACCAAGCGCGACCGCACCTCGATCGTGCTGACCGAGATCCCCTATCAGGTCGGCAAGTCCGGCCTGGTCGAGAAAATCGCCGAAGCCG
>Ga0310811_10010541_pt1 | contig 11943 bp, 8 predicted proteins | sample YCmetagenome_FD_207642 | JGI IMG/M metagenome (GOLD analysis project Ga0310811, IMG submission 207642) | Soil microbial communities from experimental microcosm in Duke University, North Carolina, United States - YC | ecosystem: Engineered > Artificial ecosystem > Soil microcosm > Unclassified ...
GGTCGAGTTCGTCGTATTCGCGCAGCGACGCGATCTGACCGGAACGTTCGTCGGGGAAGGTGCGAAGATCGAACTCCATGCCTTCGGTCAGCGTCGAGACGATCTCGCGTACGGCCTTGCGATCCGATTCGCTCAGCTGCGACAACACATCGAGCGCAGGGCCGAGCGATTCGAGCAGCACTTTCTCGTCCGACTGGATCTGCTGCCCCGCCACTTCGGCGGCCATGCGCTGGAACAGCGCGCCGTCGTCGGTTGCGCCATTCACCTGAGCACGCAGCGACAACAGCAAGGCGAGTCGTTGTTCCGGCGAGATCAGCGAGGTGTCCGCAATCGTATCGGCCGCGCGTGCCAGCAGGTAGGCGAGTCCGATCGGATCGCGCATCCCGACGGGCAGCACGCGCAGGGTGAGATAGAAGGAGCGTGAAACGCCTTTCAGGAGCGGGCCAAGAAGGAAGGCCCGGGTCGGATTCGGCATGGATGGGATCAGGTCGGTATTGGGCAAAAAAACAGGCAAAAATCAGGCGCTGCCGAATTGTATACGGCGAAGCGCCTCTGCCGTGCGCAGTGGACCTGCACTGCTACCCACCAACGCTTTTAGGTGTCGTTCTGAAGTCCCAACAGGCCGATCGCGTTCTGCTTGAGAATCAAAGGCTGCACCTCTTCCCTGAAACCGACCTGCCTGAAATCCTCCAGCCAGCGGTCCGGCTGGATCAGCGGAAAATCCGAACCGAACAGCATCTTGCGCTTGAGCACCGTATTGGCGTGGCGGATCAACTCGGGCGAGAAATATTTCGGCGACCAGCCGGACAGGTCGATATAGACGTTGGGCTTATGCAATGCGATCGACAACGCCTGCTCCTGCCACGGCCACGACGGATGCGCGATCACGATGTTCATATCGGGGAAATCCGCCGCGACGTCGTCGAGATGAATCGGCTCCGAATATTTCAGGCGCAGTCCGCCGCCGCCTCGCATGCCCGACCCCATGCCGGAATGGCCGCTGTGAAAAACCGCCGTGAGCCGGTGTTCGGCGATCAGTTCGTAGAGCGGATAAGCAAGCCGGTCGTTGGCGAAAAACGCCTGCATCGTGGGATGAAACTTGAAACCGCGCACACCGTATTCCTCGATCAGCTTGCGCGCCTCACGCACTCCCATCTTGCCCTTGTGCGGATCGATACTCGCGAAGGCAATCATGATGTCGCTGTTCTTCTGCGCGAATTCGGCGATCTCCTCGTTTGGGATGCGCCGCCGTCCGAGGTTCGCTTCGCAGTCCACGGTGAACATCACGAAGCCGATCTTGCGCTCGCGATAGTGTTCGATGGTCTCGGGAATCGTCGGCCGCCGGCCGAGTTTCAGCACGGTGCCGAAGTACTTGTCGGCGGCATCGTCGAATTCCTTGCCGAACAGATCCGGCGGCTGGCAGCACGAAACTTCCGCGTGCACGTGAGTGTCGATTGCGACGAGTTGGTCGAGATTCATCTAGCCTTTCCTGTCTGATCCTGCGGCGCACGCGTCACGTCGCGCCGCATGCACTCGCGACGATCACCGCGGGATCGCGCTGTGCCGCGTCATACATCGCCTCGACGAGCGCGGCGCGATGCGTCAACACCGCGCGTTGATTGATCGAGCCTTTGTCGGTGATCTCACCGAGATCGAGCGACGGCGCGACGTCCATGAGCCGCAGCCGCGCAATGGTGGTCGCGCCGCCCGTGGCACCGCGATTGAGCGTGTCGAGCAGAGCCGCGAAGTGCGCGCGCACGGTGGGTGCTTCGACCACCTCTTGCGCGCTCGCCGAAACGGGCAAACGAGCCAGCCGCTTGCAATCGTCGAGACGTGGGAAGACCAGCAGCCCCACATCGTCGCGATTCATGCCGGCGACCACCACGTCCTGCACATACGGTGCGCCTTCAGAAATCACGCGCGCCCGCATCGGGCCGACGCTCACGAAAGTGCCCGAGCTCAGCTTGAAGTCCTCGGCAATGCGCCCATCGAACAACAACCCAAGTTCCGGCTGCGCCATGTCGACAAAGCGCAGTGCGTCGCCGCTGCGGAAGTAGCCTTCTTCGTCGAAGACGTTCTCCAACTCGGCCGCATCGGCGCGCCAGTACCCGGCCATGACGTGCGGCCCGCGATAACGCGCCTCGAGCTTGTCGCCGACCAGCGCTAGTTTGACTTCGCAACCGTGCGCGGGCAGGCCCACATAGCCCGCGCGCATGATCGGCCCCGTGGTGAACAGACACGACGGCGACGTCTCCGTCATACCAAGTCCGGCCATGATGCGTATCCGCTCGCCGCAATACGTTTCAGTGACGCGTTCGAGCCTGTCCCACGCCGCTTGCGACAAGCCGGCACCGGAGAAGAAATACACCTTCACGCGCGAGAAAAAAGTCTCGCGCAATTGCTCGTCGCGCTCCAGCGCGATCGCCAGTTCCTCCCAACCCTTCGGCACATTGAAGTAGATAGTCGGGGCGATCTCGCGCAGATTGCGCAGCGTTTCCTCGAACTTGCCGTTGACCGGTTTGCCGTCGTCGATATAGAGCGTGCCACCGTTGTAGAGCGCAATGCCCACGTTATGGCTGCCGCCGAACGTGTGATTCCAGGGCAGCCAGTCGACCAGCACCGGCGGCTCCTTCGCGAACTCGGGGAACGTTTCGAGCAGCATCTGCTGGTTGCTGCATAGCATGCGGTGGGTGGTCGGCACCGCTTTCGGCAGTTTGGTCGAACCCGAGGTGAAAAGGAATTTGGCGATCGCGTCGGGGCTCATCGTGGCGTGCACGGAGTCGACGGTAGTGGGCGTTGTGTTCAGCAGGTTGCCGAACGAAGTCACGTTGCGGGTCGTCGGCTGCTCACGTGGCAAGTTGACGGCAATTACTTCGACATCGGCCGGCACGACCGCCTCGATTGCCTTGGCGAACGTATCGTAGCTGCTTGCAAACACGAGACCTGGCGTCAGCAGGTCGATCGTATGGCGCAACTTGCCGAAGTCGCCGGAAGCAAGCGCATAGGCCGGCGAAATCGCGGCATAGGGAACGCCGGCCCACATTGCGCCGAGCGCAAGTTGCAGATGTTCGAGATCGTTGCCCGACAGAATCACGATGGGCCGTTCAGCGGAAAGATCGCGCGCGAGCAGCGCCTGGCCGATTGCGCGAGCGCTTTGCAACGCCTTTGCGTAGCTCAGGCCGATCCATTGACCGTCGCTGCCGCGACGTGCAGCGAGCCATCGGTCGGGATGCGCTTGCGCGCCGCTCGCGAGCCGTTCCGTCATCCGTTGCGGATGCTCGCCGAGCGGTTCTGCCGCGCGCAGATACCACGTGTCGCCCTGGCGCTGCGTGTGCAATGATGAAGCGCCGATCGTCGTCGCCCGGTAGCGCTTCGGCGCACCGGGGGTATTCGGTTGTATCGGCTCGGAATGCAAAGCCTGTCTCCTATCGATCAGAATGAAAATCGCGATCGCAACGATCAAATCGGATAGTGCCGCGGTCCGGTTTGAATCGTGATCCAACGCAGATCCGTGAACTCGGCAATCGACGCCTTGCTGCCGAATCGCCCGTAGCCGCTCTTCTTCACGCCGCCGAACGGCATCTGCGCTTCATCGTGCACGGTCGGACCGTTGATATGGCAGATGCCCGATTCAATGCGCTTCGCGACGTTCAACGCGCGCGACACATCGCGACTGAATACCGCGGCTGAGAGTCCATATTCGCTGTCGTTGGCGATTCGAATCGCTTCTTCGTCGCCGTCCACGCGTTGCACCGTCACCACCGGCCCGAACGATTCTTCCGCATACAGCTTCATTGCAGGCGTAATGCCGTCGACAATCACCGGTTGCATCACAGCGCCTTCGACCGTGCAGCCGACCGGCAACCGCGCGCCCTTCTCATGCGCGTCTTCGATCAACGCCTTGATGCGCCGCGCGGCAGCCGCGCTTTCGAGCACACCGAGTACGGAATCCGCTGCGGCCGGGTTGCCGGCTTTCAGGCTTCGCGCTTTCGCCGCGAGTTTCTCCACCAGCGCATCCGCAATCTTCCGGTCGACGATCACGCGCTCCGTCGACATGCAAATCTGCCCCTGGTTGAAAAACGCGCCGAACGCGATGCCTGCGACGGCCGCATCCAGATCGGCATCGTCGAGCACCACGACCGGGGCCTTGCCGCCGAGTTCGAGCAACGCCGGCTTCAGATGCAGCGCCGCATGCTGCGCGACGATGCGCCCCACTCGCGTCGAACCGGTGAAATTCACCCGACGTACCGCCGGATGCGCAATCAGCCGCTCCACGATCGCCGGCGCGTCTTCGGCGGAATGTGTGATCACGTTGACGACGCCATCGCCGAGCCCGGCTTCCTGCAGCACGCTGCCGATCAACCGATGCACGCCCGGACAACCTTCGGACGCCTTGAGCACGACCGTGTTGCCGCACGCGAGCGGCATCGCAATGGCCCGCGTGCCGAGAATCACCGGCGCGTTCCACGGCGCCATGCCGAGCACCACGCCGCATGGCTGGCGCACCGCCATCGCGAGACTGCCTGGCACATCGGACGGAATCACGTCGCCGTCGATCTGCGTGGTCATGGCCGCGGCTTCGCGCAGCATGTTGGCGGCCAGCATAACGTTGAAGCCGTACCAGTTCGGCATCGCGCCCGTTTCGGCGACGCCGGTTTCGATGAACTGCGCGGTGCGGGCGTCCATCAGATCCGCTGCCGCCAGCAAACGCTTGCGACGCTCGGTCGGTGCCAGCGCCGACCAGGCCGGAAAGGCCTGCGCGGCCGCTTCAACCGCGGCGTCGGCATCGGCCAGCGTGGCCGCCGCCGCACGCGAAGCAGCCTGGCCGCTCGCGGGATTGATCCGCTCGAACGTCTTGCCGTCCGATGCGCCGCGGCTTTCGCCGCCGATCAACAAAGTCACTTCATGCATGTCCGTCGTCTCCTCGCTGTCTCTCTCGCTGCATCACTCACCGTAGTCTGCGTGAACCGAAGTCCACGCCGATGCGACCGATTAGCGCTTGTACGTTTGCAGACCGGGCTTGATCGCCTTGTCGTCGAGGAACTGCTTGAGGCCCTGTTCGCGGCCGCCTTCGGGATCGCGCAATTGCGCCTGATCGAGCTTGGCGTACAGATAGTCTTCGTTCTGATCCCACGTCAGTTCGCGGCAACGCTTGAAACCCTGCTTGGCGGCGCGCAACACCACCGGATTCTTCTCGAGCAGTTTGCCGGCGAGCGCACGCGTAGCTTCGCGCAGCTCGGCGCGCGGCACGCTCTTGTTGACGAGGCCCATCTGCGCCGCTTCCTGCCCGGTGAACGTCTCGCCCGTCATGATGTAATACAGCGCCTGACGATGCCCGACGGTATCGGCCATTGCTTTGCTCACCAGGTTGCCCGGCGGAATGCCCCAGTTGATTTCGGAGAGGCCGAACACGGCTTCGTCGGCGGCAATCGCGAGGTCGCACGCCACCAGCGGCGAGAATCCGCCACCGAAGCACCAGCCATTGACCATCGCGATGGTCGGCTTCGCGTACATGCGCAGCAGTTGCCATTGCCACCGGCACGCGTCGCGGCGAATCTTTTCCTGCAGGATTTCAGGGCCCGCGTCGACTTCGCGGAAATATTCCTTCAGGTCCATGCCGGCAGTCCACGCGTCGCCTTCGCCGGTGAGTACCAGAACCTGGGCTTCCGCGTCCAGCTCAACGGCTTCGAGCACCTCGATCATTTCCTTGTTCAGCGTGGGGCTCATCGCATTGCGCTTCTCAGGTCGATTGAACGAGACCCATGCGATTCCTTCCACGACATCGACCTTGACGGTATTCCAACGGCCTTCATAACTCATCTGCTTTCTCCGTGAACGTTGGCCGCGACCGCGGCCTGATGAACACATTTAATATCAGGCTGCCTGATATGTAAAGTGGAAAATCGCCCGCTCGGTGCAAACCCCTAGCGGCGGAATTTCCGTCGAGGCGCGCTAAGATGCGGGATAGACCGAACCTTCTGCCCACGATGAGCAAAAATCAAAACTCGCCTGCCGAGCCGACCGCCACACGCACTCGCCGTTCCAGCCTGCGCCTGACCTATGTGATCGGCAGTCTCGACCGCATCCTGCGGCGCCGTATGACCGAAGCGCTCGCGCCGCTCGGCCTGACGCTCGCGCAATTCACCGCGCTTTCCGTGCTCGAAGCCAAAGGGCAAGCATCCAACGCACAGGTCGCCGAGCGTTCCTTCATCACGCCGCAGTCGGCCAATGAGGTGATGAATGCGATGGCAAGCCGCAACTGGGTAAGCCGCGAACCGGACCCGACGCACGGCCGCATCGTGCTGCTGCGACTGACGGACGAAGGGCGCGCCGTGTTGCGCGAATGCGAGCAGGCCGTCAAGGCCATCGAGAAGCAGATGATGGAAGGCATCGAACTCGACGCCGCCGGCGCGGTGCAGACCCACCTCGAAACTTTCGTTCGTAATCTGCGCGGCTAGATCCGCTGGCCGCCTCGCCGAATTGCTAGGTGTTTTCACCGAACAATTTGCGCTTGTGTTATCAGCCTACCTGATATTAAATCCAGTCCACGATGCGGCGTGTGGAGACGCGCCGCATCGCCTCGAAGCAAATGCACCGTCGTCTGGCCATCGAAACGATGCGCCGCGCGCGGCGGTGATTGCTGCGCTGCTGCAGGGTATTCCATCGTGGCCTCGACGATGATCTGACGCCCGCTTGCCGAACCCGTCTGGCATGCAAGACGGCGACTCGGCAATTGCTGACTTCCAGCGAAACCGGAAAACCACGCCATTTAATAAGGATCACTAACGTGAAAAGAGCCGGAACATTGAATTCGACCGAAGGCACTGCGCTACGGGCGACGTCCAGCCGGACAGGCGCCTTCGTCACCCTCGGATTGTGTTTTGCGATTGCCCTGCTCGAAGGGCTCGACCTGCAGTCGGTCGGCGTCGCCGCGCCGCGCATGGCGCGCGAGTTCGGCCTCTCGGTCGCGCAGATGGGGCTGGCGTTCAGCGCCGGCACCTTCGGCTTGCTGCCCGGCGCGATGTTCGGCGGACGGCTCGCCGACCGCATCGGCCGCAAGCGCGTGCTCGTGATCTCCGCCTGCCTGTTCGGCCTGCTGTCGATCATGACCGCGCTGGTGAGCGACTTTCACACGCTCGTGATCGTGCGGGTGCTGACAGGTATCGGACTCGGCGGCGCATTGCCGAACCTGATCGCGTTGTCGTCGGAAGCGGTCGAGCCGCGTTCGCGCAGCACCGCCGTGAGTGTGATGTATTGCGGCATTCCGTTCGGTGGTGTGATCGCGTCGGTGATCGGCGTGCTGAGTGCGGGCGACACCGAGTGGCGCCACATCTTCTACGTCGGCGGCGCGGGACCGCTGGTGCTGGTGCCACTGCTGCTCGTGTTTCTCGCGGATTCGAAGGCGTTCACGCAAGCATCGCGCGATGGCCACGCCAAACCCGCGCCGGTCGGTGAAATCCTGTTCGGTGGCACGCGTGGGCTCTCCACCGTGCAGATCTGGGTCAGCTATTTCTGCACGCTGATCGTCCTCTACTTCCTGCTCAACTGGCTGCCCTCGTTGATGGCCGCAAGCGGTCTGACGCGCGCGCAGGTCGGCTACGTGCAGATCTTTTTCAACATCGGCGGCGGCATCGGCGCGTTGTGCATCGGCATGTTGATGGATCGCATGCGCTCGGGCGTGGTGGTGGCGGGCATGTATGTCGGGATCATCGCGTCGCTCGCGGCGCTTTCGATGGCGCCCGGCTTCGGCGCGCTGGCGGCCTCGGCCTTCTTCGCGGGGATGTTCGTGATCGGCGGCCAATCGGTGCTGTATGCGCTTTCCGCGGCATTTTATCCGACGGCCATGCGCGGCACCGGCGTTGGCGCGGCGGTGGCGGTGGGCCGCGTCGGCTCGGTGGTCGGGCCGCTGGCCGCGGGTCAATTGCTGGCGATGGGCCGCAGTTCATCGACCGTAATCGGCGCAAGCATTCCCGTCACGCTGGTCGCCGCAGCAGCCGCGCTGCTCCTGCTGCGCCGCCCGCGCGCCGACGACTGACCGTCCGCACAAAAAATTCAACAACAACACACACATTCATTCAACGGTTCGGAGACACCCTTCATGCAAGCATCCGCACGTCTTTTACTCTGCGGCGCACTGTGCACCCTCAGCGGCGCCGCAGCGGCCCAATCGAGCGTGACGCTCTACGGCATTGTCGATACCGGCATCGAATACGTTTCGCACGCGAACGCCGCGGGCAAGAGCGTGTTCCGCATGCCGTCGGTCACGGGCGAACTGCCTTCGCGCTGGGGGCTGCGCGGCAATGAAGACCTGGGTGGCGGCTATAGCGCGGTCTTCACGCTGGAAAGCGGCTTCAATGTGCGAGCCGGTGACCTCGGCCAGGGCGGGCGGCTGTTCGGCCGTCAGGCATTCGTCGGCATCAAGAGCCCGTACGGCACGGTCTCGTTCGGCCGCCAGTACACGATGACGTACCTCGCGCTGATGGGCGCGGACCTGATCGGCCCGGACATCTATGGTCTGGGCTCGCTCGACGCCTATGTGCCCAATGCCCGCGCCGACAACTCGGTGGTCTACCTCGGCAGCTATGCGGGCGTGACGCTCGGCGCGAATTACTCGTTCGGCCGCGATTCCGCCGGCACCGGCAACTCGCCGGGCCAGGGCACGTGCACCGGTTCGGTCGCCGGACAGGCAACCCAATGCCGCGAATGGTCAGTCATGCTGAAGTACGACGCGCCGCTCTTCGGCGTCGCGGCGTCGTATGAAGAGCAGCGTGGCGGCAGCACCGCGGCGGCGAACTTCTTCGACGGCATCGCGCCGACTCCGCTCACCAGCGCCGGCGACAAGGACATCCGCGCGCATGTGAGCGCCTACGCGAATCTCGGCAAGGCAAAACTCGGCGTGGGATGGCTCAACCGCCGCGTCGAGCCGGCGGCGGACACGATTGCGAGCGTGCGCTCGAATCTGTTCTTCGTCGCCGCGTCGTACTACGTGACGCCTGCCTTCATCGTCGACGGCGAGGTCTATCACATCACCAATAGCGAGCACGACACCCGCGCCACGATGGGCACGCTGCGCACCACCTATCTGCTTTCGAAGCGCACCGCTGTCTACGCCCAAGGTTCGTACCTCGGCAACAGCGCGAAGGCGCGCTACTCGGTCAGCGCCGGCGGCGGCGGCACGACGCCCGCGGCAGGCACCGGCCAGACCGGCGTGATGGTCGGCGTTCGTCATTCGTTCTAGGAGACACAGCATGAAGTGCACCTCTATCGCGCTCGCAGCGGCTGCGGCGCTCACACTAGCCGCGTGCGGCGGCAACGATCTCGGCAGCAGCGCGGGCACCAGCGCCAACACCGCCGCGTTGCCGCAACTGAGCGCCGCCACGCCTGGCACGCTCGCCGGCAATTGCGCGGCGCTCGCCGCGAAGCTCACATTCGCCAATACGGTCTTCACCACGGTGACGGACGTCGCGGCAGGCACGCTGAAAGTAGCCGGCAAACCGATCGCCGAACACTGTCTGATTCAAGGCAGCATGAATCAGCGCGTCAGCAGTGTCGACGGCAAGACCTATGCGATCGGCTTCGAAATGCGCCTGCCGATCGCATGGAACGGGCGTTTCTTCTATCAGGCCAACGGCGGCCTCGACGGCAACGTGGTCACGGCCACCGGCGAGATCGGCGGCGGCGGTCCCACGAGCGACGCGCTCAATATGGGCTTCGCGGTCATCAGCTCGGATGCGGGGCACAGCTCGGCGCAAAATCCGCTGTTCGGTCTCGACCCGCAAGCGCGCATCGACTACGGCTACAACGCGGTCGCCACGCTCACGCCGATGGCCAAGCAGGTCATCAAGCTCGCTTACGGCAAGGCACCGGACCGCAGCTACTTCGACGGCTGCTCCAACGGTGGACGTCATGCAATGGTCGCGGCGGCACGCTCGTCGGCGGAATATGACGGCATCATTGCGGGCGATCCGGGCTTTCATCTGCCGAAGGCGGCCGTCGGCGAAATGTGGAGCGCGCAGCAACTCGCGAAAGTGGCGAGCGCGACAACGTCGAACGGCCTGCCCGATATCACAACCGGCTTTACCGCGGCAGAACGTCAAATGGTGGCGTCGAAAATACTGGCCAAGTGCGACGCGCTCGACGGCGCCGGCGACGGCCTCATTCAGGATATCAAGGCTTGCCAGGCAAATTTCAGCCTCGCCACCGATGTCCCGACCTGCACGAACAACGTGCGCGACGGCACGTGTTTGACGGGCGCGCAAAAGGACGCCATCGGCAATGTGTTCTCCGGCGCGCGCAACAGCGCAGGCACAGCCCTGTATGCGAGCTTCCCATACGACGCCGGACTCGGCCCGGGCTGGTCGGCATGGAAGCAGGCCAACTCGATCACACTCGATCCGGCCGCAGCCGCCTTCACGTTCACCACGCCACCGCAAAGCGCTTCCGTGTTGAGCCAGTTGTCGGCGTACGCGCTGAACTTCAGCATGGACACCGACGCGCCGAAGATCTTCGCCACCAGCGGCGCGTATAGCGAGTCGGCGTGGTCCTTCATGACGCCGCCCGACGAAACCAACCTGAGCGCATTGAAGCAGCGCGGCGCGAAGCTGATGGTTTATCACGGCACGAGCGACCCGGTGTTTTCATCGAACGACACGACCGACTGGTATCAGCGGCTCACGACGGCGAACGGCGGCGACGCGTCGAACTTCGCGCGTCTTTACACGATTGCCGGCATGAACCACTGCAGCGGTGGACCGAGCACCGACCAGTTCGACATGCTCACGCCGCTCGTCGCGTGGGTCGAACAGGGCAAAGCGCCGGACAGCGTGGTCGCCACCGCGCGCGACGCGAGCAATGTCGTGCCGAACACGGACGTGCCTGCCGGTTGGGGCGCGGGACGCACGCGGCCACTTTGCGCGTATCCGAAAGTGGCGCGCTATCAGGGCGGCGACGTCAACGCCGCGAGTAGTTTCGTTTGTAGTTGAATCGAAAGCGGGTCGTCGGCCCGCCTCGCTGTAAGCGCCTCGCGCACGCGGTGCACCTTTGCACGAATTGCATGCGCGAGGCGTTGTCCGAATCTCCCTCTACTTACATCGCGTTGAAAAGTTCGCCGCCACTCCGGCGGTCGACAACGCGCCACTCCACTGCCTCGTACGACCGCGAACCGCACGCCTGCGTGCCGTTCGCCAAGCGCGTCGCCGCCAGGTAGAATCCCCTGCATCTCATGCCGACGCGCAGCATTGCCGCCCCGGAGCGGGAACGCGGCTTGCTAATTAGAGGAGTTGAGCAATAGACGATTCCTTACGAGCCGTCGCTTCTCCGCACTTTGAAATGACACTTCGACAATGACTAACCACGAATCTCAGACATCTTCCCGATCCAACGTGGAAACGGGCGTCCCCGGTCTCGACGAGATCCTGGGCGGAGGTCTGGTCCGCGGCGGCGTGTACCTGCTGGAAGGCATGGCCGGCGCCGGCAAGACGATTCTGTCGAGCCAGATTGGTTTTCATCGTGTAAGCCAGGGCGAGAAGGTGCTGTACATGACCTTGATCGCCGAATCGCACGACAAGCTGTTGGGTCATCTCAAGGGCCTGAGCTTTTTCGACGAGAAAGCGGTCGCCCAGCAGATGCTGTTCGTGTCCGGCTATCACGAACTGATGCAGGACGGTCTCGACGGCTTCCTCAAGCTGATTGCCTCGAGCATTTACGATTACCGCCCGAGCCTGATGATCATCGACGGCTTTCGTAGCGCGCGTGAATTCAGCGAGACCGAGCTGTCGCTGTCCAAGTTCATCCATGAGTTGAATGCGCTGGTCGCAGCGATGGATTGCACGACCTTGCTGCTTGCCCCGCTCTCCGGCAACGAACCGCATCCGGAACATACGCTGGTCGATGGCCTGATCGAGCTGAACCGATTCAACGACGGCATGCGCCGCGCGCGCGAAA
>Ga0310811_10010542_pt1 | contig 11943 bp, 10 predicted proteins | sample YCmetagenome_FD_207642 | JGI IMG/M metagenome (GOLD analysis project Ga0310811, IMG submission 207642) | Soil microbial communities from experimental microcosm in Duke University, North Carolina, United States - YC | ecosystem: Engineered > Artificial ecosystem > Soil microcosm > Unclassified ...
CCGTTCGTTGAGCCGGCAGCAAGGCGTGAGCATTTCGACGGTGCTCGAGGCTTACATGTGGCTCGAGAACCGCGGGGCCATTGAATCGCGGCCGCAGTCCGGCTTTTTCGTGCGCGTGCCGTTTTCGAAGTCCGTTCCCGAGCCGCGGTTTCAGACGCCCCCTCCACGGCCGGCGAATTTTGGGGCGGGCGCGATTGTGGCCGAAGTTGTGCGGGCCGCGAATAATCCGGCAACTGTTCCCATGGGGAGCGCCCTGCCCGATCCCGAGCTGCTGCCCAATCGCAAATTGAACCAGATCGCGCGCGGCATCATCCGGCGCATTCCCTTGCACAGCGCGACTTACGCGTTCTCGCCCGGATTGGAGGGGCTACGGCGGCAGGTGGCCCGGCGCTCGCTCGCTTACGGGTGCAATTTTTCTCCCTCGGAAATCGTGGTGACCTGCGGCGCCATGGAGGCGCTCAACCTGACCCTGCGCGCGGCGGCCCGGGCAGGCGACGTGATCGCGGTGGAAAGCCCAACCTATTTCGGAGTGCTCGAAGCGATCCAGTCGCTGGGCATGCGCGCCATCGAAATTCCCACGCATCCTAGCGAGGGCATGAGCCTCGATCTGTTGGAAAGCGCCATCCGCAAGCACCGCATCAAAGCCTGCGTGGCCATGACCAACGGCCATAATCCGCTGGGCTTCGTGCTGCCGGACGATTACAAGAGATTGCTGGCGGAGCTTACCGCCAAACACGATGTCGCGCTGATCGAAGACAACATCTATGGCGATCTGGCGTTCGGCGGGCGCCAGCCCAAAGTGGCGAAGGCTTTCGATCGCACGGGAAATGTGCTGCTCTGCTCCTCGTTTTCCAAAGTGCTGGTACCGGGTTTCCGCGTGGGATGGGTGCACGCGGGCCGCTATCAGGCGGAAGTGGAGCGGCTCAAATTCATGAACACCGTGGCCACTGCGTCTCTGCCACAACTGGTGTTGGCCGAATATCTCGAGTCCGGTGGGTACGATCGCTATGTGGGGCGTTTGCGAAACGCCTTCGCGGAGCAAGTCAGGATCATGAGCCAGGCGGCGGCAAAGTATTTTCCGGAAGGGACGCGCATCACGCGGCCGGATGCCGGGTACCTGCTCTGGGTCGAGCTGCCCAAGCGAGTGGATGCGGTGAAGCTCTTCCGCGCGGCGCTAGCGGCCAACATCAGCGTCGTGCCGGGCCCCATCTTCTCGGCGACCGGACGGTTTCGCAACTGCATCCGCATCAGTTGCGGATACCGGTGGTCGGATGTGATTGACCGCGCCCTGTTGACGCTGGGCAGACTGGCGGCGGAAGCAGGATCATAGCGTGAGCGTCACTTTGGTCAGGGTGCGCGGATGGTCGGGGTTGAGACCTTTCTGGTCCGCCAGGCTGGCGGCGAAAATCTGCGCGGGAATGATGTAGGGGATGGGCGTGTAAAGTTCGCGCATGCGCTGCGGAAGGCGGATGACGCGGGTGGCCGCACCGGCCGCGAGCGCGTTTCCGGCGTCAGTGATGACCACGGTCTCGGCGTCGAGCGCCTTCAGCTTCGCGATGGCTTCCAGAACGGGTGGGCAGGTCACGCCAGTGGGCGCGAACACAAACACCGGAAAATTCGGTTCCACCATCGCAATCGGACCGTGCAGAAAATCGGCCGAAGAGAAGCGCTCGGCCACCACGTAGCAGGTTTCCATCAATTTAAGCGAGAATTCGAAGGCGTTGGCGTAATTCAGGCCCCGGCCCACGACGACGCAATGATCCATGAATCGGTAGCGCTCGGAGAGGCCGGCGATTTCGCGTTCCGTTTGCAGCGCGAGATGCACGCGTTCCGGAATGCGCTCCAGGTCGTCGGGACGAAGCTTTGCGCCCAGGGCGTACGCCAGCAAGTAGAGCATCAGGACCTGCCCGGTGTAGGTCTTGGTGGCGGCAACGCTCCTTTCCTTGCCGGCGCGCACGAAGAAAACATGTTCGGCGAGTTTTGCGAGCGAGCTGGATGCCTCGTTGGTAATGCCGACGGTGAGCGCGCCCTGCTTGCGGGCCTGCGAAACGACGAGGTTGGTATCCGTCGATTCGCCGGATTGCGAAACCGCTACCACCAGAGCACCGCGGAAATCGATGCGGGCGCCGTAGAGGGTGTAGATCGACGGCGCGGCCAGCGAGACCGGAATGCCGGTGGTGATTTCGAGCAGGTACCGGCCGAACAGCGCGGCATTGTCGGAGGTGCCGCGCGCGGCCAGCACCACCAGCCTCGGCCTGCGTTTGGCGATGAGGCGTTTGAAGCGCTCGATGCGCTTCAGTTGCGTGCGCAACGTACGCTCCAGGGCTTCCGGCTGCTGCCGGATCTCTTCCAGCATGCGAGACATGCCTTACAGGATACAGGAGGGTCTTGCAGAGCGGTCGCGACCGGTCGATCCAAATACTTCCCGCCGGTTGACGCGCAGTCGTGCGTGATTCACTATGTATAGGTCTATGAACCCGCCACAACAGCAGCCCAAGATCAACCTGATCAACTTGCCCGAGTATCGCGAGGGCTACGCCAACAGCGTGCAGATTCGCGTCAACTTGTGGGACTTCCTCCTCCTGTTCGGGCTGGTGAACCAGGCGTCCCCGGAAAGCGTCAATATCCACAACTTTCAAGGCGTGTATCTCAGCCCGCAGCAAGCCAAAGCGCTGCTCAACGTTCTGCAACAGAATGTCAGCCAGTACGAATCGGCATTCGGCGAGATCAAGCTGGAGCCGCGCGCCGGAGCTGGCTTCGTGCAGTAGCCTGGCATGAACGCATCGCCCGCGGACATTCCCGCCCGCGCTCGATTTCGCCTGCTGGCGCCGGTGGCCTTGGCGCTATTCGTCTTCTCGAGCCATTTGCCGTTTTTAAAACTGCCGTTCTATTGGGACGAGCTGGGGCAGTTTGTTCCAGCGGCGCTGGACATTTTTCATGGCGGCGCCTGGATTCCGCGCTCTACCGTGCCGAACGTCCACCCGCCGGGCGTGATGGCCTATCTGGCGGCGGTATGGTCGATCGCGGGCTATTCGATCGCCGCTACGCGCGTGGCGATGCTGGCGCTGGCGGCGGCGGGGACCGTGATCACGCTCGAGCTTGGTTTCCGGATGGGGCTTTCCTCTCGAGCGGCAACGCTGGCCGCTGCCTGGCTCGCGATTTCGCCACTGTTTTTCGCGCAGTCGATCATGGCGCAGCTCGACATGCCGGCGATGGTCTTGTCCGCACTCGCGCTGCTGCTATTCCTCGACGAGCGCCTTCGGGCGGCCGCTATCGCTTCAACGTTGCTGGTGTTGGTGAAGGAAACCGGGCTGGTTGCGCCGGCAGTGTTTTTCGCATGTTTGTGGATCGAAGGCCGCCGCCGGGAAGCCCTATGGTTTCTGGTGCCGGCTGGACCCCTGATCCTCTGGCTGATTGTGCTCGACCGCGGCACAGGCCACCTGTTCGGAAACGCTGCTTTCACCCAGTACAACCTCTGGTACCCGCTGCATCCCGTCCGATTGTCGCTCGCGCTTCTGCGGAGGCTCTACTACTTGTTCCTTGGCAGCGGCCACTGGATCGGCACCATTGCGGTGATCGCCGCTTTGCTGAATACAAAACTTTTTCGCGCGCGTGCATGGTGTGTCGCCGGCTCGCTGGCGGCGGCTCACGTGTTGCTGGTGAGCGCCTTGGGCGGCGCGGTGCTGGAGCGCTACCTGGTTCCCGTGCTGCCCGTGCTCTACATCGGGTTTGCGGCGGCGCTGTCGCATTACAAGTCAAGGTGGCGCATCGCTAGCGCCGCGGCGCTGACGTTGGCATTGATCGTCGCCAATTTCTTGAACCCGCTGTACCCGTTTCCCCTGGAGAACAACCTGGCGTTCACAGACTTCGTCGCTCTTCAGAGCGAGACTGCCGAGTACCTCGAGAGTCATTTTCCGGATGCGACGATCGCTACCATGTTTCCTCTTTCTTCCGCCCTGCGGCGTCTGGAATTCGGTTATGTCCGGCATCCGCTTCGCATCCGCGAGATCAAGGATTTTTCCGCCGCCGACGTGGCGCCGCTCGCCCGGGAAAATGTGCCGGTGCTGGTGTTGTATTCGGTGACATGGGACCCGCTAGGTTTCACGCAAAATCCTGAATGGGAGGCATTTCTCGAGCGGTATTACGGATACAGCCCGCCGGTGGGAGCGGATGAAGTGCGCCAGCTTCTAGGAGCGCATTCGGTGGCACGCTGGACGCGTGGCGGCCTGTGGATCGAGGTCTATGAAAGATAGGAACCTCATCTCTGGTAATCTCTTCGCATGGAAAAAGTGAATCTCAGCCAGAAATTCGGCGTGTTTCAGGACTATTGGAGCCCCAAGATCGCCGGCGAAGTCAATGACTCCTACGTCAAACTGGCCAAATTGAAGGGTGAGTTCGTCTGGCACCAGCATCCGGCCGAAGACGAGCTGTTCCTGGTAGTGAAGGGGTGCCTGCTGATCCGGTTGAGGGACGGCGAAATCCGGCTGCAAGAAGGAGAATTCGTGGTAATTCCGCGCGGCGTGGAGCACCTGCCTGTGGCCGAGGAGGAAGCCCATGTCCTGTTCCTCGAGCCAAAATCCACGTTGAATACGGGCAACATTCGGAGCTCGAGAACAGTGACTGAACTCGAGCGCATCTAGCGGCGGGCCAGCAGGTTTCCGGCACGGTCCACGCGAAATTTCCAGCCTGGCGGAATGAGCGTGGTGGATCCGTAATCAATCACCAGCGCGGGACCCCTTTTTTGGCCTTCTCCAATTTCGTCTCGCGCGAAAACCGTCACGAACCGGTATTTATCTCCCGTGAAGACGCGGCGACGTTGCGGTTGACTGGATTTGTTCGAGCGTGGAAGCCGAGCCGGCCTGGTTTTCGGCACGGCAATCCGGGCGCGCACCCTCACGGTGACGACTTCCGTGGGCCGCTGCCGGTCGCAGTACCCATAAATTCTCTGATGCTCCTCGTGAAACGAGGCGCCCCAGGGGATGGTCAGCTCATAACTCTGGCCCACATAGCGAAGGTCGGTCATGCGTTCGAGCAGAACGCCGGGCATATCTCGCCGCGCGCGGCGTTCGAGTTGCGCAAATTGCTTTTCGATATTGGCGGCACGCACGACGCCCGCTGAATAATCGCGCACGCGGTCTGCCAGCAGCATCCCGAGCGCGGATAGCGCTCCGGCAAAACGCGGCACGATCACCGTGCGGATTCCCAGCTCTTCCGCCATCTCGCAGGCATGCAGCCCGCCACAGCCGCCGAACGCGACCAGCGGGAAATCGCGGGGATCGCGCCCGCGCTCGATCGATACCACGCGAATAGCGCGCTCCATGTTGGCGTTGGCTATGCGGACGATGCCCTGCGCCGCCGTGATGCGATCGCGTCCCAGGGCGCGAGCAACCTGGCCGATCGCCCGGAGAGCGCGCGCGGCGTCAATCTCCATCTCGCCTCCCAGAAACTGATCGGCCGCGATCCGGCCCAGCACGACGTGTGCATCGGTGACGGTAGCCTGCTCGCCCGTGCCATAGCATGCCGGCCCCGGAACGGCGCCCGCGCTTTCCGGACCAACGCGCAGCAAACCGCCCTCGTCGACGCGCGCGATCGAGCCGCCGCCCGCGCCGACGGTGTGGATGTCGAGCATTGGCACGCGCACCGGCAACCCGTCCACGGAAGACTCGGTAGTGAGGCGCAGCTTGCCGTCCCAAAGGCTGACATCGGTGGAGGTGCCCCCCATATCGAAGGTCAGGGCACGGTCAAAGCCGCTCCACCGGGCCGCTTCGGCTGCGCCTACCACGCCGCCGGCGGGCCCCGAGAGAATGGTCCGCACCGCATGTCGCCGCGCCTCGGCCATGGTGATGAATCCGCCGTTCGACTGCAGAATCGAAATGCGGTGGCGGCTGCCGCGGCCCAGCTCCGCCAGGTATGCATCCATCAGCGGGCCCACGTAAGCGTTGATCAACGTAGTGGAGGCGCGTTCATACTCGCGGAACTCGGGCGAGATTTCATGCGAGCAGCAGAGATAGTAGTCCCCCGCGAGAGTGCGTGCGGCCGCCCGCTCGTTTGCAGCATTGGCGTATGCGTGCAGAAAGCAGATGGCTACGGATTCCACGCCTGCCCGGCGCAGCCGCGCCCTCAACCGTGCGAGCTCCGCGCGCGCAGGCCGTTTGCCACGAGAGCCGTCAAAATACGAGCGCTCGCTCACACCAAAACACAACGAAGACGGAACCAGGTGGCGCTTCAACGAAGGCGTCAGATTGTAGAGCTGCGCCCGGTTCTGCCGGCCGATGCGTACCAGATCGGTGAACCCGTCAGTCGTTATAAAGGCCGTGCGCGCGCCCTTGCGTTCGAGCAACGCGTTGGTGGCGATCGTGGAGCCATGCACCACCTCTGTCCGCGCGGGGGCGGCAATGCGACGCAGTCCCTCGAGAATCACGCCAGCCGGCGACGCAGGATTCGAGCGCAGCTTGAACGTCTCGATGGCGCCATCGTCGCGGAGGATGATGAAGTCCGTAAACGTTCCGCCGGTATCGATACCGATGCGCACGATCCAGCATGGTACCAGAGCGCCGCGGCTCACTATAATGGCTCCTATGTTGAGAGTCGCTGTGGCATGTTTGCTTGCCGCTTCGTCGATGATGGCGGCGGGGCCGGCGAAAATCGTGCTGGTCTCCGGCAAGCCCAGCCATTCGCATGGAGAGCACGAGTTCAACGCCGGGACGATACTGCTCGAGAAGTGCCTGCGGCAAAATCCCGGGATCGTTCCCGTGATGGTGAAAGGCGGTTGGCCGGAGGGCGAATCAGTATTCGACGGCGCCCGCGCGCTGGTTTTCTACATGGATGGAGGCGACGAGCACCCCATGATCCAGGGCGATCGCCTGAAGAAAATCGGCGCGCTGATGCAGAAAGGGGTGGGCCTGGTTTGTCTGCATTACGCGGTCGAGGTGCCCAAGGACCGTGGCGGCGCGGAGTTTCTCGAATGGATTGGCGGCTATTACGAGCGCCCGTACTCGACGAACTCCGTCAACGACGCCGCGGTGACGCAGGCCTCGCCGCAACACGCGATTTCGCGCAGCTGGAACAGCTTTGAGGCGCGCGACGAGTGGTATTACAGAATCCGGTTCCGGCCAGGCGATCCCAGGCTGACGCCAATCCTGAGCACGATGTTGCCGAAAGACGCTCCGCAGCGCGAAGTGATTGCTTGGGCCGTCGAGCGCGCCGACGGCGGCCGGGGCTTCGGTTTCACCGGCGGCCATTATCACCGCAACTGGGGCATTCCAGATTTCCGCCGCACGGTCGTGAACGCCATCTTGTGGAGCGCCGGGCTGGATGTGCCATCTGGCGGCGCGAATTGCGATCTCACGCCCGAAGATCTGGCTAAAAACCTGGACGACAAGCCGGCCAAGAAGTAAGGCCTACGGGTGCGGAATATCTCCGTGCGGTTTGTGCTGTGAAATCTCCTCGTAAGTATCCCTGACCTGCTCGGGCAGGCCGTTGCCCACCCAGTTCTTCACGCTGTCGGGCAGCCGGATGTTGGTCGAAACCAGCTTGTCGCCCTGCTTGGTGACGATGTCGTCGAGCTTTTTCCCCTGTTTCACGGCGGACTCGACCGCCTTGTGCAGCTCGATCATGAAACGCGCCTGGCCCTCGAGGATTTCTTTGCCGCCGGGTCCGCCGTGGCCGGGAAGCACGTGCTCCACGTCGAGTTTCTGCGCGGCCGCCACTACCTTCGGCCAGTTACCGATGTTCGCGTCAGCGGTGTAATTGTAGGCGCCGTTCACCGCCGCGTCACCCGAGCACAGCACCTTCTCCTTGGGCAAATAGACGAATCCGTCGCCGCGCGTGTGCGCCCAGCCGAAGAAGTAGAAGCGCGCTTCTCGCGTGTCGTCTTTGAGGATGAACGGGCTTTTGTCGAACGTCTGTTTAGGCGGCTCGACAGTCGCGGCGTGCATATCCGCGACGTCTTTGCGCTCTTTGATCGTGGCCTGCCAGCGTTTGGGCTCATAGCGTTTCATCTCTTCGGCCACGCCCTTGTAGGCCAGCGTAGTAGAGCCGGCCTGCGTCCAGACCGCATTGCCGTAGGAGTGGTCGCCATGATGGTGCGTGTCGAAGACGTACTTGACGGGCTTGTCGGATACCTTCTTGGCGGCCTCCATGGTGACCCGCGCGCCGCTCGGAAAGTTCGCGTCCACCACGATCAGGTAGTCTTTCATCTCGATGATGACGTTGTTGCAATAGCCCAGCGTATCGATCTCGCCCTGGCGGAACCACACGCCGGGAACGATCTGCTTTACCGTGCCGGGCTGCGCATCGCCGGCCGCGACAAAGAACGCCAGCGCGGCCAGAACCGCAAAAGTGCCCAGGATCCACATGCGCCGCATCATCATCGATATCTGGTCTCCAGCCAGGAGGCCTATGCTATCGCTTGTGCGCAGAAGAAATCAAGACTGTGAGTGGATCTGTGAAAGGACCCCCACCGACAGTCCTGTCGAGTGAGGTACCGTACCAGTATGAAGAGGGATAGGCTGGCCGAACGCGAGCGGTTGCATATGCTGCGCACTTTCGACGAAGTGGTACCGCGAATTCCTGTGCGTGGCGCTTGCGAGGTCATACGTGAATTGAAAGCGCTTCGCCAAGCCCGCCGCTCAGGCGGTCGCCGGTCCATGGAGTCCAAATGCCCATGACCGGTCTCCGCTTGTTTTCTTTGCTCTGACGTCCCGCTCACATCTTCGGAATCAGCGGCGTCGTCGCCAGCGCCTCGGCGTTATGAAAGCTGAAAGTGCCTTGCTTGCGATAGAGTTCGGCGTAGCGCGCCAGCTTGTCGCGGTCAAGGCTCACGCCGATCCCCGGCCCCTGAGGAATGCTCAGGCAGCCGTCCTGGTAAGCAATCGGCCCGCGGCCCTCGATGATGTCGTCGGATAGAAAAGACGCGTACGACTGATTGGCGTAGAGGAAGTTGGGCGTGGATGCCATCACGTGCAGCGCAGCGTAGGTAGCAATCCCCAGCTCGCCCAGGCTGTGCTTGAGTACCGGCAGGCCCGCGACCTCGCACATGCCCGCGCCGCGCTTCATGTTGAGCAGGCCGCCGTCCATCTGCCAGTCAACCGAGATCACATCAGCCGCGTTATGAGTGATGACTTCGAGCGCATCGTTGCGCGTCCACGAGGCTTCGTTCGCCAGCATGGGTGTCGCGATCCGGCTGCGCACGTAAGCCATCTCTGTCAGATTGCGCGCCGAAACCGGCTGCTCCACCAACTCCAGCTTGTAGCGCTCCAGCTTCCCTACAATGCGAATGGCCGCGCCGGAGGACCAGGCCTCGTTGGCGTCCACGCGAATCAGAGCGTCCGGGCCGGCGCCCTCGCGAATGGCGGCCACCAGCTCGATGTCTTCTTCCGGCCGGTTGCCGCCCACTTTCAAATACAGTGTGCGGAAGCCCTGTTTCACGGCGTCGCGCGCATCGGCGGCCAGTTGCGCGGCCGGCTTGCGTACCAGGTACCACATGTATTCGACGCGGTCGCGCACCGGCCCGCCGAACAGATTTACCAGTGGTTGCCCGCACGCCTTGCCGGCAGTGTCCCAGCAAGCAGCTTCAATGGCTGCGATCCCGGTGCTCGAGGCCCGCACGTGGTGCCAGCCGCCCACGGCGTACATGCGTTTCAAAATCCGTTCTATATGAAACGGGTCTTCACCGACTACCAGGGGTTCGAGCGAGCGGACCACGGCCACGACGATCTCCGGCGTGGGATAACCGGCCGCTTCCCCTAACCCGACCAGGCCCTCGTCGGTTTCGATTTCCAGAATGACGTTGGAAAGGCCGCCGCGGCCCCCCCACGCCCACTTTTCTTCGCCGGTGAACGGAATCGCTACAACTGTTGTTTTCAGTGCCGTAATACGCATGGTTTTGTGGATTTGCAAAAACCGGGGCGGTTAGCCGAACGCTGCGGCCACGCCCACCTTGATCAGCACGTAAACAGCCCAAACTCCCAGCACGCACATGATGGATGTCGACCAGGAGATCTTGCGGGCGGCCGCGGACAACCCGGTAGCGAATAGCGTCAAGGTCCAAAGCGTGAACACGTCGATCGAACTCGCCAGGCTGTATAACCATTTCGGAGTGCTCACCGAGTCCAGGAACGCGCCTATATTCGTCAGCGTGGGGCTCGTCAAGTCGAATTGATCCGGGTCCTTCAGCAGCATTACCGATAGAGACATGATGCTGGAAAAAATCAATGGTATGAGCGAATAGCAGTAGACCGCGTAAACCTGGCGGAAAGAAACCTCCGCGCCCAAGAAAGTCCGGTAGACGAAGAGGAAGATCCCCGCCACTGCCGCCGCCATCAACGGCGTTCCCACGATACTGAAGCCGTAGAAAAAGTAGGGAGCGACTTTCACCTGCGTGGCAATAACCTGCTCCCGCTGCGCGGGGTCCATATTCTGCGTGCGGGAGTTGGTTTCCATCTGTTGCCGGTAAAAGCGCTCATAGCCCACGCGCTGGCTGAAAGAGTACGTGAAGACCAGGCTGAGCAAAACGATGATCGCGATCGGAGGCCACCAGCGGGGCCGCGCCGCAATATCGCGAAACGCCTGCCCGGGGGACCACACGACACCAGTTAGGCGTGCGAGTTCTCCCATGGCTTCGGGTTGCGCGGATGTCGGAGCGCTCATAGTGACGGTCATTGTACATCCAACGGTGCGGCTTGTCTCCGGCGCGCGCTGATCTTATCCTGTCCTACATGAACCGAAGGCAATTCCTAACCTCCACCACCATTTCCGCTCCCATGCTCGCGGCTGCCGCGCCCCTGAAGGGCCAGGTCAAGATTACCGGTCTCGAAACCGATGTGCTGCGGTTTCCACCAGGCCGGCCCTTTGCCGACGCTATCCACGATTTCGGGAAAGAAAGCGGCGGCGTGGTGTTGCGGCTCGGGACCGACGCCGGCATCACCGGCTGGGCCTACAGCTCGTTCGGTATGATCGGCGGCGGCCCGCGAGTTCTCGAAGCGATTCTGCAGAACGAAATCAAACCGGTGTTGATGGGCAAAGACCCCAGTTTCCCCAAGCGGCTGCGAGCGGAACTCTGGAAGGCCCTGGAATATGCCGGCGTGCAGGGGATCACGCAGTTCGCTATCGCGGCCGTGGATATTGCCGTTTGGGACATCCTCGGCAAAGCGGCCGGATTGCCGGTCTACAAGATGCTGGGCGCCTCGGCCGACCGCATGCCGGTGTACTCGATGTGCGGCTGGTATTACGAAAATGATGGCGATCTGTCGCAGTTCAAGAAGGCGGTGAGCTCCGCCGTTGAGGAAGGTTTCGAGGCCGTCAAGATTAAAGTGGGGCGCGATTCGCTCGACGACGATGTGAGCCGCATCACCGCCGCGCAGGCGATCGCCGGCAAGGGCCGCCGCGTGATGGTGGATGCGAATCAGAAATTCAATCTGAACGAGGCCGCCCGCCGCGGCCGCGTCTATCAGCAGATGGGCTGCTTCTGGCTGGAAGAGCCGCTGGCGCCGCAGGACCACGCGGGCTACGCGGAGCTGGCGCGCGAGCTCGACATCCGCATCGCCACCGGCGAAAACGAGTACACCAAGTACGCCTACGTCGACCTGATCTCGCGGCGCGGCTGCGATGTCGTGCAGCCCGATAACCGCCGTACCGGTGGCGTCACGGAATGGATGGAGATCGGGGCCATCGCCGACGGTTTCGGACTCGAGCTCGCCAGCCACGGCGGCGGCCCGACCGACTTGAACATTCTGCTTGCTATGCCCAACGCGATCTACATGGAGAGCGGCAGCCTGAAGGGCAGCTCTTCCACCGTCGAGCAACTGCGGCCGGCGGGCAGCGCGGTTCTTGCGCCCGAAATGCCGGGCATCGGCAGCGAACTCCGGCCCGACTACATCCGGAAATTCAAGATCTGATGCGGCTCGAGGCGCCGCGCTAGCGCATCGACCACTTCGGCCCGAC
>Ga0310811_10010545_pt1 | contig 11941 bp, 9 predicted proteins | sample YCmetagenome_FD_207642 | JGI IMG/M metagenome (GOLD analysis project Ga0310811, IMG submission 207642) | Soil microbial communities from experimental microcosm in Duke University, North Carolina, United States - YC | ecosystem: Engineered > Artificial ecosystem > Soil microcosm > Unclassified ...
GCAAGGAGTTCCTCGTGGCGTCCGATCTCCGCAACACGACCGCGTTCGAGCGCCACGATCGCGTCGGCCCGGCGAACGGTCGACAGCCGGTGCGCGATGACGAAGGACGTCCGGTTCCGCATCAGATTGACGAGCGCGTCCTGAACGAGCAGTTCGGATTCGACGTCGAGCGACGACGTGGCCTCGTCCAGGATCAGGATGGGTGAATTTTTCAGCAGCGCCCGCGCGATCGCAAGCCGCTGACGCTGGCCGCCGGACAACCGCTGACCCCGCTCGCCGATCCGTGTTTCGTACTTCAACGGCAGCGCGTCCACGAACTCGTGGGCGTGCGCCGCTCGCGCCGCTTCCTCGATCGCCGCCCGGCTGGCGCCCCGGACTCCGTAAGCGATGTTGTTGGCAATCGTATCGTCGAAGAGCACCGTGTCCTGCGTGACGATGCCGACGTGACGGCGGAGCGATTCCAGCGTGAAATCGCGGATGTCGACGCCGTCGATCAGGATCGCGCCGCCCGTGGCATCGAAGAACCGCGGCACCAGGTTCACGAGCGTGGTCTTTCCCGCGCCACTCAGTCCAACGATGGCGACGGCCTGGCCGGCTTTCGCGCCGAACGAGACGTTCTTCAGCACCGTCTTCCCCGCCCCGTCGTCGTACGCAAACGTGACGTCGCGGAACTCGATTTCGTGGCGGACGCCCTGAAGGACGATCGCGTTCGGCCGCTCGACCACCTCGGAGTGCGTGTCGAGGATCTCGAAGATCCGCGTCGACGCGGCGATGGCCTGCTGCAGGTTCGCGTTGACCCGGCTGAGCCGCTTGATGGGCGTGTACATCATGAACGCCGCGAAGATGAACCCGATGAACGACCCGGTGGTCGTCGCGCTCGTCGCGATCTGATGCTGGCCGTACCAGAGCAGGCCGACAATGGCCAGACCGCCCAGAAATTCCATGATCGGCGGCAGCACCGACACGGTGCTGGTGATCTTCAGGTTCGTGCGATACAGGCGCTCGGAGGCTGCTGCAAACCGCTCCGCCTCGCGCGCCTCGGCGCCGAATGCTTTCACGATGCGGTGACCCGTGAACGCTTCGGCCGTGACGTGCGACAGATCCTCGAGGTGTTCCTGACTGCGGCGGGTGGAGCGGCGGACGCGTTGCCCGAGACGCACCAGCGGATACACGACGACGGGCGCACCGACGATGGACACCAGCGCCAGCCGCCATTCGTAGTAGAACATCGCCCCGACGTAGCCGATGACCGACAGGCCTTCGCGGATCATGTCGCCGAGCGTCTCGGAAACCGCCTGCTGCACCTGGTTCACGTCGTTGGTGATCCGGGACATGAGCTGCCCCGTCGTCCTGCGGCTGAAGAACGCCGCTCCCTGCTTCAGGGTGTGGCCGAACAGGGCGTTGCGCAGGTCGCGCACCACACGCTGACCCACGTCGGTCATGACGTAAGTCGAGAAGTACGAACCGAGTCCCTTGAGGAGGTAGGTGCCGAGGATCAGAAAGGCCCAGAGCCGGAAGGACCAGCCGCTCTGCGCGGGCAGGATCTGGTCGATGATTGGCTTGACGAGATAGGCCACGAACGCGGACGCCGCCGCGTACACCAGCATCGCACCCAGCGCGGCCACGAATCGGCCGCGATAGGGCCGCGCGTATGCCAGCAGCCGCCGCAGGGGATGCTGGGTCACTAGATGGCCGCGGAATCACAGCCAGCGGGACTTGGGAGTTGGAGGTTGGAAATTGACGCTGACACGCTTTCCATGACTCTTAACGTGCGTCCTTAGGGTAGCCGTTCGGGTGGGTTTCGCGCCACAAGAACGCGGTCCGGACGATCGCGTCAATGTCTTCGAGCCCGGGGTTCCACCCGAGCTCCCGCCGGATTTTGGCGCTCGAGGCGTAAAGGATTGCCGGATCACCCGGACGGCGGCCGGTGACCGTTGCCGGCACCGTCCTTCCGGTCACACGCTCGACCGCGTCCACCACCTGCCGAACAGAAGTCGGCCGGCCGTTCCCGAGGTTGTATGCCGTCGACGGTCGTCCGGAGCGGAGCGCATCGAGCGCGAGCACGTGCGCCGATGCCAGGTCCGTAACGTGGATGTAGTCGCGCAGGCAGGTCCCGTCGGGCGTGTCGTAGTCGGTGCCGTAGATCGCGAAGGTCCCGCGCCCAAGCGCCGCGTCGATCGCGCGAGGGATCACGTGTATCTCGGGATCGTGGTCCTCGCCGAGCACTCCATCCGGGTCCGCTCCGGCCGCATTGAAATACCTCAGGGCAGTCCACTTCAGGCCGTAGGCGATCTCGAAATGCGGGAGCGCTCTCTCCACCGCGAGCTTCGTCTCGCCGTACGAATTGATGGGCCGCTGCGGGTGTTCCTCGGTAATGGGCGTTTCGACCGGGTTGCCGAACGTGGCGGCGGTCGACGAAAAGATGAAGTGCCGCGCGCCACCGCCGACCATTGCTTGCAGGACCGAGAGCGCGCCCGTCACGTTGTTGCGGTAGTAGCCGATCGGATCGCGCACCGAGTCGCCGACCGCCAGCCACGCCGCGAAGTGCATCACCGCGTCGGCACTCGATCGCTCGATCACCTGCTGCAGCCGCGCCGTGTCTTGGATGTCGCCTTCTTCGAGACGCGCGCCCGCCGCCGCGACCGCCGCTCGATGCCCGGCCACCAGACTGTCGTACACGACAACGTCCTCCCCGCGGGCGAGCAGCGCTTTGACGGCGTGACTGCCGATGTAGCCTGCCCCTCCCGTGACGACGACGCCGCTCACGGCCGGCCCATGGAGTAGTACGTGAAGCCGAGACCGCGAATGTGGTCGGAATTGTAGAGGTTACGCCCGTCGAAGATGACCGGCGTGCGCATCAGCTTACGGATGCGAGTGAAATCAGGCTCGCGGAACTCGTTCCACTCCGTCACGATGACGAGCGCATCGGCGCCGTTGAGGGCACCATAGCTCTTGTCCGCGAACTGGATGCGGTTGCCGAAAATCCCCCTGGCCACCTTCATCGCCTCCGGATCGTAGGCAACGACCTCGGCCCCCGCGTCGACGAGGCCGTTGATGAGCGGCACGGCGGGCGCTTCCCGCATATCGTCGGTCCGCGGCTTGAACGACAGACCCCAGACAGCAACCTTCTTGCCCTCCAGCGAACCGAAATGCTGCGCCATCTTCGTCAGGAGCCGCCGCTTTTGTCGCTCGTTGACGGTTTCGACCGCCTTCAGGATCTGGAAGTCGTATTTCTTCTCGGACGAGAACTTCAGGATTGCCTTCACGTCCTTGGGGAAGCAGCTGCCGCCGTAGCCCACCCCCGGAAACAGGAAGGCCGGTCCGATCCGGCGGTCCGCCGCGACCGCACGGCGGACCTGATCGACATTCGCGCCGAACGCTTCGCACACGTTCGCGATCTCGTTCATGAACGAGATGCGTGTCGCCAGCATCGCGTTCGAGGCGTACTTGCACAACTCGGCGCTCGCGCAGTCCATCATCATGATCGGCGCGCCCGTCCTGGTGAACGGCGCATAGAGCTCCTTCATGATTTCACCGGCACGCTGGTCCTCCGCGCCGATGACGACGCGGTCTGGCTTCATGAAGTCTTCGATGGCCGCGCCCTGCTTGAGGAACTCCGGATTGCTGACGACCGAAAACGGATGTGACGTGTGCTTACGGATGACCTGCCGCACTTTTTCTGCCGTGCCGACCGGTACCGTGCTCTTGTCCACGATGACCTTGTAGCCGTTCATCGCTTTGCCGATCTGCTCGGCGACGTCCATAACGTGCCGAAGATCGGCGGATCCGTCTTCGCCGGTCGGCGTGCCCACGGCAATGAAGATGATCTGCGAGTTCCGGACGCCCTGCGGCAGTTTCGTCGTGAACGTCAGCCGCTTTTCCGCGCGATTGCGCTTCACCAGCTCTTCGAGACCGGGCTCGTAGATCGGAATCCGTCCTCGCTGGAGCATCCGCACTTTGGCGGCGTCCTTGTCGATACACACGACGTCGTTGCCGTTTTCGGCCAGACATGCGCCGGCAACGAGTCCGACATACCCCGAACCGACGACCGCAATCTTCATCGCTTAGGCCCCCGCAAACCGTCGAGCAAACCCCTAAAACTACCACGCTGGGTAAATCCAAGTCAATTTATTGAGGTGTAAGGAGTTATTGCCACAACATGTTGTGCTACGATGGCCCACGAGTGCGCATCCTCATCGATTACCGGCCCGCGTTGCGCGAGCGCACCGGTGTCGGGGAGTACGCGCACGAGCTGACCGCTGCGCTGGTTCCCCTTCTCTCACCCGGCGACGCACTGACACTGTTTTCGAGCTCGTGGAAGGACCGGCTTCCGCCTGACGCGGTTCCCGGCTCGACGTCCGTTGACAGGCGAATCCCGGTGCGCATGTTGAACTTCGCGTGGCACCGGTTACGCGTGCCGCCGGTCGACTGGCTCGCTGGCCGTCACGACATCATTCACGCGCTGCACCCGATCGCGATCCCGTCGCGGACCGGCGCGCGCGTCGTCACGATTCACGATCTCGACTTTCTCGATCACCCGGAGAGGACGCGCAGGGAGATCCGCCGCGACTACCCGGCGCTCGCGCCGGTCCACGCGCGTGCGGCCGACCGCATCGTGACCGTCTCGCAGTTCACGGCGTCGGAAGTCGAGCGGCGGCTTGATGTCGAGCGCTCGAGGATCGTCGTCTGTCCGCCAGGCGCACCCGACTGGACGCCGAGACCAGCTCCGGTCCTCGATGGACCGATCCTCTTCGTCGGAACGCTCGAGCCGCGCAAGAACGCCGGGACGCTGCTCGACGCGTACGCGCGGCTGCGCTCCTTCGTGCCGACGGCTCCACGTCTGGCGCTCGCCGGGCACGCGCCGGAATCAGCTGAAGGGCTGTTGCGCCGCATCTCTGAGCCGCCGCTTGCCGGGCATGTCGAGCATCTCGGTTACGTGTCGGGGACGCAGCGTCAGGACCTTTATCGCGGCGCGTCGATGCTGGTCCTGCCATCGCTGCTCGAAGGCTTTGGACTGCCTGTGCTGGAAGCCATGACGGCGGGCGTCCCCGTCATCGTCAGCGATCGAGGAGCGCTGCCGGAAGTCGCCGGGAATGCGGGCCAAATCGTTCCCGCGGAGGACGCCGAGGCGCTCGCGTCGGCTATGGCGGCCTACCTTCGCGACCCGGGGATGGCCGCTGCCGCCGCCGCACGCGGGATCGCGCAAGCGGGCCGATACTCGTGGCGGGAGAGCGCCCGGACGCTGCTGAGCGCCTACACTGATGTCATGAGGCAACGGTGATCGGCTCCGCCTTCCTTCCCCTGTGATTCGCATCGGCATCGACGCTCGGGAACTCGTTGACGACGCAACGGGAGCAGGGCGGTACCTCGGCGAACTCCTGACGCGATGGGCCATGCGGCCCGACGCGAACCGGCGCGAGCTCGTGCTGTACTCGCCGGAGCCGCTTCCGCTCCTGAAAACGCTGACGGCCTCCGCACGCATCCGCGACGTCGTCTGCGGCAGCGGACGCGGGACGTGGTGGGAGCAGACGCACCTGCGGCGCGCCGTGCGCGCGGACCCGCCGGACGTATTCTTCGCCGGCGCATACACGGCTCCTCTTGCGCTCGGCGTTCCGCTCGCGCTTTCCGTCCACGACGTGTCGTTCGCCGCGCATCCGGAGTGGTTTCGTCCGACAGAAGGCGCGAGGCGGCGCCTGATCACGCGGCAGGCGGCAAAACGCGCGCGGGTCGTCTTCACATGCTCCGAGTTCTCGAAGAGGGAAATCGTCGAACGCCTCGGAGTCCCGGCCGAGCGCGTGCGGACCATCTATCTTGGCGTCACCGAACGTCCCGTCGTCACGGAGCCGAAGGAAGCTCTGGTGCTCTACGCGGGTTCGATCTTCAACCGCCGCCGTCTGCCGTCTGCAATAGCGGCGTTCGCCGCCGCGACGACAGACCTGCCGGAGGCGCGCTTCGTCATCGCCGGCGCCAATCGGTCGTACCCGGCCATTGACCTGGAGGAGGCTGCGCGTCAGGCCGGCGTGGCGGACCGCGTGGACATCCGATCGTATGTCTCCGAATCGGAACTGACGTCCCTTTACTCGCGCGCGGCTGCGTTCATCTTCCTGTCGGAGTACGAAGGATTCGGGCTGACGCCGCTCGAGGCGCTCTCGGCGGGAGTCCCGACCGTCGTGCTCGACACGCCCGTGGCGCGCGAGATCTACGGCAACGCCGCGTTCTATGTCGATCCCGCAGACGATGTGCCGCAGGCGGCGCGCGCGCTGAAGGTCCTGCTGACACGACCCGACGAAGCCGCGCGCCAACTCTCTGCGGCCGCAACCGTGCTGGCCCGATATTCGTGGGACGCTGCAGCGTCGGCGACGCTGACAGCCATCGAGGCGGCCGCCAGATGACGCGGCTCGCCATCATCATCGTCAGTTACAACACCAGGCAGGATCTCGAAGCCTGTCTCGCTTCGCTTCGCCGGAACCCCCCTGTCATTTCCAGCGAGGTTGTCGTCGTGGACAACGCGTCGTCCGATGGCAGCGCCGACGCGGCGCGCGCGGGCGGCGCGCGGGTGCTGGAAATGGGACGGAATGCCGGATTCTCCGCGGCGAACAATGCGGGGATTCGCGCCAGCAGCGGCGACCTCGTCCTGCTGTTGAACAGCGACACGATTGTCCCCGCCGGTGCGGTGGACCGGCTGGTCGAGCGGCTCGAGGCCACTGGCGCCACCGTCGCGGGACCGCGAATCGTCGATGGCGCGGGACGGGCCGAGATCTCGTTCGGCCGGATGATTACACCGCTGAACGAGCTCCGGCAGAAACGGCTCATGCGCGACTACGAGGCGGGACGCGGTGCGGTGGTCGCCCGCGTCGAGGCGGCGTCGCGCCGCGAGCAACTCGTCGACTGGGTGACCGGCGCCTGCCTGCTCGTGCGGCGCGCCGAAGCGGAGGCGGCCGGCCTGTTCGACGAGCGGTTCTTTCTCTACACCGAAGACGTGGACTTCTGCGCGGCCATCAGGAAGCGCGGCGGCCGCGTGCTTTTTACCCCGTCGGCTGAAATCACGCATCTGCGAGGGCGGTCCCGTGCTTCGAACCCAGCTGCCGCGAACGACGCTTACACTCGAAGCCACGTCGCGTTTTACGAGAAGCACTACCCCCTCTGGACGCCGTTTCTGCGCCTCTACCTCTCCCTGCAGCAGGTGCGCGGCGGTCGACGGCCACCATCCGGCGAGCGGCCAACGGTAAGATGAGCCCGATGCGCATCGCGATCGACGCGCGGAAACTTCGCGACTACGGCATCGGCACCTACGTCCGGAATCTCCTTCGCGAACTCGCTCGCATCGACGCGACGACCGAATATTCGGTTCTGTGCCGCGAGCAGGACTGCCGGATCGTCCACGACATGGGCGCGAACTTCCACGCGGTGAAAGAGACCGCGGGCGCCTATTCCATCGGCGAGCAGTTCGCGGTACCGCTCGACCTGCGCCGCGAGCGGGTGAATCTGTTCCACGCTCCGCACTACGTGCTGCCGCCGCTGACGCCCTGCCGCTCCGTCGTCACGATTCACGACTGCATCCATCTCCGATTTCCGCAGTACCTCCCGAACCGGATTGCGTATGCGTACGCGCGGGCATCGCTCTGGACGGCCACGCATCGGGCGGCGCGGGTGCTGACGGTGTCTGAAACGTCGAAGCGGGACATTCTCGAGTATTTCCGGATTCCGGAGTCGCGCGTCGAAGTGATCTACAACGCGATCGACGAGCGCTTCTGGCAGCAGCCGACCGCGGACGACATGGAGCGCGTACGCGAACGCTACCAGTTGAACGCCCCGTTCGTGCTGTATGCCGGCAACATCAAGCCGCACAAGAACCTCGAACGGCTGATCGAAGCTTTCAACATGTTGCGCCAGACGCCGCATCTGAAGGACGTTCAGCTGCTGATCATCGGCGACGAGATCTCGAAATACGCGGCGCTGAGGCGCGCCGTGCACCGCCACAAGCTTCACAGACACGTGCGCTTCTTCGGCTTTGTTTCGGATCAGACGCTGGCGGCGCTGTACCGTCTCGCGGATGTATTCGTGTTCCCGTCGCTCTACGAGGGATTCGGGCTGCCGCCGCTCGAGGCGATGGCGAGCGGCACCCCGGTGATCACGTCGAATGTCTCGTCCCTGCCCGAGGTCGTCGGCGACGCGGCGATCAAGATCGACCCGTATGATCCGTCGGCGATCGCCGAGGCCTTGGGCCGCGTGCTCACGGATGCAGCGCTGCGCGCCGACCTGCGGGCCCGCGGTTTGGAGCGGGCGCGCTCGTTTTCGTGGGAACGATCAATCCGCCGGGTGCGCGAGGTCTACGACGAGGTCCTTGCCGGCTGATGCGGGTCGCGCTCGTCCATGACTGGCTGACCGGGATGCGCGGGGGCGAAAAGGTGCTCGAGGCGATCGCCTCGCTGTATCCTAACGCGCCGATCTTTACCCTGCTGCACGTACCCGGATCCGTGTCGGCCGAGCTGGAATCCCACGAGATCAGGACGTCCTTCGTCCAGGCGCTGCCGGCAGTTCGCCGGCACTACCGGCAGTATCTGCCGCTCTTTCCCTCGGCAATCGAGCGCTTCGACCTCCGCGGCTACGACTTTGTCATCAGCACCAGCCACTGCGTCGCGAAATCGGTCATCGTTCCGCGCGAGACGCCCCACCTCTGCTATTGCCATTCGCCAATGCGGTACGCGTGGGATCAGTTCGACGCCTATTTCGGGCCAGCGCAGATCGGGCGGACGCGCTCAGCCGTGATGCGGGTCGTCATGAACCGCATGGCGCGGTGGGATGCAAGAACGGCAGACCGCGTAGACGCCTTTGTCGCGAATTCTCAATATGTTGCGGCGAGGATCCGCCGATACTATAATCGCGTGGCGACGGTCGTGTACCCCTCGGTCGACACCGACTTTTACCAACCGGCCCCCGCGCGGCGCCCCGACCCGTTCTTTCTCGTTGTGTCAGCCCTGGTGCCGTACAAGCGGCTGGAGGTCGCGATCGACGCCGTGCGCGCGGTGAACGGAAGGCTGACGATCGTGGGACGGGGTCCGGAGGAAAAACGCCTGCGGGCTCTCGCCGGGACCGGCGTGGAGTTTCCCGGGTGGCTGTCCGACACGGACATTCGAACGCTGTATCAGCAGTGTGCGGCGGTCCTGATGCCCGGCGTCGAGGATTTCGGCATGGTGCCGGTCGAAGCCCAGGCATGCGGCCGTCCGGTCGTGGCGCTGGCGGAAGGCGGAGCACTCGAAAGCGTGATCGACGGAGAAACCGGCATACTCGTTCGTGACCCCGCGGCGCCGGCGTTCGCCGATGCGCTGCGCCGGGCGACCGCCACGACGTTCGATGCGGCTGCGATCCGCCGCAACGCCGAGCGGTTCTCGATTCCCCGTTTCAAGCAGGAGATCCAGGAGGCCATCGCGGCCACGACCTCGACGCGCTCATGATCAAGCGGCACAATCGCCTGCTCGTCGGGCTGTTCGTAGCGGCCGACTTCTGTTCCGGCGCGCTCGCCTTCCTCGCCGCCTACGTCGTGCGATTCCGGTTCGACATCCTGCCGATCACGAAGGGTGTTCCCCCCTTCATCCAGTACGTCCACCTGACGCCGTTCATCGGCGCCCTGGTACCGCTGGCGTTCCAGGTCCAGGGGTTGTACCGGCTGCGCCGCGGCCGATCGCGCGTCGACGACTTCTTCGGCGTCTTCGTCGGCAGCATCCTGGCGGTCGTCATCGGCCTCGTGGGCACCTTGTACGTGCAGACGTATTACGTCGCGCAGTCCCAGGATGTCGGGCAGTACGAAGTGTCGCAGATCGTCTGGATGATCTTCCTCGTCGTCAACGTCGTGCTGTGCTACACGTCGCGCGAGATCGTCCGCGAAACGCTGGAGCGCCGCTGGCGCGCCGGCATCGGCCTCAAGCGCGTCCTGATCGCTGGCGCCGGCGACCTCGGGCGCATTGTCGCCGACAAGGTCCTCGAGCATCGGGAACTCGGCTTCAAAGTCGTCGGCTTCGTCGACGACCGCGGCGGCGGCGATCACATCGGCTACCGGGGCATTCCGCTGCTCGGCACGCTGACAGACGCCGAGGACGTCATCCGGCAGGAGCACATCGACCATCTCTACGTCGCGCTTCCGCTCGAGGAGCACGTGAAGATGCTCGGGCTCGTCGAAGCGACGAGCAAGGAAGGCGTCGACGTGCACGTCGTGCCCGACCTGCTGCAGTTCATCGCGTTGCGGGCGCGGCTGGAGAACCTGGACGGCGTTCCCATCATCACGCTGAACGACGTGCCGCTGCGCGGCTTCAACAGCGTGCTGAAGCGGGCGACCGACATCATCATTTCCGGCGCCGCGCTTGCCGTGATGGCCATCCCGTTCGGGATCATTTCGCTTCTGATCCGGCGCACGTCGAAAGGCTCCGTCTTCTACAAGCAGGAGCGGATGGGGCTCGATGGCAAGGCGTTCAACGTTTACAAGTTCCGCTCGATGTACGACGGCGCCGAGGATACGACGGGACCGATCTGGGCCCGCGAAGACGACCCGCGGTGCACGCCCGTCGGCAAATTCCTCCGCCGGTGGGACATCGACGAGCTGCCGCAGTTCTGGAACGTGCTCCGCGGCGACATGTCCATCGTCGGCCCGCGTCCCGAGCGCCCGTTCTTCGTCGAGCAGTTCAAGCACCGCATCCCGCAATACATGCTGCGCCACAAGGTCAAGGCCGGCATCACCGGGTGGGCGCAGGTGAACGGCTGGCGCGGCAACACGTCGCTCGAGAAGCGCATCGAATACGACCTGTATTACATCGAGAACTGGTCCGTCGGCCTCGATCTCAAGATCATCTGGCTGACCGTCGTCCGCGGCTTCCAGCGCCACGCCGCGTCCCCGATCCAGTAATCCACCCATTCACCAATCCATCCATTCTCTGAATCCGCTCTATGCCCCGAGCAGTCGTGACCGGCGCCGCCGGCTTCATCGGTTCACATCTCACGGAAAGGCTTCTCGATCTCGGCTGGACGGTGGTCGGCGTCGATAACCTCCTGACGGGCAGCACCGGGAACATCGCGCACCTCGCGAACCGTGATTTCACGTTCATCAAGCACGACGTCACGAACTACATCTACGTCGAGGGGCCGGTCGACGCCGTACTGCACTGGGCGAGTCCGGCGAGCCCGATTGATTACCTCGAGCTGCCGATCCCGACGCTGAAGGTCGGCGCGCTCGGCACGCACAAGGCGCTGGGCCTCGCGAAAGCGAAGAACGCCAGATTCATCCTGGCCTCGACGTCCGAAGTCTACGGCGACCCGCTCGAGCACCCTCAGAAGGAAACCTACTGGGGCAACGTCAATCCGGTCGGCCCCCGCGGCGTGTACGACGAAGCGAAGCGGTTCGCGGAAGCAATGACGATGGCGTATCACCGCTATCACTCGCTGAACACGAAGATCGTCCGCATCTTCAACACCTACGGCCCGCGGATGCGGCTCCACGACGGCCGCGCGGTACCCGCCTTCATGAGCCAGGCGCTTCGCAACGAAGACGTCACGATCTTCGGTTCGGGCACGCAGACCCGCAGCTTCTGTTACGTCAGCGACCTCGTCGAAGGCATCCTGCGGCTGCTCGATTCCAGCGAGAACGACCCCGTGAACATCGGGAACCCGCACGAGATGACGATCGAGGAGATCGCGCGCACGATCATCCGCATGACGGGCTCGAAAAGCCGCATCGTCTATCGTCCGCTGCCGGAAGACGACCCCAAGGTGCGCCAGCCGGACATCACGCGCGCCCGCACGCTGCTCGGATGGGAGCCGAAAGTCGGCCTCGAAGAGGGGCTGACGAGGACGCTCGAGTACTTCCGCAACAAAGTCGGGTAGTCGAGGCCGCCGAGGGTGAGGTCGGAGAGACGGTTTACTCAGAGGCCACGGAGAACCGCGATTCTGGTCG
>Ga0310811_10010546_pt1 | contig 11940 bp, 11 predicted proteins | sample YCmetagenome_FD_207642 | JGI IMG/M metagenome (GOLD analysis project Ga0310811, IMG submission 207642) | Soil microbial communities from experimental microcosm in Duke University, North Carolina, United States - YC | ecosystem: Engineered > Artificial ecosystem > Soil microcosm > Unclassified ...
CCGCTGCCGCCGCCATGCACCAGCACCGATTCGCCAGCCTTGGCTTCGGCCAACATAAAGATGTTGAGAAACGCGGTCAGGAAAACCTCGGGGAACGCCGCGCCCTCCTCGTCGCTTAGCGCGGCTGGGATTTTCATCGCCGAGCCACTGTCCACCGACGCCAGCTCGGCATAGCCGCCGCCCGCCATCAGAGCCATCGCGCGATCACCGACGCGCCATCCGCTGACTCCCGGCCCAATCGCGGCAACCTCGCCCGCACATTCGAGGCCCATGACTTCCGAGGCCCCCGCGGGCGGCGGATAAAATCCCTGACGCTGCATCAGGTCGGCGCGGTTGAGCCCCGCGTATTTCACCCGGATCAGCAACTGGCCCGGTCCGGCCGTGGGATCGGCGACCGCGCCTATTTTGAGTACGCTTTCGTCGCCCGGCTTTTCGCAAACTACTGCCTTCATCGCAGGGATATCCTCCGTCGCGGCACCGACGCCTGGGCCGCGCCGCCCGCAAAAGCGGAGAGGGTCCGCGCTGGACCCCCTCCGAAAACCGCAACCGCGAACGCCGCGAGCTATATCTTGTAGTCGATGATCGTCACGCCGACGTTCTGGAAGTTGGTCATCTCTTCAAGGATCGCCGAGGCCCCGTCCAGTCCGACGGTGCCGGTGATCATGGCCTTGGGATTGAGCTTCTTGGCCTCGACCATCTGGAGCATCCCGGGGTAGCGCGTCGACTGCATGCCGAGGGTGCCGAGCATCTGTAGCTCCATCAGCACAATCTTGTCGATCGGCACCGAGATTTCTCCCTTCTCGGCCTGCGTCGTCAGTCCGATTTGCAGGTGACGCCCCTGCTTGCGCAGGCTGTTGATCGAGTTGCGGCAGGTGGCAGCGACGCCCAGCGCGTCCACGGAAACGTGCGCGCCGCCCTTGGTGAGGTCCACGATCGCGGCCGCCGGGTCGCCCGCCTTGGCGTTGACGATATGGCTCGCGCCGACTTCCTTGGCCAATTCGAGTTTGCGTCCGTCGAGGTCCACTGCAATTACGTTGGCGCCGATCGACGACGCGATCTGGATCGCCGCAAGACCGATTCCGCCGCAGCCGTGCACCGCGACCCATTCGCCCGGCCGCACCTGCGCGCGGTCGACGATCCCGTGGTACGAGGTCATGAACCGGCATCCGAGCGAAGCGCCCTCTAAAAAGCCCACCGCGTCAGGCATATGGACCAGGTTGAGGTCGGCGAACGGGATACCGACGTAGGATCCGTAGCCGCCATGGTAAGTGACGCCGGGGATGAGCGGAGTGTTGCAGATGTTGGAGTTGCCGGAGCGGCACAGCTCGCAGGTGCCGTCGCCCTGGCTGAACGGAACCAGCACCCGGTCGCCCTTCTTGAAGTCTTTCACCTCTTTGCCGACTTCCTGGACCACGCCGCAGAACTCATGCCCCATGATCATCGGCATTGCCGGCGCGAGTCCGACCCACGTCCAATCGCCCGACCACAGATGCCAGTCAGAGCGGCAGATACCTTCCGCGGCGGTCTTGAGAATCGCGCCATTGGGAGGACACTGCGGATCGGGCATGTCCCTGACGACCAGCGGTTTGCGAACGCCTTCCATTACAGCAGCTTTCATTGTGTCCTCCTTGAGAGCGAATCCTGCTTGAGAGCGAATCCTGTGTGTGGTCAACCCTTCGTATAGCGCCGCGCATCGTGGCTCGCAACCTGTTTCGGATCACGCGACCAGCGCCGCCAGTGTGCGCTGGTAGCTGGCGAGATCGGACCCATCGACGTCCACGCGAAACAGGTCGGCGCCCGTCTCAGCCTCGGCTGCGAGCCGCTCGCGCGCCCCGGCCACGTCGCCGACGTAACCCATCTCGTCCAGCAGCCGACGCGAGACCGCTTCGGTCCCAGCCTTCGAGCCGCCCGACTTCCACGCCTCGCGGATCTTGCGCACGTCGTCGGCAAAGCCGAAACGCGTGAGCTGCTCGGCGTAGAAGGTGCCCATCCGCGCTGCATAGAATGACAGCGTGCCGGCCTGGATAGCACGTGCGCGATCGGGATTGCCGGTCACATGAATCGTGCTCGGCGATTTGACCGCGACCGACCTGGGATCGCGTCCGGCGCTCGCCGCCATCGCGCGGAAGTCCGCAATCGATTCCTTGAGCCGCCCGAGCGGAATCATCACCGGCAGCCATCCATCGGCCTTATGCGCGGTGAACTCCACGCTCTTGCGATTAAGCGACGCGATATAGATCGGCACGTGCTTGCGCGGCGGTTCGAAGCGCAGCGTGAACCCGCGCTCGAGTTTAAAAAGCTTGCCCGCGTAATTGAGCGGCTGCCCGGCCATCAGCAGGTTGATGATTTCGACATACTCGCGCATCCGCGTGAGCGGCGGATTGAAGGCGACGCCGTGGAAATGCTCGATCACCTGCGGGCCGCTGGTGCCGAGCCCGATGATCATGCGGCCGCCGCTGAGTTCGTCGAGCGTCGCGAAATGCTGCGCCAGCGCGCCCGGCGTGCGCGAGTAGGTGTTGACGATCCCGGTCGCCAACGCGATCCGCTTTGTGTGCTCGGCAAGCAGCGTCAGACTGGTAAAGGCGTCGCGGCCCCACGCCTCGGCGACCCAAATCGAATGTGCGCCGGCGTCGTCGGCAGCTTTGGCTCGCTCGATCATTCCCTTGAAGTCCGGCTTGCCCTGCCAGTTAACGCCGAGCGCGATCTTGTAAGGCATTTCTTCTACCGACCCTCGGTGCGATTGCGGCTTCTTCTTAGTAGCGCCACGCCGGCGCAACTGTCGAGGGCGGATATGCGCGGGCGTGCCTGCCGAAAACACAAATGGTTCACGAAACCATAATCGTCAAGTAAACGGGCACGGATTTCCGCACTTTCCGCAGGCGGCCGGACCGGCTAAACTGAAGGTGCGGATGATGTGGGGCGGAGCGGCTAACAAGCCGCGTCTCACCGTAGGTTTTACGTGCCGGCCGACAACAAAGCTGAAAACAAGTCTGCGCCTGCGGACCAAGCCGCCCGAAACAGCGACAAACTAGCCGGGCGCAGAGTCGTCGTCGACTTCAGCCTGTTGCGTCGCTATGGCGGCCGCAACTTTCGCGACCTCGGGGGCCATCCCACCGCCGAAGGCAAACGCGTACGCAACAACCTGATCTTCCGCTCCGCGCATCTGGCCGAAGTCCCCGAGGAGAGTCCGATAAGGTCGGCGGGTCTTCGGACCGTGGTCACCCTGCAGAGCCGCACTGAGATTTCGATCCTCGGGCCGCCGCACGCCGACGTGCTGCGCGAGGTGCGATGGGAGCATATTCCGATCGGCGACCGATGGTTTCGCGAGCGCGAGCCGATTAGTTTGATTCCCGGCCGCGAACATCACTCGATTCTTCACGACTTCCGGGCGGACTGGCGGACGTTTTTCAATATCCTGGCCGAGCGCGACGTCTATCCGCTGTTGTTCCATTGCTCGGCAGGACGCGATCGGACTGGCGTGGGCGCCACGATGCTGCTCGAGTTGCTGGGCGTCAGCCGCGAACGAATCGTCGCCGACTTCCTCGAAAGCAATCTGGTGTTTCCCAAGATGCCGCTGGCGGCAGCGCAACTCGAACCGGTGTTCGAGCTGATCGACGAGTCCGGCGGTATCGAGACCTTCATGACCGAGGGCATCGGGCTGGAGCGCGGCGACCTGGCAGCGATCCGCGAAGACCTGCTTGAAGATCCGCTTGAAGGTCCGGCGGCGCGCGACGACTCTTCCGATCGCGACTAGTCTTCCAATATCGCCTAACGGATAAACGGGGTTCGAGGCGTCAGGGGCACACTCATTTGCCCTTCCATTGCGGCGCGCGTTTCTCGGCAAATGCGAGCGCGCCTTCGCGTGCGTCCTCGGTGCCTTGTAGCCATCGGTATAGCTCGTGCTCGAGCCTAAGCCCGTCCGCGAGCGGCAAGTCGAGTCCGCGCATGGCCGCCTGCTTGATTCGCTGGACCCCCAGCGGCGCACTCTTGCAGATCTCGGTGGCGATTTCCTCGCACTTCCCCATCAGGCGGCTCATCGGCACCACGTGGTCGACCAGTCCCAGCCGGAGCGCCTCTTCGGCGCGAATTCGGTTGCCGGTGTAAAGCATCTCGAGCGCGCGGCCGAGCGGAATCAGCCGCGGGAGGCGCTGCGTACCGCCACCTCCGGGAAGCCATCCGAGACGAACCTCGCCCAAGCCGAACTGGGCGTGCTCGGCGGCTACCCGGATATCGCAGCACAGTATCTGCTCCAGACCGCCGCCGTTGGCGTGGCCATTGATAGCCGCGATGATCGGTTTGGTCAGCTCGAACATCACCGGGTACGGCGCGTCGAGCAGTTCCTCATTGGGCCGCTCGACGTAGTTGGATTTGATGTCGCTGCCCGCGCAGAAAGCGCGCTCGCCCGTGCCGGTAAAGATCGCGACGCGCAGCGCAGGGTCTTCGCCGAACTCGCGCCAGATTTGCGAAAGCCGCCCGTAGGTCTCGAAATCGCAGGCGTTGAGCCGCTCGGGCCGATTGATCGTGACGTAGGCGATCGGCCCTCTCTTTTCGAACAGGACTTTCATCGCAGAATCTTCCATCGCAGAATCCTCCATCGCGGGATCCCCCCCTTCTCCTTTAGCACCAGTTGTGATTTTTGCGATGCCCCGGACTGCGTGAGGCGGCGCTGATGAACGGTTCACGAATGGCCGACACAAGAGATATTTGCGCCAAGCCAACAATTCGGCCGCGACAAACGGAGCGCGGGGTTGGTGCAAAACTAAGCGGGCAGGTAGCCGTCGCGCAGAAGTGACTTCGCGATGATCATGCGCTGCACCTCGCTGGTGCCCTCGCCGATTTCCGCCAGCTTCGCGTCGCGCATGAAGCGCTCGACCGGGAACTCCGCCATGTAGCCATAGCCGCCGTGGATTTGCACCGCTTTGATCGTCGTCCACATCGCGGTTTCCGAGGCGAACAGCTTGGCCATCGCGGCCTCGCGTCCAAACGGTTTGCCTTTGTCCCGGAGCTCCGCCGCGCGGCACATCAGCACCCACGACGCGTCGATTCGCGTCGCCATGTCGGCCAGCATCCATTGGATCGCCTGGAAATCCGCGATCCGTTTGCCGAACTGCTTGCGCTCCTTGGCGTAGGCGGTTGCCTCTTCGAACGCGCCGCGTGCGATGCCGGCGGCGAAGCCCGCGATTCCGATCCGGCCGCCTTCCAGCACCTTGAGTGTCTGGCTATAGCCCTCGCCCAATTCCCCGATCAGATTGCGTGCCGGCACGGTGACATTGTCGAAGATAACCTCGGCCGTGTCCGAAGCACGGAGCCCCAGCTTTTCGATGTGCCGCCCGTTGGAGAGTCCGGGTGTGCCGCGCTCGACAATGAACGCCGAGACGCCCGAGCGGCTCTTCGACGCGTCGGTCACCGCCATTACGACGTAAACGTCACCAACCGAGCCGTTGGTGATGAACATCTTGGCGCCGTTGATGACAAAGTTGTCGCCCTTGCGCACCGCGCGGGTCTGCATCGCGGCCGCATCGGAGCCCGCGCCGGGTTCGGTGAGACACCATGCGCCGAGCTTTTTCGCTGCGACCATGTCGGGCAGGTAATGCGCGCGATGCTCCTCGGCGGCGAACAAATTGATGTGGCCGCTTGAGAGTGACATGTGCGCCGCGCATGTCAGCCCGACCGACGCGTCGTAGCGGGAGAGTCCCTCGACCACCAACGCCTGGCTCAGCGTATCGGCGGCGCCGCCGCCGAAGCGCTCGGGAAAGGAGATCCCCAGGAAGCCCAGTTCGCCGAGATGACCAATCACCTCGCGCGGAAATATTTCCTCTTTGTCCCACCGGGCCGAGTTCGGTTTGATCTCGCGCTCGGCAAACTGGCGCAACGTCTCGCGAATCGTGCGCTGTTCGTCGCTAAGATCGAAGTTCATCGAAGACGTTCCACCGTAACTCGCGGCGCTCGCTTGTCATTCACGCGGCTGCACGCTCTCGCGCAGCCACTTGACGATGTCCTCGGTCGAAGCGCCGGGGGTAAAAACTTCCTTGACGCCCGCTTCGCGCAGTTTCTTGGCGTCGTCCTCGGGGATGATTCCTCCGCCGAAGACCGCGATATCGCCGGCGCCGCGCTCCTTTAAAAGGCGCATCACTTCGGGGAACAGCGTCATGTGCGCGCCCGACAGGATGCTCAATCCGACCGCGTCGACGTCTTCCTGCACCGCGGCCTCGGCGATCATCTCCGGGGTCTGATGCAGCCCGGTGTAGATCACCTCGAAACCGCCATCGCGCAACGCGCGCGCGATTATCTTCGCGCCGCGGTCGTGTCCGTCGAGCCCCGGTTTCGCCACCAGAATTCTGAGCCGTTTCTCTGCCACGTTAGATCCAACCTGGGTCAGTGTAGATGCCGAACTCGGCGCGGAACACGTCGCAAATCTCGCCCACCGTGCCGTCGCGCCGCACCGCTTCGCAAATCGGCTCCATCAGGTTCTCGCCCGAGCGGCAGGCCTCGGCGACGCGGGCTAGCGCTTCGCGCGTGGCCACCGAATTGCGCTCGCGCTTCATCTTGCGCACGCGCTGAATTTGCATCTCCTCCATCGCCGGGTCGATCTTCAGCGTTTCGATCTTTATCTCTTCGGGAATCGTGTACTTGTTGACCCCGACCACGGTCTTGATGCCTTGTTCGAGCTGGCGCTGGTAGGTAAATGCCGCCTCCGCGATCTCGCGCTGCGGATAGCCGGTTTCGATTGCCTTGACCATCCCGCCCATCTCGTCGATACGCCGGATATAGTCCATCGCGTCGCGCTCCATCCGATCGGTGAGCGCTTCGACCGCGTAGCTGCCGCCGAACGGGTCGATCGTGTTGGTGACGCCGGTCTCCTCGGCGATCAGCTGCTGCGTGCGCAACGCCACCATCACCGCGTTCTCGGTCGGGAGCGCCAGCGTCTCATCCATCGAGTTGGTGTGCAGCGACTGCACGCCGCCCAGCACACCGGCCAGCGCCTGGATCGCGACGCGCACGACGTTATTGACCGGCTGCTGCGCGGTGAGCGACACGCCCGCGGTCTGCGCGTGCGTGCGCAGCATCATCGAGCGCGGATTCTGCGCGCCGAAACGCTCGCGCATGATACGCGCCCACATGCGGCGCGCCGCGCGCAGCTTGGCGATTTCCTCAAGGAAGTCGTTGTGCAGGTCCCAGAAAAACGAGAGCCGCGGCGCGAAGTCGTCGACGTTGAGGCCGCGTTTGACTCCTTCTTCGACGTAGCAGATGCCGTCGGCGATAGTGAACGCGAGTTCCTGCACCGCGGTCGAGCCGGCCTCGCGGATGTGGTAGCCGGAGATCGACACCGGGTGCCATCGCGGAACTTTCCTGGCGCAGAATTCGATCATGTCGGTCACGATTCTGATCGACGGCCGCGGCGGACTGATCCATTCCTTCTGCGCGATGAACTCCTTGAGCATGTCGTTCTGGATCGTGCCGGCGACCTTGTGCCACGGGACGTTCTGGCGTTCGGCCACCACCAGATACATCGCCAGCAGCACCGAGGCCGAACAGTTTATCGTCATCGAGGTCGATACTTTGTCGAGCGGGATCCGATCGAACAGGCGCGCCATGTCGTGGACCGAGGATACCGAGACGCCCTCGCGTCCGACCTCTACGTCCTCGGGAGTATAGAGCGGCTCGATCTCCAGGTCGGAGACGGTCGAGAAGCGCACGGGCCGCTCCTGTCCCTTCTTATAAGTGCGGTCCAGCCATTGTTGCTTGGTGCTCACGCCTTCCTCACCGGTCCTCAAGTACGTGGCTCGAGATTATCAGCCGTTGAATCTCCGAAGTCCCTTCGTAAATCTCCGTGATCTTGGCGTCACGGAAGTATCGCTCGACCTTGAATTCCTTGGTGTAGCCGTAACCGCCGTGGACCTGGATCGCCTCGGTCGCCGCCTTCATCGCGGTCTCGGCCGCAAAAAGCTTTGCCATCGCCGACTGCGTCGTGCAAGGCAGGCCGGCGTCCTTGAGCGTGGCCGCGCGATGCGTCAGCAGGCGAGCCGCGTCGATCTCGACCGCCATGTCGGCGAGCTTCCACTGGATCGCCTGGTAGTTCGCGATCGGCTTGCCGAAGCTCTTGCGTTCCTGCGAATAACGCAACGACGCCTCCAGCGAGGCACGCGCGATTCCGATTGCCTGCGAGGCGATTCCGATCCGTCCGCCGTCGAGCGTCTTCATCGCGACCTTGAAGCCGTCGCCCTCTTTGCCGATCAGGTTGGTGGCCGGCACGCGCAAATCGCTGAACGCGAGTTGCGCGCTGTGCGAGCCGCGGATTCCCATCTTCTCTTCAATCCGCACGACCTGGTAGCCAGGGTCCGAGGTTTCGGCGATGAAGGCACTGATCCCGCGATGGCCCATTGCGGGGTCGGTGTTGGCGAACACGATCGCCACTCCGGCCTCGGGGCCGTTGGTGATGAAATTCTTGGTTCCGTTGATTACGTAGCTGTCGCCGTCGCGCACGGCGCGGGTCCGTTGGCCAGCCGCATCGGAACCGGCCTGCGGCTCGGTCAGCGCGAAGCATCCGATCCACTCGGCCGCCGCCATTTTCGGCAGATAGCGCTTGCGCTGATCCTCATTGCCCAGGCCGAGAATCGGCCATGACGCGAGCGAGGAATGGGCGGAAAGAATCACCGCGGTGGACGAGCACTCAACCCCCAACTCCTCGATCACCAGGGAATAGCTGACGTGATCGAGGCCGGCGCCGCCGTACTGCTCGGGAATGAAGATGCCCATCATGCCGAGCCGGCCCAATTCGGCGACCGCCTCGGCGGGAAAGCTATGGTTGCGGTCGACCTCGACCCCGACGGCGGTGAGACGCTCGCGTGCGAAACGGCGCGCCGTGTCACGCGCCGCGCGTTGAGCTTCGCTGAGTTCCAGGTCCATCATTCCAGTTCCAGGTCCATCACAGCCGCTTGCACAACCACTAGCAAAACCACTCGCAATACCCTTGCAAAACCACCCGCAAGTCACCCGCCGCCGTTGTCACGTCCAGACGCGCCGCGCGGCCATCGGCCGGCATCCTCCCCGTATCTTAGTAGACCGCGGGCAATGATAGAAACTCGCCGGGGGACCATCCGGCGCCTTCTTCCGGTCCTTTGCGGCCATTTGTGCGGCTACTTGTGCCCCCACTTGGGATCGCGCTTTTGCACGAAGGCGCGCGTGCCCTCGACCCGGTCCTCGCTGGCGAAGGTCAGCCCGAAGGCTTCCTGTTCGAAGCGCAACCCCGCGTCCTCCTCCATCGTGAACGACGCGCGCAACGCCGCCTTGGCCTGGCGCAGTGCGACGGCCGATTTCGAGGCCAGCCGCTCGGCCAGCTTCCGCGCCGTCGCCATCAGCTCGTCCGGCGCCACGACCTGGTTCACCAACCCGAGCGCGAGCGCCGTTTTAGCGTCGAACATGTCGCCCGTCAGCACGAATTCGCGGGCGCGGGCGTGGCCGATTCGATGCGGCAGGCGCTGGGTGCCGCCGAAGCCGGGAATCAGCGCTAGATTGATCTCGGGCTGGCCGAAGCGGGCTTTTTCGCTGGCGATTATCAAGTCACAGGCCATCGCAAGTTCCAGCCCTCCGCCAAGCGCGAAGCCGTTGACCGCGGCGATGACCGGGATCGGCAGGTCCTCCAAGCTTTGCATCACGCGATGGCCCATGCGCGAGAACTCCAGTCCCTCGCCCGCGGCCATCTCGGACATCGCGGCGATATCGGCACCGGCAACGAAGGCGCGGTCGCCCGCGCCGGTTACGATCAGGACGCGCACGGTGGGATCGCGACGCACCTCGATGAGCACCTGGGCGAGGTCTTCCAGCACGACGCGGCTGAGCGCGTTGAGCGCGGCGGGCCGATTGATTGTCAGCGTCGCAACGGCAGCCTTCTCGAATGTTACTTCTCTCAATTCCACTATGCTTCCTCCCCTAGCGGGCCGCCGGCGGGGCAACGCCGAGTTTCTCGCGCACCATCCAGAGCCGGTCGCCGCCCCAGAAAATTTCGCCGTCGACTACGTAGGTCGGCACGCCGAAAACGCCGATCTCCTCCGCCTGGCGTTGAATCCGATCGTGGGCGATACGGCCCTCGCCGTCGAGGAAATCAAAAAAGCCCGCGACCGGTGCTCCGGCCTCCGTGAGCACCGTGCGAATCGCCTCGCGATTTTCTATATCCAGCGCGCGCTTCCAGAAAAGATCGAAGACCAGATCGTTGTACTTGCGAAAGACGTCGTGGCGCTTGGCATAGAGCAACCCGATTGCGGCCAGCGACGAGTCGAAGATTTTCTGCGGGCCGCGCACGGTCAGCCCGCGCCGATTGGCCAACCGGCGCGCATCCATGTAGCTGTAGCGGACGCGCCGCCATTGATGCGCGTTGCGGCCCTCGACGGTGCCGAGATACAGCGGGATTTCGAGCGTGTAGGGCAACCAGTCCAGGCGCAGGTCGAACTCGCGCTCCAGTTCCCAAGCCGGGTCCTTCGCCAGGTAGGCATAGGGACTTTTGTAGTCGATATATAAGGTGACGGCGCGCGGGGCCATTCGCCGAGCTTAGGGCGGAACGCCGGGACGTGCAACGCGCGCCGCGATACTCGCGAAAGCGGGGCGTTAGTCTCCCGAACATCAAACCGCCCGAACGCGCGATCGCTCTCCGGGGGTATGCTTTTGAGATTACCTTGACCGAACTGGAAGCGATGTTTATTTATCTAGCCAACGAGGTACTCTGACCAACGAGGTACACTGGTCCGGCGCCCGAGGAGGCGCGGAATACCCATGTCTGCGGTGTGGATCGGTCCAGCATCTCAGCTGAGCTCTAGCCAAATCCTGGGGCTCTTGAGAGAAGAACGATGCGGGGTATGCGTAATCGAGATCAAGCTGCTCGAGAGCACCGGGCCTCTCAGTAGCGCGGTCGCGACATCGCGGCGCTTTGAAATTGACGGCAATTTCGCAAACGTGGCCGAAGAAATCTCAAGGTACGTCGCAGAAAGCGGTTGTCGCGAAGTAGCGGTGGTTGTGGACGTTAAAGAGCCTGGTTTCCCCTGAACGAGAAGGACTAAAAGATCAGGCCGGCTTGGGAGACCTAACCGTCAGTCCGACAAGGCTCTAATCAAGTCATCCATATCAGGCGGCTTGGGAAGATAGTGATCGAACCCAGCTTCTTCGAACGATTGCTTGTCGGCGGTCATGCCATAGCCGGTCACCGCGACTAACCGAGAAGCTCGAGTCTCAGGAGTCTCGCGTAGCTTGCGGGCCAGGTTGAACCCGTCCATATCAGGCAGCCCGATATCTATAACGCAAGCGTTGGGCTTGTGTGTGGCGATAAGTGTCAGCGCCTCAGTTGCATCGTGCGCCTCGACCACTTCATAACCCCGCATTCTGAGCAAGTCGGCCAGCAATTGAAGATGGTCAGGGTTATCGTCGACGACCAACACCCTTCTGGCTGACGAGAACGAACTTTCGTTAAGCAGGTCCTTGGCCATAGGGATAGTCACCGTGAACTCGGCGCCCTTACCCTCGCCCTCGCTATAAGCCTGAATTGTGCCGTCGTGCATGTCGACCAATAATTTAGCCAGTGCCAGCCCCACCCCAAGGCCGGTTTTGATCGGCTTTGAGGGTTCGTCTGTCTGGAAAAACATCGTAAACAGGTGGGGCAGCAGTTCGGGGTCGATCCCGACGCCGGTATCCTTCAAAGAAAAAACTGCCGCGCCAGCTTGCTCGGTCAACCCCAGGGTGATGGTTCCACCCCGAGGGGTAAATTTGACCGCATTCTGGAGCAGATTGATGAGCACCTGTGTGATGCGTGTCTCGTCGACCGAGGCATAAACCGGCTTGGGCGGAACGTGCACTTCAAGGTTTATGTGCTTTGCGGAAAAATCATTCTGGAAGGTTTCAACAGCACGCTGTATCGCCCCGCGCAAGTCAAAGATTCTGCGCTTAAGTTGAAGC
>Ga0310811_10010547_pt1 | contig 11940 bp, 11 predicted proteins | sample YCmetagenome_FD_207642 | JGI IMG/M metagenome (GOLD analysis project Ga0310811, IMG submission 207642) | Soil microbial communities from experimental microcosm in Duke University, North Carolina, United States - YC | ecosystem: Engineered > Artificial ecosystem > Soil microcosm > Unclassified ...
CGCGCATCAAGCGCCCACACTTATCGGCTGTTAGTTTTTAAAGATCGATCCGCCCAACGTTCGCCGGCACCCGTTTCAACCACCCGGCACCGTGTCCGTTCTGCGTCGCTGCATCAGCAGCAGAGAAGCGGGATTATGGAGACCGGCCAGCGACCCGTCAACCCCCTTCTGTGAATTTTCTGCGGGGCCAGCGTGAAGCAACCGCGGAACATGCGCGCCCTATATAGAGCGTGCGTGAGAACGAAGGAACTGATCCCGTCGCGTGAGGACGAAGGAGTTCCTCTGTATAGTGAGGACCGTGCAGCCAGCCAAACCGCACGTCGATGCGCCGCCCTGACACGCCGCCGAGCTCGCCCGGCGGGCAGCGAACGGAACCGCGACAAACACGCACGATTTATTTGGTGTGCCCCCATGAGCGCGAAGGCGCAAGCTCGTATATAATGCGAGCCGCGCGAATTTCGCAAATTTCTATCGGCCCGCTTCGAGCGGGCTCATCTTTTTTGCTCCCCAAGAGCACAGCCAAACAACCGCGTTGAGTCACTCAGGTGATGTTGAGCCATGCTCGAAACGCCTGACGGTAGCGTCTTGCGTCTCATAGCGAAGCCTCTAGAGGAGAATACGTGAACCCTTTCGATCGCGAAGATTCGCAACACGAAACCGCCGGCTACAGCGGCAAAGCCCCCTCCGGCCGAGCAGCCAAGGGCAAGGGCGCCGGCAAAGCGATCCCCGTTGCGGCCGAACTGCCGCCGCAACAAGCCGAAGAACGCCAGCGCCAGATGCGCGCGCTGATCCAGCTGGGTAAGGAGCAAGGCTACCTGACCCACGCGCAGATCAACGACCACCTGCCCGACAACTTCGCGCAGACGGCGGCGATCGACAGCATTGTCAGCGCGTTCAGCGACATGGGCGTGCAGGTCTACGAACAGGCCCCCGACGCGGAAACGCTGCTGCTTAACTCGAACGCCCCCGCGGTGGTGTCGGACGATCAGGCGGACGAGGAAACCGAAGTCGCATTGTCGACCGTCGACTCCGAATTCGGCCGCACGACCGACCCGGTGCGCATGTACATGCGCGAAATGGGCGCGACCGAACTGCTGACGCGCGCGGGCGAAATTGCGATTGCAAAGCGAATCGAAGACGGCCTTCACGAAATGGTGCAGGCCATTGCCGCTTGCCCGCTCGCGATCTCCGCGATTCTGGCGAGCGCCCAGCAGGTCGCCGACGGCGAGCTGCGCATCGACGAACTGGTCGACGGTCTGAATGAAGAGACGGTCGCGGCGGAAGAAGAGGCGAGCACCGACGCGGTAGCCGAAGTCGACACGGACTCCGAAGACGACGACGACAGCGATAGCGACGACGACGTCGGCCCGGCCGATTCGTCGGCAGCGGACGAAGCGCGCCTGAAGCAGCTCACGAGCGACTGCCTCGAAATCTTCGCGCAGGTCGGCATGCTGTCCGACCAGATGAACGCATCGCACACGCGCGGCGACGTCACGTCGAAAGCATATCTGCGTGCACGTGAAGAGATCCAGCAGCACCTCGCGAAGATCCGCTTCACCGCGCGCACGATCGACCGCCTGTGCGGCGACGTCCAGCATCAGGTCGCGCAAGTGCGTGCAATAGAGCGCAACATTCTGCAAATCGTCGTTACGAAGAGTGGCATGCCGCGCGAGAAGTTCATCGAGTCGTTTGCCGGCCACGAAGCCGACCTCGGCTGGACGGAACGCGCCGCGCGCGGCAACACCACTTACGGTGCGGCGTTGGAGCGTCATCTGCCGGCGATTCAGTCCGAACAGCAGAAGCTGATCGAAATCGAAGCGACGGTTTCGCTGCCGCTGAAGCATCTGAAAGAGGTCAACCGCAAGATGGTCGCGGCCGAATCGAAGATGCGCAAGGCCAAGAGCGAGATGATCGAGGCGAATCTGCGTCTCGTGATCTCGATCGCGAAGAAGTACGTGAACCGCGGCATGCTGTTCCTCGACCTGATCCAGGAAGGCAATATCGGCTTGATGAAAGCCGTGGACAAGTTCGAATACCGTCGCGGCTGGAAGTTTTCGACTTATGCAACGTGGTGGGTACGCCAGGCCGTCACGCGTTCGCTCGCCGATCAGGCCCGCACGATTCGCGTGCCGGTGCACATGATCGAAACCATCAACAAGCTCAACCGCATTTCGCGCGAGATCCTGCAGCAGACCGGCCAGGAAGCGCATCCGTCGGTACTCGCCGAGCGCATGGAGCTTTCGGAAGAGAAGGTGCGCGGCATTCTGAAGATCGCCAAGCAGCCGGTGTCGATGGAAACGCCAGTCGGCGACGATGGCGACGCCACACTCGGCGACATGATCGAAGATTCGGCCGCTTCGTCGCCGGCCGATGCCGCGATGCAAGCCGACTTGCGCGCCGCCATTGACGACGCGCTCGACTCGCTGTCCCCGCGCGAAGCGAAGGTGCTGCGCATGCGCTATGGCATCAACACAAAGTCGGACCATACGCTTGAAGAAGTCGGCAAGCAGTTCGACGTCACGCGTGAGCGGATTCGTCAGATCGAAAGCAAGGCGATGCGTAAGCTGATGCATCCGAGCCGCGCCGATCGACTGAAGTCGTTCCTCGACCGCTAAAAGTTAGCGACAGCGCTTGCCGTGCACCATGCACGGCAAGCGCAATTCCCCCGCCACACCCTCCTCAAACCAGCAGCGACACGATCCCGCCCACGGTGATTCCCGCTGCCAGCCAACGCCCTGCCGTGTAGAAGGCATCGCCCTCGTCCTGAGGCTGATCCGGCCGTTCGAGACCAAGCGTGCCATATGCAAACGACCGCACCGCCGAGGCGCCAGATTCCGTCGCGCTCTCCGCCGCCCTTGAAGCGCTGTGCCCATCTTTCTGAGTCGCATCTCCATCCTGAGCCTCCGCCGCTGCACCGACGGCGGAGATATGGACCGCGTCGTCCTGTGCAGATGTCGTGGCGGGCAACATAGGCTGCACAGCGCTGGCTTCGTTCGCCGCGGACTGGCTGTTCGTCATCGCGCGATCCGCCAACGACGGCATTTGCGACCACGCGCGGTCAATCTGCATGGATACCTCTTTCGTTTCGCTCAACACATGCGCTGCGCGATTAAGCCGATAGGCGCCGCACACGGCGGTTCGGCGCATCGCCGGTTACAAGACCTATCGGCGCCGCGCAGCCAGAACCTGAGCATCCGTAAGGCGTGGTAAGCGCAAGCCGACGTTTCGCCGCGCCGCATGACGGCTGCGCGAAAGCAGTCGCGCGGCGCGCAGCACCCGCGTGGCCGTACCCCCGACTGGGCATAGTAGTTGCGCACTCGCCGTTTAGCTTTATACGAGGAGCACGTCATGACTACGCTCGATCCCCAAGACCCGGCAGCCACTGGCAAGCAACATGCGGACATCGTTGGAATGGGTGTGGGCGACGGCCCCGGCCCAGAGGTGATGGCCGCCTCCACGCTCGACGGCAACAAGGTGATGTCATCCGACGGCGAACACCTCGGCAAGATTTCCGACATCATGCTCGACGTGCGCAGCGGCCGGATCGCTTATGCAGTGTTATCCAGCGGCGCCTTTCTCGGCGTGGGCGACACGCTGCACGCGATTCCGTGGAGCGCTCTGACGCTCGATACGGACGATAGATGCTTCGTACTCGACGCATCCGTCGAGCGGATCAAAAACGCGCCCGGCTTCGACAAGGACAACTGGCCATCGATGGCGGATATGCAATGGGGTACGTCCGTGCATGAGTATTACAACCGGCCGCCGTACTGGTCGGCAACGCGCGCCATGGTGAAGAAGGAGCAAGGAATGGGACTCTAACCTATCAGGGTTATGAGACTGTCTCAAAGTGCTCGCGTTAGCCGTGCACAAACCGCGCCCAGACCGCTGGACTAAAGGGGCCCGCTTAGCGGGCGGTTGTCCACAGAATCTGTGCGAAAGCCTGTGGATAATCCCAGCGATCGCGCGGCAACCTCTTGATGCGGCGAAGACTTTTTATGAATACGTCGCCTGAGGAGCAACGTAGGTCATCCGGTCGCAACGCGATCGCCGAATTCGCCAGTGGCGTGAGTCTTGAAACAACAAGCCACCCCGCTACAAACTTCGACGCAGCGGAGCCAGAAGCCGGCCACCCTGGCGAACATCCCCGCGTGGCCTTACCTGAAATCACCAGTGCGAACTCCGCTCTATTCCGCCTCAAAGAACCGTTCCAGCGCAAGCTTCATCCTCAGCACACCGGTTTCAATATCCGCCACACCAGGCGCAGCAAACGACAGCCGCAATGCCGCCGCATCGATATCGTCCTTATAGAATGCAACGCCCGGCACAAACATCACATTGTGTTCGATACAAATGCGCAGATAATCCGCCGCATTCTGCCCCGCTTTCAATCGCGCCCACACAAACATACCGCCAGCCGGACGATGAAACGCAAGGTGTTGCGTCAAATGCGCGTCGAGCGCATCGCACAGCGTGCGGCATTTCACGGCATACGCGTCGACGATACGCGGCAGATGACGCTCCAGCGCGCCGCTCGCGAGGTACTCCGCGGCAATCGCCTGGGTCCACGACGAACTGCACAGATCGACAGTCTGCTTGGCGACCACGCAGCGGCGCACAATCTCCGCATGCGCAACCATCCAGCCGACGCGCAGCCCCGGCGCGACGATCTTCGACAGACTCGAAAAGTGGACCACCCAGTCGCGCGACCCCGGCACCTGATCGCTCAGCGTAAGCAGCGAAGGCAACGCCGCGCCGTCAAAGCGCAGATCGCCATAAGGGTCGTCCTCGACGATCAGAAAGCGATAACGCGCCGCCAGTTCCAGCAACGCCATGCGGCGCTCGAGCGACAAGGTCGCACCGGTCGGATTGGCGAAAGTCGGCACCGTGTACAGCAGCTTCGGCGCGGCGCGCAGCGTGCCGGCTTCGAGCAGCGCGGCGATCACGGCGACGTCGAGCCCATGCTGATCGACGGGCACCGTCACCACGTCGGCCTGCTGCAACTTCAGCGCCTGCAAGGTCGCAGGATACGCGGGCTGTTCGACCAGTACCACATCGCCCGGAGCGACCATCACGCGCAGCAGCAAATCGAAGCCCTGCTGTGAACCGGTCGTCACGAGCAAGTCGTGCGGTGCGCATGGCGTGCCGCGCCGCGTCATCAGATTCGCAAGCTGTTGCTTGAGGATCGCAAGACCGTCGGTCGGACCGTATTGCAGACACAGCGTCGGTTGTTCCGACGCGCGCGCCGCGGCGGCGTCCAGCCCTTCGCGATCGAACAGATCGCTGGCCGGATAGCCGCCGGCAAACGAGATCATGCCGGGTTGCGTCAGATACTTGAACAGCTCGCGAATCGGCGAGCCGGCCGGTGCTTCGAATGCGGGATTGAATGCGAACATGGTGACGGGCCGCTTATCTATCGCTTATCTGCCGATATATCTGTCGAGGGAAGACCGGCGTCGATTGTGATCATCGTCCGGGTGAGCGGCAAACGATATCTACGCACTACGTATTGCGTTTTCCGCATCACCCGACGCACGGCTACACCACGTTCTTCTCGACGATCGGCCGGTTTTCGAGCACGCGCGCGAAGCTCAGCGAGCCGAGATCGAGCGTCGTGTAGCGGCCATGCAGAATCAGTTCGCTGATGCCGCGTCCCGTTGCCGGCCCCTGTTGCAAACCGTGCCCGCTGAAGCCATTGGCGAAAATGCAGTTGTCCACGTCAGGGTGATAACCGATGATCGCGTTCTGATCGAGCACGTTGTATTCGTAGTAGCCGGACCAGCAATTCTGCACACGCAACGCTTCGAATTGCGGCACGCGATGCGCGAGCGTCGGCCAGATCACGTCGTCGAAGAGCGCGTGGTCGACTTCATCGAGCGGCAGATCGTCGGGGTCGTGATCCGCCGCCGGCGAGGTGCCGCAAAGAAACGAGTTGCCCTCGGGGCGAAAGTACACACCACTCGGATCGATCAGCAGCGGACACCGTTCGAGCCGCGCTGGCGACGTGACGTTGAAAATGCTGCGCCGCCGCGCGTAGACCGGCAGGTCGATGCCGACCATCTGCGCGACCCTACGTGACCACGCGCCGGCCGCGTTCACGACCGCGTCGCAAGCATAGGTCTCGCCGTCAGCAGTCTGCACTTGCGTGACGCGTTTGCCGTCGCGTTGTAGCGCGGTGACATCGGCGGCTACATAGCGCGCGCCGAGCGCCAGGGCTTTCTTGCGCAGTGCCTGCACCAGACCGTAACCATCGAACCACCCCTCACCGCTTTCGCCAAATGCGCCGGCGACGAGGTCGTGGGTATTGAGCCAAGGAAAGCGCGCTTGCAGTGCGCTCGTGTCGAGCAGGCTGATATCGGCGCCGAGACTTTTCTGCAATGCGTGATTCTCGCGCAGCGTGGACTCGCCGGCTGGCGTCGCGAGAAACAGATAGCCGCCTTCGTGCAGATCGATCGACGGACGCGTGCCGCCGACTTCGAGCCGCTCGCCGATCGAGCGCAAAAACTCGATGCCGAACAGCGACATCTGAATCGACAACGGCGTGGAGAATTGTTGACGGATCGACGCCGCCGACAATGCCGACGACGAACGTGCATAGGTCGGATCGCGTTCGATCACCGTGACGCTGACTGTCGGATCGGACAGCCGCAAGAAATACGCAATTGAGCTGCCGATCACCCCACCGCCGACGATCACGACTTTGGAACTCACGTCTTACTCCACGAGTAACGTGGCCGCTCTGAAATGCCGGGCGGCGCAAACGGACTGTTGAACCGGAAGCCGCTGCGAGACCGCGACGGCAAAAGCAGTGGCCGCGCACGAATGCGCGGCCACTGCACGGAGCGCGCCAGCGCGCTTAACCGATATTGAAGTCGATGCCCTGCGCGAGCGGCAATGCCGACGAGTAGTTGACCGTGTTGGTGGCGCGGCGCATGTAGGCCTTCCACGCATCCGACCCCGACTCGCGGCCGCCGCCGGTTTCCTTCTCGCCGCCGAACGCGCCGCCGATTTCCGCGCCGCTCGGTCCAATGTTGACGTTGGCAATCCCGCAGTCGCTGCCCGAGTCGGACAGGAAGCGTTCCGCTTCACGCAAATCGGTGGTGAACACGCACGACGACAGACCGTGAACCGCCGCGTTGTTCGCTTCGACCGCGTCGGCGAAATCCGTATAGCGCAACACGTAGAGAATCGGCGCGAAAGTTTCCTTCAGCACGACGGACGTTTGCGACGGCATTTCGACGATTGCCGGGCGCACGTAGTAACCGTTTTCATAACCCTTCACGTCGACGCGCTCGCCGCCGAACACCTTGCCGCCTTCGGCCGTCGCCTGCTGCAACGCTTCCTGCATGCGTGCATACGATGGCTTGTCGATCAGCGGCCCCATCAGCGTGCCCTTTTCGAGCGGGTTGCCGATCGGCACCTTGCTGTACAGCTGCTTAAGACGTTCGATGGTTTTGTCGTACACGCTCTCGTGCACGAACAGACGCCGCAGCGACGTGCAACGCTGCCCCGCCGTGCCCACGGCCGAGAACAGGATGCCGCGCATCGCGAGTTCATGGTCGGCGGTTTGCGTGACGATGCCCGCATTGTTGCCGCCGAGTTCGAGCAGCGAGCGTCCGAAGCGCTTCGCCACTTCGACGCCGACCGTGCGGCCCATTTCCGTGCTGCCCGTCGCGCTGACGATCGACGCGCGCGGATCGGCCACCAGCTTCGCGCCCACGTCGCGTCCACCGTTGATCAACGCGGTCAGGCCGGCCGGCGCATCGCCGAATTCCTTCAGTGCGTCGTTGAGAATCTGATTGACGGCGAGCGCGGTCAGCGGCGTCTTTTCCGACGGCTTCCAGATCACGGCGTTGCCGCACACCAGAGCAAGCGCCGCGTTCCACGACCACACGGCCGCCGGAAAGTTGAACGCCGAGATCACGACACAGGTGCCCATCGGGTGCCACGTCTCCGCCATGCGGTGACCCGGACGCTCCGACGCGATGGTCAGGCCGTACAGCTGGCGCGACAGGCCGACCGCGAAATCGCAGATGTCGATCATTTCCTGCACTTCGCCCATGCCTTCCTGCAGGATTTTGCCGGTTTCCAGCGTGATAAGGCTGCCGAGCGCCTGCTTCCTGTCACGCAGACGATTGCCGAGCAGCCGCACCAGTTCGCCGCGGCGCGGCGCGGGCACGTTGCGCCACGCGGTGTACGCCTGTTTCGCCTGGGCGAGGGCCGTGTCGACTTCCGCCACCGTATTGACGGCCACGCGGCCGATGAGTTCGCCGGTGATGGGCGAATGAACCGCGAGATCGCCGGCTTGCGCCGCGTGGGCGATGCCGAGATCGGCGAGGATAGTGGAAGCGTCCATGAAAACCCCTTTAATTTCCGATGCGAAACAAGAGTAAGTTCGGAAACTATACACGCGGGTTTTTGTGGCCGCAAGCAGGGGTTGAACGGATGTAAATGCCGGTTGACGTACTGCCCGATGTTTCCATAAGGAAACTTGAACGACCAGTCCGGGTTGCGCACGGTGGCTGGGCGACCGCGCCGGCGCCGGGGCAAACCGCTCCGCGCATCCCGTTCCGTTCGCCCGAACTTACTCTCGCGCCGCGTTCAAACCCCCGCCATCAACCGGTCGACCAGCACCCGCGCGAACGGCGGCAAGTCCTTCAGACTGCGCACGCATATCTTGAGCTTGCGTTCGGCCCACGGGTCGTTCAAGCCGACGATAGCGATCTGCATCGTCTTCCTGTGCCGCAGTGCGACCGACTCCGGCACGATGCCGATGCCCACGCCCGCTTCGATCATCCGGCACGCAGCTTCGAAGTTGCCCACCTGGATGCGCAGCTTGAGACGCGCGCCGAGCGCATCGGCGGCGCTCATGATGAACGCGTGAATCGCGCTGGACGTGGGCAGGCTCACGAAGTTCGCGTCGAGCACTTGCGCGAAATCGACCGACGACTGTTTGGCGAGCGGATGATCGCACGATGTCACCAGCATCAAACGATCGTCCCGATACGGCAGCATTTCCAGATGTTCCGCATGCACGTTGCCCGCGACGATGCCGATATCCGTCGCACTATCCGCCACGCCTTTGACGATTTCGCCGCTCAGTACTTCACGCAGATCGATGTTGACGTCGGGGTGATCGCGCAGAAAATGGCTCAGCACGGCCGGCATGAACTCGCTGATCGCAGTGGTGTTGGCCCAGATGCGCACGTGACCCTTGATGCCTTCGCCATACTCCTGCATGTCGCCCGCCAGATGCTCGACGCGCTCGAGCACGAGACGCGCATGATGCACGAACGCTTCGCCCGCGGGCGTCAGCGTCACGCCCTGGCTGGTGCGATACAGCAGTTTGAAACCCAGTTGCTCCTCGAGATTCTTGACCCGGTTGCTGGCGGCCGGCGCCGACAGATGCGAGCGTTCCGCGGCGCGCGCGAGATTCTGCGTATCGGCGATATGGAGGAGCAAACGCAAATCCACGAAATCGAAATGCATGATGAAAGCCAGAGATGACGCGCCAATTGAAATGCCGATCGGCGCCTGCAAGACAAATGCCAATCTTAACCGGGCGCGAAGCACTCGTTCGAAAAAACCGAATTCCCCGTGCCGGCGCTTTCTGTCAGAGTGAGGCGGTCCGCGCTTGCTGTGTCGATGCGAGCGTTTTATTCTGGGCAGAGCGTGGTGAAGATTCTGGTGCTAGTCAAGAAAGTGGACGATTGCAACGTAAAGGTCCGGGCGAAAGCAGACGGCACGGATGTCGACATTGCAAATGTGAAGATGTCGATGAATCCGTTCGATGAAATCGCGGGTGAAGAGGCGGTGCGTCTGAAGGAGCCGGAGTGGCGCCCGAAGTGATCGCCGTGTCGGCAGATGTCACGCAAGCGCAGGAAATGCGGCGCACGGCGCCGGCGATCGATGCTGATCGTGCTCTGTTGATCGAGTCGAACGAAGAGTTGCAGCCGCTCGGGGGCGCGAAGCTGCTGAAGGCGCTGGTCGACAAGGAGTAGCCGCGGCTGCACGTGGCCGTCGGCATCTCGGGTGCGATCCAGCATCTGGCCGGGATGCAGGACAGCAAAGTGATCGTCGCGATCAACAAAGACCCGGAAGCGCCCATTTTCAGCATCGCCGACTACGGTCTGGTCGGCGATCAGTTCACGCCCGTGCCGGAACTCGCCGTCGAAATCGCCTGACGCAGACAACCGGCACGACGAGTTCATTGCCGCGCAACCCGCTGGCAATCGACGGCCCGAGTCAACGGGCCGTGCTCACGCCCCCCTTCACTTACGCCGACTTCTCCACCAGCTCGGCGCCATGCGGCGCCAGATCGGCATCCGGCGAGATATCCTCCAGCGTCTGCTGACTTGTCTCGATCCGCAGCGCCAGAATAGCGACGCTCAGCAACAGGAGCACGCCGCCAACCATCGCGAGCACACCCGTCACGCCGAATTGCGTATACAGCAACAGCGCGACATAAGGCGTGGACATCGAAGCCGCGCGTCCGCAAGTGCCGGCCACACCTGTTCCGCGCAGCCGATACGCGGTCGGAAACAGCTCCGGGATATAGCCGAACAACCCCAGCGTGCAGACCGTATAGATCGCCGTCACCAACGCGAATCCCACCACCGAAATCGCCGTCGGCGCACGCATCTGCACGTACACGAAGCCGAGCAGAATCGTCACGAGCGAAAACAGCACGATCCCATTGCGACGCCCCAACCGGTCGGCCACCAGGTAGCCGACCACCGCGCCGGCCGGCGCACCGAACGACATCAGCAATACGAATCCTAGCGACTGCACGATCGTCAGCCCTTCCTTGACGAAGAACGTCGGCAGCCACGCGACAAACCCATACAGCGACATATTGATCGCCATGCAGGTCAACGCCGCCACCAGCGTGCGGCCGATCATGCCGCGAGCGAACAACGCCGAGAATGGCGCAGCCGGCACCTCGTGACTGACCACCCGCGCGACCGGCGGCAGCTTGCCGACGCGCGCCGCGACTTGCCGCTCGATCGCCGACACCGTGGCCTCCGCCTCTTCGAGCCGTCCAACCGTTTCGAGCCAGCGCGGCGACTCCGGCATCCGATGCCGCAGGAACCACACCACCAGCGCACCAATACCCGCAATCGCGAACATGTAGCGCCAGCCGAGATGCGGAATGACCCAGTAGCCGATCGCCGTCGCGCCGAGCAAACCGGAATTGATGATCAATGCGAGCAGCGCGGTCCAGCGTCCGCGCGTGGCCGGCGGCACGAACTCGCACAAGGTGCCGGCCGCCACCACCAGTTCCGCGCCCAGGCCGACCCCCATGATGAAGCGCAGCAGGATCAGCCAGTAGATGTCGGGCGCAAAGCACGCGGCGATCGACGCGATACCGAAAATCGCCAGGTTCGCCTGATACGAATAACGCCTGCCGAAACGGTCGCCGAGATAGCCGGACAGGCCCGCGCCGATCATCATGCCCATGAACGTCGCGGAGATGAAAAACGAGCCGAGCCGCAAATCGGTGAAACCGCTCTTGACCATCGCCGCGAGCGCGCCGTTGGCCAGATAGATATCGAACGCGTCGAGGAAAGCGCCCGCGCCGATCAGACCGAGAATATTCCAGTGGAAGCGGGTAATGGGCAAGCGGTCGAGCCGCGCGCCGGAATTGACGGTTAATGTTGCCAACGTTGTCTCCTGATAAGGTGCGCGCGGTAGGGCCGCTTACGCAAAGCAGTTCAGCATGGCCGCTTTCTCGAATGCGCGGCTCTGATGCAAGCTTCCGGATGACACGGCTCGTTGTCGCCGAGCCCTGTCATGTCATGTCCTACTATGTCATGTCATGTCATGCCGTATGTCGATAAGAGTGCGACAGCCGGTCTGGCGATGGAATTGGCATTATTGGAAGCCGATGTTTCGTTGCGGTTAACAGCGGCATCACCACGTGTGCGGGCGGCACAAGAA
>Ga0310811_10010548_pt1 | contig 11939 bp, 11 predicted proteins | sample YCmetagenome_FD_207642 | JGI IMG/M metagenome (GOLD analysis project Ga0310811, IMG submission 207642) | Soil microbial communities from experimental microcosm in Duke University, North Carolina, United States - YC | ecosystem: Engineered > Artificial ecosystem > Soil microcosm > Unclassified ...
CGCTATACGAATATGCGCGCGCCGGCGTGACGCTGGAGCGCGAAGCGCGCGCGGTGACGATCCATGCGATGGAGTTGCTCGACTATCAGGCGCCATTCCTGCGTCTGCGCGTGTGCTGCAGCAAGGGCACTTATATCCGCGTACTGGGCGAAGACATAGGTGCAGCGCTCGGCTGCGGCGCGCACCTGAACGCATTGCGCCGTATACAAGTCGGCAATTTGCGCATGGCAAAGGCGGTGACGCTGGATCAGCTTGCCGCGCAGGACGAAGCGGCAAGGCTGGATCTGCTGGCGCCGGTCGATGCCTTGCTGATGTCGTTTCCGGACGTGCAATTGACGGATGAGCTGGCGCGGCGCTTTCTTCATGGACAACGCCTGGCACTTGGCAAGGAAAATGTCGCCGTGCCAGCCGACGCAGGGCGGGTGCGGGTATATCGCCAGACCGACGGCGCCTTGCTGGGCACTGGGCTGATGCAGGAATTCGGCGTGCTCGCGCCGGAGCGGCTGATTGCCCTGCATAAATCCTAGCGTCATCACGCCGTCACTTTTGCACTGCAGGCTGGTGCTTTCGACAAGTCCGAGGAATTGACGGCGCTTGCCGCGCAGTACGCAATGCAAGGCCCGCAGCGCACAATCGTTCAAAAAATCCCGGCAACTCATTGAAATATCAAGGTTTTCCCCGATTTGAGGGAAAGCCGCATGCTATAATATGCGGTTTCCCAAATCGGCTCTCACGCATTCGCTACGAACATGTCAAACTCTAAACGCGCCATTCGCAATATCGCCATCATCGCTCACGTCGATCACGGCAAAACCACGCTCGTCGATCAACTGCTGCGCCAGTCCGGCACCTTCCGCGACAACCAGCAAGTCGATGCCCGCGTGATGGACTCGAACGATATCGAGAAGGAACGCGGCATCACGATTCTGTCGAAGAATTGCGCGGTCGAGTACAAGGGCACCCATATCAACATCGTCGATACCCCGGGCCACGCCGACTTCGGCGGCGAGGTCGAGCGCGTGCTGTCGATGGTCGACAGTGTGCTGCTGCTGGTCGATGCGCAGGAAGGCCCGATGCCGCAAACGCGTTTTGTGACGCGCAAGGCGCTGGCGCTGGGTCTGAAACCGATCGTCGTGGTCAACAAGATCGACCGTGAAAACGCCGATCCGCAAAAAGCCGTCAACGCCACCTTCGAGCTGTTCGACAAGCTCGGTGCAACCGACGAGCAACTGGATTTCCCTATCGTCTACGCGTCGGGCTTCAAGGGCTATGCGGGCTTGGAAGACACGGTACGCGAAGGCAACATGGAGCCGCTGTTCGATGCGATCCTGGAACACGTTCCGGCGCGCGAAGATGACCCGGACGGCCCTCTGCAATTGCAGATCACCTCGCTCGAATATTCGTCCTACGTCGGCAAGATCGGCGTCGGCCGTATCCTGCGCGGCCGCGTCAAGGCGCTGCAAGATGTGGTCTGGATGAATGGTCCCGACGACAAGCCGACCAAGGCGCGCATCAATCAAGTGTTGACCTTCAAGGGCCTGGACCGCGTGCTGGTCGACGAAGCGCTGGCTGGCGACATCGTGCTGATCAACGGCATCGAGGAAATCGGTATCGGCAGCACCATCTGCGCGCCGGACACCCCGGAAGGTTTGCCGATGCTCAAGATCGACGAACCGACGCTGACCATGAACTTCATGGTCAACAGCTCGCCGCTGGCTGGCCGCGAAGGCAAGTTCGTCACCACGCGTCAGATTCGCGATCGCCTGGAAAAGGAATTGAAGTCGAACATGGCATTGCGCGTGCTGCAATCGCCGGACGACGATTCGACCTATGAAGTGTCGGGCCGCGGTGAATTGCACCTGACGATCCTGATTGAAAACATGCGTCGCGAAGGCTTTGAAATGGCTGTCTCGCGTCCGCGCGTGGTGTTCAAGATGGTGGATGGCGTGCGCCACGAGCCGTATGAAAACCTGACGGTTGACGTCGAAGAAGCCAACCAGGGCGGCGTAATGGAAGAACTCGGCCGTCGTCGCGGCGATCTGCAAAACATGGAACCGGACGGCAAGGGCCGCGTTCGCCTGGAATACCGCATTCCGGCGCGTGGCCTGATCGGTTTCCAGGGCGAGTTCATGACGCTGACGCGCGGCACCGGTTTGATGAGCCACGTGTTCGACACCTACGCGCCGGTAGACAACAGCAAGGGCGAGCTCGGCGGCCGTCGCAACGGCGTGCTGATTTCGCAGGATGACGGTGTTGCGGTGGCTTACGCAATCTGGAAGCTGCAGGATCGCGGCCGCATGTTCGTCAACCACAACGATCCGGTCTACGAAGGCATGATCATCGGCATTCACTCGCGTGAAAACGATCTGGTCGTCAATCCGATCAAAGGCAAGCAACTGACCAACGTGCGCGCATCGGGTACCGATGAAGCCGTGCGCCTGGTGCCGCCGATCGAGCTGTCGCTGGAATACGCGGTCGAGTTCATCGACGACGACGAGCTGGTCGAAGTGACGCCGAAGAGCATCCGCCTGCGCAAGCGCTTCCTGAAGGAACACGAGCGCAAGAAGGCCAGCCGCGACGCCGCTTGAGTTGTGTCCATGCCGGTTGCGCGAGCGACCGGCGGTGAAACCCGTTGATTCCTGGTCTCCGACCCGGCAACGGGTTTTGTTTTAAGCGTGTGCCAACGCCGCGATGCCGGGCGTTGACGCAGCATTTGCGTATACTTCAGCTATCGCATTTCCTGGCGGTGCCGCGCAGCACCGCATCTATTTGACTCGCATGCAAGAGAACCGACTTCCGCCGCGCCGCTTGTCCGTCGCTCCGATGATGGACTGGACGGACCGCCACTGCCGCATGTTCCATCGCCAGATCACGCGGCACACCTGGCTCTACACCGAGATGGTGACGACCGGCGCCTTGCTGCACGGCGACGTGCCGCGCCATCTCGATTTCAACGAAGAAGAACATCCGCTCGCGCTGCAACTCGGCGGCAGCGAGCCGGCCGATCTCGCGCAGAGCGCAAAACTCGGCGAGCAATGGGGCTATGACGAGATCAACCTGAATTGCGGTTGCCCCTCCGAGCGCGTGCAAAAGGGCGCATTTGGCGCCTGCCTGATGAACGAAGCTTCGCTCGTTGCCGACTGCGTCAAGGCGATGCGCGACGCGGTGCAGATCGATGTCACCGTCAAGCACCGCATCGGCATCGATGCAGTGAATTCCTATGACTTCGTCCGCGATTTCGTCGGCACCGTCGCCGATGCCGGCTGCCGTACTTTCATCGTGCATGCGCGCAACGCGATCCTGAAAGGCTTGAGCCCGAAGGAGAACCGCGAGATTCCGCCTTTGCGTTATGAATTTGCGTACCTGTTAAAGAAGGATTTTCCACAGCTCGAAATTCTGATCAACGGCGGCGTCCGCAGCGTGGAGGAAATCGATACGCACCTGGCGCATGTGGATGGCGTCATGCTGGGCCGCGAGGCGTATCACAATCCCTATCTGATGGCTGCTTTCGATGCGCGCTATTACGATGATGCGCGGCCGGTGAAATCGCGCGCCGAAGTACTGGAAGCGATGATTCCCTACATGCGTCAGCAACTGGAAAAGCATGGCAAAAGCGAACGCGGCGGCGGCCTCAAATTGAACAGCATGACGCGCCACATGCTGGGCCTGATGGCCGGCTTGCCGAATGCGCGCGGCTTTCGCCAGACGCTGTCCGATGCAAAAATTCTCGCCAGCGGCAATCCGGACGTGGTGCTGCAGGCACTGGCGCGCATGCGGCCGGCCGCGGCCTGAACGCCGGTTCTTTCCTTTCTGCCTGTAAATCTTACGAAAATGTAAGGACTGCGCGCTACGGTGCACCGTCGTTACATTTGGCAAGACTTCCCTTCAGCGAACGCCGAACCTTCCCCGACGGTAGTGGTCAAGAAGATAACCAATTTGCTTTTGCGCATCGCAGGCAGATGGGAGCCAATCATGACCGACAATTCTGTTGTTTCCATCTTTACCGCCGATCGGTAAGGAAGCACAGGATTCATTCCCTGAAAGGAAATCAATATGAATACAATGCCAAAAAATTCCAAAGCGATCATCGCGGCTGCCGTACTGACGGTTCTTTTTGCGAGTGGCTGCGAAAAGCGTGAAACCGGTGACGTCGCCAACACGGGCACCACGCCGCCGGCAGCTGATACTACGGGCACGACGACCGGCACGACTGGTACGACGGGCACCACGACCATGCCGTCCGAACCGGCATCGCCATCCGTTCCCGCATCCGGCGATACCAGCGCCAACACCAAGTCGGCCGGCGCTGTTGTGGACGACACCGTCATCACGACCAAGGTCAAGACTGCCTTGCTCGCCGATTCCGATATCAAGGGACTGCAGATCAACGTCGATACCTCGAACGCTGTCGTGACATTGAGCGGTGCGGTGGACAACCAGACGCAGATCGATCGCGCCGGCAAACTGGCTTCGGACGTGCAGGGTGTGACCTCGGTAACCAACAACCTGACGATCAAGAAGTAATCGCTGCGGTTTCGAAAGGCGCGATGCGCGTCTTTCCTGAAAACCGTATAGAGATACGATGCAAAAGAAAAAGAGCGCGAGGTTCTCGCGCTCTTTTTTTATGCCGTCCGCGACTTAGTTCTGTGCCTTGGTTGCTGCATCCTGCACTTTTTCGCCGCCGCGTTCAACGTCCTGGCCCATGCCTCGGAAAGTATTGCAGGCGGTCATGCCAAGACTCAAGGCGAGGAGAAACATAACGGAGATGGTTTTTTTCATGATTGTCCTTTCGGTTAACGGATAAGCGCAGACTTGTGAAATGTTCCGCTTGCGTGGAACAGGCACTCCCAAGCGCCAGCCGGGGTGTGCTCTCATTCAACAATATTGGCGTAAAAATTTCCGTTACCTGCCGCACAGATGAGGCGTGAAAGAGCAATGTGTCTGACTATGGCCACGGCGTCGGATTCATGTTGACGTACTGCGGCCCGTTTTCGGAAGGTTCGGGGATCGTCGCATTGCGTTCGCCTACATCCAGATCGCGTTCCGCCAGGCGCATGATTTCTTCGCGGCAAACATCGAAGTCGGCTGGCTTCAGCGGCGATGCCTGGTTGGGCGAATTGGCGATGGCCCAGCCGCACAGTTCCTCGAAGCGTCGTTTCATTTCCGCGGCAAAGGCGGAGGGCGTGGTATTCGACATGTCAGCTTCCTCGATTGCATGATGTTGAAGTCTGACAGCAAGAGCGTCGAATGATTCGCCGCAGATGATTCGTGCAGATGAATCGCGGCATCGCGCCGTTTCAGGCTTCGCAATTGCATATGCGTTTTTATTCGTGTTCAAAGCGGTTCCGAATTTGCATACTTAACCTGTTCGTTGCTGTCGACGTTCAACTCTCACTTATTTGCGATCGGCATTTGCCGATCGCTTTTTTTTTGAGTCTTCGAATGCGTACCGACCCATGCATTCTTCGCATAAGCAAACGCGAATAGATTCGTTCTCAGAAATTGCAGCGCTGATTAAGATCGGTTCCTTGATACGGCGGCTGCGATATGCCGCCGCAAGATGCGATGAATCAGTCGGCAAGAACGAGGACAGGAATGGAAACAATCACGCAAACCGTCGACGTGCTGGTAATCGGCGGGGGCACCGCCGGCCCGATGGCGGCGGTCAAGGCCAAGGAAGCCGATCCGCAACTGCGCGTGCTGTTGCTGGAGAAAGCCAACGTCAAGCGCAGCGGCGCCATCTCGATGGGCATGGATGGTTTGAACAACGCGGTAGTGCCCGGCTTCGCCACGCCAGAGCAGTACGTAAAGGAAATCACGATCGCCAACGACGGCATCGTCAACCAGAAAACCGTGATGGCGTATGCGCAGAACAGCTACGCCATGATCGAGGAACTGGATCGTTGGGGCGTGCGCTTTGAAAAGGACGAGACCGGCGACTATGCGATGCGCAAGGTACATCACATGGGCACCTACGTGCTGCCGATGCCGGAAGGACATGACATCAAGAAGGTGCTGTATCGCCGCCTGAAACGCGCGCGCGTCGAGATCACGAATCGCCTGGTCGCCACACGCTTGCTGCTGGCGGCGGATGGCAGCATCGCCGGCGCAATGGCATTCGATTGCCGCACCGGCGACTTTCATGTGATTCGCGCCAAGAGCGTGGTGTTGTCCACCGGCGCGGCGGGGCGCCTCGGCTTGCCGGCCTCGGGCTATCTGTTCGGTACCTACGAGAATCCGACCAATGCCGGCGACGGTTACAGCATGGCCTACCACGCCGGCGCCGAGCTGTCCGGCATCGAATGCTTTCAGATCAATCCGCTGATCAAGGATTACAACGGACCGGCCTGCGCCTATGTGACCGGACCCTTCGGCGGCTTCACCACGAACAGCAAGGGCGAGCGCTTCATCGAATGCGATTACTGGAGCGGCCAGATGATGCAGGAGTTCTACAACGAACTGCAGGGCGGCAACGGCCCGGTATTCCTGAAATTGAATCATCTAGCGGAAGAAACGATCAGCACGATCGAGACGATCTTGCACAGCAACGAGCGGCCGAGCCGCGGCCGTTTCCATGCCGGGCGCGGCACCGATTATCGCGAACAGATGGTGGAGATGCACATTTCCGAAATCGGCCTGTGCAGCGGCCACTCGGCTTCCGGCGTGTGGGTCAACGAGCGCGCGGAGACCACGGTGCCTGGCCTGTATGCGGCGGGCGATCTGGCGTGCGTGCCGCACAACTACATGCTGGGCGCCTTCGTGTACGGCAAGCTGGCCGGCGAGAGTGCGGCGCAGCGGTGCGCGCAGCTCGCGCTGCCGGAAGTCGACCAGGGGCAAGTCAATGCGGAACGCGAGCGCGTGTGGGCGCCGCTGTCGCGCCAGGACGGGCTGCCGCCGCATCAGGTCGAGTACAAATTGCGTCGCATGGTCAACGACTATCTGCAGCCGCCGAAAGTCACGCGCAAGATGGAAATCGGGCTGGCGCGCTTCGAACAGATCCACGCCGATCTCGATCGCATGTCGGCGGCGGGGCCGCACGAACTGATGCGCGCGATGGAAGTGCACGCGATACGCGATTGCGCCGAGATGGCGGCGCGTGCCTCGCTGTTCCGCACCGAGAGCCGCTGGGGCCTTTATCACAATCGCGTCGATTATCCGGAACGCAATGACGCGGAATGGTTCGTGCACGCGCAACTGAAAAAGACCGATGGACGGATGCATTGCTTCAAGCGTCCGATCGAACCCTACATCGTGCCGCTGGACGAGCAGGAGCGGCAGGCCTATGCCCGCCTGCGCATACACGGCGCGGAAGAAGCGGCGTTCGCAACGCCGGCCGAGCATACCGCGGATGCCGCCTGATGCTGTCCGTCATCACTCACACCGTACAAGAACATCTGCAAGGAGAAAGTCATGCCGCTTGCGCTGACCCAGAATAGCGTGCCCGTGCGCGTCAATGAAGAACTGTGCATCGCCCACAAGGGTTGCACCGTGTGCGTCGATGTCTGCCCGCTCGACGTGCTGGCGATCGACATGATCAAGGGCAAGGCTTACATGAAATTCGACGAATGCTGGTACTGCATGCCATGCGAGAAGGATTGCCCGACGGGCGCCGTCACGGTCGACATTCCTTATCTGTTGCGTTGAAAGACCGGCTGCCAGGCAGCCACTATCGGGAGAGAAAATGAGATTTGCAATAAAGACCTTGTATGCAGCGACGCTGGTCCTTGCATTCGGCGGCGCACATGCCGAAACGATACGTGTCGCCATCGGCACGCAGGACACGACGATCAATTGCGCCACCGGCGGCCTGATCATCCGCGAACTGAAGCTGCTGGAAAAATATCTGCCGCACGACGGCAAATACAAGGGCGTGCAGTACGACATCCAGTGGAAGAATTTCACTTCCGGCGCACCGCTGACCAATGAAATGCTGGCAGGGAAACTCGATATCGGCGCGATGGCGGATTTCCCCGGCTCGTTCAACGGCGCCGCCTTCCAGAAGGCCGGCAAGAAGAGCGAGTTCATTGCCGTGCTGTCCGGCAGCACGACCGGCAGCGGCAACGGCATCGTGGTGCCCAAGTCCTCGCCGGTTCAATCGCTGGCGGAGTTGAAGGGCAAGACCATTTCGGTGCCGTTTGCATCGACCTCGCACGGCATGCTGTTGCGCGCGGTCGAGGCGCAGGGCTGGGTGGTCGGCAAGGATGTGAATATCGTCACGCAGGCGCCGGAAGTCGCCGGTCCCGCACTGCAGGCCAACAAGATCGACGCGCATGCGGACTTCGTGCCATTTGCCGAACTGTTTCCCTACCGCGGCTATGCACGCAAGATCTTCGACGGTTCGCAAGCCAACGCGCCGACGCTGCACGGCAGCCTGGTCGATTCCGAATACGCGAAGAAGTATCCGGAAATCGTGATCGCCTATCTGCGCGCCGCGATCGAGGCGGATCGCCTGGTGACGGCGGAGCCGGAAAAATACAGCGAGCTGATCGCCAAGGTGACCGGCATCGACGCCGAGGTCGATTATCTGTTCCACGGACCGCTCGGCCTGCAGACGCGCGACTTCACCTTCAAGCCGGAATACCGGCAGGCGATCAAGACCTCGATCGATACGCTGCGCCTGATGAAGAAGACGGATGTCGATCTGGACGTCAACAACTTCATCAACGACAGCTATCTGCGCGCGGCATTCAAGCAGGCCGGCCTCGACTATGAGGCGCACCTGAAAAATTATGCGCGCACGCCGTTGAAGGCGAAGGACGCGCGCACTGGCGAGACTATCGTCGACTTCAAGCGCGTCGCCCAGATCTGGGTGCAGGGCGAGCCGCTGGTGCGTCACTATGCGGCGCCGGAATCGGCGTTCGCCGACCTGGCCGCGCTGGAAAAGGCCGGACGGAAGATACGCGTGGTCTATGCGCAGGATCGCAACAGCGGCAACAAGCTGCTGGCGGCCGATGCCTGGTTCGTCAAGAACAAGAATGAAGTCAACGCCTTTTTGCTGAAGGAAGAGGCGCAGGCCTGGGCCCAGGCGCACGGCGGCAGCGTGCTCGACTTCGACGGCATTCGCCACGCCATCTAGAAAGGAATCGCCATGAGCGCCATCGCTCCCCCGCTTGTTGCCGCGCCGCCGCGTCGCTCGCCGCGCAGATTCGATCTCGGCCGACTGTTGCTGCGTCTGGCTTCGCTGGTCGCCTGCGTGCTGGCCTGGTATTGGGCATCCGCCACGCAGATCGATCTCGGCATCCTGACCTTCCGCAACGTGCCGTCGCCGGCGGATGTATTGCAGGCGGCATGGGCGCTATTGCACGCGCCGGTGCTGGCCGCGCATCTGGCCGCCAGCGTGACGCGGGTGCTGAGCGGCTTTCTGGTCGCCGCCGCGGTCGGCGTCGTGCTGGGCCTGGTAATCGGGCGTGCACGCGCCGCGGAAGATCTGCTGCTGCCGCCGCTGGAAGTGCTGCGTCCGATTCCGGCGGTGGCCTGGATTCCGCTCGCGATCCTGATGTTTCCCTCATCGGAATTGTCGATGGTGTTCATCACCTTCACCGGCGCCTTGTTTCCTATCCTGCTCAATACCATCCACGGCGTGGAAGCGGTCGATCCGCGACTGATTGCCTCCGCCCGCAGTCTCGGCAGCGGCCGCCTGTCGGTGCTGTCGCACGTGATCCTGCCTGCGGCCGCGCCCGGCATTTTTACCGGACTGGCGATCGGCATGGGAACCGCCTGGTTCTGCCTGGTGACGGCTGAAATGATTTCCGGCCAGTTCGGCATCGGCTACTACACGTGGATGTCGTACACGATCCAGAATTACGCCGATATCGTGGTCGGCATGCTGCTGATCGGCGTGCTCGGCATGGGCAGCAGCGTGCTGATCCGGCAGGCCGGCAAGCTGCTGATGCCCTGGTATGTACTGGAAAGGAAAAAATCATGAGCGCCGTACCGCAAACAGCTACCGCCGGCTTCGGCCAGATCGAACTCGACCACGTGCATATCCATCTGGGGCAGGGCGCACAGGCATTCGAAGCGGTGCACGATGTGTCGCTGCGGATCGCGCCCGGCGAGTTCGTCTGCATACTAGGGCCTTCCGGCTGCGGCAAATCGACGCTGCTCGGTGCGCTGGCCGGACATCTGCAGAGCACGCAGGGCCGCATACGCGTCGATGGCCAGCCGGTGCGCGGACCGCATCCGGATCGCGGCCTGGTATTCCAGCAGCACACGCTGTTTCCGTGGCAAAGCGTGCTGGACAACGTCGCATTCGGATTGAAGATGCAGGGAAGGCCGCGTGCCGAGCGCTACGAACGCGCGCGCGAGTTGCTGAAGCTGGTCGGCCTGGCCGGCTTCGAGAAGCACTATCCGTCGCAACTGTCGGGCGGCATGCAGCAGCGCGTCGAGATTGCGCGCGTGCTGATCAATCATCCGCGCGTGATGCTGATGGATGAGCCCTTCGGCGCGCTGGATGCGCAGACGCGCCTGATGATGCAGCAATTGCTGCTCGAGGTATGGGAGCGCATCCGTACCACCATCGTGTTCATCACGCACGACATCGACGAAGCGCTGTTCCTGGCCGATCGCATCCTGATCATGAGCCCGCGTCCGGGACGCATGATCGAGGAGCTGGTGCTCGATTTTCCGCGTCCGCGCGAAGCCGAACTGGTGACGTCTTCCCACTTCACGCAACTGAAACGGCATTGCCTGGCCTTGCTGCATCCGCAGAAGAGCGCATCGCCCTTGCCGCGGCTGTCGCCGCTCGGCGCGCCATCGGCCGCGCGCACGCAATTCACCGTTTAAGAAGTCCAGGAAAAAATCATGAGCAATGTATTTGAAGACGATCCCGAGATCCTCGATATCCGCAGCAGGCTGGAGGATGACGATAGCGAAGTGCGCCGTATTGCGTTGCTCGAATTGAGCGACCTGGCCAGCGACGAACATGTGCCGCTGATCGTCGCCGCCTTGTGCGATCCCGTGCCTGCGGTGCGGGTGGAGGCGGCGCATGCGCTCGAAGCGTTTGAGACCGACGAAGGCATCGCAGGATTGATCCAACTACTTGACGATGCGGATACGCTGGTCAGAGACGCAGCGGCTGAAAGCCTGCAGAACCTGAAACGGCCGGCATCTGCCGCGCTGTTGCTGCCGCATATACAAGCGGCCGGCGCATTCAAGAAAGTTGCGCTGTTGCGCGCCTTGCGCGAGCTGCGTGCGCAGGACAGTTTTTCGCCGGCGCAGCAAGCGCTGGGCGACGGCGATGCCGCGGTGCGGCGCGAGGCCGTGCTGGTACTGGGATATTTGAAGCGCTTGCAGGCCTTGCCGGCGCTGACCCGTCTTGCAGCCAGCGATCCGGAAGCGGAAGTGCGTCGCGCCGCCATCGGCGCACTCGGTTTTGCGAGCCATGAAGGCGTGCTGCCCTCGCTGCTGCTCGGTTTGAAGGATGAGGCGTGGCAGGTGCGCGAGGAAGCCGCGACCATGCTCGGCAAATTGCAATTGCATGCGGCGCTCGAGCATCTGATCGCCGCCTTGCACGACGCCTACTGGCAAGTGCGTCTGCGCGCGGCGCGTGCGCTCGGCCGCCTGCGCGACCAGCGTGCGGTGCAGGCGCTGGTCGCGCTGCTCGATCAGCCGGTCAGCAACTTGCGCAAGGAAGTGGCGCTGGCATTGGGTGAGATCGCATCGCCCGAGGCTTTGCCCGCGCTGCAAAACATGCAGCACGATCCCGATCCGGAAGTGCGCAAGTCGGTGCGGCTGGCGATCAATCAGATCGGACTGGCGCGTGGCTGAGAAAGGATTCCCGCTGCGGCCGTCGTCCATCGTCAACCACACGGGTAGCGGCATGCTGGAAATCGCGTGGAGCGACGGCACGCGCAGCAGCCTTGCGCATCGTATGCTGCGCCGGCGATGCCAATGCGCCGAATGTCTTGCGTGTCGCTTCAGTGAACACGCGGCAGCGTCGC
>Ga0310811_10010549_pt1 | contig 11939 bp, 9 predicted proteins | sample YCmetagenome_FD_207642 | JGI IMG/M metagenome (GOLD analysis project Ga0310811, IMG submission 207642) | Soil microbial communities from experimental microcosm in Duke University, North Carolina, United States - YC | ecosystem: Engineered > Artificial ecosystem > Soil microcosm > Unclassified ...
TCCAGGCGCAAATTCAGCACCGGGCGCACATGCAGGCAGCCTTCCGAGGCATGGGCGTACCAGGTGCCCTTGGTGCCGTGCTTCTCGAACACTTCCGTGAGTTTGGCCGTGTATTCGGCGAGATGCGCCAAGGGCACGGCGCAATCCTCGACAAAGGAGATCGGCTTGCGCTGGTCCTTCATCGACATCATGATGTTCAGCCCGGAAGTGCGCAGATCGGTGATCGCCGCCTGCAAGGCCGGGTCCAGCACCTTGACCACGCCGCCCCAATGCGCGCCCGGACGATCAAAGCCGAAACCGAGATCGCCCATCAGCTCGGCGAGACGCTCAAGCCGCCGCTCATTCTCCGCCTCGTCCTCGGCGAATTCCACCAGCAGCAGCGCCTCCGGCTCGCCCTTCACGACAGACTCCAGCGTGGGGCGGAACATCGGGATCTCGCGCGCCAACCCGATCATGGTCGCGTCCACCAGCTCGATGGCGATGGGCTTGAGCTTCACCAAATGCTGGGCGGCATCCATGGCGGCATAGAACGAGCCGAAATGGCACACGCCCACACCGCGCCGGCCCAGCAACGGCCAGAGCTTGAGCTCAATGGCGGTGGAGTAAGCCAGCGTGCCCTCGGAGCCGACCAGGATATGCGAAAGATTCACCCGGCCCGGCGCCGGATTCAGCGCATCGATGTTGTAACCGCCGACACGGCGCTGCACCTGCGGGAAATTCCGCGCCACCTCGTCCGCCTCCCGCGCGCCGACGCCCAGCAGCTTCGCCGCCAGATCCCGCCGCGCGGGATCGTTGAGGTCGGAAAGATCGGCGGAAATCTCGCCAAAATGCATCGCCGCACCGTCCGCCAGCACGGCGTCGATCGCCACCACGTTGTCGCGCATGGTGCCGTAACGCAGCGAACGGCCGCCGCAGGAATTATTGCCGGCCATGCCGCCGATGGTCGCGCGCGAGGCCGTGGAAACATCCACGGGGAAATACAGCCCGTGCTTTTTGAGCTGGCGGTTGAGATCGTCCAGCACGATCCCCGGTTCCACCACGCAACGCCGGTTCTCGACGTCCAGGGACAGGATGCGGTTCAGATATTTGGAATTGTCGATGACCAGGCCGCGATTGATGGTCTGGCCGCATTGCGAGGTCCCGCCGCCGCGCGGCGTTACCGGCACGCCCTCCTCCCGGGCCAGCGCCATGGCGCGCAACGCGCCTTCCATGGTCTTCGGCACGACCACGCCGAGCGGCATCATCTGATAATGCGAGGCGTCGGTGGCATAGCGGCCGCGGTTGAAGCGATCGAACAGCACCTCGCCGTCGATTTCGGATGTCAGTCGCCGCTCAAGCCCTGGCCGTAATACCGTCGCCATTTTGTTCCCCCACTTATGGGAAAAAGGCTGACATAATTGAATGCAAAATTCAATGCGACGGCAGCAGAGCAGCCGAGTGAATAGCGAGCACCACGCAATCAGCCGCCGTTACGAGCCCAAAAATGCATGCAATTCCGCTTTAGGAAGAAAGGAAGCGCTACTTTTTGTGAACAAAAGTAGCAAAAAAACTTTGAGTACTCTGGGCCGTGCTGGTTTCGCCGCCACCGGCCCAGTTTAAAGAAAGTTTTTTGCGCCGCTTTTTTCAAAAAAGCGGCTGCTTGCTTCCTTACCTATGCCCCCGCCAGCGTCATACCCTCGATACGCAGAGTCGGCGCATCGGTGCCGCGCTTGAAGACCAGGTCGTCGGCCGGCGTGAGGTGCAGGAACATGTCCTTGAGATTGCCGGCGATGGTGAACTCGGCCACCGGTTCGGCGAGAACGCCGTTGCGGATCATGAAGCCGGCGGCGCCGCGGGAATAATCACCGGTAATGCCGTTCACGCTCGAGCCGAGCATTTCGGTCACATACAGCCCTTCGGCGATATCTTCCATCAGGGCGGCCGGGGTCAGCGTGCCGGGCGCGAGGTAGAAATTGCTGGTGCCGCCGGCATGGCCGGTGGTTTTCAGGCCGAGCTGGTTGGCGCTGCGGGTGTCGAGAATCCAGCTGGTCAGCACGCCGTCCTCGATGAAGGCGCGGACGGTACCGGGCTGGCCTTCGCGGTCGAACGGCCGGGAGCGGCGGCCGCGCACGCGCAGCGGGTCGTCGATGATGCGCAGCCCCTGAGCAAACACCAGCTTGCCCAGGCTGTCCTTCAGGAAGGAAGTGCCGCGGGCGACCGAGGCGCCATGGATGGCGCCGGAGAGATGACCCAGCATGCTGTTGGAAACGCGGGGGTCGAAGACCACCGGCAGCCGGGCGGTTTTCGGGCGGGCGGGGCGCAGCCGGGCGAGCGCCCGCTCAGCGGCCTGGCGGCCGAGCACGGCCGGGTCGTCGAGATCCGCGGCATGCGAGACCGAGGAAAAATCGTAGTCGCGCTGCATCTCCGTGCCCGTCCCGGCGATCGCGGTCGCGGACACGGCGTGGTTGGAGCGGGTGTAGCACCCGGCGAAGCCGCGCGTGGTGGCGAGAAGAAACTCACTGCGCGACCAGGAGGCGGACGCGCCTTCGGAATTGGTGATGCCGGGCACCGCGAGGGCGGCCTCTTCCGCTGCCGCAGCGCGGGCGATGAGGGTTTCGGCCGCGGGCTCGACCGGGTCGTCGAGATCCAGCACCCTGGCGTCCATCGGCACCGGGGCTTGCGGGATTTCCGCGTAAATATCTTCCGGCACCACGCGGGCCATGGCGACGGCCTGTTCCGCCAGGCGCATGAAGGCAGCGGGATCGATGGCGCTGGCCGAGACCGAGGCGCTGCGTTTGCCGATGAACACGCGCAGGCCCAGCTCGCGGGATTCGGCGCGCTCGGTCTCCTCGATCTTGCCGAGCCGGCGCTGCACCGAAACCGCGGTCCCGGTGCTCATCACCGTCTCCGCCACCTCCGCCCCGGCCGCCTTGGCCGCAGAAAGGAGGGCGGCAGCCTGGTCGAGCAGCGCGCTCATGCCGCCAGCCGGTCGGCGATGGCGGCGAGCTGCGGCACCTGCGCGATCGGGCCGATGGTGGCGATGGTCGGGCGCTGGCGGAAGATTTTCGCCGCGGCCGTGTGGATGTCCGCCTCGGTCACCCGCTCGATCTTCGCCACGGTCTCTTCCACCGGAATCACGCGGCCGAAAATCTGCCATTGGCGGGCGAGCTGCTCGCAGCGGCTGCCGGTGGATTCCAGCGACATCAGCAGCCCGGCCTTGAGCTGCGCCTTGGCGCGGCGCAGTTCCACCTCGGTCACCTGATGCTGCACCTTGCCCAGCTCCTCGAGCGTGACCGGGATCAGCTCCGCCGCCTCGGACTCGCCGGTGCCGGCATAGATGCCGAACAGGCCGCCATCGCGCGCCGGCGCGGTGAAGCTGTAGATGGAATAAACCAGGCCGCGCTTTTCGCGGATTTCCTGGAACAGCCGCGAAGACATGCCGCCGCCGAGCAGGGTGGAAAGCAGCATCGACGGGTAATAATCCGGCTCGCCATAGCCGGGCGCGGAAAAGCCGAGAACCAGATGCGCCTGGTCGAGATCGCGGTCCTCGCGGTACTCGCCGCCAGTATAGTCCGCCGGCAGCGGCTCAAAGCGCGCGGCTTTGGGCAGATCGGCGAAATGCTGGGCCACCAGTTCCACCACCTGCGTGTGGCGCAGATTGCCGGAAGCGGCGATGACCATGTTCTCCGGCGTGTAATGCGCGCGCATGAAGCCCGGCAGGGCGTCACGCTTCATGTTGCGGATGATCTCCTCGGTACCTAGCACCGGGCGGCCCATCGGCTGGCTCGGATAAGCGGCGGACTGGAAATGGTCGAAGATGATATCGTCCGGCGTATCATTGGCCTGGCCGATCTCCTGCAGGATCACGCCGCGCTCGCGCTCCAGCTCCTCGGGCTCGAAGATCGAGTGGCAGAGAATGTCGCCGATGATGTCGACGCCGAGGCCCAGATCTTCTTTAAGCATTTTCACGTAATAAGCGGTCTGCTCGCGCGAGGTGTAGGCGTTGATGTGGCCGCCGACATCCTCCACCGCCTCGGCGATGTCCACCGCGCTGCGGCCGGTCGTGCCCTTGAAGGCCATGTGTTCGAGAAAATGCGCCACCCCGTTCTCGGCCGCCGTCTCGTGCCGCGTGCCGGCGCCGATATAGGCGCCGAAGGAGACGGTCTCGACCCGGTCCATCCGCTCGGTGAGCACGGTCAGGCCGGAGGGCAGCGTGGTAATCTCGACTTGTTCACTCATTAATCATCTGTTCCTGTTCGCAAAATTCCGCACCAGCGTCTCGATCGCCGCGAGATCGTTGGGGGCACGCTCATATTGCTCCTTCCTCTCATATAGGTCGGAAAGATGCGGCGGTAGGGCCGGACGGAAACCGACCGCCTGTTCGATGGCATCCGGGAACTTCGCGGGGTGGGCGGTGGCGGCGACGATCACCGGCAGGCCGACCGGCCCCTGCTCCCGCGCCGCCGCCACGGCGACCGCCGTATGCGGGTCGGCAAGATAGGCCGCGTCGCGCCAGGTGCGAGCGATTTCCGCCAAAGTGCCCTCGTCGCTTAAGCGAAATCCGGAGAACTCCCGGCGGATTTCCTGCCATTTCTCGTCCGGCACCGCCATCCGGCCGGTGGCGCGGAACGCGGCCATGGCGGCTTCGGTGGCGGCGGCGTCACGGTCCAGCAGCTCGAACAGCAGGCGCTCGAAATTCGAGCTGACCTGGATGTCCATGGAGGGCGAGAGGCTCGGCTCCACGCCGCGCACGCTCATGTCGTTGGCGTTCAGGAAGCGGTACAAAATATCGTTACGGTTGCTGGCGACGATGAATTTCTGCACCGGCACGCCCATCTGCCGGGCCGCCCAGGCGGCCAGCACGTTGCCAAAATTGCCCGTGGGCACAGCCACCGCCACCTCGCGGTCCGGCGCGCCGAGGGCCAGCGCGGCGGCGACGTAATAAGGGATCTGCGCGGCGATGCGCGCGAAATTGATGGAATTGACCGCGGAGAGGTTCTGCTCCCGGCGGAACGGCGCGTCGGCGAACATCGCCTTCACCAGATCCTGGCAATCGTCGAAATTGCCTTGCACCGCGACGTTCAGCACGTTCGGGGCGGTGACCGTGGTCATCTGCCGGCGCTGCACCTCGCTGGTGCGGCCCTCAGGGTGGAGAATGGTGATGTCGACGCGGTCCCGCCCGGCCATGGCCTCGATCGCCGCCGAGCCGGTATCGCCCGAGGTGGCGCCGACGATGCACACGCGCTCGTCACGCTGCGCCAGCACATGGTCGAACAGATGCCCGGCGAGCTGCAGGGCCAGATCCTTGAAGGCCAAGGTCGGGCCGTGGAACAGTTCCAGGGCGAAGATCGCGCTGTCGAGCTGCACCAAGGGCACAATGGCGGGGTGCGCGAACCCGGCATAAGCGCGCCGGCACATCGCCTGCAAATCGGCGAAGGCGATGCAATCGCCGACGAAGGGAGCGATCACCCGGGCGGCCAGCTCCGCGTAAGGGAGGCCGCGCAAGGCGCGCAGCTCGGCGGCGGAGAAACGCGGCCAGCTTTCCGGCATATAGAGCCCGCCATCGGACCCCAGCCCGGCCAGCAGCACGCCCGCAAAATCCTTCGGCTCTGCCCGGCCTCTCGTAGACATATAAAGCATTAATCGTCCCTTCGTTCCGCCCGGCCTATACTATCTGACCAAAGCCGGCAGCAATGCATCCAGCCGCTTGCGGCCCTCGAGGGTGGCAATGAGGGCGGTGTCGGTCAGGCGCAAATAGTCTTCTTCGATGCAGGCGGCCAGAATGTCCGGCTCGACCGCATCGGCCAGCGCCACACCGGTGCGGGCGGCAAAATCGTCCAGCACGATGCCGGAAGCCAGGCGCAGCCCCATCAGCAGCGCCTCGCGAGCGCGCTCTTCCAGCGTGACGATCTGCTCCTGGTGGGCGCCGGTGCCGTGCCGTTCCACCAGATCGGCCCAGGCTTCCGGGCCGCGATGACGGGACGTGGCCACCAGCCCTTCGCGCAAGGAAAGGCGGCCATGCGCGCCGGGGCCGATGCCGGCGTAATCCCGATAGCACCAATAGCTAAGATTGTGCCGGCTCTCGCCGCCCGGCTTGGCGTAGTTGGAAATCTCGTACGGTTCGAGGCCGAAATGCCGCGCCTCCTCCGCCGTGGCGTCGTACAAACGCGCCGCCGCATCCTCCTCCGGCAGCGCGAATTCGCCCCGCCCATGCAGCACCGCAAAACGGGTGCCGGGCTCGATGGTGAGCTGGTAGAGCGACAAATGGTCGGCGGCGAGCGACAGAGCCCGGCGCAATTCCGCGCGCCAGCCCGCCTCCTCCTGCCCCGGCCTTGCATAGATCAGGTCGAAGGACAGACGCGGGAAAATGTCGCGTGCGAGCTCGATGGCTGCGACCGCCTGCGCGGCCGAATGCTCGCGGCCGAGAAATTTCAGCGCCACCGGGTCGAAACTCTGCACGCCGATGGATACGCGGTTGACCCCCGCCGCCCGATAGGCGGCAAAACGCCCGGCCTCGATGCTGGTGGGGTTCGCCTCCAGCGTGATCTCGATAGTCTCATCCGGCGCGAAAAACCCGGCCGCATCGCTGATCAAGGCGGCGACATTCTCCGGGTCGAGCAGGCTCGGCGTGCCACCGCCGAAAAAGATCGAGGTCAGGCGCCGAGGCCCGATGCGCGCCGCCTCATAAGCCAGCTCGCGACGCAAGGCGGCGACCATGCGCGCTTGCGGAATTTGCTCCCGCACATGCGAGTTGAAATCACAATACGGGCATTTGGCGAGGCAGAACGGCCAGTGGATGTAAAGGGCCAGGGGATCCATCGCCACGCTCTTAGAGCAGGACCCGAAAAGAAAAAAGGAAGCAGGCGCTTTTTGAAAAAAGCGCCGCAAAAACTTTTGTTTATGCTGGGCCATGGGCGTTGTCGGCGACAACGCCCATGGCCCAAAGTAATCAAAGTTTTTTTGCTACTTTTTGTTCACAAAAAGTAGCGCTTGCCTTCCTTTTTGCCACTTCGCCTGCCAGGGCTTATCCCACCCGCATGGACGCCATCATTGTCGAGCATCTCGTCAAACGTTACGCCCACACATTGGCGGTGGACGATATCTCCTTCGCATTGCCACGTGGCGGCATTCTCGGTCTGCTTGGCGGCAACGGGGCGGGCAAGACCACGACCATTTCCATGCTGCTCGGCCTGCTGGTGCCGACTTCCGGCAGCATTACGGTGCTCGGCCACGACATGGCGTGCGACCGTTTCGCCGCCCTGGAGCGGATGAATTTCTCCTCGCCTTATATCGCCTTGCCGGGGCGGCTGACGGTGGCGGAAAATCTGCGGGTCTATGGGCATTTATATAACGTGCCGAAGCTGGAGGCGCGCATCGGCGCGCTCACGGAACAATTCAATCTCGGCAAGTTCCTGCACCGTCCCGCCGGCCAGCTATCGTCCGGCCAGAAGACCCGCGTGGCGCTGGCCAAGGCGCTCATCAACAAGCCGGCGCTTCTGCTCCTGGACGAGCCGACCGCCAGCCTCGACCCCGATACCGGTGATTATGTGCGCACCGTGCTGGAAGATTACCGGCGTGAGGCGAACGCGGCGATTCTCCTCGCCTCGCACAACATGGCCGAGGTTGAGCGGCTATGCGACACGGTGCTGATGATGAAGGCCGGGAAAATCGTCGATCGCGGCCCACCGGAGGAGCTGATCGCCCGCTATGGGCGGGAGGATCTCGAGCAGGTATTTCTCGACATCGCGCGCAACCCGGAGATCGCGGCATGAAAGCTTCGTTGCGCCGTATCTGGGGCATGATCTACCGGCATGTGGCGATTTATCGCGGCTCCTGGCCGCGCACGGTGGAGATCGCTTATTGGCCGACGCTGAACATGCTGATCTGGGGCTTCACCGCCAGCTATTTCATGCATGTCCAGCCCGGCGCCGGGGCGGTGGCGGGGGCGCTGCTGGCCGGCGTGCTGCTGTGGGAGATCACGCTTCGCGGCCAGCTCGGCGTCACTTTCACCTTTCTCGAAGAGATCTGGTCGCGCAATCTCGGGCATATTTTCGTCAGCCCTTTGCGCCCGGCGGAGATGGTGGCCTCGCTGCTGGCGGTGTCCTTGATCCGGACATTGATTGGCCTGTTTCCTGCCACAATCATCGCCTACCTGCTATATCATTATAATATCCTGCTGTTAGGGCCTGTATTATTTCTGTTTTTTGTCAATTTGATGTTCATGGGCTGGTGGATCGCGCTGGCCATCGTCGCGCTGCTGTTCCGCTATGGGGCGGGCGCCGAGGCGCTGGCCTGGACCATCGCCTTCGGCATCACGCCGCTAGCCTGCGTGTTCTATCCGGTCACCGCCCTGCCGGTCTGGCTGCAGCCGGTGGCGCTGGCTTTGCCGTCAGCGCATATTTTCGCCGGCATGCGCGCGGCTCTGTTCCAGAACGCGGCGGACTGGCCGGATCTGGCCCAGGCGGTCGCGCTCAACATCGTCTGGATGCTGGCGGCGATCACGGTCTTTCGCGGGGAATTCCGCCGCGCGCGCGTGCGCGGCGCGCTCATATCCATCGGGGAGTAAGTCTTTGCTGCACCGCTTCTGGTTGATCCGCCACGCCCGGGTCCACGCCGATTCCCTCACCCGCCTGTACGGGACCGACGACGTGCCGGTCTGCGATGTGACCATGGCGGCGGATGCGCCCGCCTACACGGCGCTGGCCGCCCGCCTGCCCCGCCCGGCGCGGCTGGTCTGCACCCCGCTGATGCGCACGCAGGCGACCGCCGCGGCCCTGGTCCGCGCCGGCTATCCGGCGCAGACGCCGCTGCTCGACGCCGCCTTCGTGGAACAGAATTTCGGCGCGCTGCAAGGCACGCCCATCACGCATTTCGACACGCGCCCGGCCGGCGGGCGGCACCCGTTCTGGCCGATCCATGCCACCGAGACGCCACCCGGCGGCGAGTGTTTCGACGACATGATCCAGCGCGTGGGCGTCGGCCTGGAGGGGCTGCTGGCCAGTGCCGAAGGGCGCGATACGATTGTCGTGAGCCATGGCGGGGCGATCCGCGCCGCCATCGCCCATGCGCTCGGCCTCTCCGCGCACCAAGCCTTGTGCCTGTCGGTCGAAAACATTTCCCTCACCCGGCTTGAGCACCACAAAAACGGTTGGCGGGTAATTTCCGTGAATGAGCATTTCGCCCCACCGGCTTGCGTCGCGAACGACACGCCCGCAAATTCCGGGGCGCCCACCAATGTGAAGCAATTGCAAGGAGCCTCGCCATGAACCGCCTGCTGCTGGCCGCCACGATGGCCGCAACCCTGGCCACCCCGCTCGCGGCCTACGCTGATCCGCCGCAGCATCTGGTGGACAGCGCGACGCTCTCCGTCGAAAGCATGATGGACAGCAGCGAAGGCCATGAAGCGGCGCAGTTTCTGCGCCGTGCCAAAGCGGTGGTGGTGTGCCCGAATATTTTCCGCGCCGGCTTCATGTTCGGCGGTGAAGGCGGCGGCTGCGTAATGGTGGCGCGCGGCATCAATGGCGGCTGGTCCGACCCGGCCTTCTACTCCATGGGCAGTGGCAGTTTCGGACTGCAAATCGGCGTCCAGAGCGCGCAAGTGATGATGATGGTGATGACCGATGGCGGGCTGAACGCGCTGCTGAACAGCCAGTTCAAGATCGGCGCCGATGCCGGGCTCACCGTGGCGACGTTGGGAGCCGGCGTTAACGGCTCGATGTCCACCGCCCTCGATGCCGACATTGTCAGCTTCTCGAAGAGCGAAGGGTTATATGGCGGCATCTCGCTCTCCGGCGCGATTCTCTCCGACGATGCCGGTACCGACCAGCATTATTACGGCGCGCCGCTCGATGCGCGGCAGATCGTCGTCAACATGCGGGGCGCCAATCCCGGCGCCAACCCGCTGCGCGCGATGCTGACCCGGTACGGCGGCGGCTGAGTTTGTCTCGCGCCCCGCTTGCCACGGCGCCGGTTTCCGGCGCCGTTTTTTCTTGCGATCTTTTTTGATTATGTCCAATACATATATTGAATATTCTTTGCATACATACTAAACTGATCGCACAAGTAACTATACTCCATCAAAATGTAACATAATGTTGCACAATTGATGCTAGCATTTCCCAAAATGTCATTTGCATTATTGATGAATTGATCAATCCCGCCGATGCCGCGCTCGCCATTCCCGGCCGTGAATTGATGTCGGTTTGATTGCAAAACCCCGGATGCGTGCGCAGTTTGCCCGCCAGGTCACTTCACACGACCTGAACATCCACGAGGGTAAAAATGTCCCAATTTTCGAGACGCAAGATTTTGGCGGCCGGCGCCGCGGGCGGCGCGCTGACCGCGACGGCGGCGGCGCATGCGGCCGGCGTGTTCGGTAACCCCGACCTACCGCCGCAAGGCCAGATGAATGTCACCAACCCAAAAGCCTTCACCGATCCCGGGCCGCAGGACCCGGCGATGGAAGCCCAGATTCCCGCATTTGCAAATCCCCCGCCCACCGATGTCGGTGGCCTGCCGCAATTCTGGTCATCCTTCAATATCGCGCCGAAGCGCGTGCAGGACGGCGGTTGGGCACGCCAGGTGAACACTGAAATGTTCCCGATCTCGACCACCATCGCTGGCGTGAACATGCGGCTCGGGCCGGGAGGCATTCGCGAACTGCACTGGCACCAGCAGGCGGAATGGGCGGTGATGACCTATGGCCATTGCCGCGTGACGGCGGTGGACCAGAACGGCCACGCCTTCGTCGATGACGTCAAGGCCGGCGATCTCTGGTACTTCCCCGCCGGCGTGCCGCATTCGCTGCAAGGCATCGGGCCGGATGGCTGCGAATTCGTCATCGCCTTCGACAATGGCGCCTCCTCGGAAAACAACACGCTGCTGGTCTCCGACTGGCTCGCGCACACGCCGCCGGAAGTGCTGGCAAAGAATTTCGGCGTGCCGGAATCGGCCTTCGCCAATATTCCGCTGCAACAGCGCTGGATTTTCCAGGGCAAGGTACCGGGTCCGCTCGCCAATGACGTGAACGAGATCATGCCGGGCGCCGGCCCGGTGCCGAACCCGTTCGTGTTCCGCCTGTCCTCGATGAAGCCGAACAAGCAGACCAAGAGCGGTATGGTGCAGATCCAGGACAGCACCAACTTCAAGGCGGCGACGACCGTCGCGTCAGCTTTGGTGACGGTGAAGCCCGGCGGCATGCGCGAGATGCATTGGCATCCGACCGCCGATGAATGGCAGTACTTCATCAAGGGTACCGGCCGTATGACCTTGTTCAATGTGGGGCCGAAGGCCATCACCGCGAACTTCAATCCCGGCGACGTCGGCTACGTGCCCAAGAATTTCGGCCATTATGTCGAGAATACCGGCACCGATGACCTCGTCTTCATGGAGATCTTCAGGACCGACAAGTACGAGGAAATCTCGCTCACGGACTGGTTGGCGCATACGCCGTCGGCGATGGTGCAGCAGACGCTGAACCTCTCGCCCGAAACGATCGCGAAGTTCTCGCGCACCGTGCAGGACGTCGTTCCGGCTTAAGAAAGTAGCCGCTTTTTGAAAAAAGCGGCGCAAAAACTTTCATGAATTTGGGCCCGTGACGCTGAAGCGGCGGGCCCAAAGTTTAAAGACGTTTTTTGCTTCTTTTTTTCAAAAAAGAAGCTCTTTTCTTCTTTCTTAGTACGTCACGACCGAGCGGATGCTTTCACCTTTGCGCATCAGCTCAAACCCTTCGTTAATCTTTTCGAAGGGCATCACATGGGTGATGAGATCGTCAATGTTGATCTTGCCGTCCATGTACCAGTCGACGATTTTCGGCACGTCGGTGCGGCCGCGTGCGCCGCCGAAGGCGGTGCCGCGCCAGTTGCGCCCGGTCACGAGCTGGAACGGGCGGGTGGAAATTTCCTGCCCGGCGCCGGCGACGCCGATGATGATCGAGGTGCCCCAGCCGCGATGCGTGCATT
>Ga0310811_10010550_pt1 | contig 11939 bp, 6 predicted proteins | sample YCmetagenome_FD_207642 | JGI IMG/M metagenome (GOLD analysis project Ga0310811, IMG submission 207642) | Soil microbial communities from experimental microcosm in Duke University, North Carolina, United States - YC | ecosystem: Engineered > Artificial ecosystem > Soil microcosm > Unclassified ...
CGGAACGAACCGTCTATGTGGTTCACGAACGAAGTTTGACACATGGAGTTCTGATTCTCAGTTGTAGAGTTGCAAATATTGTAACCGACTTGGGGACCGCGAATAGCAGCAGTGTTATAGTCGACTTGGTAAGGCTAATAGTATATGATGAGTACCGCTCTATTAAGAGTTGCCGCATGCAAGGACACTCACGATACCGGACGGGTAAGCATAGTGCTTGTCAACGAGAGGAGTGGGGTCAGCAGGGTCAGGCTGAGCGTGAACAAAGGTAATCGCTGCAACGGCGAGGAGTGCAGATGAAAGAGCGGACGGAGACATGATCTCTAAGAGGGTTGAAGGACTAATTTAGAACGGCGAGCGCTAGGGAAATAGAGAAAGGTTGATGCGATCAAATCTCAAAAGCATCCCTCCTCAAATAGGTTTCGGCTATTCCCGATGTTAGCCAAGGTGCACTGACCATGCCACGTGACAAATAACACGTCGCGTTTAAACCCCGACGCGACTACGTTTAAAGATCAAATCAATCAACAAAATTCCCCCTCATTCTAAACCACCATGGCAAAATCAGCAACAGGTCAGTTTAACGCGTACTTTCCCATAAACATCCCCTGATTGTCGTTAAGAATCAACGACAAAGGCTGCAACAAAACGTGCTAACGCCAAGACATCCAAGGCTGGTTCGTTATCCCTTTATATTTCTTCTTCATACTACTCACTTCATCACAGACAAGGAGGACAAACCAAAGCGCGCACCAAGCGCATACAACCTCTTCGTACAAGCCCACATGAAAGAGTGGAAGGAGGCACATCCTGGCGCACCCATCAAAGAAGCCATGTCCGAGGTGCGTATATGCGCATATATATGCGTCCCTTTCATGTCTGACGCACCTCAAAGATTGCAGCAATGTGGCGGGAAGCACCCGAGAACCCAAATCGCGGCAAGGAGCCAAAGCCTAGGAAGCCAAAGGCTGCGGCTGGTGCACCTAAAGCTAGCCGCAAGAAGAAACAGACCCCACCACCATCAAGTGATGCCGAGAACACCGGCGATGCCAGCGACTAGTGCATCATGTATGTTTACTTTTTCTCTTTCACATCGTTGCACTTACTGACGTCCGCAGTTTCCTGCTTCCCTTTCATTGCTCCTGACATTATATTTCTCCGTAATCATTCATTTCACTGTACTCTTTCACATCCCCCTTGAGTTGTAGAGCCGTGTGTATGCTACAATGTAGCTATTTATTCAGATAGATGTGGCCGAATACACATAGCCTCCACCATCACGCCTAATCATACCGAAAGTCTGGCCATGTCTACGTGTTGACAATTGGTGCACCACCTCCAACCAATCCTGTCCTTCGGCGTTCCACCTCACGTTACCTGGACTTACCGCTTACGCGTTTGTGTTGGGCAAATGTTCTATCTCAAAGGATCTACTTGTCCAATGACAACGATAGATGATGCCGATTAACGTAACTCATGCAACTCCTACTTCAACTCCTTACGTGCACATTGTCGATGCAAACCTAGGGCAATTTTGGCAAATCTGACTGTGTGAGTACTATTGAATGAATGTCGGCTCTGTCTGACTCGTGCTTGGTAGGCTGTTTACGCGCCAACTTGCAGCGGATTGTCCCCCTTTCTTCATCCAAGTCGAGAATTAGTCTCACGTATAGCTGAATACTCAGCGTGGTCTACTGTTGTTGGCAAGTCGCGGATTAAGCCAATATGGCAAGATGGCCGAGCGGTCTATGGCGTGTGACTCAAGCGAAAGCTTGCCTGATAGGTTCAGGTTTCTCATCCTCGTAAGAGGGCGTGGGTTCAAATCCCACTCTTGTCATAAATTTTGACAGATAATTCATTTTCTTTTTTGTGACTGTTCAGGATCTACTCAACTCACGCAAGAATCACGTAGGTCGCGAATCTCCGCTTGAACTTGTCCGGTTAAGCGACCATACACCGATTCGAAGTTCTCACCATCATGATGATCCTAAATTCAGTGTGCCGTAGTCAGACGTGGTGTGGCAGACGCAGTATACCCACTACTGCCTACCATCATGCACATGCCATGGCATTGATGTTTGCGTGGTTAGTCTCGGTGATATTTTATCTTCCTCGGGATCTGCTGGGGATTCTGAGCTAAATGGGAAACGTGCCGAATGGTACCACGGCTTGGCACGCCCCATTCTCAAACCGTTCACGTGCTACGCCATGCCATCGGTGAGGTTATTGAAACCTATCTTGCTCGATCCACCTCGCTCCTTTGTCCTTGTACCACGAAAGCGCAGAAACCCCTGCAGCATCGAAGTCTAACTTGTTGCAGGAGCCAGTGCAAGTATAATGGCGTCTCTTTCCAGGAGACGATGCGGCTCTGGCATCTCGATTGCACTAGCGTCCTCATTTTGGCTTAAGTGAAGACGTAGGATTGAAAGTTTGGTCTTCAAAGTGAACTGGGGTATCTCTACACTCGTCGTGGAGAGACGAAGAAAGTTTGGTCTTCAAAGTGAACTGGGGTATCTCTACACCCGTCGTGGAGAGACGAACACCCCAGGGGTCACCTACCAGTACGTGCAGCTAAACCAAAATTTTCGTTTTAGTCTGATCGTACGAGTGGATCATCTTTCCTTTGTTGCACGCTATCAGAGACGTTGCTACTTATCTTGAAATTATCACAGCATCCTCGGTCTTCACGTGCTGACATAGGCGTTTCTGCTGTTCCATATGATTCTTTGTAAGTAGTGAAATCATATCTGTGTCCAACCCTCTCAGCTTACCTCGCGCCAGTCTTCCTACTCGAAATGATCTTTGTCAAATATCCATCCATTTCTACTTCATTTGATTTTTGGAAACTGTACCTTCTCGTAGGCATATTAGTAGATCAGCCTGCCGTTGAGAGTCGCTGAACCAAAGAACGTTAACAAAGTGAACAGCGGCTCCCACTCGGACTCGTTCGTTATGTAATTATGGGTGCGCTTAAAGCGGCCATGCCCATTCCCACTTGAACCTGGTCGAGACGACTAGTTCAAGTGGCAAAAAGAGATGAAGCCCCAAACAGGCTTCCTGTCTCTTGCTGAAGATCTACTGTTTTACATCATGAGCTTCCTTTCTTACCGAGATATTCTTCGGTGTGCGTCCGTGGGTTGCAATTCATGTTATTGTTGTCCTAGATGGACTTGTCACTTCCATTCTGACGATCCTCTTGCAGGTGTGTAAGGCCCTTTGCCAGACGTACATGTCCTCCTCCGAGCTTCAGTACATCGTTGAAATGAGTGGGCAAAGGTTGCTCCCTGTCCCCAACACGGACAATAGCATTCCTGTTTCCAAGCGCCTGCAACTTTTGAGAGATAAAGCTCACGCGTGGTTCAAGGTAGACATCCACTATTTTGAAACAGTCCCCATAACAAGGCTACCATATCGATTTCGGGGGATAAAATTTGCTGGTGGGCATCTCTACTCGTGGAACGCACAAGAAGACACGGCCACGATCTTTCCAATACTTCCAAAGTCTTCACAACAATCAATCCAGCGCAACTGGCTCCCAGGAACCTTGTGTTCAGTTCCCAATTCATACAACCTCGATGTGTTTATGGACCCAGCACAAAATCTGATCGCCGTCGTTTATGTTGTTGATTACGAGACAGCCTGTATTAATCTTGGAGCCCTGGATGGTGATCATATCCACCCTCAGGCTGCTGGAGAGAGGCTGTTTCTGTTGGACGAGTCAGAAAACCACCACAAAACGATAGGTGTAAGGCTTAAAGGTTTTGGGAGGCATATCGCTTTGTGGCGTCGCTTGGACAATGAACAGTGGATTTCGTCGGATGAGACGTGGCAGCTACAGATTTGGGACTGGCAACACTCTATGAGATCCAATGTGAGCTTTATCTTGAAATAGTTGAAAAACTTGACAGTTGATTCTGAGTTTAGAGCATCCTCAGCGGCGCAGTACCCGACCGATTCGATGCCACATTCGATTTTTGTTTCCTCGGGAATGATCGATTACTTGTTATAACCTTCGATTTGAATCTCTATTCAATCGAGGACATGTCCCAGACGCCGGAATTACTAGCGTGTTTCCTGATGCCTGTCTCACTGATGCTACGGTGCCTCCTTCCGACAGATGATATTGGATATAGTTCACAACCGCAGATACAAACACGACGGACGATGTACACCTCAGACCCTACACATCGACTCCTATGCCTTACTGCGTCCTCTTCTTGTGCCGATTCGTTTTCTAGTACTCAAGTCTTCATCATTTCCACGAGGATTTTCTTCGACCTTGATGGAATGGCAGCAACGCCAATACCATGGCAACATTGGGGCCCTTCAAATACTCGTATTTTCCGGCACCCATATCATTTCAAAGTTCACATTAGCGGGAATCGAGTCTTGCAGGCACTCCCTGTTGGCACACGAAACTCGGAGTCTATGTTACATTTGATGGACTTTAGTCCACTAGCTGTGACAAACAGGCGGGGCCTAGGACGAGTGGTGAAAGAACCGTCCACGATATACATCAGTGATTCCACTGGCAGATCTGGAGGGAGCTTGACGACATCCCTGCCTTACGTCCAGGTCGTATTTTCGGACAGAAAATTTGACTCTGCAGAGTCAGAGTTAGAGAATATATGGATCGACGAGGATAGAATTTATATGCTCAACGCAGATCTGGAACCCGCAGCGTTTGGTAGCGATCCGATTTTCGTAAAGCAGCCTATTGGCAAGCTCGAGGTCATTGACATCTAGAGCAGAGCGGTGCGGTGTCAGCTAGTTAATGATAACTATGTACTTTATGGAGATCATTGGTCGAGGAAACCATCTTCATTCTACCAAGGCCTGAAGAACTGACTATCGGAGACTAGATTTCAAGGTTGTATTGCCATAAAGTATAACTCCCGAGGCCAATCCCACGTACGTCCAGACCATAGACACTGAAAACCGAAGACAATTCCTATTACGGTACCACTTATAATTAATAGTTCCCTGTCGATACCAACTCTCATCATCTGGCTGTAGAACTATTTTCTCGGTTCGATTTTTTTCTTGAGGGTATACAGATGGTCGTTGTGCAGCAATCAGGATGCTCTGCGAGATGTTTCTCAAACTTGGCGAATCACCGCAACGAATCAGTCTTGGACTCTTGGAATGTGTTTATCCAGCGTTCCCCGACCACTCTCGGTGACTCAGTCGCTTACTCACCAGTAACTCCAGCGTACTAATTATTGATATCTATGCTATTTTTGTAGCATAAAATGATGTCGAGCAAAACATTCTTTCGATGCAGCTCGTAGACGCCGGTATTCAGAATAACTAATGCATTTTTTGATGCAGTCTTAAGTATATTTACAGATTTCGTTGCACCTTGCCGCAGCCTTGCTGATACCACGTGTTGAAGCCAGGTCTAGGAGCCGTGCGTTCATTCCAAGTTTATACTCTCGCAACATAAACTTGGACTAGCAATCGTACGTGGTCTGTTCTCGAGGTTGTGAAATAATGTACGTACCGGTGCCCGTCTAAATTCCTCATGAACATTGATCAAACATTGACGCTCGTAGTCATCATGGGGTTGCGCAACGGTTCCCTCGTCTGCGATTACTGCTCGAGCACAGTTTTCACGTTCGAGCCATTTCAGATTGCATGGACTGCAAAGGACTCATCAGATCCTAAAGCAGGCTTCTCATACACCACCCAAACTTGGCAGGAGATTGACGATGGAGAAAATAAAGGATGTAATTGGTGTGATATTCTTTGGGGAGAGATTCCTGTTTGGTATCAGAAACACAAGAAAAAGGAATCACCTATGCCAGAAGAGACTTTCAAAATAACCGTACGATTCGAAAAACGAAATTCAGAAGATGATATTGTCCTAAAAATCATGGTTGAAGACGACTGGCCGCCCAGGTATGAAGTGCGGTGCGATCCAGGTACAGAGTTCCCTCTTGTTTTTGGGCGATATGAAGAACCTCTTTTTCTGCTAGATGAGAATGCGGCTGCCTTTGTCCCTGGTAGAAAGCTAGTGTGGCAGGTTGCATCTCCTCGAGCCTTCAAGCTTGCCTTGGACTGCCTCGCACAATGCACGCTTCGTCACGATTGTCCAAAACCTCAGGAAACAAGCCTCCCAACCCGTGTGATAGACTGTTCGGATCCAGAACGGCCAAAACTTGTTCTCACTGATGGCATGCAAGGCTTTTATGCAGCACTTAGTTACGTTTGGGGTGAACCACAACCACACAGTGTCTGCACCACAAAACTCTCCACATACCTGGAATCAATCGACATACTCCTCCTTCCGAAAACCATCAAAGATGCCATCTTTTGCACCTACAATCTCAATCTCCGTTTTCTTTGGGCCGATACCTTGTGCATTTTGCAAGATTCAGACGAAGACAAGCAGCGCGAGATTCCGCAGATGTGCGATATATACCGATGTGCATACGTAACAATCATCGCAGCCAGCTCGCAGAAAGTCAGCGAAGGATTTCTTCATAACCGCAAAAGACCAGTTGAAACGCTACTGCCGTTCTGGTGCCCGGATGGGAAGCTTGGTATCATCTCGGTTGATGAAGGGGATGGAAATATCAGGTCATCCCAAGAACCAGTGAATCGCCGAGCTTGGTGTTTCCAAGAGCGCCTTCTCTCCCCTAGGACCTTGGTGTACGCTTCGCACACTCTCCAGTACCAGTGCCAGACAGCAATGAACGAAATCGGAGACATCTGGAATTACCTTCCCTCGACGGCACTGGGTGAATTGCGCTTGCCAAATATGATGGTCTCGGGCACACCATGTCAAATGCTTTCGAGCAATGATGTGGAGGCGCTGCTGACATCCTGGCGGAATGTTCTATACGACTACACGCGACGCGCTGTGTCGGATCCCTCTGACAGGCTCGTGGCGATCTCAGGGATCGCTCAGCTTTTCCAGCGTCAGTGGGGAAGTAGCAATCGTTACATCGCTGGGTTATGGGAACGCAATTTGTCTTCCGACCTCCTGTGGTACAGAGATTCCCCATCCCACGGAAGTCTTGTTACAGGGCAATATCTTGCACCATCGTGGTCTTGGGCTGCCACGATTGGATGCATCGCTGCCAGGTGGGACAAAAGAGTTGGAAACATCATATGGCAGGTGCAATCGTGCGATGCAATTCCAGTTTCCAATAATCACCCTCTTGGCCAGGTAAAAGGCGGGAGATTAATTGTTAGAGCTATCGTGAGAGACGTGACCTGGGATCCCGCGGAGCCCGAGCTGTTTGAGTTCAAGCGACCTCATGTCTCGGTAGCCAAGACAAGTGATGAGGCTGAAGAACGCAATGGAACCTTGCCGACTTCAGCTACTCGAGTCCGGGTCGTTGATACCACTATTGATACGGAGTTAGCGGTCAAGGATTCAGACAAAATCAAAATCACCACCCTTCCCGGGCCGAATGCAAAGCCCACTTCTACTTCTCCGGTAGAACATGTCGATATTCGAATATGCAATGGCAAAAAGGGATCGAACCTAGTGAATATAGGACATTCCTTCATCTCAAACTTGTTCTTGAAGTTGATGCCATGTCTTGTGCATCGGAAAAAAGCGCATAACACAGAAACTGCACCCGAAAGACGACCTTCTACTCCCCACCAGATCACTAGTAATGACACTGATGGCAATGACATTCAGGCGGAAGCGACGACACCGCAAGACCAATCAACTAACACAGACATGGTTGTGGCATCGACGGAGACTATTGAAATAGGATGCGGAGGAGAGCCTGATCACATAGGTTCAAACCACCATGAAAAAAGGCGCCAATCCAATGAGGTTACGATGCCTTCAAAGGGGAGAGAACGACACATTGGTTACGGGTATTTTGACTACGACAGTGCGGAAATCGGAGTTGACAAGGGCAAAGCTGTCGTAGTTGGCTCAGATAAAGGGGAGAACCCTTGCCACTTAACAGGCTTGATCATCGTTCCTGTTGGGAGCGCAGGAGAGTTCCGCCGTGTGGGCATATTCCATGTTCATGAGGGGTTCTATGAAGATGAAGAAGCCCCTTGCTGCGATATAAAATCATGGCTGAATACACCTACTGAGGTCATTACGATAATTTGAATTAAACATGTTCGTTGATTAGCATCATATGTATACTTGGCGTAGTGGCCAGTGTTTAATCGATCGTTAACCTATACGTGTGGGACATTCTCACGCAATGGTAGTGGTGATCAGTGAACAATATTGAACGGAAAAACCAATGAGGCCCAAGCCTATAGCAAATTGTGAGTCCAAAACATGTCGAAGTCGGCCGAGCGCAAAGTGAGTCTGAAGATGCGTGAAACACAAACCGGGGAGAACTGGGCAACGATTCACGTGTGAGAAACATAAAAAGGTTTGAATTGTGTTATCACATTCAATTGTTGCGTCAGCCGGGAGTCGAACCCGGTGCTAGGCCATGGGAAGACCCAATGTTACCGGTACACCACTAACGCTTGGTAATTGTCGCAACATGGCACATATAAGGTTGGGCGAGTGATTTCAACTTTGATAAATTCAACCATCCTTCAGATCACCATCTTGTCGTTCAGCTCCTGGACCTACTAGTAAGTGGATATGCGTGTGTTATGTTCCGGCAAAATTAGAAGATATCCAAAAATGTGTGTTTGTATTAGATAAGGAGCGGTATGGGTGTGGAAAGGTCATGAATAAATTCGACAGCACCAGGTTTGTCGCTCAGCCCAACATGAGCTTTCTCAGATCCAGCGTCCGAGCCCGTCATTGACTGCGTATCTACAGATGAATCATCGGTGTCATCTTCGGCCGAATCGCTCGACTCGTCAACATTAGCGCCTCGCAGAGGGCTGCTGATGGTGGTTCCATCCTTTGGCCTCAGAATTGGAATAACATATTCCTCATCTTCCTCCGCTATACTGTCAGTTCGAGTCATGTGACTCGCAACATGTCTGATTCGACGTTCCGTATCTTGCTCAGAGCCGGAGTCGTTGCTGGGAGGTACGCTGACACCTAATCTCCGAGCTTGTTTCCGCTCGCGGATTCTAGCAAGACTTCGGCGCCGCTCCTCCATCCATTGTTCCTCATCCACCTCAAGGACGAGAGAGGCCCGGCCGGCCGGATCAGTTGAGACGACAGGTTTCGGTTTTTCACCATTGAGATAAACATGCACGCCTGCAGCTGTGAGCACCCGAAAGATAGGTGCATGCGAACTGGGACTTCGCATGCGGTGCGCATACGATGCCGTCATTCTGTGACATGGATAAGTTCGTGTCAGCAGAACATCTAGAAAGTGAACTAACCCGGGCCCGAGGACGAACTCGCCACCAAGCTGAGTAGCATCGCCGGCTTTCTCCCATAGAGGCATGCCGACACGCAGAGCATTCGCGATGACCATGGCAATACCTCCCGCGCGACCATGTCGGACATAGCTACCGCGACGCTGTTTTGCTTTTGGCTCGACCGACCTCATAGTCATCCCCAGAATGCCATAGAGGCGAGAAGAAGGATCGGTATACACTGCATAGGGCGTCCGGAAGATCTCTTGGGAAAATGAGCATGGGTTGAATGAAACGAGGAGTGGCAAGCTTACGTCGGTAAGACTTGATCATGTTGTACGAGCCATTGCTGATGATGACAAGGTTCATTCCTGACTCCTTGAGTACTTGTGGATCTACATTGTTGGCGATAGAAAACATATAGTCTTGGCACAGCGGACACCTAGCATAACGCCATAAGCTCAAGCGCGTTCAAGATCGACTTGGAACCTCACCAAAAGTGTCTGATAAATATAACGATCGTCTTCTGATCCCGGAAGAGGTCGCCAAATGGAACTCTAATTCCGTTTTCAGCCACGACAACACAAGACGCTGCATCTAGCAGCTGTCTCTTCGTTGGAAGGGCGTGCTCGTCGAATATATGTGCAAAGCTGGAAGGAGCGGTAGAAGGACGCGATGACAACTTTTTGCGTGGCCGCTGCTCAGTCAAATCGACAAGTCGCTGCTGAGGTTGCATCGTCTGAGGCCTAGGTTTCTTCGGAGTGAGAGGAGCTGGCTCAGAGATGCCAGACACGACAGTGGAAGGGGAATACAAGGTGGTGCTACTGGGTTCAGACATGTTCCCAGGCTCAGCACTTATAGGAGAGTCATAAATAGACGTTCCTGTAGAGGGATAAGACACATCAATGGATTGCATGTTTGCAGCAACGAGCGCTGGAAATAGCATCGACATTGATGATTTACGGCGTGGGCGGAACGTGTTCTCTTCTGGAACGTGTTTCTCCTTGGATGGGCGCTCTGAACTTGCCCCGAGGGCAACCGTCATCGAGGGGAATAAGCGATGACTCTGATGGTGTTTCACGCTCCCGGTTTCACTTGAAAACTCAGCGAGACTGAGGCCGCTACGGCTTTTCCTAGGAAGGAACCGCGCAAGCTTTCCAACACGAGAACGCGAAGTGTTCGTCGGCTCAGGTGAGAACGTTGACCCCCTACTACTACTAGCAGGTTCGGACATGAGGGATAGCACAGGGGCTGAATCATGGCGAGTTATGGGAATAACAAGGGGAAGCAAGCTCTCGCTTCCGTGGTTGATTTGCTGCATCCTAAAAGGTTGAGCAGAATGCGCAGGAGAGGGAATTCTGGAGCTAGCCAACACGTATGCCTGCAGATTTGTATGGCCATACGGTGACGTCCCGGGCGATACGGAACACGTATTATTACGTGCTTCTTTCCGCGAGACGGCTGATCGAGAGCGCCTACGCTGAGGAGTCGGCAAAGTACGAATGCTTGGCGAATCACATCGTGAAAATTGCGGCGGCCATCGTCCTGACTCGGTAGTTTCATGCAAGTTTTGAGAAATATCAAAATTGCTTCTAGTGCTAAATGTCGTAAGGAACTCTAGTTTCGTGTCAGGAGAAGCCGTGACATCGCGATCGGGGCTCGCAGGCGGTGAGGCTTGGTATGGATCAGGAGGAAATGGACTGCCGCCGGTATACGGAAGAGTTGGGAGTTGTGACGTTGAGTCACCAGTGAACGTGAGGAGACCGAGCGTACTGGCAGTTCTGGTACGAAGTACTGAGAGGGGAGCGAATGGGTCGTCCGGGTCAGGACAGGGATAGCGTGCATCTAGCACAATACTTGGCGCTGGCTTTCGTCGGACCATGGAGCGTGGCTGGGGAATGGAACTAGCTACATTAGTTGCTACAGGCATAATGGAACAAAGGGCACAATATAATGTTAAATGATGATCGTCGGCTCGAATGAGAACTTGAAAGGGGGACAGATAGCACGACTGGCGAGCTCCAGCTGGAGGGAAAAGCAAAGAATGTCACCTTCGTGCAAAGGGCATTTATGTGGTGATCAGCGTGTTTTCGATGAGGGCTTCAGGATCGGTAGAACTATGGCACAATGATCAGAAAACGGGTGTTTACACGTGTGCAGCGCATGTTGAGGGACTCTGAAGAAGGCCGCCATCTGCGGCGCGGTAGCCTCACTTCCGTCGCTTGACAATAGCACCTCCTTATCGCCTATGCCTAACTGCTCTTTGCTCAGTCAACATGAGCAAAAAGCGATCTAAGTACGGGATTAGTACTCATCAGATACGATCGATTCTCAGGATAGACACTTCCAAACCAACGTTCCAGTGATAAGTGCGATAGTAGTCATTAGCTGTCATGAGTTATATTGATAGTGATGAAACGAGTCCAACCCACAACAAAGTCGTGGATCAACAGAACTTTCACCTAGAGCAGTGATAATGGTGATATGGTTCAAACGTTCATGACTGCAACGAGCTGTAACGGCCCTGATCATCTTCCCACAGTCGTGTATAAATGTAGACATGTTCAATGACATCTGGCATACACAGAACATCATGTTATTAGAAAGGTCTGAGATCTATTAAGTGATCCCCCAGTAAGGCATGAATGTCCCTGGATGTGCTTTACTTATCATCACAA
>Ga0310811_10010551_pt1 | contig 11939 bp, 9 predicted proteins | sample YCmetagenome_FD_207642 | JGI IMG/M metagenome (GOLD analysis project Ga0310811, IMG submission 207642) | Soil microbial communities from experimental microcosm in Duke University, North Carolina, United States - YC | ecosystem: Engineered > Artificial ecosystem > Soil microcosm > Unclassified ...
CTGACCGAGGGGTCCTACGACACCGCGGTGGCCGCCGCCGAGGCGGCCGACCTCGTGCGCGGCTACGAGGAGGTCAAGATCGGGAACGTGGCCCGCTACCGCGAGAGGCTGGCTGAGCTGGGCGTGCAGGAGGATCGCTAGGCGGTCACGAGCCGCGGTGCGGAGTTTCCGCGACGATGGGTGCCATGAGTGTGGTGCGCTGGGGTGTCGTCGGACCGGGTCGGATCGCGTCGAAGCTGGTGCGGGACTTCCCGCACGTACCCGGAGCCGAGGTGGTCGCGGTGGCCTCCCGCTCGGGCGAGCGGGCCGAGGCGTTCACCCGCGAGCACGGGATCGGCCGGTGGCACGGCTCGTACCAGGCGATCGTCGAGGACCCGGGCGTCGACGTGCTCTACATCGCGACCCCGCACCCGCAGCACCGGGCAGTGGCGCTCGCGGCGTTGCGGGCCGGCAAGGGCGTGCTGGTGGAGAAGGCGTTCACCGTCACCCCGGCGGCCACCCGGGAGATCGTCGAGGTGGCCCGAAGCCGCGGGGTGTTCGCCATGGAGGCGATGTGGACCCGGTTCTTCCCGGTGATCGAGCGGTTGCGCGCGCTGGTCGCCGACGGCGCGCTGGGGACCGTGCGGGCGGTGCAGGCCGACCTCGGGGTACGGGCCCCCCTCGACCCGGACGACCGCTTCTACAGCGCGGTGCTGGGCGGCGGAGCACTGTTCGATGTGGGGGTCTACCCGATCTCGTTCGCCCAGATGTTCCTCGGTGACCCCGAGTCGGTCACCGCGTACGGGTCGTGCGCGCCGAGCGGGGTGGACACCGAGGAGGCGATCCTGCTCGGCCACCCGGACGGCGTGAGCGCCTCGCTGTTCTGCTCGGTGCGCTGCGCGACCCCCGGGCTCGCGCGGGTGGTCGGCACCGACGGGTGGGCCGAGGTGCTGCCGCGGTTCCACCACCCCGACACGGTGGTGCTGCACCGGGCCGGCCACGAGCCCGAGCGGATCACCCTCCCGTTCCTCGGCGACGGGTACGCCCACGAGCTCATCGAGGTCACCACGTGCATCGCCGAGGGTCGCGCCGAGAGCGCGGTGATGCCCCTGGCCGCCACGGTCTCGGTCCAGGACACCATGGGTGCCGTTGCCGACCAGCTCGGTGTGGTCCCGATCGAGGGTGCGGCGCGGTTGTAGCTACCGGCGCCCGGACCCGAGATGGGTACGTCGAGTCCCCAGATAGGGAGTTCTCCCGACGCGGGGTGGGGGGTCGCGCTCCTACCGTTCTCCTTGTCAGCACGACATCCAGACATCGAGAGAACGGACTACGGACATGGCAACCTTCGTGATCGAGCGGAACATCCCGGGCGCCTCCAACCTGACCGCCGAGGAACTGCGGGAGATCTCCGGCAAGTCCAACGAGGTGGTCGAGGGCCTGGGTGTGGCCTACACCTGGCACCACAGCTACGTCGCGGGAGACAAGATCTACTGCGTGCACGAGACCGATGACGCCGAGACCATCCGCGAGCACGCCCGGCGCGGCGGTTTCCCCGCCGATGTGGTCGTGGAGGTCGCCTCGGTGATCGGGCCGGACACCGCGAACGGCTGACGGTGCGCGCGACAGGGCTGGGCGTCGCTCGGACGCCCAGCCGGGCGTCGCTGGCGTCGCTGGCGTCGCTCAGACGCCCAGCCGGGCGTCGCTCAGACTCCCAGCCGGCGGGCCACGGCGGCGGCCTCGCCGCGCGAGCGCACGTCCAGCTTGGCGAGGATCGCCGACACATGGTGGTCGGCGGTCTTCTGGGAGATCACCAGGCGCGCCGCGATGTCGGCGTTGCTCAGCCCGTCGACCAGCAGCGACAGCACGTCGAGCTGCCGCGCGGTCAGTCCGGCGGGGTTGGCCCGGGTGCCGGCGGCCGGGCCGCGCGGGATGCCCGAGGCGCCCTCCTCGCGCAGTCGGGCCCGGAACAGCGCCGCGACCGCCCGCGCCCCGAGCTCGTCCAGGTCGGGCACGGCGCCGATCACCGCGTTCACCTCGCCGGAGTCCCAGGCCGCCATGGCCCGCGCGTAACGGTCGCCGTCCGAGCCCGGTTCGGCCACCTCCGTCCCGGCGTCCGCGACCGACCCGACGTCCGACAGCGTTCCGGGATCCGGTAGCGCCTCGGGATCCGGTAGCGCCTCGGGATCCGGTAGCGCCTCGGGATCCGGTAGCGCCTCGGGATCCGGTAGCGCCTCGGGATCCGGCAGCGCCTCGGGATCCGGCAGCGTCTCGGCGAGCGGGCCGAGGTCCTGCACCCCGGACGCCGCCAGCCGCCGCGCCCAGGACCGCAGGCCGGCCAGGGTCCGCTCCCGGCCGGCGAAGGGGGTGTCGGTCAGCTCGGACACCGGGGGGCCCTCCAACCGAGGGTCCGGAACCCGGGTGATCCAGGCGTTCTCCGCCAGCGCGGTCGCCGCGGAGGCCAGCTTGCCCGGCTGGTCGATCTGCAGGGCCAGGCGCCACATCTCGTCCAGGTCGGGATTGGTCGTGGGGGCCGCGCGGCGGGCGGTGAGCAGGCCCAGCACCAGATGCGGCCACAGCCGGCCCAGGGGCAGGTTGCCCGAGCCCAGGACGGTGCGGGCGTCCCGCTCGGCGTCATCCCAGCGATCCTGCAGCAGCCGCAACCGGGCCTGCAGGCCGCGCTGCCAGGCGCTGCAGATGTGGATGCCCCGTTCCTCGCTGACCTTCAACGCCTCGGTCAGCACGCGGTCGGCCTCGAGCAGTCGGTGCTGCTCGACGTCGAGGTGGCCCAGATTGCTCATCGACCCGGTGGCCAGCTCGTCCAGGCCGCCGCGCAGCCCGGCATCGCACGCGGCCATGAGCTGGGCCCGGCCGCCGATGTCGCCCCGCAGCAGGCGGCTGACCGCGACCGGGACCGCGGCCGTCCCGTGCAGGAGCTCGTCGCCCAGCTCGTCGGCGATCCCGATGGCCAGCCCGCCGTGGTGGACCGCCTCGTCGGCGTCGCCGCGCTGCGCCGCCAGGTAGGCCCGGTTGGCCAGCGCGTAACCGAGCTCACGACGGTCGCCGGCCCCGCGCAGGATCTCCAGGGCCTCCCGGTCGTGGTGTTCGGCGGCGCTCCGGTCGGCGGCGTACCAGGCCAGCGAGGACAGCACACGGTGCCCGATCCCGACCGAGAGTGCGTCGCCCAGCTCGCGGCGTAGCGTCAACGCCCGGTTGCGGACCTCGATCGCCTCGGCCAGCCGGTCGCTGACATAGAGCTGCTCGGACATCCCCTCCAGCAGCGCCGCCCGGGTCGCCCGGTCGTCGCCGACGTGCCGCAGCGCCAGCTCGTACAGGGCCAAGGCCTCACGGTGGGCTCCGGACCGGCCTGCCTCGACCGCCGCGGCCGGGGCGTAGCGCAGGATCCTCGGCACGTCGCCCGCGGCGTCGGCGTGATGGACCAGCACACTCGGCTCGCCGTCGATCGACTCCAGCGCCTCGATCATCCGGGCGTGCAGCGTGGGTTCGACTCCCGGGGCGGCGGCCTCCAGCACCGCGGTCCGGGCGATCTCGTGCCGGAACGAGACACCTGAACCGTTCGGTGGGCCGTGCCGGTCCAGCAGCCCGCCGGCGGTCAGCAGGGCGACGACCTCGGTGGGTACCTCCAGCGCGGCCAGCAGGTTCGCACTGACCCCGTCGGCCGCGCAGGACAGGAGCTCGAGCCATTCCCGCGCCGGCCGGGGAAGCACCGCGGTCCGGGCGACCACCGCGTCCCGCACGCTGTCCGGCAACGGGGAGTCCGGCTGCGCCGCGATCTGGCTGACGAAGAAGGGGTTGCCCGCAGTGCGGCGGTGGACGTCGTCGACGTCCAGCCGGCTCCCGTCCAGCCGGCTCCCGTCCAGCCGGCTCCCGTCCAGCCGGCTCCCGTCCGGCCGGCTCCCGTCCGGCCGGTCGTCCGGGCCGGCCAGCAGCTCGGCGATCGCCGCCCGGCTGAGCGGGGCGAGCTGCAGGCGCCGGGCGTCCGGGGTGGACACCAGGTCACCCAGAACCGGGCGCAGCGGGTGATCGGGCCCGACCGCGTCCCGGTAGCTGACCACCAGCAGCAGCGGCAGGGTGGCGAGCCGCCGGGCCAGGAAGCGCACCAGGTCCAGGGTCGCCTCGTCGGCCCAGTGCAGGTCCTCGATGACCAGGACGCGGGGTCCGTTCCGCAACGCGTCCAACACCGCGGCGAAGATCTCGTACGGCGCGGCGGGCTCGCGCAGCAGGGCGGGAAGCCCCGGGTCCAGTGCGGCGGCGACGTCGCGCAGCGGGCCGAGCGGTCGTGGGGTGCTCAGCGGGTCGCACAGGCCCCACAACGGCGCGGGTCCGCTCCGGTGCTCGGTGCCCAGCCGTTCGGCGAACGCGCGGAGGAGCACCGTCTTGCCGATACCGGCCTCACCGGTGACCAGCACCAGCCCGCCCGGCGCGGTGGTCGCCCGCCGGGCGCGGTCGGCGAGGACGTCGAGGGGGTGGTCGCGCTCCAGCAGCCGCACGCTGAGAATTCTAAGGAGGCGGGGCCCGCCTGACCAGCGGGTAATCCCTACGGGAGGGAGTCCGGTGAGTACACGGGGGCGATCTTGGGCTGCTCGCCGGACAGCCGCGACCGGGAGGAGAACATCCGGCCGACGGCCGGGGTGACGGGTGCGAACCCGGCGAGTCCCGGCAGGTCCCGCATGTCGTCGTACACCGCCTCGACACCGCCGTGCACGGAGTGGGTCTCGTGCCAGAATCCGGTGCCCGAGGACTCCTTCAGGAAGTCACGCCACCAGGCCTGGTGCGGCAGCTCCCGGGTCCAGGCCTCCATCGAGTCGAAGTCGCGCCAGTACTGGCGGAACGCGATGTGCGGCGGGAACTGCAGGAACACAAAATCCTCGTGCGCGAGCAGACCGTCCGGTCGCGACTTCTGAGCCTTGCGGATCTGGGGTCCCAGCCTGGCCAGCGAGAGCAACCCTCGGGGTGTGTAGGCCTGCATACCCAGGTAGATGACGATCAGGTCCGGATAGCCGGACAGGTCGACGGTCTGTCGGTTCACCCGTGCCATGACCACGGACGCTACCGCTGTTCAGCCGCGGGTGGTGAACGACCGCAGGAAGAACGCCAGGTTGGCGGGGCGCTCGCCGAGACGGCGCATGAAGTAGGGGAACCACGCCGAACCGTAGGGCAGGTACACCCGCAGCCGGTGACCGTCGGCGGCCAGCTCCCGCTGGGCGCTGGGCCGCACGCCGTGCAGCATCTGGAGCTCGAAGTCGCGGCCCGCGCGCAGCTCGCCGCCCATCCGCACAGCCAGCGCGATCAGTGCCGGGTCGTGGGTGGCGACCATCGGGTAACCCTCGCCCTCCATCAGCAGCCGGAGGCACCGGCGGTAGGACTCGTCGACGGCCGCCCGGTCCTGGTAGGCGACCGACGCCGGTTCGGCGTACGCGCCCTTGCACAGCCGCACCCGGGAGCCGGGGCCGGCCAGCGCGGCGCAGTCGGCCTCGGTGCGGTGCAGGTAGGCCTGCAGGACGGCGCCGGTGGCCGGCCAGTCGCGGCGCAGGGCCCGCACCGTCTCCAACGTGGCGTCGGTGGTGGTGTGGTCCTCCATGTCCACGGTCACGGTGGTTCCGATCTCGGCGGCCGCCGCGCAGATCTTGGCCGCGTTGTCGGTGGCCACCGCCGGGCCGTCACCGGGTAGCGCCTGCCCGAGCGCGGACAGCTTGACCGACACCTCGACCCGGTCGGTCAACCCCTCACCGGCCAGACGGTGCAGCAGCGCGAGGTACGCGCCGGTCGTCTCGAAGGCACCCGCGCGGTCGAGTGTGTTCTCCCCGAGGTGGTCCAGCGACACGTACCGGTCGACCGCCAGGTCGTGGGCGACCGCCAGCGCATCGTCCAGGGTGTCGCCGGCGACGAACCGGCGGACCACCGGGCGGGTCAGCGCCGAGTGCTCGGCCATGGAACGCAGCCGGGGCGAGCCGGCGGCCTTGAGCAGGACCGCCCGCAGCGGTGCGGAAGACGACACGGTGATCACCCTCTCCATGAGCCTCTCGATCAGCCCTGGTGTGGGTAGGTGCTGGTGGTGGGCGGGTTGAGGTTCTCCTTGATCGAGCGGGGGCTGGTCCACCGCAGCAGGTTCAGGATCGAGCCGGCCTTGTCGTTGGTGCCGGAGGCCCGGGCCCCGCCGAAGGGTTGCTGGCCGACCACCGCGCCGGTGGGCCGGTCGTTGACGTAGAAGTTCCCGGCGGTGAACCTCAGGACCTCGCTGGCGTGGGCGATCGCGGCCCGGTCGGTCCCGATCACCGATCCGGTCAACGCGTACGCGGCGCCCCGGTCGACGAGTTCGAGTACCCGGTCGAAGGCCCCGGGCACGCCGTCGTCGTAGACGTGCACCGCAAGCAGGGGCCCGAAGTACTCGGTGCGGAACATGTCGTGGCACGGGTCGCTGCCCTCGACGAGCGTCGGCTGCACGAAGTACCCCACGCCGTCGTCGCATCCGCCGCCGGCCAGGACCTCACACGACGGGTCCGCACCGATGCGGGCGAGGGCTTCGGAGAGCTTGTCGTAGGCCCGCCGATCGATCACCGCTCCGGTGAAGTTGGACAGGTCGGCGGGGTCGCCCATCGGCAGCGCCCGCACCTCCTCGACCAGGTCGTCGCGCAGCCGGGTCCACACCGAGCGGGGGATGAACGCCCGCGACGCGGCCGAGCACTTCTGCCCGGAGTACTCGAACGCGCCCCGGACCAGCGCGGTCCGCAGCACGTCCACCTCGGCCGACGGGTGCGCCAGCACGAAGTCCTTGCCGCCGGTCTCACCCACGAGCCTCGGGTAGCCGCGGTAGTGGCCGATGTTCGCCCCGACCCGGCCCCACAGGTGCTGGAACGTGGCGGTCGAACCGGTGAAGTGGATCCCGGCCAGGTGCGGGTCGGCGAGCAGCACGTCGGAGACCGCGCGGCCGTCCCCGGTCAGCATGTTGATCACACCCGGGGGCATCCCGGCCGCCTCGAGCAGCCGCATGGTGTGCCAGGCCGACAGGGTCTGGGTGGGCGAGGGCTTCCAGATCACCGTGTTGCCCATCAGCGCGGGCGCGGTCGGCAGGTTGGCGGCGATCGCGGTGAAGTTGAACGGCGTGATCGCGTAGACGAACCCCTCCAGCGGGCGGTGGTCCATGCGGTTCCAGACCCCGGGCGCCGACTCGGGCTGCTCGGTGAGGATCCGCCGGGCGAACGCCACGTTGAACCGCCAGAAGTCGGCCAGCTCGCAGGCCGCGTCGATCTCGGCCTGGATCGCGGTCTTGCCCTGGCCGAGCATGGTGGCCGCGTTCATCGTGTCGCGCCACGGTCCGCAGAGCAGATCCGCGGCGCGCAGCAGGATCGCCGCCCGGTCGTCGAAGCTCATCCGCGCCCACGGCCCGGCCGCCCGCAGCGCCACTTCCGCGGCGGCCTTCGCGTCCTCGCCGGTGGCGGTGCCGAAGCTGCCCAGCACGTGGGTGTGCCGGTGCGGGGCGACGACGTCGACCCGGTCCCCGGCGCCGAGGTGCTGGTGGCCGTCGATGGTCTGGGTCAGCTCGACGGTCTGCCCGGACAGCTCCGAGAGCCGGGCGAGCAGCTTCCCGCGCTCGGGGGTGCCGGGGGCGTAGTCGTGGACGGTCTCGTTGCGGGGCGGTGGGGTCTGAGTGATGGCGGTGATCGCGTCCATGGCCGCACCTCCGGATCGTGGGGTGCATCTGACGGTAGCGCTGCGGATTCGACCGAATCTGTGGTCGATCGGCTAAAGTTTCGGTTCGCGACTCATTCGATCGGACAAGCCATGAACGGTGTTCGGCTCGAGCGTCTGCTGGACGGGATCGACGGTGTGCTGGTCGACCGGCTGGATCCCGGTGGCCCCGGTCCGCTGGTCACGGGGATCGCCATCCTGGACCCCGAAGACGACTCCCGCGACCATCACGACGAGCTCGTGCTGATCATCGGAGCCCGAGGCCGGGGTGCGTTGCCGCTGGTGCGGGCGGCCGCCGCCGGTGGGGCGGCCGCCGTCGCGGTGAAGGGCGACGGCGCTCTCTCCGAGGACGACGGTTCCGAGAATGGCGGGCCCGGGTTGGGTGGGACCGGCCTCGCGTCCGCCGGTGCGGCGCGTGGGGGTGCCGTGAGTGGAGGTGCCGTGAGTGGGGCTGCCGTCCGGACGGCGGTGCTCGCGGTGCGGCCCGGGGTGCGGTGGGATCAGCTGGTCATGCTGCTGCGCGAACGGCTCGACGTGGGTGAGCTGGGCGCCGATCCGGACGGCCGGCCCGGCGGCCCCGGCCCGGAGGGCAACGACCTGTTCGCGCTGGCCGAGCACACCGCGGTCGCCACCGGCGGCATCGTCAGCATCGAGGACGCCGGCAACCGCGTGCTGGCCTACTCCCGCTCCGACGACGACGTCGACGAGCTTCGGAGGTTGTCGATCCTCGGTTGGCGGGGGCCGGAGTCCTACCTGCGGATGTTGCGGGACTGGGGGGTGTTCGACCGGCTGCGGGCCACTGAGCAGGTCGTGCGGGTCGAGGAGCATCCCGAGTTCGGTATCCGTCCTCGGCTCGCGGTCGGTATCCGGGCCGGCGCCCGCTACCTGGGCACGATCTGGGCACAGCAGCGCGTCACTCCGTTCGCCCCGCGCGCGGAGGAGGCCCTGACCGGTGCCGCCCGGTTGGCCGCGGTCGAGATCGTGCACCGGCGGACCGGTTCCGAGCTCGGAGGCAGCTCGCGGCGGGGCCTTCTCGCCGAGCTGCTCACCGGTTCCGCGAACACCGATCTGGTGGCCGGGCGTCTCGGGCTCGATCCGGCGTCGTCCGCGCTGGTGATCGGTTTCGCCGCGCCTCCCGATGGGCCCGCCCGGGGGCCGGCGGTGCCGGAGCCGCCGGGGCAGGAGCAGCCGGCGCAGGACAGCCCCGCCCGCGAGCTGCGCCGGGAGGAGACCCTCGGATTGGTCGCCCTCTACGCCTCGGCCCATCACCGGCACGCGCTGGCGGGAACCGTCGGTGACCGGGTGTACGCGGTCCTGCCGGGCGCCGGGGACCGGACCCCGGTCGGCACGTGGGTGCGTGACGCGGTGGAGCTGCTGCGGTCCTCCACCGGCACGCGGGTGTGCGCCGGGATCGGCCTCGAGGCGCCGGCGCTGGCCGGACTCGCCGAGGCCCGGTCGGAGGCCGACCGGGTGCTCGACGCCCTGCTGCGCCCGGGCGCACGCTCGGGCGATCGGACGCACGCCACCATCGGCGAGCTGCGCGCCGAGGTGCTCCTGGCGGAGGTGCTCGACCTGCTGGACGGTCGGCCCGAGCTCCGCCACCCCGGGCTGGAGTCGGTGGCGGCCTACGATGCCCGGCACGGTGCCGAGCTGGCCGCCTCGGTACTCGCGCATCTGGACGCCCTCGGCGACGTGCGCGCGGCCGCCGCCGCTCTGAAGGTGCACCCGAACACGCTGCGCTACCGGGTTCGGCGGGTCCGTGAGCTGGCCGGGATCGACCTCGACGACCCCAGGGAGCGGCTGGCCTGCCACCTTCAGCTGATGGCGCTGAGCCGCCGGACGACCCACAGCGGGGCAGGGTAGCGGACGGGCCCGACAGGCCGCTGACCGTCGTCTGTGTTCACCCACAGGTCACGGCAGCCGGGCAGGTTGTCCACAGGGCGTCGCATCGCCCCCACACACCGGGCCCGGCGGGCGGAGGCTCAGGGGCATGTACAGCACCGGGCAAGAAGGCCTCGACACCGAGGTACGGCTGCGACTGAGCTCGCCAGCCGACGTGATATCAGCCGTTCCCTATCTGCTGGGGTTCCATCCGCGCGACTCCCTCGTCCTGGTGAGCCTGCACGGTGGGCCCGACCGGCGGATCTCGTTGGCGTCCAGGGTCGATCTCCCGCCGCGCGAGTACACCTACGAAGCCGCCGTCCAGCTCGCGCGGATCGTGGTGGGCCAGGGCTGCGACGAGGTCCTGGTCGCCGTGATCGGGGGAGGAGCCGAGAGCCGGGGAGCTGAGAGTGGGGGGTCACCACCCCGGGCCGATGTGGTGGCTTCGGTACGGATGGCGTTCGAGGATCACGGGGTCGCGGTGCCGGTGGCGGTCTGGGCGCCCGAGGTGGCCACCGGTGCCCCGTGGAGCTGCTACGACTCGGGGCTCACCGGGACCCTGCCGGACCCCGGGGCCTCTGCGGTCGCCGCCGCGACCGTCGCCGCCGGTCATGTGACCTACGGCGGCCGAGGAGAGCTGGAGGAGCTGGTCACCCCCGAGGACCTGCCAGCCCTGGAGCGCCGCTCGCGGTTGCTGGACGCCCACTGCGAGCGGATGTCGGTGGACGACGAACCCGGGGCGGCCGATTCCGGCACGGACGCGTTCGCGCTGCTACAGGCCTGGGTGGCACGGGCCGGCGAGGGTCGTCTCGAACTCGGCGACGACGACGTCGTGTCGCTCTGCCTCGCGCTGAGCGATCCGATCGTGCGGGACGCCGCGTTCGGGCTTGTCGTCGGCTCGCCCGCGGCCGCCGAGCAGCTCTGGACCGCGCTGGTGCGGGCCGCCCCCGACCCTGAGGCGGCCGAGCCGGCGGTGCTGCTGGCGCATTCCGCGCTGTTGAGAGGCAACGGAGCCCTGGTCTCCATCGCGTTGGAACGGGCACAGCTGGCCTGGCCGGGCCACCGGATGAGCGAGCTGTTCTTCGTCGCGCTGGACCGGGGACTCGGCCGCGACGAGCTGTGCGAGTGGTTCGCGGAGGGCGCGGCCGAGGCGCGCCTGCTGCTGCGCGGACGCGGCGGCCGGTGAGTGCCGCAGGCGGGCTCGGCGCCGGACCGGGTCAGGTGGCAACCCGGCGCGTGGCAACCCAGCGCGTGGAAACCCAGCTCGTGGCGACCGGGCTCTTGGTGACGTGGCTCGGGGCGAGTCGGTCAGCGGGCGTCGAGCCGGAGCTCGGCGAACGCCCAGGCATCGGAGACGATCCGGTCGATGTCCGTGCGGCTCGGCGCCCAGCCCAGCTCGGATCGGGCCCGCTCGCTAGAGGCGATGAGGACCGCCGGGTCGCCCGCGCGCCGGCCGGCGCTCTTTACCGGCAGATCGTGGCCGGTGACCCGCCGGCAGGCCTCGACGACCTCGCGCACCGAGAAACCGGCACCGCTGCCGAGGTTGTAGATCTTGTGGGTGCCCGCCTCGGTCTTGTCCAGAGCGAGGAGGTGGGCCTCGGCGAGATCGTCGACGTGGATGTAGTCGCGGATGCAGGTCCCGTCCGGGGTCGGCCAGTCCTCACCGAACACCTGCAGGGCCTCACGTTGCCCGCTCGCCACCTGCAGGGCGATCGGGATCAGGTGGGTCTCGGTGGCGTGGCGCTCTCCGAACCGGCCGTGCGCGCCGGCGACGTTGAAATACCGCAGGCTGATCGCCGCGAGCCCGTAGGCGCCGGCGTAGCTGGAGATCGCGTGGTCGATCGCCAGCTTGGTGGCGCCGTAGGTGTTCGTCGGAGTGGCCGGCTCGTCCTCGGTGATGGGCACCTGGGTCGGCTCGCCGTAGGTGGCGGCCGTGGAGGAGAACACCAGGCTCGGGGTGCCGTGCTCGCGCATGGCCTCGAGAAGCGCCAGTGCGGTCACGACGTTGCCCTGCCAGTACTCCCCGGGACGCTCCATCGACTCACCGACCAGGGAGCGGGCGGCGAAGTGCAGAACCCCGTCGTACCCCTCGGCCAGCGTCGGAGCGGCCAGTCGGGCCAGGTCACCCTCGATGAGGCGGCAGCCGTCCGGGACCGCGTCCCGATGACCGGTGGACAGGTCGTCGAGCACCACCACGTCGTGCCCGGCCTCGAGGAGATGGGCGGCGCACACGCTGCCGACATAGCCGGCTCCGCCGGTCACCAACAGCCGCACGCCTGGCCTCCCACCGCTCGCCCGGAAACAGGCGTCCACAGTGTCACACCCGGTGCGGCGGAGGGACGGGGCGGCTCCGGGTCAGGGGGTCAGCGGGT
>Ga0310811_10010552_pt1 | contig 11938 bp, 13 predicted proteins | sample YCmetagenome_FD_207642 | JGI IMG/M metagenome (GOLD analysis project Ga0310811, IMG submission 207642) | Soil microbial communities from experimental microcosm in Duke University, North Carolina, United States - YC | ecosystem: Engineered > Artificial ecosystem > Soil microcosm > Unclassified ...
CTTCGATCTCTGCCGTCTCCAGCCCCCACTCCCCCAGCGCCTCGTCGGTGTGCTGGCCGGGGTGCGGCGCCGGGCCGCCGACGCCGCCGGGCGTGCGGGAGAAGCGCGGCGCAGGGCCGGGCTGAAGCTGTCCGGCCACGTCGACGAAGGTGCCGCGGGCGGCGTTGTGCGGATGCTCGTGCGCCTCGAAGGGGTTGAGCACCGGCGTGACGCAGGCGTCGGTGTCGGCGAAGTGCGCGGCCCACTCGTCCCGCGTCCTGGTCTTGAAGACCTCTGCGATACGGGAGACGAGCTCGGGCCACCGCGCCCGATCGTGCTGGCGTGGCAGCTCCGCCGCCTGATCAGCCAGGCCGAGACCTCGCAGCAACGCAGACCAGAAGTGCGGCTCGAGTGCGCCCACGGCGACGAACCGCCCGTCCGCGCACTCGTACGTGCCATAGAAAGGAGCTGATCCGTCGAACAGATTGCCGCCCCGCTCCTCGTTCCACAGACCGATTCCGCGCAGACCGTGAAGAATGGAGGTGATCAGCGCCGCGCCTTCGACCATCGCCGCGTCGACGACCTGTCCCGTGCCGGAACGCTCGCGCTCCCAGAGGGCGGCAAGGATGCCCACGACGAGGAGCATCCCGCCGCCGCCGAAGTCCGCGACGTAGTTCAGGGGCGGCAACGGCGGCCCGTCGCTCGGGCCGAGCGGTTCCAGGGCACCGGCCAGTGCCAGATAGTTGATGTCGTGTCCGGCATGGTCGGCGAGCGGGCCGTCCTGTCCGTAGCCCGTCATCCGGGCGTAGACCAGCCGCGGATTGCGTTCCCTGCACTCCGCCGGGCCGATGCCCAGGCGCTCGCAGACGCCGGGCCGGAAGCCTTCAACCAGCACGTCGGCACATTCGGCGAGACGAAGCACGGTCTCCACACCGCGCGGGTGCTTCAGGTCCACGGCCACGGAGCGGCGGCCGCGCCTGAGCGGGTCGGGCGGTGGCGCGGCCGGAATGTGCTCGGCGACATCGGCGGCTCGGTCGACGCGCAGCACCTCGGCGCCGAGGTCGGAGAGCACCGTGCAGGCGAACGGGGCGGGGGCGAGGCTCGCGAGCTCCAGCACCCGCAGCCCGGTGAGCGGACCGGTCTTCGTCGACATAGCGCGAGCTTAGAGACGCCTATGATCGGCGGTGATGACCGCAACGCTCGAAGCAGTTGACCGCTTGCCGGCCGCCACACGATCGGCGGCGCGAGGCGCGGCGGACATGGTCCGGCCCCGAACCGCGGGTCGGCGATGCTGACGGCACGGACGGTGGCCATCCACCACGTTCGTGCGGCGCTGCGCGGAGCGGAGCGCGCGGGAGTCGACGTCGTGCCGCTGCTGGACCGGTCGGGCATCGCGGCGCCGCTGCTGGAGGCGGAGCGGGCACGCGTGTCCGTCGACCAGTTCGCGAGGCTGGTCAAGGAACTGTGGGTGGTGCTCGACGACGAGTTCATCGGCTTCGGGCCCGCACGCAGCAAGGTCGGCACGTTCGCGATGATGTGCCACGCGACCGTGCACTGCAGCAGGGATCTGGCCGGCGCGTTGCGGCGGGCGGCGGAGTTCTACGCGCTGTTCCCGTCTGGCCCGCACTTCCGCGTCGTCGTCGACGGCGCTGGCGGGGACGCAGGTCGCGGCGGTCGCGGCGGGGGCGGGGGCAATGGTACAAGCAGCGTCCGTGTCGAATTCGACGATGTCGACGAGGACCCGGACCACTTCCGCGCCGAAACGCTGCTCATCGTCGCGCACCGCTTCTCAGGCTGGCTGATCCGACGGCGCATCCCGCTGCGCCGCGTGGAGTTGGCGTATTCCGCGCCGCCGCATGCGCTCGAGTATGACCTGCTGTTCGGCGCGCCGTGCGTCTTCGACGCGCCGGCGACCGCGCTGGTCTTCGACGCCGCGCTGCTCAGCGAGCCGGTGCTGCAGGACGAGGCGGGCATCGCCGCATTCCTCCGCCGCGCGCCCCAGGACGTGCTGTCCCGCATCGACTACGGCAGCACGACGGCTGCCCGGGTGCGCCGACTCGTCGGGCAGTCCTTCCCCGGCGCATTGCCGACCGAGGCGGAGGTCGCCGAGCGGTTGTCGGTGAGCCCGCAGACGCTGCGGCGTCAACTCGCCGCCGAGGGCACCTCGTTCCAGCACATCAGGGATCAGATGCGCCGCGACCACGCCATCGCGGCGCTCGCGGAGGGCCGCACCCCGATCGAACGGATCTCCGAGCAGCTGGGCTTCTCCGAGCCGAGCGCGTTCCACCGCGCGTTCAAGCGGTGGACCGGCGCCACGCCGCGCGCCTACCAGCCCGGCGCGTAGAAACGGTCGCAGCGCTCGCGGACGCTCGCGGCGAAAGCCATCACGGCGGGAGCGGTGCCGAACCGAAACGCTGCCGGCGGCTGTCGGTCAATGCTCGCGAGCACGGCGGTCATGGGCGGCGGTGTCGTCCGCGCCTAGCGTGCCGATATGACCGATGCATTGATCTTCGACGCGGTGCGCACCCCGCGCGGCAAGGGGAAGAACGGCGCGCTGCACGGCGTGAAACCGGTGGACTTGGGGGCGGGCGTGCTGCGCGCGCTCGCCGAACGCAATCGGCTGGACACCTCGGCGGTGGACGACGTCGTGTTCGGCGTTGTCTCGCCGGTCGGCGAGCAGGGCGCTGATATCGCGCGCACCTCGGTGGTGGTGGCCGACTGGGCGACGCGGGTCGCGGGCGTGCAGGTCAACCGGTTCTGCGGGTCCGGGCTCGAGGCGGTGAACCTCGCCGCGGCGAAGGTGGCGTCCGGGTTCGAGGACCTCGTCGTGGCGGGCGGTGTCGAGTCGATGTCGCGGGTGCCGATGGGTTCGGACGGCGGGGCGTGGGTGACCGATCCGGCGACGAACCGGAAGACCGGCTTTGTGCCGCAGGGCGTGAGCGCCGACCTGCTCGCGACGCTCGAAGGCTTCACCCGCACCGACGTCGACACGCTGGCCGCCGCGTCGCACGCGCGCGCCGCCGAGGCGCGCGAGAAGGGGCGCTATGCACGTTCCTTGATCCCGGTCGTCGACCAGAACGGCCTCGTCCTGCTCGACGAGGACGAGGCGATCCGCCCGCAGACGACGGTGGAGCGTCTCGCGAAGCTCAAGCCGGCCTTCGAGTTCTTCGGCGACATCGGCTTCGACGCCGTGGCGATCGACCGCTACCCGCAGGTGGAACGGATCGCTCATGTTCACACTGCGGGCAATTCCTCCCAGATCGTGGATGGCGCCTCGGCGATGCTGATCGGCAGCGAGCAGGCCGGCCGCTCGCTCCGGCTGACGCCGCGGGCGCGCATCGTCGCCACCGCGACCCTCGGCGTCGAGCCGACGCTGATGCTCGCCGGACCCGGCCCGGCCACGCGCAAGGCGCTGGATCGCGCAGGGCTGAGTCTCGACGACATCGACCTGTTCGAGGTGAACGAGGCGTTCGCCGCCGTCGTCCTCAAGTTCCAGCGCGACCTGGGCGTCGGTGCGGATCGCGTGAACGTCGCCGGCGGGGCGATCGCGCTCGGCCACCCGCTGGGCGCCACCGGCTGCATGCTGCTGGGAACGCTGCTCGACGAACTCGAGCAGCGGAGTCTGCAGCGGGGCGTGGCCACGCTGTGCGTCGGCGCGGGCATGGGTGTCGCCACCATCATCGAGCGGGTCTGAGTCAGGGCGGAGAGACGATGACGATGAACGAGAACTCAGCAGCCGACGAGTGGGGCGTCGCGGGGCAGGCGGTCGGGGGCGGCGAGCACATCAGGTACGAGAAGGACGCGGACGGGATAGTCGTGCTGACGCTCGACCTGCCGGGCAGTGCGAATGTCATGAACGAGGCGTATCGCACCGCGATGGAGACCGCGGTCACGCGGCTCGAAGCCGAACGCGACGACATCACCGGCGTCGTGATCACGTCTGCCAAGAAGAGTTTCTTCGCGGGCGCCGATCTCAATGAGCTGATCCACGTGACACGCGATCAGGCCGAGGAGTTCTTCGCCGTGGTCACGCGTGTCAAGGCACAGATGCGGCGACTGGAGCGGCTGGGACGGCCGGTGGCCGCGGCGATCAACGGGAGCGCGTTGGGCGGCGGGCTCGAGTTGGCGTTGGCGTGCCACCACCGGGTCTGCCTCGACGCGCCGTCGGTCCGGTTGGGGCTGCCCGAGGTGACGCTGGGAGTGCTGCCCGGTGGCGGCGGGGTGACCCGGTCGATGCGCATGATGGGTGTCCAGGCCGCACTTCCGCTGATCACCGAAGGCAAGCGGCTGCGCCCTGGGAAGGCATTGGCCGCGGGCTGGATCGACGAACTCGCGGAATCGTACGACGAACTCATGGCTAAGGCGCGTGCCTGGGTTCTCGCCCACCCGGACGCGGTGCAGCCGTGGGATGTGCGGGGGCATCGCGTCCCCGATCTCAAGCCGCTCGACCCGGAGAGCTATTCGCTGCTCGCCGCCGCGCCTGCGGTCTCCTATGCGAAGACGCACGGCTGCTATCCGGCGGTCGACGCCGCGGTCGCGTGTGCGGTCGAGGGAGCACTTCTCGACTTCGACACCGCGCTCGAGATCGAGGGGCGCTACCTGACGCAACTGGTCGTCGGGCAAGTGGCGAAGAACCTGATCACGGCGTTCTGGTTCCAACTGAACGAGATCAACGCAGGTGGCTCGCGGCCCGCGGACCAGCCGAGACTACTTACGCGGCGCGTCGGCGTACTCGGCGCCGGCATGATGGGCGCCGGGATCGCCCACGTCAGCGCACAGGCAGGCATCGAAGTCGTACTCAAGGACGTCGACCGGGCCGCGGCCGAACGTGGGAAGTCCTCCGTGGCGGCACGGCTCGACAAGGACGTCGCCAAGGGCCGGCTGACGCAGGAGGCCCGCGACGCTCTCCTCGAACACATCCATACGGCCGAGTCGTATGACGATCTGGCCGCGTGCGACCTGGTGATCGAGGCGGTGTTCGAGGACAGGGAACTGAAGAACACTGTCACCCGCGCGGCCGAACAGGCGGCCCCGCCGGAAGCCGTGATCGCCTCGAACACGTCGACGCTGCCGATCACCGGGCTCGCCGAGGCCGTCCCGGACCCGAAACGGTTCATCGGCCTCCACTTCTTCTCGCCGGTCCACCGCATGAACCTGGTCGAGATCATCCGAGGCGAGCAAACCTCGGACGCGACGCTCGCCCGCGCCTTCGACTACGTGCTCCAGATCAAGAAGACACCGATCGTCGTCAACGACAGCCGCGGGTTCTACACGTCGCGCACGTTCGGCACCTACGTGACGGAGGGCGTCGCGATGATCGCCGAGGGCGTGCCCGCGGCCCTGGTCGAGAACGTGGCGCGCAAGGCGGGCATGGCGGTCGGGCCGCTCGCCGTCTGCGACGAGGTGACGCTGTCGCTTCCGCTCAAGGTGCGTGAACAGGCACTCATGGACGACGACGGCTCCGCGGCCGGACGCATCGCCGAACATCCCGCGTATGCGGTGCTGGAGACGCTGGTCGGTCTAGGGCGCACGGGGAAGGCCGCGCGCGCCGGTTTCTATGACTATCCGGAGGATGGCTTGAAGTCGCTCTGGCCGGGTCTCGGCGAGCGCTGGAAGGCGAATGCGCACTCTGATGCCGACGGCGCGACGGCGCGGCCGGACGGCGGCCTGCCGAAAGCGTCCGACATCGCCGTGCCGGAGCAGGACGTGCGCGACCGGCTGCTCTACATCCAGGCGCTGGAGACGGTCCGCATCCTCGAGGAGGGCGTGCTCGGCTCGGCCGCGGACGCGAATCTGGGATCGATCTTCGGCATCGGATTCGCGCCGTGGACGGGTGGCACGCTGCAGTTCGTGAACGCGGTCGGCGCGGCCGCCTTCACCGAGCGCGCCGACTTCCTCGCGGACACGTACGGCGAGCGGTTCCGGCCGACTGCGCTGTTGCGGGAGATGGCGGCGAAGGGACGCGAGTTCCGCTGACCGAACGCGCACACGCGCCGACGCGCCGACGCGCCGCCCGTTTGGGACGGCGCGTCGACGCGTCGGTATTGCCGAGCCCAGTGATCCCGCAGCCCCGCGGGTGGCGCCTCAGCGGCCGAGGAAGTTCCAGCTCAGTGTGCCGTGGTGGGCACCGGCGTGCGCGGCGAGCAGCAGGAACACCGCGACGTCGGCGACGCCGAGGACCAGGCCCAGCACGGCCCGGCCGCGGCGGGCGGAGTCACGGCGCAGCGCGACCAGCCCGAGCACGACGGCGAGCGGGCCGAGCACCAGGTTGGCTACGAGCAGGCCGACCAGGCCGGTGACGAACGAGACCGCGGCGAGCGGCACGGTCGCGGGGGTCGGCGCGGTTGCGCTCTGCTCAGCCACGGCGCGCCGCCTCCTTGCGGGCGAGCAGGCCGCGGCCCGCGTAGACGAGCAGCCAGGCGGCGATCACGGCGGCCAGGGTGAGCCCGACCGGCCCGGTGACGAACGCCATCGCCCCCGCGAACAGCGCGAGCAGCACCATCGCGAGCATGAACGCGATCATGACGCCTCCCCTTCCTTCCCTTCGGAGGTCGGTGGATCCGGGTGGATCCGGTGAATCCGTAACACTTGTTCACTGAAATCCAGAGTACTCTCTCCCCAGACGGCAAACAGTCGTTCACCGAGTGAGGTGGGTCACAGCATGGGTGTACGCAGCGAACGCAAGCTGGCGACCCGTCAGGCGCTGCTGGACTCCGCGCTGCGGCTGCTGGAGCGGCAGAGTCTCAGCAGCCTGGGTCTGCGCGAGGTCGCCCGGGAGGCGGGGATCGCGCCCGCCGCCTTCTACCGGCACTTCGCGGACCTCGAGGAGCTCGGCGTCGAGCTGGTGCGCGAGTCGCTCGGAAGCATGCACGCGCTGATCCGGGACATCCGCACCCCGGACGCCGGCACCGAGGACATCATGCGGCGCACGGTGGACCTGGTGGCCGCGCACGTGCGCGAGCAGCGGCCGCACTTCCGCTTCCTGGCCAGGGAGCGGCACGGCGGCGTCGCCCGGGTGCGCGCCGCGATCGCCGCCGAACTCGACTCGTTCATCGACGAGCTGGTCGAGGATCTCGCGGTGCAGCCGGAGTCGGCGGGCTGGGATCCGGCGGAGATGCGCGTGCTCGGACGGCTCTACGTCAACGTCATCATGCTGACGGCCGCGGAACTGCTCGACGCGGGATCCGCCGGGCCGGGCGCCGAACAGCGGATCATCGACGAGGCGCTCACCCAGCTGCGCATCGTCTCCGTCGGCCGCCTGCACTGGCTCGAGGGCGGAGGCGGTCGCGGCTGAGCCGGACGCGCACCCGGACGGGCGCGTCAGCCCTCTTCGAGAGCGGCGGCGGCTTCCTCCGCCGTGAAGCCGTACTGCCCGCGCTGCCGGCCGCGCATCATCGCCTCGTTCAGCGCGTTGTAGGAATTGCGCACACCAGCCGTGGACGTGCGGAAGGTCAGCGCCTGCGGGGCCGGGATGCCGTAGCTGGCGGCGACCTGGACGGCGTCCACGTTGGCGCCGATGAAAAGGATCTGCCAGCTGTAGACCTCCTGCTGCCGCTTGATGATCTCCTGGATCTGCCACCGGTTGTACTCGCGCGAGGAGTTCTCCATGCCGTCGGTGGCGATGATGGCGATCACCGTGCCCGGCCGCTCCTCCTCGGGCAGGGAGGCGAGCCATCGCCCTTCGCGCGCGAAGGCGTTTCCACGGCGTCGAGCAGCGCGGTGCCGCCGCGCGGGACGAGGCGGTACGGCGGCACCTCGGCGAGCGCGAGGCGCTGGAAGACCTGGTCGTGCTCGGTATCGAACTGGTAGAGCGACGCGGTGCCCCAACCGTCCTCGCGGGCCTGGCCCGCGAACAGGCCGTTGATGCCCTCCTCGGTGGCTTCGCGGCACGCCTGCATGGACCCCGAGCGGTCGACGATCATGATGATGTGGCGATACACGGGATTCGTCATACTTCTGATTGTGCTCCGCCGTCGCGTCCCGTGATTCCGGCGACGGGAGCCCCGATCTCCTGTGATCATCGGACCTCGAAGCGTGACGCGTTGACGCGGTGTGGCAGACTGGTCCCAGATCTTCTACAGGCCCGTAGCAGGTGGTGCGGGCGGCCGGGTGACGGAGGGAGGGCACGTGCGACGCGAGCGGGGCAGCCAGCAGCGGCCGGCAGCCGGGACCGACGGGTCCGCGGCAGAGCAGGCACTGGCCGAGCAGGTGGCGACCGGCAGGCGGCCGGCTGAGCAGTCCGGCGGCACCCGCCGGGCCGCCGGGGCGCTCGAGTCGGCGGTGCTGGGCGTGCTCTGGAGCGCGTCGGCGCCGCTCAGCCCCGGTGAGGTGCGCGAACGGCTGGCCCGCAGCGGGGACGAGGGCGGGTCCGAATTGTCGTACAGCACGGTCGTCACGATCCTCACCCGGCTGCACGAGAAGAGCGCGCTGTCCCGGGAGCGCGACGGCCGGGCGTACCGGTACGCGCCGGTGGCCGACGAGGCGGGGCTCGCCGCGCGGCGGCTGAGCCAGCTGCTCGACCGCGCCCCGGACCGGGAGGCGGTGCTCTCGCGCTTCGTAGCCGACCTCTCCGAGCACGACGAGCAGCTGCTGCGCGATCTGCTGGGCGGGCGCGAGGCGGACGCCGGGAGCACGGGAACGGCGTAAGTCATGCGAGTGCTGATCCTGCTGTCGCTGCTGTTCCCGCTGGCCGCGGGGCCTCTGGCGCGCGCGGTGACGACGCGGGTGGAGCCGCGGCTGGCGACCTGGCTGATGGCGGCCGGGGCGCTGCTGCTCGCCGGGACCAGCTGCGGCGCGCTCGGCCTGCTGGTGCTCTCCCAGCTGGTCCGGATGCCGGCGCTGGCCCGGCTCGGGCACTGGTCGGAGGCGATCGTGGCGGGCGGCGGGCTGCCCGGCGGCTGGACCTCGCTGGCCGCCGGGATCCTGCTGGGCGGGGCGCTGCTGGCGGCCGCCTCGTTCACGGTGCGCCGCGGCCGGGCGCTGGCCGACGCCAACCGGCACGCGCGCGCCCTGCCCGGGCGCGAGGAGCTGGTGGTGACCGGGGACGCCGCCGCGGACGCGTACGCGGTGCCGGGCCGTCCGGGCCGGATCGTGGTGTCCACCGGGATGCTCGGCGCGCTCGACGAGGCGGGGCGGACCGCGCTGCTCGCGCACGAGCGCGCGCATCTGAGCTACCGGCATCACTGGTTCACCGGCGTGGCACGGCTGGCCGCGGCGGCCAACCCGCTGGTGCGGCCGCTGGCGGACGCGGTGGAGTACACGGTCGAGCGCTGGGCGGACGAGGAGGCCGCGACGGCCGTCGGCGACCGCAGGCTGGTCGCCCAGGCGATCGCGAGCGCCGCGATGGCCAGCAAGGCGACCCGGCCGCGCCGGGCCGTGTCCGCCTCGCTCGGGGCGGTGCTCTCCGGCCCGGCCGCCTCGATGCGTCGCAGGATCCTGCGGCGGCCGTCCGACCCGCTCTCGACGGCCGGGCCGGTGCCCCGGCGCGTCGCCGCACTGCTCGCGCCCGCTCCGCGCCCGGGGCTGCCCGCGCTCGCGCTCTCCCTCGTGTTCCTGGCCGCCGCTGCGGTGTGCGCGCTGCGCGCCGCCGACCATCTCCAGGATCTGCTCTCCTTCGCGCACGCGACCGCGAAGCACCGCTGAGGCGGTCCACCACACGCCGCCGCCGTCGCCCCGCCGGCGTCGGCGTACGCGTCGGCGTACGCGTCGGCGCGCGCTTAGCCCATTCGGCCCTCACCCGTTCCGCACAGGTCACCGGTCCGGCGGATTCCCTTCCGCGCCGGTTAACCTCTACACTGCTGTAGAACTTCTACAGCAGTGTAGATAGGATCTCCAGACCGACGCGGAAGGCTCCCCGATGCACGTCCTGGCGTTCAACCCGCTCAGCGCCGACGGCTACCTCTCCAGCCTGGGCGCCTTCGGCGTCTTCCTTGTCCTGTTCGCCGAGACGGGACTGCTCATCGGCTTCTTCCTGCCGGGTGACTCGCTGCTGTTCACCGCGGGACTGCTGTGCACGACCACGTCCGAGAGCGGCGTCCACCTCAACCTGGCCGCCGTGCTGCCCGCCGCGGTCGCCGGCGCCCTGCTCGGCGCGCAGGTGGGGTACTGGATCGGCAGGCGCGGCGGACGACCGTGGCTCGAGCGCAGCGACAACCGGCACCTGCAGCACGGCGTGCTGCGGGCCGAGGAGATTCTCACGCGGTACGGCCAGGGCAAGGCGATCGTGCTCGCCCGGTTCATCCCTGTGGTGCGCACGGTGCTCAACCCGCTGGCCGGCATCCTCGAGGTGCCCGGCCGCACCTTCCTGCTCTGGCAGGCGGTCGGCGGCGTGATCTGGTCGGTCGGCGTCACCATGGCCGGTTACGCGCTCGGCTCGAGCATCCCGAGCATCGACAAGTACCTGCTGCCGATCATCGCCCTGATCGTCGTGATCTCGCTCATCCCGCTCGGCCTCGAGCTGCTGCGTTCGCGCCGCCACGGGGGCGATGCCGAGCGCCCAGCCGACCGGCGCCGCGAGAACCACACCCGCGAGCGCCGGGAGACACAGCCGACAAGCGAGAACAGCTGACCGACCTGCGCCAGCTTCGCGCGCGTCCACCTCATGAGATCGCATCTCGCGTCATCGCCGCACCACCACACCGTCGCGGCTAGAAAGACACAGCACCCATGAACCTCGCTTCGGTTTCCACTGTCACCACTGTCGACGACAGCTGGTACCGCTCGATCATCGGCTTCGCCCAACACACCCGTTGGCTCAACCCCCTCATAGGCCTGCTCACGATCGCGCTGATCGTCGCGATCGCGCTGATGCTGGCGTACGCGGCGTGGTGGGCGTGGCGAACGGCGAACCGGGAGGCGCTCGCCGCGGCGGCCTGGGCGGGCGCGGGCACGGTGCTCAGCATCGGCTGCGGGCTGGTGCTCAAGCAGATCTTCCACGAGACGCGGCCATGCCTCGCGTTGCCGCATGTGACGACCGTTCAGGCGTGCCCGGGGCCGACGGACTATGCGTTCCCGTCCGACCACACCACGGTCGCCGTGGCGCTGGCGGCCGGGCTGTGGCTGGTCAATCGGCGGCTCGGCGCGATCGCCGCCGCGCTCGCGCTGCTGGAGGGCTACTCCCGGGTCTACCTCGGGATGCATTACCCGCACGACGTGCTCGCCGGGATCGTGGTGGGCGTGGTCGTGGTGCTCGGCGGCTGGGCGTTGGCCCGCAGGCCCCTGATCCGGCTGGCGGGCAGTCTGCCAGCCCGGCTTCTGCCGGAGCCATCGCGTGCGACGGCGGATCCGGCCCCTACCGAGCCGACGCCGGCCGGATCCCGCGCGGAGCGGAACTGACACTGCGACCGGCGTTGTCGGGAACCGCCCGGAACTGCCCGGCGGACTCCCATCGGACCTGCGCGCAGCGAGGCTGACGCGACATCCCGATGGCGCTAGCGTGGTCTGCGGGCCGCGCGGCCGGCGCGGTCGCGCGCACGCACGAGCGAGGGGACCGCGGATGGTCGACCTGCCGCACGACCGGATGCCCGGCGGCACCGAGGTGCCGATGTTCCGCGAGACCGCGTCGGGCCCGATGCCCGACACGGAGGTGTGGTCGGCCATCAAGAACGGCTCGGTGCGCCTGGCCAAGACGCTGCCCGGGATCGGCACGGCGAAGTTCGTCTCGTACCAGCTCGGCGGCGACTACCGATACGCGGTCATCCGGATGCTGGACGGTGGATTCCGGCCGCCGGCCAAGCATCATCGCTTCATCATCGAGGCGTTCCCCAGCTACGAGGCCGCGGTCACGGCGATGGCCCTGGCCGTGGGCTGGCTGATGCAGCTGGCCGAGCAGTACGGTCCGGCCTCGCTGGACGAGGACTTGGCCCGGCTGCTCGAACCGGAGAAGTCCGAGCAGCCGGGCCAAGTCGTGGAGCCGGTCGCCTAGGAGCTGTTTGTAGTCCAGATCTCGGCGGAAGGTCTG
>Ga0310811_10010553_pt1 | contig 11937 bp, 11 predicted proteins | sample YCmetagenome_FD_207642 | JGI IMG/M metagenome (GOLD analysis project Ga0310811, IMG submission 207642) | Soil microbial communities from experimental microcosm in Duke University, North Carolina, United States - YC | ecosystem: Engineered > Artificial ecosystem > Soil microcosm > Unclassified ...
GCCTAGCAGCGCTTCGAGCGCCTGCGCTCGGTTGATATGCACCGACAGCACCGTGTCCAGTCCGGATACCTTGAAGATCTGGATAATTTGCGGTGGAGCGAAAATCGACAGCTTGCCCCCCTTTCCCGCAAGGCGTTTTGCCGTCACCAGAATGGCGCGCAGTGCGGCGCTGCCAATGAATTTGACGCCTGACATGTCCACCAGCACCCGCTCTGATCCGAGCAGGCTGGCTTCGTTGAGCTGGTTCTGGAGTGCCGCCACCGAGGCGGCTTCAAGCCGCCCTCCCAGTGGTAGGACCGTTTCCTTCATGGCGCCGACCATAACGATGGCACGCGCGAAACAGAAGCGGTGGCTATGCGAGCGATCGTCCTGACAACCGCTCCAGAACGCGGAGCGGTGAGCGTTCCGGATGAGCCATGGAGGAGATCGGTAAGTGAAACGTTTGCTCCAGTGCGCAATGCCCTGCCAGGGCGGCGTGCAGAACCTGATCGGTGAAGCAGACCCATGTCGAGCCTGCCGGAAATTCTATGTCGGCGCGTGGTGCTGACGACTGGTATGTCGAATCCAGCTTTCCGGTGTCATGCAATCGCAGCATGATCCGATCGTATTCGCTGCGACGTCCTTTGGTGAGCCCCAATCGTTCCAGGAACCACGCGGTACCGGAGAACGCGTGCCCTGTACGCGGCAGAAACCGGCGCGCAAAGTCAGCAAACGGCTCGCCGACTCGCCATGCCCGTGCGATGCCATCTGGCGCCACGTTGCAGAACAGCCGCAGGATGCGCCGGCCGTTCATTGGTCGGCTTGGAAACGCGTCCACATGCAGCAGCCGATCGTCGTGCCGCGGTGAGTAGTCGCGTCCGGCGATTTCCGCGGGCCGGAAGCTGGTTCGCGCGCGTTGCAGGCCCGTCGCGTAGCCGGGCAGCAGGTCGCGCAGGAGAGCCTCTGCCGCATCGCCGAACCGACGCAGCATCTCTTTCAGGCAATCGGCCTGGGGTCCAGACAGCGATGAGTTCGCAAGGTCGCCTGTCGCAGGATCGTAGCTGATGTTCTTCCGCTCGCTGCCCATGATCGAAGGCGACAACAGGAATGCCTCATCCGGCGACATGCCGAATGGCAAGTCGGCCAGCAGCACGCGCCCAGATTCCAATGCCTCGGTTGCCTGCGTACATACGGCTGTATTGAAAGGTCCTTGCCACGTATGTAGTGGCAGTCGTTCGATCACCTCATGTGTATTCATCGCTATTCGTGCACCAGCACCCAATCGTTGATGAAACTGGCCAGGCCATTGGCATGGAAGTCCCGGCGCAGCGCGGCTTCGTCGTAGTCCTCGCACACCCAGTCGAGGAAGGGCTTTCGTCCCTCCGCCACCCGGGCGTAATGATGGAAAAAGGCATCGAGAATGCCCGTCTTCGCCTGCCTGATGTGGCCGAAGCGCAACGAAAGCTGCTGCAACGCCTGGTGGGCAGTGCCGCCCTGGAACAGAACGAATAATCCTGCAGCCAATCCCGCCCGATCAGCACCCGACTTGCAATGGATCAGTGCCGGCGCACGCATCTGCCGGTAGATACCCTGCAATCGCAGTATACGCTCGCGTTGCGGCGCACCGCGGCTCTCGAGTGCCATATCGACGAAATCGAGCCCCAGCTCGTTCGCCGCCGCTCGGCTCAACGCATCCGAACCATTGCCCGTCCGGCCGCGCAGGTTGATCAGTGTCTTCAGACCCAGGCGGCGGGTCATCGCGGCGAGGTGCGCAGGTGTGGGATGGTTGGATCGATAGAGCCGACCCGGCGCGACCGCGGCAAAATTCGTCCAAACCAGGCGAAAGACCGCATGGTCGACGAGCAGCGAATCAACCCAGGCTAGCGCACGACCCCGGGCGGTACTGAGATCGCCGCGGAAGATGCTGTCCATCGAGCCCTATTGCGATTTGATGTCAGGGTATAAGGCCATGCCACAGGGTAAAGCGCAACCTGAGCGCGACTCTGCGCCGATTGCATGGCCGACCTACGTATTTTTGCGTAGCTGCGGTCGGCGCTTCGTCAAGGTCTGGCTAACCTTAAGGAAGCAGAATCCCTTTCGAAAACGATGATCGTCCAAAAAAGGTCAGGCTCATGCGCACGACGGCAGAAGATCTCACTGCGTGCTTTGATCCAAACCGCGATACCGCGGAAGCACTTCACCTCCGCCATTTTGTGCACCGCCAACGCTGTGAAGCCCGCCTGAAGCTCAGTCCCGCCGACATCGAGAACATGGTTGCCGGCTTTCTGGCCTCTCATGGCAGTGCCACGGTGTGCCCTACGGCCTATGCATTGCCATCGCGGCAGTACCGCCTTCGTAAGGCGTGGTAGCAGGATGCTGCGATGTCTGACGAAGAACTCATAGACGCGTGTCACGCCGCGCTTCGCAACTACGAATGCGCCGTACACGGCAATCGCGTCGACGCCTTTGTCCAGCTTGCCTCCGCACAGATGGCACTCATCGGCCGATTCGGTTCCAGCGACTATCTACAGCACTATTGTCGGCGCCATACCGTTGACACGGCCGACCTGATCGCCTGTGGAGTGGCAACGGATCGGTCCTTGGGGGCAGAACGGCGGATCGCCGGCGGCTGAGACACCCCTCAATTGCCTTGACGAGGCAGGCGCATCAGAGGCGCAGTGCGCCTGTGCACAGCAGCCGTCAACCCGCACTGCCCCTGTTCCGCGGACCGCGCTACGTTCCGGCGGACTTCCTGGTTTCGGCGTCGAACGCCGAGGCTGTCGTCTGGCTGAACAAGGCCGCGGAATGGCCGGGCGGACGCCTCGCCATCTGGGGGGAGGCCGGCTGCGGCAAGACCCACCTGCTGCACGTCTGGACAGAGAAGAGCGGGGCCATGATCTGGCACGGCCCTGATCTGCGGGCGTTTGCGGACCTGCCGCCGGATGGCATCGCTGTTGATCATGCGGATGCGGCTGACGAGACCGCGCTGTTCCACGTGCTGAATGCCGCCGGCGAGGCCGGCCTGCCTCTACTGCTTGCCAGCCGCGCCGCGCCGGCGCGCTGGCCGGTCCAGTTGCCCGACCTGCGCAGCCGGCTGCGCGCCATTACGGCCGTGCAGATTGCCCCACCTGATGACTTGCTGCTGCGCGCCCTTCTGCCGCGCCTGCTGGCCGAACGGCTGATCCGCCTGCCGGAGCCGGTCCTGGTGTGGCTGCTCAACCGCCTCCCGCGCACGGTGCCCCTGCTGGCGGAGGCGGTGGACCGGCTGGACGCCGTCTCCCTGGAGCATCATCGTGACATCACGGTTCCCATGGCGCGCAAGGTGCTCGCTGGTCTGTTGGCCGAGGAGGCAGATGAAATTTCAAGGACACAGGCAGTCCCCTCGCAGGAGGAGCCGCGTCTCCTGTAGGATCGGCAACATGAGCACGTCAGATGGAGCCGTGATGGCGCCCGGTAACGATGGAGCCGTGGCCGAACTGGTTCGGCCAGTCGCACCCGCCGCCGAAGCGGCTATTCGTCCGGACAATCCGGATCGCTTCATCAATCGCGAGCTATCCTGGCTCGATTTCAACCACCGCGTGGTGGAGGAGGCAGAGAACCCGCGCCATCCCCTGTTGGAGCGCGTCCGCTTCGTCTCCATCAGTGCCTCCAACCTGGATGAATTCTATTCCGTGCGCGTCGCCGGACTGATCGGCCAGGCGAAGGCTGGCGTCACGGCGATCTCACCCGATGGTCGCACCCCCGCCCAGCAACTGGCCGAGATCAAGGTCCGCGCCGAGTCACTGCTGGCCGAACAGCAGCGCGTCTGGCGCGAGCTACGCGGCCTGTTGCGGGGCGCGGGGATCGAGGTCTGCGAGACCGATACGCTGACTCCGGAGGATGTGCAGTGGCTCGAGCACTGGTTCATGGAACGAGTGTTTCCGGTCCTGACGCCACTCGCGATCGATCCGGCACACCCGTTTCCGTTCATCCCCAATATGGGCCTCGTCATGGCTCTGCTGCTGTTGCGTGAGGAAGACGGCCAGACGATGCGCGGCCTGTTGCCTCTGCCGAGCCAGGTCGATCGGTTCGTGCGGCTGCCCGGCGCCACGGGCGAGTCGATTCGCTTCGTCCTCTTGGATGATCTGGTCACGTTGTTCCTGGACCGGCTGTTCCCCGGCTTCCGTATCACGGGCCAGGGCACGTTCCGCCTCATCCGCGACACCGACGTGGAATTCGAGGAAGAAGCGGAAGATCTCGTCCGCTCCTACGAGACCGCCCTGAAGCGCCGCCGCCGCGGCGTGGCGATCCATCTCGGGATGGACGCGAAGATGCCGGAGGAATTGCGTGCGCTGGTCGCCGCCGAGCTCAGCGCAACGCCGGACGAGACGCACATCGCTGAAGGCCTCCTTGGCGTCGTCGACCTGAAACAGTTGATAGTGGACGACCGCCCGGACCTGCTGTTCCCGCCCTACACGCCGCGCTTTCCCGAGCGCATCCGCGATTTCGGCGGGGATTGTTTCGCCGCGATCCGCGCCAAGGACATCATTGTCCACCATCCGTTCGAGAGCTTCGACGTCGTGGTCCAGTTCCTGCGTCAGGCGGCGCGCGATCCCAATGTGATCGCGGTGAAGCAGACGCTATACCGGACCAGCCGCGACAGCCCTATCGTGCACGCGCTGATCGAGGCGGCGGAGGCCGGCAAGTTCGTCACCGCGGTGGTGGAACTGCGCGCGCGTTTCGACGAAGAGGCAAACATCCGGCTGTCGCGCGAGATGGAAGCCGCCGGCGTCCAGGTCGTGTTCGGTTTCGCCGAACTGAAGACGCACGCGAAACTGTCACTGGTGGTGCGGCGGGAGGGTGCCAGCGTGCGCTCCTATGCGCATTTTGGCACCGGCAACTACCACCCGATCACCGCGCGTATCTACACGGACCTGTCGTTCTTTACCACCGACCCCGACTTGACCCGCGATTCCGCTCGGCTGTTTAACTACCTGACCGGCTATGCACGGCCGGAGAGGATGGACGAGATCGCCTTCAGTCCGCTGACGATGCGTGCGACGCTGACGGAGCTGATCCGCAAGGAGATCGCATTCGCCATGGCCGGCAAGCCGGCCACGATCTGGCTCAAGATGAACTCTCTGGTCGATGAGCCCCTGATCGACCTGCTCTACGAAGCGTCCTGTTCCGGCGTGAAGGTGATGGGTGTGGTCCGCGGCATTTGTTGCCTGCGCCCTGGCGTGCGCGGCCTATCGGAGAACATCCGGATCAAGTCCATTATCGGGCGGTTCCTTGAACACGGCCGTATCCTGGCGTTCGGCAATGGCCACGCGCTGCCGAGCCGGAACGCGCGTGTGTACATCAGCTCGGCCGACTGGATGGTGCGTAACATGGATTGGCGCGTCGAAACGCTGGTGCCGATTCACAATGCGACAGTCCATGCCCAGGTGCTTGATCAGATCATGGTGACCAACCTGAAGGACTCCATGCAGTCATGGGAACTGCACAGCGACGGCACATGGCAGCGCGTACCGCGGGCAAAGAAGCCGGTTTCCGCTCACGATTACTTCATGACCAACCCGTCACTCTCCGGTCGCGGCTCCGCGTTGCATGGGACTGCGGTCGCGTCGCCGCTTGCGAATCATCGTCGTCAGGATCGCGTACAGCAGGATTGATCGCATGCCGTATACGCCTCCCGTCGATGCGCCGCGCTGCGCAGTGGTTGACCTTGGATCAAACTCCGTGCGCCTCGTGGTGTACGAGGGCCATTGCCGCAACCCGGTCGGGATCTTCAACGAGAAGGCCGTGTTGCGCCTTGGCCGCGGCCTGCAGTCGAGCGGACGGCTTAACGACGAGGGGATGGCGCAGGCATTCACCGTGCTGCATCGCTATTACGCGATTGCACAGGCGATGGGGGCCGAACCGTTCGAGATTCTCGCGACAGCCGCGGTCCGTGACGCCCGCAACGGCCCGGATTTTGTCGCCGCCTTGAAGGCGCGGATGCCGGCGGTGCCAATCCGCGTGCTGTCCGGCCTTCAGGAGGCTGAATTCTCGGCGATGGGCGTGTTGTGTGGCATCCCCACCGCTGACGGCATCCTGGCGGACATCGGCGGTGGATCGTTGGAAATGGTGCGGCTGGATCGTGGTTCCCGAGGAGTGTCGCAAACCCTGAGCCTCGGCGCGATCCGTCTGGCCGAACGGGCAGACGGCGATCCGGCCCGCGCCCGCGCAATCGCCGAAGCAGACCTGGCCACCGTGCCCTGGCTGATCGAGGGAGCCAACCGCGACCTCTATTTGGTCGGCGGTGCATGGCGCGCACTAGCGCGTATCCACATGTCGCAGACTGGTTACCCGTTGCAGATGGTGCATCACTACACGGTCAGCCGCGAGGAAGCGCGCGACCTGACCGGCGTGATCGCCGGTGCCGGCCGCCGCGCATTGGAACGTTTGCCAGGCCTGTCGCGTCGCCGCATCGATGACCTGCCCTTTGCCGCGGTAGCGCTGCGCCGCGTGCTGCGCGCGACCGGTGTGCGGCGCGTGGTGTTCAGTGCCAGCGGCCTGCGGGAAGGCTGGTTCATGCAGCGCATGCCGGACCAAGTCCGCAAGCAGGACCCTCTGCTGGCGGCCGGGCGGGAACTCGCGGCCCGCCTGGGCCGCGACCCGAACCTTCCGCCGGCTCTGATGCTGTGGACCGATCCGCTGTTTCCGGGCGAAACAGGCGAAGCGCGGCGCCTGCGCGAAGCTGCCTGCTGGATGTCCGATATCGGCAGCCACGACCATCCGGAATTCCGGGCTGAACAGGCCTTCCTGCGCGTGCTACGCCAGCCCGGTATCGGCCTGGACCACCACGCGCGTGCCTTCCTCGCCCTGGCGATCGCGATGCGCTACGAGGTGGACGGCGACGCCGACTTTCTGCGCCCGGCGCGCCTTCTCCTCGACGTCGCAGCGACGCATCGCGCGGAGATGCTGGGGGTGGCTTTGCGCCTTGCCTACACGCTGTCCGCCGGCACCACCGACCTTCTCGCCGGCACCGAACTGCGGCTGATGGGAAGCCGCCTGATCCTGCTCCTCCAGGAGGATAGCGGCGTGTTCGCGGGCGAGAGCGTGATGCGCCGCCTCGATAGGTTGGCGCAGGCCGTTGGCCTGGAGGCCGCGACTGAAGCGACGCGTGAGAAGGCGGCATGATCCGTCCCGCGCAGTCGGATGACGCTGATCCCGTGCGGGAGGTCGTGCACGCTGCCTACCGCCATTATATCGCACGGATGGGCAAGCCGCCGGGCCCGATGTTGGACGACTACGCACAGCGTATAGCGGACAGACAGGCGTGGGTTATGGACGATGCGGGGCGCATCACAGGTGTTCTTGTATTGGAAGAAGCGTCAGAAGGCCTGCTGCTCGACAACATCGCTGTTCTGCCGGACCAGCAAGGCAAGGGGGTCGGCCGCGCTCTGCTGGAATTCGCCGAAACCGAAGCGCGGCGAAGGGGCTTTCTCACCATCTATTTGTATACACACGAACTGATGACCGAGAATATCGCGCTGTACACCCGCATCGGCTATGTCGAAACGCGCCGGGTCACGGAAAAGGGCTACGACCGCGTCTACATGACGAAGCAGCTCTGACGCGGTAGAGAGGGGTCACTCCGCCGCAGCCAGCCTAGGCTTGGCAGGCCGATCGCGATGCCCGCTCAATTCCGCCCCGGCCGACTTGTCCAGCCGGCTGCTCAACAGCGGCGCCAACAGCGAAATCGCTGCCACCACCAGGAACGCCACCGAAAAATCCGAAAGCGCCAACTCCGTGTGCCCCAGCAGATGTTCAGAAACAGCCAGTACCGCCGCCGAGATCGCAATCCCCAGGGTCAGCGACATCTGCTGGAATGTCGTATAGAAGCTCGTCGCCGTGCTCATCTGAGGCCGAGGCACATCGGCGTAGGCGATCGTGTTGTAGGCCATGAACTGCAGCGACTGGAAAAACCCGTTCAGCAGCAGCACGACGTAGATGAATATCACCGGCCAACTTGGCCTGAACGCCGCACTGGCAGCGAGCAGCAGCGTCGCCACGAGCCCGATCCACACGAGAACATTCCGGAACCCTAGCCGCCGCAGGATCCTCGGCGCGCAGAGGCGCATCGCCAGGGACCCGATCGACGTCACGAACGTGATCAACCCGCTCTGCGCCGCGCTCAGCCCGAACCCCAGTTGCAGCATCATCGGCAGCAGGAACGGCATCGCGCCGACTGCAATACGCGACAGTGAGCCGCAGATCACGGACATGCGGAACGTTGCAATTTGCATCATGCGAAAATCGAGCATCGGCTGCGGACAACGACGCGCGTGCCAGACATACAGGCTCGCGGAAACAACGCCAGCGCCGACCAGCCCCAAGGTAATTCTTGCCGAACCAACACCGCGGCTCGCCATCTCGATTCCGAACATGAGCGACGCAAGCGCAGTCCCCGACAACACCAGGCCGAGCAGATCGAACCGCGTACGCGTCGGCTCTCGCATCTCCTCGATATACCGTGTGACTAGGATGATCCCGGCAATCCCGATCGGCACGTTGATGTAGAAAATCCAGTGCCACGACAGATATGTGACAATGAACCCGCCAACCGGCGGTCCCAGGATCGGCCCGATAGTCGCCGGAATCATGAGCCAGGCCATCGCGTTGACCAGCTCCGACTTCGACACCGCGCGCAGCATCACCAGGCGCCCCACGGGCGACATCATCGCCCCGCCGACGCCCTGCAACATCCGCGCCGCCACCAGGAACGAAAGTGTCGGCGCCTGTGCGCAGCCGATCGAGCCCAGCGTGAACAGCCCGATCGCCGCCCGGAAGACGGTGCGTGAGCCGAAACGATCAGCGACCCTGCCGCTGGCGGGGATGAACATCGCCAGTGTCAGCAGATAGCAGGTGAGAGCCACGTTCATGTGCAGCGGATCGGCGTGGAAGCTGCGTGCCATCGAGGGCAGGGCGGTGGCGAGGACCGTGCCGTCGAGCTGTTCCATGAACATAGCGCTGGCGACGATGAGCGAGACGGTGCGTGCGCTGGCGCGGGGAGGCTCGGGCGTGGGGTCCATGCGGCCAATGATAGCCAAAGCCGCGTGAGCCGCTACAACGCGATATGCACCTCATCCATGCGTGGAAGCAGCCTGGTGCCGAACGATTCGCTGCGGGTTTTGATATCGGCGAATTCAGCTGCTTCCTCGGCGAGCCGGCAGGGAACCGTTTCGTTACGTTCGTTATGACGCACGAACTGGAAGCTGGTGCCGATGATCGCCTTGCCCGCGACGGCGGCCCGCACCATCATGCCGATCCAGTTGCCGTGCTGCCGGCCGCCATGCCCGGTATGGAAGCAAAAGCTGCCCAATCCGTAGAAGATCGGCCGCCCGCGATAGGCCTCGACCGGCAGCGAGTAATGCGGTCCATGTCCGATCACGATATCGGCACCGGCATCGATCGCGGCGTGGGCTAGCTCGCGCATATAGTCGAACACCTCCTTGTGCAGGCCCCAATGGAGCGACGCGACGACGATGTCGGCCTGCGCGCGCAACGACGTGACATCTTCGGTGAAGCGCCGCAGGTAGCCGGGGTCGGTCCAGGTGACGATGATCGGCGGGATGCCGGGCCGGTTCATCGGCGGGATCTCGGGTCGTGTCTTGTGCATCGGCACCTGATAGGCGGTGTGTGCGCGGATTGCGGCGATGCCGGTGGAGGCAGGGCCGGCCTCGTGGTTGGTTGGCCAATAGACCGCGCTGCGCTGGAGGAAGCCGTAGCGGACGCCGTTCCGCGTCACGATGGCGGGCGCGTGCGCAGCATCCACGGTTGCTCCGGCGCCGGTATGGGCGATGCCGAGTTCATCCAGCCGAGCGAGCGAGGCGTTGATCGCTGCCTCGCCGTAGTTGACGTTGTTGGCCATGCCGACCGCGGTAATGCCGGCCGCCCGCAGCGCCTTGCCACCGATTTCGGGCGAGGCGAAGAAACCTTCGTTCTCGACCGCGTGGCCGTTCGGCGGCTGGTACAGGCAGCATTCCAGGTTGCTGAAGACGATGTCGGCGGCGCGGAATTCGTCGTGCACGCGCGCGAACGGAACCAGCGGTTCGTCGACGTTCATCAGGTTGACGTCACCTGTCAGGATCATCGTCCCCCCTGCTGCCCTGCCTTCACGGCGGGCTGAATCCGGCGAGTCTATTCCCACAAATCGCGCAGTCCAGCCTGTGGGTCGGGATCGATGATCGGTGCCAGCGACCTGGCGATCGCCAGCAATCGGGCATCCGTCAGCCGCGGACCGGCCAGTGTCACGCCGACCGGCAGATTGTTCGGACCACGGCACGCCGGAATGCCGACGCAAGGCACGTGCAGCAGCGTCCACATCCGGTTGAAGATGGCATTGCCTGTTGTATGCAGCCCTTCCGGTGCCTCGCCGGGAGCGCTTGGCGTCAGCACCACATCGAGCGATGCGCCGAACATCCCGTCGAACACCGGCCGGCAGGCATCAGCGACCGCGTAGGCCTCGAGCAATGCTTCCCGCGCGATGTTGCTGTCCACCTTCGCGCGCAGGTCGGGCGCCAGCTGTGCATAGGCATTGGTATATTCAGGCAGGAACGAGACACCGCCTTCCGCCGTAACGATGGTGTTCTGCGCCTCCAGCAACCGGTCGAACGGCGAGGGCAGCACCAGCTCCTCGACGATGGCGCCGGCGTCCAACAGCCGCTTCGCCGCGGTCTCCAACGCCATCGTGCCGGCCGGCTCGATTGCGTGCCATGCGGGGCTGCGGCAGAGGCCGACGCGGAGGCCCTTCACTGCGACCGGCGTGGTGTCGGCCGCCAGCCGATACGCGGTGCCGACCAGGATGAGGTCGTCGACCGAACGGCCGTACCAGCCGACGGTGTCGAGCGTGATCGATGACATCCGCACGCCTTCACGGCTCAGCAGGTTCCAGGTGGGCTTGATGCCATAGATGCCGTTGAACGATGCCGGCCGTATATGCGAGCCGCCGGTCTGGGTGCCGAACGCCAGGGGTACCTGGAAATCGCCCACCGCCGCACCGGATCCGGACGACGACCCGCCCGGGGTATGGGCGAAGTTGTACGGATTGCGCGTCACTGCCTTGCGGCCGCCGGAGGCGAACTCCACCGTATCGGTCTTGCCGAGGATCAGCGCGCCGGCACCGCGCACCACCGCGACGCACGCCGCATCACGACCGATGCGGGCGCCATCGTAGATCGGCGAGTTCTGCGTCGTCGGGTAGTCGATGGTGTCGATGATGTCCTTCACGCCGAACGGCAGGCCGTGCAGCGGCCGCGTCGCGGGCAGCTTGTCCAGCTCGCGCGCGCGGCGGATCACATGGTCCGGGTCGAGCCACAGCCAGGCCTTCACCTCGGCATCGCGTGCGGCGATGCGCGCCAGGCAGGATCGCGCCAGCTCCTCGCAGGAGAGCTTCCTGGCGCGGATCAGTGCGGCGGCCTCTGCCGCGGTGAGCTGGCAGGGCTGCATCAGAACAGCAGCCCCTTCTTCAGCATGCCATGAATGCCTTTCTCGCCATTCACCGTCTGCGTCACATGGAAGTCCACCGCCAGGGAGCAGAACTGATAGGCCTGCTCGCGCGACAGGTTGCTGCGCGCGCAGATGAACGAGATCATCTCGCGCAGTGCCTGTTTCATCGCCTGGTCGAGGTCTTCATGGAGACCCATGCTGATGAAGTGAGTCGGCGTCTCGGCCTTCGGCTGCTTCAGCAAGGGGCGCGACTGCCCGCCGCCCTTGTGCAGCACGAAGGTGAGTGTGCCGGTCAGGCACATCTCCAGCGCAGTGACGCACACTTCGCCATCGCCCTGCATGCCATGCCCGTCGCCCACCGAGAAGTTGGCGCCCGGTACCCACACCGGTAGATACAGGGTGGAGCCGGCCACCAGTTCCTTGTTGTCCATGTTGCCGCCGTGGATACGCGGCTCCTTGGAAGCGATCGTGCCGAACGCCGGC
>Ga0310811_10010554_pt1 | contig 11937 bp, 5 predicted proteins | sample YCmetagenome_FD_207642 | JGI IMG/M metagenome (GOLD analysis project Ga0310811, IMG submission 207642) | Soil microbial communities from experimental microcosm in Duke University, North Carolina, United States - YC | ecosystem: Engineered > Artificial ecosystem > Soil microcosm > Unclassified ...
CCGCATGGCAGCGATCGCGCAGCGCGGAGTCCGCCTCGATGTGCCCCGGCGCGAGACCCGGATCGCCGCTCGCGAACCCGAGCAGGCCCGCGAGCTGCTCGACGCGCGCGAGGTCGTCGGGGGCGAGCATGCGCGCGAACTCGAGCGCCTTGCCCACCCGCTCGCGCGCCTCCGGGACGTCACGACCCATCAGCAGCACGAGGGAGGCCTCGCGCAGCGTCGCCTCCCGAAGCGCCGCCCGGTAGGCGGGCATCGGGTACTCCGACATCGCCCGCTGCCACAGCACCCGCGCCGCGGCCGGGTCCGCGCCGACCAGGGCGCGCGCCACCCGGTCGCGGGCGAGGGCGAGGTGCGCCTTGAGGTCCTCGCCGCCTATCGCCTCCCACCGCTCCAGGGCGCCGCGCTCGTCCCCGGCCGCGATCAGCGCCAGGCCGAGGTGGAAGCCGGCCGAGCGGCCCAGCACGTCGTCGGAGCCCGCCTCCGGCCGCAGGACCTCGACCGCCTGCGCCGCCTGGCCCGAGGCCGCGAGCATCGCCCCGTACCGCACCCGGCCCGGCCGCCAGCGCGGCGCGATCGCCAGCGCCAGCCGGTAGTCCTCCGCGGCCTGCTTCGCCCGGCCCGCGCGCTCGTGCAGCAGCGCGAGGCCCAGCCGCGCCGGAACATACGACGCCGCCACCGACAGGGCCGCCTCGAACTGCTCGCGCGCCACCTCCTCGGCGCCGAGCTGCAGCGCCAGGCGCGCGATCGCGTCGCGCGGGCGCGGGTCGTTCGGATTGTGGTTGACCGCCGCGACCAGGTCCGCCTGCGCCGCGTCCGGCTGTCCGAGCCGCTGCTTGGCCAGCCCGCGGAACAGCAGCGAATCCCCGACCAGCGCCGCGCCGCGCGACCAGCGCGAGGGCTCCACACCGGCCGGCGCGCCCCGGCGCAGCGCCTCGTCGAACGCAGTCACCGCCTGCGGGAAGCGTCCGCCCGTGTAGAGCACCGCCGCCCACCGGAACCACACCTCGCCGCTGCCGGCCGGCGCCGTCCCGGCCAGGAACCGCTCCGCGTCCCCGATCCGGTTGGCCTGCATCAGTACCTGCGCGCGCGCCAGCACCGGCCAGTCCACGCCGGGAAGGCCCGCGACCGTCTCCGCCGACGCCGCGTCCCGCGCCGGGATCGGGCCCTCCCCGCACAGCCGCGCCAGCCAGCCGGTGACCTCGGCGACCGCCGCGGCATCCGGTTCGGCCTCGGGCAGCGCGGCCGCGCGCAGGAACGCCAGCGGGGCCGACAAGGGGCCCTGGGCCGCCTGCATCCGGTGCACCGCGATCCGGTGCAGCGCCGGCAGCGGCAGCTCCCTCGCCGGATCCGCGGCCACCGTGAACGCCTGCGCGGTCAGCAGCACCGCGCCCGGCGCGTCCCCGTCGGCGGCGGCGACCTCCGCGCCGCCCAGCAGCGCCGCCAGCCGCAGCCCGCGCAGCTCCTCCGGCGCCGACGCCAGCGACTTCGCCAGCTTCGCGTAATGCTTCCTGGCCCGATCCGACTGCCCGGCCTTCGCCTCGGCCGCAGCCCGCGCCAGCTCCTCCGACACCGCCGCCGGCTCGAACCGGCCGCGCCGCGCCAGCAGCGCCATCGACAGCCCCCAACCTTTTCCCTGGTACGCCATCCCGACCGGCCAAGAATAAGGCACGCGGGCCGCCGGCCACGGATATCATCGGTGACATGACGGGGACACGCGCACTACCCGATCCCGAGACGCCCTTCGGCCGCACCGTCCGCGAGCGCCTGCGCGAGGAGCCGATCATCTGGCTCACCACCGTCGCCGCCAGCGGGACCCCGCAGCCCAACCCGGTCTGGTTCCTCTGGCAGCCCGACCCCGGCGACGCGTGGGGCGAGGGCAGCTTCCTGATCTACCACGACAACACCGCCGCGCGGCTGCGCACTCTCGCCGAGCGCCCGCGCGTATCGCTGAACTTCAACTCCACCGGAGGCGGCGGCGGAATCACCGTGTTCACCGGCGACGTCGAGATCCTGAAAGGCCACCCGCCCGCGCACGAGGTGCCCGGATACGCCGCGAAGTACGGCCCGCGCGTCGCCGCGCTCGGCCAGGACCGCGACCTGGCGGCGTTCATGGCCCGCTACTCGATCGCCACCCGCATCCGCCCCGACCGGGTCCGCGGCTTCTGAGCCGTGCGCCCCGAGAGCGCGCGACCCCCGCCTTGAGGAAACGCTGACAAACCCCTGAACGGCGCTGAACCTTGCCGATCGAGCCTGGTTCCCATGGTGATCGATCCGAAGCAGGCGCCGATTCAGGTGGCGCAGGTGGACATGGACGCGCCGGACAGCCCGCCGGCGAACCTCGCGCGCGCCACGAGCGTCCTCGCGCTCGTGCGGATGCACGGCCATCCGCTCGGCGTGATCGGCACCCGGCTGCCTGCCGGCAGTGACCTGCCGACCGGGCTGCGCACCGCGGCCTGCACGCAGCTCGGGTCCCAGCTCGCCGAGCACGCCCGGCGCGACTGGACCGGCCGCGACCGCCGCCAGCCGCCGACGGCGGCGGCCGCGCCCCTCGACCCGGACCCCGGCGCAGACCCGGCCGCCCCGCCGTGCCTGCGGGCGCGCGCCGCCGTGCTCGCCGACCCGCCCGCCGTCAGCGTGATCATCGCCACCCGGGGACGGCCCCGGCAGCTCGCCCGCGCCCTCGCCTCCCTCGCAGCCCTCGACTACAGCCGCTACGAGGTCCTGGTCGTCGACAACGAACCGGACGGCGACGCCACCCGGCTCGCGGCCGAGCACGCCGACGGGCCCGTGCGCTACCTGCGCACCCGCCGCCGCGGCGTCGCCCGCGCGCACAACCTCGGCGTGCTGGAGGCCACCGGCAGCATCCTGGCGTTCACCGACGACGACGTCACCGTCGACCGGTCGTGGCTCGCCGCGATCGCCGAGACCTTCGCAGACCCGCAGGTCGGCTGCGTCACCGGCCTGATCATGCCCGGCGAGCTCGAGACCCCGCAGCAGGCGATGCTGGAACGGCGCGGCGGCTACGGCAAGGGCTTCGCCGCGAAGGTCTTCCCCGCCCCGCCCGGCAGCCCCCCGGACCCCGGAGAGCGGCTGTTCCCGTTCACCGCCGGGCGCATGGGATCCGGCGCCAACATGGCCTTCGACGCGCGGCTGCTGCGCGAACTGGGCGGCTTCGACCCCGCGCTCGGCCCCGGCACCCCGGCCCGCGCCGGCGAGGACCTGCTCGCCCTGTTCCGCGCCGCGGCCGCCGGACGCCAGGTCGTCTACCAGCCCGACGCGCTCGTCTGGCACCACCACCGGCGCGAGCCCGGCGCCCTCGAAGCCCAGGCCCTCGGCTACGGCATCGGCCTCGGCGCGTACCTCACCAGCGCGCTCGTGCACGAACCCCGGATGCTCCCGGCTTTCTTGAGGTTGCTGCCCGACGGCGTCCGCTACGCCCTGCGCAACGCGTCGAAAGATCAAGACGACGCCGCGGCCTGGCCCCGCCGCCTGGCAGCACTCGAACGCCGAGGCCTGATCCGCGGACCCGCCGCCTACGCGCACAGCCGCTGGGCCGCCCGCCACCCCGCGACCGTGCGGAGCCGCTGACATGCCGCCGCTTCCCGTGCTGCTCTACCACTCCGTCCGCGACGACCCGCCGGGCTGGCTCGCGCCCTACACCGTCGCCCGGGCCGATTTCGCCGCGCAGCTCGACGCCCTCACCGCCAGCGGCCGCACCCCGGTGACCTGCGGTCAGATCGCCGCCGCCCGCACCGGCGGGCCGCCGCTGCCCGAGAACGCCGTCGCCGTCACCTTCGACGACGGCTACCTCGACTTCGAACGCAACGCCCTGCCGCAGCTCGCCGCCCGCGGCATCCCGGCGACCCTGTTCGTCACCACCGGCGCGCTCGCCCCCCGCAACTACAGCCTGCTGCCCGACGCCGCGATGCTCAGCCTCGCCGCCGTCGCCCGCCTGGAGGCCGCCGGCGTCGAGATCGGCGCGCACACCCACGCGCACCCGCAGCTCGACACCCTGCATCCTTCGGCCGCCGCGTGGGAGCTGACGCACTCCAAGGAGATCCTCGAACAGGCCCTCGGTCACGAGATCGCGCTCGCCGCCTACCCGCACGGCTACTCCAACCCGCGCGTGCGCGAGCTCGCCCGCGAGGCCGGATACCGGGCCGCGTTCGCCGTCCGCGAAAGGCTGAGCCCGGAGACCGACGAGCCCTACCGGATCGCCAGGCTCACCGTGAAATCCGACACCCCCGCCGCCCGGTTCGACGCCTGGCTGCAAGGCACCGGCGCCCCCGTCGCCACACCCCGCGAGCGCGCCGCCACCCTCGCCTGGCGCTACTACCGCCGCGCCCGCGCCCGCGTCGGCATCCCGCGCCCCCTCGCCGAAAGCCGGTGACCGCCATGCCGCCGAGCACGCCCGCCCGCCCGAGCCTGACCGTCATCGTCTGCGCGTACACCATGGACCGCTGGCCGGACCTGGCCGCCGCCATCGGCTCCCTGCACGCCCAGACCCGCGCCCCCGACGAGATCGTCCTCGTCGTCGACCACTGCCCGGAACTCGCCGAACGCGCCGCCCGCGAACTGGCCGGCGCCCGCGTCGTGCCCAGCCGCGGCAAGCCGGGCCTGTCGGCGGCCCGCAACACCGGCATCGCCGAGGCGCACGGCGAGATCCTCGCGTTCCTCGACGACGACGCCGCCGCCGACCCCGGCTGGGCCGAGCACCTGCTCGCCGGATACGCCGACCCCGCGGTCCTCGGCGTCGGCGGCCTGATCCGCCCCCGCTGGGACCGGCCGCGCCCCGCCTGGTTCCCGGCCGCCTTCGACTGGGTCGTCGGCTGCACCTACCGCGGCATGCCCACCGGCCGCGCCCCGGTGCGCAACCTCCTCGGCGCCAACATGTCCTTCCGCCGCTCGGTCCTGGACGAATGCGGGGGCTTCAACACCGACCTCGGCCGCATCGGCACCCGCCCTCTCGGCTGCGAGGAGACCGAACTGTGCATCCGCGCCGCCGAGCGCCACCCGGAGGGCCTGCTGCTCTACGACCCGGCCGCGTCCGTCCGCCACCACGTCCCCGACCGGCGCGCCACCTGGGAGTACTTCCGCGCACGCTGCTACGCCGAGGGCCTGTCGAAAGCCGCGATGACCCGCCGCACCGGCACCGCCCCCGGCCTGGCCAGCGAACGCGCGTACCTGAGCTCGACGATCCCGCACGCCGTCCTCGAGGCCCTGCCCGGACCCGGAAGGCGGGGGAGCGGACCGGGTTCCGCGACGATCCCCGCCCTGCTCGCCGGCGTCGCGGTCACCGGCGCCGGATACGCCGTCGGCCGCCTGCACACCGGCCGGACCACCGCCGCGGTCCGCGCCGACTCCGAGGCCGCCGACGCCCCCGCGGGCGCCGTCGGCGCCGACCGGGCCGGGCAGCGCGCGCACGCGGCGCGGGTCCCCGTCCCGGACCTGCACGCCACCGTCCCCGAACTCCTCGCCCGCCTGCGCACCGCCGCCGCGGACGGCGACGTGTTCGACGCCTACCTCGCCGGCTGCGGCATCGACCAGATCATCGAAGACGAGCAGCGCGCGACCGCGACCCTCGCCCGGCGCACCGCCGACCACCTCGAAGCCGACGCTCACGGAACCCCCGGACGCACGCTCCTGCTCGGCCTCGATGCCGCCGCGGCCGTCCGCAAGGCCACCCCGGCGCACCGGGAGCTCGCGCACTGGCGCGCCCGGCTGCGCACCCTGATCGCAGTGCTCGCCGACCTCGACCCCGGCCACCCGCGCCTCGACGGCGCGCTGGCCGCGCTCGGCGAGCACGTCCCGCAGCGCGCCGCACGCCTGCTGGACGGCGCGGTGCTGCGCCCGCCGACCTGCTTCCGCAGCTTCGACCAGCACCCGCGCGACATCGACGCGATCCTCGACCGGTTCGCCGCCCGCTACCCGGACCGCGCCAGACCCGTGCTGATCCTCGGCGCACGCACGTCCGGCAGCTACCTCGCCCCCCTGGCCGCCGCCCGCGCCCGCGCACTCGGCTACCGCGACGTCACGTCGCGCACCATCCGCCCCGGCGAACGCCTCATGCCCGGCGAGGCCCGCATCCTCGGACGCATCCGGCACGCCGGCGGCATCGTCGTCGTCCTCGACGACCCGCCCGCCAGCGGACGCTCCCTCGCCCGCATCGCCCGTGCCGCCGAACACGCCGGATTCCCCGCCGACCGCACCGTGATCGCGTTCGCCGCCTTCGCAGGCTGCGAAACCCCGAAGCACCTCGCCCGCTACCCGGCGATCGTACTTCCCGCCGCCGACTGGGACATCCGCGCCCGCCTCGGCACCGCCGGACTGCGCCGCACCCTGCCCGCGCTGCTCCCGCCCGGCACCCGGATCCTCGCGATCAGCGACACGACCCCTGGTATCCCCACCCGCCTCGGCCACCTCGCGGTACCCCTCACGGTCACGATCGCCACCGATCACGGACCCGAGCGGCTGCCGCTGGTGGCCGAGGGCGCGGGCCTGGGCTACCTCGGCCGCCACGCCCTCGCCGTCGCCGACGCCCTCACCGGTACCGTCCCGCACGTGCACGGATTCGCCGACGGCGTCCTGCTGCGCGACCGCGAGCCCCGCGAACCCGGACCCGCCCCGCAGGCGCCACCCCCGGACGCGCTCGCCGACTACGTCACCGCCCGATCCCGCGCGCTGCCCGTCACCGAGGACCGCGCCGCACTGCTGACCGGCTGCGAACCCGCCTGGGAGATCGGCGCACGCCTGCTCTCCGGCGCCCTCGGCCGCCTCGGCACCCCGCCGCGCCCCCTCCTGGTGGACCCGATCCTGCGGCAGCTCACCCGCGCCGACCACCCCTGCCTGACCGACGGACGCATGCTCCCGTGGACCTGGCACGCCACCGCCGACGGCTGGCACAAGACCGACTTCGACGAAGGCTCCTTCAGCCACCTCGACCTCGCCGCCTACGACCCCGCCTTCGACCTCGCCGCCGCCGCGATCCTCGACCCCGGCGCCGAGGACAAGCTCCTCGCCGCCTACCGGCAGGCCACCGGAACCCGCGTCAACCCCGCCCGCTGGTGCGTCTACAAAGTCGTCCACGGCTGGAACATCGGCCGCCTGCAGCACACCGGACACGCACCCCGCCTCGCCGGCCTCGAGCCCGTCCGCATCCAGGACCGCGCCGTCCAGCAGCTCTACGCCGCCCTCTACCTCGCCGACCTCGACGACGAACCCGCCGGCCCCTGGTGCGTCCTCGACCTCGACGGCACCCTGGAGACCGACCTCCTCGGCTTCCCGATGACCTCGCCGGCAGGCGCCCTCGCCCTGCGCGCGCTGCGCGCCCACGGCTACCGTGTGCTGCTCGCCACCGGCCGGCCCGTCCCCGACGTCCAAGACCGCTGCGCCAACTACCGGCTCACCGGAGCCGTCGCCGAATACGGCGCCGCCTACTACGACGCGGCCGCCGACGAAACCGAATACCTCGCCCCCGGCCGCGACGGCGCCCTCGCCGCCGAACTCGCCGCCCGACCCGACACCGGCATAGACGAGCGCTACCGCGCCTGCATCCGCGCCTACCGCCGCACCCGCCACGGCCGCGAAGCCCTCGATTCCGCCACCGTCGACGCGATCGTCATCCGCCACCAGGTCACCCCCGTCGACGGCGACGCCCAAACCGACCTCCTGCCCATCGGCCTCGACAAAACCCAGGGCATCCTCGCCCTCACCCGCCGGCTCGACGACCCCGCGACCCCCATCGCGCTCGCCGTCGGCGACAGTGCCGCCGACACCGGAATGCTGCGCGCCGCCGACCTCGGCCTGGCCCCCGCCAACGCCGACCGCACCGCCATGCGCGCCGCCGGCATCGACACCGTCACCCGCGCCTACCAGGCAGGCCTCGCCCAAGCCGTCGCCCGCCTGATCGGCCACCGGCCCGGCGCCTGCCCCCGCTGCCGCGCCCCCGAACCCGACCCGCCCGAAAAGGCCCTGCTCGCCCTCCTCGCCGTCGGCGAGGCAGGCCGCCGCGGCGGTCCCGCCGCCCTCACCCGGCTCACCCGCGCCCGCCGCAGCATTCGGCCGGACGGCTGGTCCCGGTGAGTACCGCCCCCGCAGCCCTCGGCGCAGGCCGCCTCCCGCGGCCCGCCGCCGTCCGCCGCGCCCGCCGCAGCATTCGGCCGGACGGCTGGTCCCGGTGAGCACCGCCCCCGCAGCCCTCGGCGCAGGCCGCCTCCCGCGGCCCGCCGCCGTCCGCCGCGCCCGCCGCGGCATCCGGCCGGACGGCTGGTCCCGGTGAGCACCGCCCCCGCAGCCCTCGGCGCAGGCCGCCTCCCGCGGCCCGCCGCCGTCCGCCGCGCCCTCGCCTCCCGCGAACCGCTCCTGCACAACGGACACCTCCTGTCCGTCAGCTCCCTGCTCACCTCCGTCCTCGGCGCCGGCTACTGGACCCTCGCCACCCGCCTCTACAACCCCGCCACCCTCGGCCGCAACTACTCCGCCATCTCCGCGATGATGCTGTTCGCCGGCATCGGCCAACTCAACCTCACCAACGTCCTGGTCCGCTTCATCCCCGCCGCCGGCGCCCGCACCCGCACCCTCGTCGCCCGCGCCTACGCCGCCGCCATCGCCGCCATCACCCTGCTCGCCACCGGCTTCGTCCTGCTCACCCCCGACCTCGCACCCCAGCTCGGCTTCCTGCGCCACCCCGTCCTCGCCCTCTGCTTCGTCGCCGCCACCGCCGGATACGGGCTGTTCATCATGCAGGACGGAGTCCTGACCGGACTGCGCCGCCCCGACTGGGTCGTCCTCGAGAACGCCGTCTTCGCCGCCATCAAGATCGCCGCACTCGCCCTGCCGATCCTCGTCGCCGCCCAAGCCGGGATCCTGCTCTCCTGGGTCCTCGCGCTCGCCGTCGCCATCGCCGTCACCAACACGTTCCTGTTCACCCGAGCCATCCCCAGGCACATCGGCGCTCCACCGCCGGAAAACCCCGCAGGACGCCAACCCGCACCCACCCCCGGCTACATCGTCGGCGACTACATCGGTTCCCTGTTCTGGTTCGCCGCCATCACCCTGCCGCCCCTGATCGTCCTCGACACCCTCGGCCCCGCCCAAGCCGCCTATTTCTCCCTCACCTGGGTCATCGCCTACATGCTCTACCTCGTCAGTTCCAACATGGGCTCTTCGCTCGTCGTCGAATCCGCCACCAACCCCGCGCAGCTCACCCGCAACTGCCGCCGCGTCCTAACCCACACCGGCATCCTGCTCACCACCGCCGTCCTCGCCCTGACCGCCGCCGCCCCCGAGATCCTGCGCGTCTTCGGCCCCGACTACGCAAGCCACGGCACCGCCCTGCTGCGCCTGCTGCTCATCTCCGCCCTGCCCAACCTCGTCGTCGCCACCGCCGTCAGCGTCTGCCGCGCCCGCCGCCGCATCCGCACCGCCGTCGCCATCCTCGCCGTCCTGTGCTGCAGCGCCCTCGGCCTGACCGTCCTGCTGCTGCCCGTCATCGGCATCGCCGGAGCCGGCGCCGCCTGGCTCATCGCGGAGATCGCCGTCGCCGCCGCCCTCCTCGCCTTCCCGCACACCTGGCTCGGCACCGAACGCATCCCCACCACCGCCATCGCCCGCGCCGCGGTCACCCGCACCGCCACCGTCCTCGCCAAGCCCGCCGACCACCGCCTCACCCGCAGCCTCGCCCGCGCCGCCCACCCCGGCCAGAATCCCGACATCCCGTGGTTCACCCGCCGCTCCACCGACATCCTCGTCCTGCGCGCCGTCGCCGACCTCGACCTCGTCGTCAAACACCCCTCCAGCGACCACGGCCGGCAGACGCTCGCCCGGCAAGCCGCCAACCTGCAAACCCTCGCCGCCGACGAGCGCCTCGGCGACTGGCGCCGGCTCCTGCCCGGCCTCGTCGCCTGCGACCTGCACCAACGCCTCCCGCGCACCGCCGAGCACTACCGCCCAGGCACCGAAGCCTCCACCCTCATCCAGCGCGACCCGGAAACCGCCCACCGCATCGCCGCGGCCGCCCTCGCCGCCATCACCGAACTCCACCACGCCACCGGCGTCATCGAGACCCCCGACCCCGACCGCCTCCACGCCTGGATCGACACGCCCCTCGAAACCCTCCGCAAGCTCCTCACCTCCGCACCCCGCGCCGAGGGCGCCCTCGACGCCCTCCGCGCCCGCCTCTACACCCAACTCGCCGACCGCCCCGTCCTGACCGCCTGGACGCACGGCGACTACCACCCCGGCAACGTCCTCATGACCGACGACGGCACCGAGGTCACCGCCATCATCGACTGGGCCACCGCTCACCCGAACGGCCCGGCCGCCACCGACCGCCACCTGTTCCGCCTCGCCCTCCAGCGCGAGACTGGGGGTGAGGAACTCGGCGCCCTCGTCGTGCGCGCCCTGCGCCAGGACCCCGGCCGCACCGACGACGCCCTGCTCCTGCTCACCTGGCTGCGCCACGTCGCCGACAATCTCAACCAGTCCGACCGCTACCGACGCAACCGGCCCTGGCTCGCCGGCAACGTCGCCCCCGTCCTGCGGGAGGTAGCCGGATGAGCATCACCACCCGCGCGCCCGGACAGGACATCGACATCGACCTCACGGTGGTCCACCCGACCGAGACCAGGCGCCGCTCCGAACCCCGCCGCGCGCCCACCCGGCCGCGCCCCGCACCCAACTGGCGGCGCATCCCCGCCTACACCGCCGGGCCCGCCGCCCTCATCCTCTGGCTCGCCGCCCTCACCCGCGTCGACCTCCACGCCATGGGCGCCTACGGCCTGCTCGCCATCCTCCCCGCCCTGTTCTGGATCGCCCTCGTCCTGCTCACCCTCGGCTTCGCCGCCGCCCTCGCCCAACCCGGCGTCCGCACCTCCTGGCTCCTCGCCCACGTGATCGCCCTCATCGCGATGCTGCACGCCACCCCCACCCTCCTCTACGGCACCCTGCGCTACGCCTGGGCCTGGAAGCACATCGCCGTCATCGACTACCTGCTGCGCCACAACGCCACCGACCCCAGCAACAGCCAGCTGAGCGCCTACAACCAATGGCCCGGCTTCTTCACCCTCAACGCCCAGATCGTCCGCCTCGCCGGCCTCAGATCCGCCCTCGGCTACGCCGCCTGGGGACCACCCATCAACAACCTCCTGATGATCGCGCCGCTCGTGCTCATCCTGCGCACCATGACCCGCGACCGCCGCATCCTGTGGGGCACCGTCTGGCTCTTCTACAGCTGCGCCTGGACCGGACAGGACTACTTCGCCCCCCAGGCCTTCGCCCTCACCCTCTTCCTCGCCATCCTCGGCGTCGTCCTCAACCGCGCCGCCGCCCACCGCGACCTCGCCCCCGACCAGCCTCGAGCACCCCGCGCCGGCAACGCCGCCTGGATCCTGCTCCTGGCACCCCTCGTCGCGGCCATCGACTCATCCCACCAGCTCACCCCCCTCATGCTGGTTCTCGTCCTCGCCGTGCTCGCCGTCACCCGCTACCGCACCCCCGTCCTGCTCTGGACCCTCGCCGCCGCCGTCACCCTCACCCTCGCCTGGGACGGCACCGTCGCCGCCCCCTACATCCGCAACAACCTCAGCTCCATCGTCGGATCCTTCGGCAACCTCGACTCCAACGCCACCGCACCCCTCGGCGCCGCCGCCACCGCCAGCAACCAGCAGCAGGTCATCGCCTACGTCGACACCGCTGCGGCCCTCACCGTCGCCCTGCTCGCCATCGCGGCCGTCCTGCTCCACAAGAACCTGCGCCGCAGCAGCGCCTGGATGATCACCCTCGCTCCCCTGCCGATACTCGCCGCGAACAACTACGGCGGCGAAGTCATCTTCCGCGTCTACCTCTTCGCGCTCCCGGGAGCCGTCTACCTCAACCGCAGACTCCTGCTCCCCACCCCCGCCAGACCCTGGACCGCCCGCGCCCACTCCCTCGTCTTCC
>Ga0310811_10010557_pt1 | contig 11936 bp, 14 predicted proteins | sample YCmetagenome_FD_207642 | JGI IMG/M metagenome (GOLD analysis project Ga0310811, IMG submission 207642) | Soil microbial communities from experimental microcosm in Duke University, North Carolina, United States - YC | ecosystem: Engineered > Artificial ecosystem > Soil microcosm > Unclassified ...
AATGCCAGCGAGTAGCCATAGATACACCACAGCACAACAATGACCGAGAACACCATGAACACTTGCATCAGGATCGACAGCATGTTCTTGGAACGCACCAGGCCGCCGTAGAACAAGGCCAGGCCGGGCAGCGACATCATGATGACCAGAATGGTCGAAATACCCATCCATGCGACGTCGCCCTTGTTTGGTACCGCGACCGGTGCAGCAGGCGCTGCCGCTGGAGCCGCTTCGCTTGCTGCCGGTGCCGCGACCGCCGTCGCAGGCGCTGCATCAGCGGCAGGCGCCGTAACAGCAGGTTCAGCCTTGGGCGCAGCATCCTGCGCCATCGACGGCGCGGCAAAACCGACCGCCGCCAGCAAGGCACCCATCGCTAGCGCCTGTGCAAACATTTTCTTGATACTCATTTCTTTCCCCTTAAAGTGCTTCGTTACCGGTTTCACCGGTGCGGATCCGCACGACCTGTTGCAGGTCGTAAACAAAGATTTTGCCGTCGCCGATCTTCCCGGTGCGCGCCGCTGTCTCGATCGCCTCGATGGCCGAATCGACGATCGCATCCTCGACTGCAGCCTCGATCTTGGTCTTGGGCAGAAAATCGACCACGTACTCCGCACCGCGGTACAGCTCGGTATGCCCTTTCTGACGGCCGAAGCCTTTGACTTCGGTCACGGTGATGCCCTGGACGCCGATGGCCGATAGCGCTTCGCGCACTTCGTCCAGCTTGAAGGGTTTAATGATTGCGGTGATCAGTTTCATACTCGCCTCTTGATTATTAGAAGGTTTTGCTGACGGTCAGAACCGCGCCGGTCTTGCCCGTGTGATAGCCGTTCGGGGCAACATACAGGTCGTCGTCCGCATTGGTACCAATAGCAGCCAAAGATACGGTAACAACGCCGAAGTCTTTGGTTACGCCAACTTTCCAATCCGTATAGCTGAAATCGGAATTCTCGCCTTTGATCTTTTGATGGCCGGCGTGCAGATTCAACATGTAGCCACCGCCGACATCGAAGTTCGCACCCACGTCAAGATAGCCGCTGTTCTTACTATCCGAGAAACCAAAAATGTTGGTCACAGCGTGAGAGTATTTCACGTATGCCGGGCCATAACCGATCTGGCCGTAGACTTCCGTGGTGTTCGCATTCGTTGCCTGATTGTTGTCCGGATAATAGTATTTCAGAATGCCGACGTCATACGAAACATCCTTTACGATTTCACCGCGCTTGCCGCCATAAAAATCGTATTCAATATCGCTGTCGCCACCGGCATCGGTAATCCATTTGATTGAAGAAGCCCATGTTCCGAGATAGAAGCCCGTCGGATTGTGCGTGTAGTCCACACCACCAGAAATCGCAGGATCGCCGTGCGTCTGCGAAATACCGCGATAGCGGTAATCGGTAGTAAATGCCGCGTTGAACGCAATTTGATTGTCTGGCGGGGTAGCTGCAGGCGCCGCGGCCTCCTGCGCCGAAGCAAGATTTGCAGCAAATGCGGCGGACAAGGCAGCAGCGATAATGAGCTTGTTCATCAGATTTTCCTTTAAGGTTGAAGACAGAAACCAACGACCCCCGTTGTTCTTGTTCAACATTTAGCAGAACTCATGCCAGGCTTTCGGATGAACTTGCATTATCATTTTAGCCATCAAGGCAGGCGATTACGCTGTATCGCGAATCGGCGGCACTGTAGGTTGCACTGTTAAGGTGCGCAATAGTGGGACGCGCGCCACAACAGTGCTTTACTCCCCATGAAAGGACCCGCAATGGACAAGCCCAATTTCTTTGCTGACATGCAAAGCAAGATCAATGAAGTACTGGAGAACTCGCCGGCGAAGGATATTGAGAAGAACGTAAAGGCAATGATGAGCCAGGGTTTTGCCAAGCTCGATCTGGTTACGCGCGAGGAATTCGACGTGCAGGCACAAGTTCTTGCCAACACGCGTGCCCGACTGGAAGCACTGGAAGCACAAGTGGCCTCGCTCGAAGCCGAACTGAGAAAAACTGCCGTTTAATCGCCCCGGCGTATCGAGGCCGTGCTGGAGCCTTGATACGCCATTGATAAGCCGGCCGCCGCAGGTAGCCGCCGTCGGATCAAGAAAAATAGAATCGCCAGCCGCGAATCAGCTTTGCCTCTGCTCCATAAGTACAACAAACAAGAGTCAGGAAAGCCATGAGCCTAGCCGTACTAAGCAGCCGCGCGCTCGCCGGCATGCAGGCGCCGCAAGTCACCGTCGAAGTGCATCTCGCTAACGGTCTGCCGTCTTTCACCATTGTTGGCCTGCCTGAAACCGAAGTGAAGGAATCACGCGACCGTGTGCGCGCCGCGCTGCAGAATGCGGGCTTCGAATTCCCCGCTCGCCGCATCACTGTGAACCTCGCGCCGGCCGACCTGCCGAAGGAGTCGGGCCGCTTCGACTTGCCAATTGCGCTCGGCATTCTGGCTGCATCCGGGCAAATGCCGGGCGAGGCGCTCGATCAATATGAATTTGCCGGCGAGTTGTCGCTGTCAGGCGAGTTGCGTCCGATTCGCGGCGCACTGGCAATGACATATGCCATGTCCCGCAGCGGCACGCGCCAGCGCGCATTCATTCTGCCGCGCATGAATGCCGACGAAGCAGCGCTGGTCGGCGACGTCGCGATCCTGCCTGCCGATACCTTGCTGCAGGTATGCGCACATTTCGCCGCGCAAGACAGCGCTGCGCGCCTGCAGCCGCATACCGCCGCACCAGTCACGCAAGGCGCGGTCTATCCGGACCTGGCCGATGTAAAAGGACAGGCGCACGCCCGGCGTGCGCTGGAAGTCGCCGCTGCGGGCGGCCACAATCTGCTGATGGTTGGGCCGCCCGGCACCGGCAAGTCGATGCTGGCGGCACGCTTTGCCGGCATCCTGCCACCGATGCGCGACGACGAAGCGCTGGAATCGGCAGCGGTCCAGTCGCTGACCAGCGGCTTTAGCACTGCCCACTGGAAAGTTCGCCCGTATCGGCATCCGCATCACACTGCATCCGGTGTGGCGCTGGTCGGTGGTGGTGGCACGCCACGACCCGGTGAAATCTCCCTGGCCCATCACGGGGTATTGTTTCTGGATGAACTACCGGAATTCAGCCGTTCGGTGCTCGAGGTTTTGCGCGAGCCACTGGAATCTGGCCGCATCACGATTTCGCGCGCCGCCCGCCAGGCTGATTTCCCGGCACAGTTCCAGTTGATCGCGGCAATGAATCCTTGCCCTTGCGGCTACCTGGGTCACGGGACGCGACAGTGCCGCTGTACGCCGGATGCCGTGGCGCGTTATCAAGGCCGGATTTCCGGCCCGCTGCTGGATCGCATCGACATGCAGATACAGGTCGGCGCACTGCCGCATGAAGAATTGCTGCAGACGGCGGCTGGCGAGTCTTCTGCGGAAGTAGCGCAACGCGTGGCGCATGCATCGGAACGGCAAGCTGCCCGACAAGGCAAGCGCAATCATCTGTTGGCCAGCGCCGAGATCGATCGCCACTGCAAGGCGGATGCGGATGGTGAACAGTTGTTACGCAACGCGATGACGCGATTGAACTGGTCGGCCCGCGCCTACCATCGCGTGTTGAAGGTAGCGCGCACGATTGCCGATCTCGATGACGTCGCGAGCATCGGCAAGAAACATGTGGCGGAAGCGATCCAGTACCGGCGCGCGCTACGCGAACCGTGAACGCGAATCGAGAAAAGCGAAATCAAACTTGCGGCGCGCAGACCAGCATGTTCCACGTTACGCCGAGACGCACATCAGTCTTTAGTGCGGTCAGTCTGCGCGACAGCATCAGTTGCTCACGCTCGCCGCGCAAGCGCTCGCCGAGCGCGTCCTTCAGAATGCCGGCGCCGGCCATGATGCCGTCAATGCTGCCATAGCTCTGCAGCAATCTGGCGGCGGTCTTGATGCCGATCTTCGATACGCCGGGTATACCGTCCGGCACATCGCCAACCAAGGCCAGCAAATCAGGCAGCAAGGCCGGCGGCACGCCGAATTTCGCTTGCACCCATTCGCTGTCGTGCCACTCGTTCCTGAAATGATCCCATACCAGCGCGCCATGCGCGATCAAGCCGTGCAAGTCCTTGTCGGTCGACACGATGATCGCTTCGCCGCGCGCTTCCTGCAGCCAGCGCAGCACGCCGGTTGCGATCACATCGTCCGCTTCGACATCAGGCACCGCCAACACGCAAAGACCGATATCAGCTAGGCGCGCATGCAAATCCGGCAGGACGTGCTGCAGTTCGTCCGGCATCGCCTTTCTGTTCTGCCGGTAGTTGACGTGCAATGCATGCCGCCAGGTATGGCCGCCGGCATCGAAGGCCGCCAACGCGTGCGTCGGTTGATGAAATGACAGCAGCCGTACAAATGCCGCAAGCGCATGCCGCAACGCCTTGTCCGCGCGCAATGCAGCGTCTTCCTCATCGCTCGCCTCGTACAGGCGGCGCACGATATTCAGTCCATCAATGGCGAGCAGTTTGCCCATGTGATCTCGTCGGCGCTGGTTGCGCTTGTATGGCGCGGCGTGGCCGCTTTGTGTTGGCGATGCCGCATTCTACCGTCGCCTTGCACGCAGGCAGCATTGCCTTGTGCACGGTGTACCATGAACAGCCATTTACCTTTTAGATGCCCCATGCCGACGCCGCTCTTTTTTCGCCTGTCACGCTTCGCAAGCCTTGCAGCGCTGCTTGCGCTGACTGCCTGCTCGCCGCGCTACGACTGGCGCGAGCTGCATGGCGTGGACGCGCCATACACGGTCGCGATGCCGGCACGTCCCGATAGTTTTTCCCGCGGCATCGATTTGAACGGGGTGCACGTTTCAATGACGATGACCGCGGCCGAAGTCGACAAGACAACGTTTGCCGTCGGCAGCGCCGAATTGCCAACGGCACCACAAGCGCAGGCATCGCTCGAAGCGATGAAAAATGCGCTGGTGCGCAATATCCGCGGCACCATCCGGCAACAAAGAACGCTGACCATCGCACAGTCGCCGCGTCCGGATGCCGGCCGCGTCGCCGTCATCGAGATCGTGGCGATCGGCCCCGGCGACAGGGCAAGCGAGGGACGTCCACGGGCCTTGTTCGCGCGCTTTGTTGCAAAGGACAAACGCGTCTTTCAGTTGGTTGCTACCGGCCCGAAAGATGCACTGCACCGTGAAACTGTCGATACCTTCTTTTCGTCTTTCAAGCTGGATTGAACGCTGCCGGCACGAAACGTTTCACCGCCGCTTATCCTGCTCCGCGGCATATCTCATACCGTTGCTAGAAAGCAGGCGGAAATCGTGCTAAGGTTTTATCGTTGCTGATTTTTACAGGAGGCCGCCAATGCTAGTCAAATTCAAATCCAAAGCTGCCGCCGAGGTCATGATGTACGAGGAACATGCAAAACGCATCCTCGATCTTCTCCACAAGGATTCCAAGCAGGGAGTCATTACCGCCGCCGAAACCGATCACGCCATCAAACTGCTGGAAAACGAAATCGTCGAAAGCAAGGCGCATGTCGCATCCGAAGCAGTGGAACGCGACATCGTCGCGCACCACAACGAGAACGGCGATGACAACGAACACGAAGACCCGCAACCGGTCAGCTTTTCGTCACGCGCGTATCCGCTGCTGGAAATGCTGCGCGCGGCGCGTGCAGAGAAAGCCGACATCCTGTGGGGCGTTCTGCCCTGAGTCCCAGCTCGTACTTCGCCGGCCGCAGTCGGCTGCCGTCCACTTCAGCCGACTGACCAAAGAACCACCTGCCTGATGCGTTCCGCGCATCGGCAGTCCGCAGGTTTACTGCTGCACAGCGTGGCGCACCGCTGCGCCAACCCGTTACAATCCCTCGTTCGACACATCAGCACGCCGGCCTCCCGTAAGGAGCCGCGCCTTTCCCTATCCATTCAGGCAAAACGTGCCCAAGACATCTCTACAACCCGATTCACTTGCGTTCACGCTGCAAGGCGCGGCCCGTGCAGTGGCCGACGTGGGACACGGCACGGCGCTGCCGCAAGCGCTTTCACGTAGCGTTACACAAAGCCGTGCCACGCCGCAAGCTGCTGCAGCCATGCAGGACATTGCCTATCACTGCATGCGCCATATCGGTCGTGCCGAAGCCTTGCTGAATGCGATGACGGACCGCCAGACCGAACCGGCCGTGTTGCATGGCTTGTTGTGCTGCGCGCTGGCTTTGCTGTCCGATGAATCGGAACAGCGGCCGCGCTATGACGCCTTTACCGTGGTTGACCAGGCCGTTTCCGCGGCAGCGGCCGATCCGGCGATGGCACGCGCCAAGGGGCTGGTGAATGCCATCCTGCGCCGCTTTCTGCGCGAACGCGACGCATTGATGGCACAAGTGGCGACACAACCGGTAGCGCAATGGAATTATCCGGCATGGTGGATCGACGCCTGTCGTGCGGCCTATCCGCACGCATGGCAAACAATCCTGACGATCGGCAATAGCGCGCCGCCGCTCACCTTGCGCGTGAATCAACGCAAGATCAGTGTGGCGGATTATCTGGCGCGGCTGACGCAAGAAGGCATTGCCGCCACGCAGATCGGACCACGAGCCATACGGTTGGCGCGTCCGCTGCCGGTTGCCATGATCCCGGGTTTTGGCGAAGGCCTGGCATCGGTGCAGGATGCCGCCGCACAGCTGGCCGCACCGCTGCTCGATGTGCAGGACGGCATGCGCGTGCTTGACGCCTGCGCGGCGCCAGGCGGCAAGACCGGCCACATTCTGGAAAGCGCCGATGTCGATCTCACTGCGCTGGATAGCGATGCGCAACGGCTGTCACGCGTTGACGACAATCTTCAGCGCCTGCAACTGCGAGCAACACTAAAGAACGGCGATGCCGGCGCAAGCAACTGGTGGGATGGTCGCCGCTACGATCGCATCCTGGCCGATGTGCCGTGTACGGCGTCTGGCATCGTGCGCCGCCATCCGGACATCCGCTGGCTGCGGCGTCCGCAGGATGCGGCACAGCTCGCAACAGTGTCGGCGCGAATTCTCGACAATCTGTGGCAGATGTTGCAACCCAATGGTAAATTGCTGCTTGTAACCTGCTCGCTATGGCCGCAAGAGTCCGAGGCACAGGCCACCGCTTTTGCCGCGCGCACCGGCGCGAGCCGATTGCCGGCTCCCGGCCAGTTGTTACCGACGGCCAATGCGGAGCAGGATCATGACGGTTTGTTTTATGCCTTGTTTGAAAAATCCGCTGCTTGACCTTGATTGCATCATCCTGACCGTGTCAGTGATCTCATTTTTCGAAACCGCGTGAAACAAACCCTGTCCTTCTTCCGCCTTTGTCTTGCGCTGCTGCTGGCCCTGTCGCTGCTGCAGACGGCGCAAGCCGCAGACGGCATCGAGATCGAGCAGGCACATCTGGAAAGCAGCAGCGAAGGCTACCGGCTGTCGTCCGCCTTCGCCTTCGATCTCAATCGTGGATTGGAAGACGCGCTGAGCCGCGGCATCCCGCTGTATTTCACGACCGATATTGAGATCACGCGGCCGCGCTGGTACTGGTTTGACGCCAACGTTGTCAGTGAATCGCAAACGATCCGCATTTCCTATAACGTGCTGACGCGCCAATACCACGCGGCCATTAATGGCCGCCTGCAACTGAGCTTCGATACGCTGGAAGATGCCCTGTCATTGGTACGGCGGCCGAACCGCTGGGTAGTCGCCGACAACGACGACTTGAAACTAGGTCAGACTTACGACGTCGCGATCCGCATGCAGCTCGACGTCGCACAATTGCCCAAGCCATTCCAGGTCCACGCACTAAACAGCAGTGACTGGCGGTTGTCGACCGACTGGCAACACTTCACCTACAAGGCAGAACGCCCGTGACAAGGCTGTTGCGGTATGGCCTGATCGTCGGCGGTGCGGTTGTCAGTATCCTGCTTTTCCTGTTGGCATCCGCCTCGGACAACTCCGATCTGTTCGAACAAAATTATCCGTGGCTGCTGATTCTCAATGCCGTGATCGCCGCCGCATTGCTGATGCTGGTCAGCGTGCTGTTGTACCGGCTGTACCGGCGTTACCAGCGCGGCAAGTTCGGTTCTCGGCTGATGGCGCGGTTGGTGCTGCTGTTCGCCATCATCGGCATTCTGCCCGGCGCAGTGATCTATACGGTATCGGTGCAATTTGTATCGCGTTCAATTGAATCGTGGTTCGACGTACGGGTGGAATCCGCGCTCGAGGCCGGCCTCAATATCGGGCGCGCCTCGCTCGACTCGTCGCTGGAAGAATTGCGCACCAAGGCGCGAAACATGGCGCTTGATCTGTCCGATCTGTCGGAAGCCATGCAGATTACGCAGCTATCGCGCATGCGGGACCAGAACCTGATGCAGGAAGCGACGATCATCAGCAGCAGCGGTCAGATAGTGGCCAGCTCGGGCTCGCAGCTCGGCAGCCTGGTGCCTGACCTGCCGACCGCGGAAATGTTGCGCCAGGCACGTGTCACACGCGGCTACGCTGTCATCGAAGGCAATACCGATCTACAAGACAACAGCCCGATCGCGTCGGATGCCAAGACCAACATGAATACCGCGCCGGCCCCGAATCCCGGCGCCAGCCTGCGCCTGCGCGTGGTGGTAATGATTCCCGATTCGAGCAAAGCGCTGGCGCTGCAAACCGAAACACGTTACCTGCAATTGATGCAGCCGGTACCCGAGCAGCTGGCGGCCAATGCCGATGCCCTGCGGGTTGCCTACAGCGAATATCAGGAACGGTCGCTGGCACGTACCGGCTTGCGCAAGATTTATATCGTCACCCTGACGCTGACCCTGCTGCTGGCAATCTTCGGGGCGATCGCCGCCGCCTTCCTGATCGCCAGCGACCTCGCCAAACCGCTGCTACTGCTGGCTGAAGGCACGAAGGCAGTGGCTGAGGGTAATTTGTCACCGCGCCCGATCATCGCGACGTCCGACGAGCTCGGCACGCTGACGCAATCCTTCAATGCAATGACACGCCAGTTGTCCGATGCGCGCGCCTCGGTCGAACGCAACCGCGCCGAACTGGAGAGCGCGAAGGGTTACCTGGAGTCGGTGCTGGCAAACATGTCGGCCGGCGTGATGGTGCTGGACCGGCAGTTCAAGCTGATCACTTGCAACGAATCGGTGGAGCGCATTCTGCAACAGGATTTCGGCCAGTATATCGGCAAGCCTCTCAGTGAAATCGAAGGCCTGACCGCTTTCGCGCAAGCGATCAGCAGAGCGTTTTCCGAGCAAAGCGCGCATTCAGCCGCCGGCGGCGACAGCCTGCACTGGCAGCAGCAGATCGACCTTCCGCGCCGCGACGGCACAGAAGGCGACGAAATTTCGCTGCTGGCGCGCGGCTCGCGCCTGCCGGCTGCGCGCGAAGGCAGCTATGTCGTCGTGTTCGACGATATCTCCGACGTGATCTCGGCGCAGCGTTCCATCGCCTGGGGCGAAGTGGCGCGCCGCCTCGCGCACGAAATCAAGAATCCGCTGACGCCGATCCAATTGTCCGCGGAACGCCTGCAAATGAAGCTAATCGGCAAGCTGAGCGATGCCGATGCCCTCATGCTGGAACGCGGCACTGAGACCATCGTCAGCCAGGTAACCGCGATGAAGCGCATGGTCGACGACTTCCGCGACTACGCGAAAACACCGCCGGCAGTGCTGTCTGCGCTCGACCTGAACGCGCTGATTGAGGAAATTCTGCATCTCTATCTGGCCGGCGACGACCGCGACATCATTCATGCCACGCTGGCGGAAGGCTTGCCGTTGGTCATGGGCGACGCCACGCAGTTGCGCCAAGTCATCCATAACCTGCTGCAAAATGCGCAGGATGCCGTCGCCGAACGCGTCGACCGCGAGGTGCCCCCGCGCATCGATTTACTCACCGAGGAAATCCACTATCGCAGTCCGGACGGTGCGGTCAGCAATGCTGTGCGCTTGACCATAACGGACAACGGCCCAGGCTTTTCGACCAAGATCCTGGCGCACGCATTCGAACCCTACGTCACCAGCAAACCGCGCGGTACCGGCCTTGGACTTGCGATGGTCAAGAAAATCGTCGAGGAGCATGGCGGCCGCATTGACGTTAAAAACCGCACAGACGCAACAGGTGCGAAAGTGGCAATTTTGCTGTTAAAGTTATTCCCCTAGCGCATGTCGTGCATCGCTGGATGGAAGGGAGACACCATGAGGGAGAGAAATAAATGGCCAATATTCTAGTTGTTGATGATGAGATGGGCATACGTGAACTGCTCTCCGAAATTCTCGGGGATGAAGGACACGTCGTCACAACAGCCGAAAACGCGCGCCAGGCACGCGAGCTGCGCGCACAAGCCAAACCCGATCTCGTACTGCTGGATATCTGGATGCCCGATACCGACGGCGTCACACTGCTGAAGGAGTGGCAGCGCGACGGTATGCTGACGATGCCGGTGATCATGATGTCCGGCCATGCCACCATCGACACCGCCGTCGAGGCGACCCGCATCGGTGCGCTGAACTTCCTCGAAAAACCGATTTCACTGCAAAAATTGCTGAAGGCGGTGCAGCAGGGTCTGACGCGCGGCCAGGAAGCGACGCGCCCGGTTGCCGCACCACCGGTTCGTGCGCCGATCGCCGCATCGATCGACGGCCACCAGGCGCAGGAAAGACCGGTAACGGCGCCGGCTGGCCTGCACTATGGCATGCCGGCACCCGCGCCCATGATGACGCCGGATTCACAATTCTTCACTGCGTCGTTCGACCTGCCCTTGCGTGAAGCGCGCGATGCATTCGAACGTGCCTATTTCGAGCATCATCTCGGCCGCGAAGGCGGCAGCATGACGCGCGTCGCGGAAAAGACCGGCCTGGAGCGCACGCACCTGTATCGCAAGCTCAAGCAACTCGGCGTGGAGCCCGGCAAGCTGGCCAAGAAGGGCGTATGACTCTGTTGACGCTGGTGACCGGCGGCCGCGCCGGCACCCGCGAAGCCGCAATTGCCGCTCGTCTCGATCCGGCGCAGCACACTGCCATCATCCTTGAGGGTCTGCCCGATGGCAAAGAGATGCTGCCCTCCTCCGCAACGCCTAATCTGCAGGTCGTCCGCATCGCCCCCGGCTGCATGCACTGCATCGGCAATCTGGTCATGCGCGTAACGCTCAACCGCATGCTGCGCGAAAAGCCGCCACGCCTGTATATCAGCGTAGCAAGTACCGAGCACCTCCATCTGTTGCGCCAATTCCTGCGCGAACCACCCTATAGCGAACTACTGACGCTGACCGACGATTTGTCATGCGCCTCTGGCAAGTAATTAACGCTCTACAAAGTTTCTCCTGCATCCAGACCGATTTTCGTCAAATCCTGTTAATTGGTCTCAATCTTTCGCGCCTGTCGCCGTTATCCAATACAAGAGCCGATTTTTGCATACGCGCTCTTGTATTGAATCTTGAAATTCGGCAGCAGCAACGCCATGTCGGTATCAATGCGATGACTTGTCATTGCCAGCAAACGGGAATGCATATGAACCTCATCTATAACAGCGAGCAGTACAGCGTGGTGGAATTCGGCGCCGACAGCGAACGCGATGGCTTGCGCTGCGGCGGCTATGAGATCACCGACAAACCGGCACAGCGCGAAATCTTCATCGGCGGTCAAATGGCCGTGAGTTTCCGTCAACATGTGCGGGATTTGATTGCAACCGAACCGAGCGAAGAAGAGATCGATGATTTTCTCGGAAAGTACGATGCGATGATGCGGCAACCGGTGGTATTCCACTAAACCGCATCGGTTCCATCGCGCTTCTCGTCGCAGGAAAGTTATCGAATCTGCGAACGGTAGATGACACCAGGCGGACGGCGATGTATCGTCGTCCGTTTTCTTTTTATCGTCTTTGTTTCTCTATCCATCGCCGGCAAGAACGATGTACGCAAATTCCTCTTCCATCGTCAGCGCGCAAACCGGACCGCATGAGCAATTGCCGGCGCTGATCGCACG
>Ga0310811_10010558_pt1 | contig 11936 bp, 8 predicted proteins | sample YCmetagenome_FD_207642 | JGI IMG/M metagenome (GOLD analysis project Ga0310811, IMG submission 207642) | Soil microbial communities from experimental microcosm in Duke University, North Carolina, United States - YC | ecosystem: Engineered > Artificial ecosystem > Soil microcosm > Unclassified ...
GCTCAGTGCGGCTGGCCGAGCTGGCGGAAGAGCCGATGGTCCTGCTTGACCTGCCGCACAGCCGCGACTACTTTCAGCGGATTTTCACCAGCGCCGGGGTCACCCCCACCGTGCGGTACCGCTCGGCAAGCGTGGAGACCTGCCGCGCGCTGGTGGGCCGCGGCCTGGCCTATACAGTGCTGAACCTGCAGCCGAAGGTCTCGGTCTCCCTGGACGGGCACCCAGTAGCCGCCGTGCCGATCCGGGACGATGCCCCCGCACTTTCTGTGGTGCTGATAACGGCGGCCAACACCCGCCCGACGCGCCGGGCGCAAGCGATCGCCCAGCTGTGCCGGGAGCGCCTCTCCGCTTCACTCAGCGGGTAAAGGTAGCCGGCCGATCCAGCGTCGGAGACGACCTCCTAAGCGGTCGGTCGCGAGTCTGCCGACACTCCGCGGGCGCGGGCCGCGCGGTGTCCGCGCGGCCCGCCTGCGGTGCCCCGGTTAGGAGTACTGGTAGACCGTCGGCATGGTGGCGACTGGGCTTGCGGTGCCGCCCAGCGCCTCAGCCGTGCCGGGGATGCTGGCCACCGACATGAAACCCTCGTTGGCGTTGACGAGCTGGCCAGCCGAGTAGTGCAGCAGCACCTGGTAGTTCTGGTGGGTGTCGGAAGTCATCCACAGCCCGCCCTTGCCGTCGGAGGCGAGCCTCACCCTACTGTTGATGACGGCCTGGCCGGACGCCGCCCGGCTCCAGCCGTGCCCGTTGAAGTGCAGCACCACCGCGGCGCCGCCGCCCACGTCGCCCCAGCCGACGCCGGTCGCGAAGACGTTGTTCGGCGCGAGCGCGAGAACACCGCTCAGGGAGGGTGCAACGTGATGGCCGCTGATGGCCGGGAACAGCCCGGCGACGTTGGTCTCGGTCCACTTACGGCCGTCGTAGTGCGCGAGCTGCGTGCCGCTGTACGCCCAGACGTTCCGGTCGCTGGTGGCCGAGCCGCCCGACAGGGTCGAGGAGACCTCCGCCCAGCTGCGCCCGTTGAAGTGGAACACACCCTCGCCGTAGCTCGCCCCGCCGAACGCCCACACATCGTTCGGCCCGAGCACCGACAAGTTGGTAACCAAACCGGGGAAGGACTTCACCACGGACCACTTCTTGCCATTCCAGTGGTCAACCTGCGACCCGCCTGCGGTGGACTGGAAGGCGGCCCACACGTTGGACGGCGAGGAAGCCGCGGCGGCGTCCACGTAGCCGTTGCGGCCGGGGAACGCGACCTTCTTCCACGCGGTAGCGCCCACGCGCTGGTAGGCGCTGCCGTTGCCCAGGAAGGCCCACCCGGTGGTCTTCCCGGTGGCGACGACCGCCTCGGTCACCCCGCCGCCCGGCACCGACAGCACGGGGTGCCAGGACGGAGCGTGCGGGGTGGCGGCTGACGCGGCCTGGCCGCCCGATAGCACGGCTGCCGCTATCGCACCCCCTGTGCTGAGAACCATGGAAACCCGGAAAAGCTTCTGCTTCATGACCGTGATTGCCCCAATCTTCTCGGCTTCAATGCGACTCACGGTTATAAGACTGGGACGCCGGGTAAAAGGTTGCTTCCTTCGGAAAAGTTTCTTTTCATCCTGGTTGGAGGCGTTTTTCGACCAGGCTCGGACGGTTTCGCACATCCGAGCGGGCCGCAGAAGAGGAAAGTTATACCTGAAAGCCAGTTGTAGCCCGTTTCCGGGTCCGGTCACTGGACGGTCAGGTCCGCTCCGAAGTGCGGGTTCAGGGTGTGGTAGTCCTCCAGGAGGCTCTCGTCGATCACTGGTCGGCCGTCCGCTGCCCGTCGGCTAGCGGGGTCGCGCAGCCAGTTCCACAGCAGTCGGCTGTCCAGCGGGCCGTTGGTCGCCGACCGGCCGTGCTGGTTCCGGTAGTAGTTGCTGGCCCGCGGGTCCATGTAGACCATGAACTTCTCCGCGCGGTCAAGCGTCTCGTTGTACCGCCAGTACGCGTCCTCGGTCGCCTCGACCGACCGCTTGCCGGTCTCGATCAGGGCGCCGATGTTTTCCAGGGCGAAGCGGGTGGTGACCTCTTCCATGCTGATGATCTGCATGCCCTGGTACAGGTTGGTGTTGGGGCCGTAGATCATGAAGAAGTTAGGGAATCCGGGCAGCATCGCGCCCAGGTAGGCCCGGGCGCCGTCCCGCGCCCACAGTTCGTCGATGCCCTGGCCGCCGCGGCCGCGCACGTCCATCGGCCACAGGAAGTCGTTGGCCCGGAAGCCGGTCGCCAGCACGATGATGTCGACCCCGTACTGCGTGCCGTCGTTCAGTTCGATGGTGTTCTCGGTGACCAGCTTGATGCCCTCGCTCACCAGGGTCACGTCGTCGCGCAGCAGCACGTCGACGACGCTGTAGTCGCTGTCGATCAAGATCGGCCTGGCCGACATCGGCGGCGAGTTGGGGATCATCTTCTCCAGCAGGTCCGGGCGGCTCCCGAGCTTCCGCGTGAGGAACGCGATCCGTTCTTCGCGGATCCGCTTGTTGACCGGGCTGACGGCGTGCTCGTCGACGAAGTCCGGGTCCATCCGCACGCCCCTCATGGCGACCTGCGAGCGCGTCATGAACGCGTTGCGCAGCCGGATGAAGTTCGACAAGTAGGGGAAGTTCTCGTCCAGCCAGACGACCTGCTCGGGGTAGGGGGCAAGGTAACCGGGGGCGTCGTATACCCAGTTCGGCGTGCGCTGGAAGATGTAGAGGTGCCCGGTCTCCTTCACGATTTCCGGGATCATCTGATACCCGGTGCAGCCGGTGCCGATGACGGCCACCCGCTTGCCCGCCAGGTCGACCCCGCTCGGCCAGCGGGCCGTGTGGAACCACTGGCCGCGGAAGTTCTCGATGCCCTCGATATGCGGAATGCTTGGCCGCGACAAGAACCCGACCGAACTGATCACGGCGTTCGCCCGATAGACGCGGGGACCGTCGGGCTGCTCGGTGGTGACCACCCACTCGGCGGCGCCCTCGTCCCACACGATCGACTTGACCTCGGTGTCGAACTGGATGTCGCCGCGGACGCCGAACGTGTCGGTGACCCAGTTCAGGTACTTCTCGTTCTCCGGCTGCGGGCAGAACGGGTAAGGCTTGGCGAAGCCAACGCCGTAGAGATGGGAGTAGGTCCGGCTCGGCGTGTCCACCCGGCAGCCCGGGTAGCGGTTCTCCCACCAGGTGCCGCCGACGGTGGAGTTCTTCTCCAGCAGCGTGAACGGAATGCCGGCGTGCTTCAGCTGTACGGCGGCGTTCAGCCCGCCCATTCCGGCGCCGATGACGAGCACCGAGAACCCGGCCTCCGCCGCCCGGCTGGCGTGCTCCGGGCTGGACCACTCGAGCGAGCGGGCCCACGGGTCGATGGCCAGCTCCTCCACCCACATCTCAAGTTCCTCGACCGGGATCTCCGTGCCGACGGCCAGGCCGATACTTTCCCGCAGCCGCTCCGCGGGGCCGCTCGGGATCTCGCCGACCCCGGAGTCCCGGTAGGACTTGAGGAATGCCGCTGCCTTGGCCCGGATCAGGGCGACATCGTCCTTGCTCGCGATCTGGCGCAGTTCCCGGTATCCGCCGACTATCTGGGTTTCCACCGTGACCGTACGCACTTCCTCGTCGCCGGTCAGCTGATAAAGCAGACCCCGCAGGGCCATCGGATCCGCGTACTGCACCGCGGCGTCGATTTCTGCGTCGCTCGTCCCAAGGACTCCTGCACCGTGTTGCGTCATCGCTGCACCTCCGTCGCCGTCTCCGGAGCTGCTTGCCGTATTCACAGTCAAGTGCTGTTAGTTGAATGAATTCACGGAGCCCGGAAGACCTATAGTCCGGAGACTATAGTGACTGATCTGCTTGTAAATAACGAACCGGTAACGATGATTAGACGTGCCGAACTTTAGCCAATTGGCGCGAGCTGTGCCGAATCTTTAGCCAATTGGCGCGACTGCTGCCGTCCTTGGCACGGCTTAGAGATTCTTCGGGAACGGGATCAAGTCGGGGGCGATGCGCGGCGTGCCGACGTCAAGCTGGATCTGGGCCTTGTCGACGAGCGGGATGTCGCGCGGGCTGCCCTGATAGACCTTGCCGTCGTAGAAGACGGTGACGTGGCCCTTCGCCGGACCGACCTGGTCAGGGCTGAGCGGCAGGCCCCACTCGTCGAAGAAGTCCCCGAGCGTAAAGCCCCGCTGGACCGGCGACTCGATATGGATGACGCCGTCGGGGGCGTGCGTGTGCAGCCAGTAGAAGCACTTCCCCTCCTGGATGTACGGCTGCCCCTTTGAGTTCTTGGTCTCTTTTGGATCGATGATGCCGACTCCAGCGGGTATCTGACTCTGCTTCCCGTTGGCGAAGATCGTCAGGGCGGCGTGCCAGTGGAAGAGCAGGTGGAAGTTCGATTGGCAGCTGATGCCATCGACCTTCTGGCCGGCGGCCATGGTCGCTCTAGTGGCAAGGGGCGCCGCGTTTGGCACGGGCACGCCCTCGTAGCCGTCGGGCCCAAGCCGCGGCGCGGGCTGCAGCTTGCCCAGGACGCTTGGGCTCAGCAGGCCATTCGGCGTTCCGGCCGCCGCGGAACCGCCGTCAACGATCGCGAGGGTTATCCCGGTTGCCGCAGCGACGACTGCAACGGCGGCCGCGCCCCATATAAGCCTCCAGCGTCGCTGTGACACGAGCACCTCCGCTGCCTAACGTCACATTTGCCGCCAGTTAACCTCCCTAACAGGTGCTGCGGTGCTGGCTTCACGGAGACGTAAGATGCCTAGTCCGAGGAGCGGCCATGCGGGCGGAGCCCCCTCCAGACGGGTGCCACGCGGAGTGCAGTCAACATGCCGATACTCTGCGCTGTCGGCGCGCGAGATAATCCAGGAGCATGGACAGCGATGTGATCATCGGGCATGACGGGAAGCCACGCTGCGTCTGGGCAGGCCCTGGTGATACGGCGCTCTGCCGCTACCACGACGAGGTATGGGGCACCCGCACCTCCGACGAGTCCGCCATGTTCGAGGCGCTGACGCTGGGCGTTTTCGAGGTCGGTCTAAGCTGGTCGATCGTGTTCGGGAAGCGAGACGCCTTCCGGGAGGCGTTCCGCAGCTTCGATGTTGCCGAGGTCGCGGCGATGACCGGGACTGACGTCGACCGACTGGCACAGGACGCTTCGATAATCCGCAACCGCGCCAAGATACAGGCCACCATCGACAACGCTCGCGCCATGCTGTCCGCGTCGCCAGGCCTGGTGGCGCTCGTTGAGTCCTATGAGGCCACCCGCGAACGGGCCCCGCGGTCCATCGCCGTCCTGCCCAAGTCGACCCAGCAGTCGGAGCAACTCGCGCGGCGGTTGAAGTCGCTCGGGTATCGCTTCGTGGGCCCCACGAGCGTGTACGCGCTCATGCAGAATGTCGGCGTGGTCAACGACCACCTGCATGGATGTTTCCGCTCGGCCGACTACCCGACCACTGCCCCAGGCCGCTGAAGATCCCGATCCGCGAGGAACGGCTCTTGCCGCGCCGTTCCGCGAAGGCGGACAGGCATGACGGTGGAAGTCGGCGTTGCCTGCTGGATTGTCGGCCAGTTAGGGTGCGGCGCATGGACATTGTGATCTTGCTCTTCGATCGCTTCGAGCCGCTCGATGCGATCGGACCGTACGAGATCCTGGCTCATGTCCCCGGCGCGAAGGTCCGTTTCGTCGCACCCGAATCCGGGCGGATCACCGATGTCCTGGGCTCGCTGCCGGTCGATGTTCCGACGCGGTGCTCGGACGTCGAGGCCTGCGACGTCCTGCTGGTCCCGGGCGGGGGCGGGGTCTGGTCGCTACTAGAGGACCAGGACTTCCTCGACTGGGTGCGCCGGATCCATGCGACCACCCGGTTCACCACCTCGGTGTGCACCGGTTCGCTGCTGCTGGCGGCGGCGGGGCTGCTGGACGGGCTCACCACGGCCACTCACTGGGGTACCGCCGGTGAAATCGAAGCCTATGGCGCCGTCTACACGCCCCATCGGGTCGTCCGACATGATCGGATCATCACGTCGGCGGGCGTCTCCTCGGGCATCGACATGGCGCTCCACCTCGCCGCCCTGCTGGCCGACGAGACGACCGCACAGGCCATCCAGCTCTACACCGAGTACGACCCGCAGCCTCCGTTCGACAGCGGCTCGATGGCCAAGGCGTCGCATGAGGTGCTGCAGCGCGCCGGAGCCCTGGGCCTAGCGTCGCCCGAAGTGCTGCAGCGCGCCCGCCCCTAGGCTAAGGCGCAAGAGGGCACAGGCGTCCGCGCCGTCCAGCACCGCATGATCCCCCACTCTCCGCCCGTCCCATGCTGCTTCTGTGCCAAGCTGCGGGACGGCCGACCTGCGGGCCGCGGTGCGGACGATCGGGGATCGCCGGTCTTCAGCGTGCGTTCATCTCGCTCTCAGCCTTTGTCCCTAGGGTGGGCGCCCATGACCGAAAACACTACGAACAATGGCGGGGCGGACGCTGCGTCCGGCTCCGCGCTCATCGCCTTCGACTCCCCGGACGAACAAGCCGATCTTCCGGAAGAGCTCACTGAGATCGACGATTTTCCGGACGAGCTGACCGAGGTCGACGACGGTGACTCGGGCGGGGGCAGCGTCCTGGGCACGGGCGCGGTGAGTGGAGGCTTCGGCTTCGCCGGCCTGGCCCTGGCGGTCGTCTCCCTTACGACGAACTGGACCAGCGGCGTCGTGGTCAGCCACGGCCAGTACAGCCAAGAAGTGAATGCCCCGAGCTCTGGTCTGACGGTTCAGCAGGAGCTGAACATGTATGCAAACGCATGGCACACCCAGGGCTGGTGGGCGCTCGTGTTCGCCGCTGCGGCGGTGCTGTTCGGCGCCGGTGCGCTGCTCTTTCCGAGGATCCTGCGCAGCGGCGGCACCCCCGGCTGGGCCAAGGCCACCGCGACCGGCGCGATCATCGTGGGTCTGGTAGGCGCACTCCTCGCGGTCCTCACCATTGTCGGGGTGTTCGGCGGGCACCTGACCGCGCCTGCCAGCGCGAGTTGAGCCGGGCTTGCTCCTTACGCAGCACGTGCTGCCGGGTTGTTCTGGATGCTGGCTGGGTGGGACCTGGCGTTACGGGCTGCCGCTAGAACGCAAATGACGAGATCGCTTGATGCACGGGTAATCATCCCCGCATATCTCCTCGGAAACCGAGTGATGATCACCCGTGTAGCAAGCGTTATACGGCCGCAGGGTAGTAATGTCAGTTTCGATAACCCGGACACATTATGTGAATTAGCTTCCGCTGGTTTTCTCATGCCCGACACGCCGCAATCTGCCGCTGATTCGGACCTCAACGAGGCACCGCTACTTCCCGCCACTCTGGCCTATTCGACGCCTCCGCTAAATTACAATGCGGGAGTTATTACCGCGCTATCTGGCACATTTCGGTCAGCGCGCTCTCGGCCATCTACGCGGCCATCCGCATATTGATGACCGCGAGGGTGAAATCGTACGCAGCAGCACGTAGCAGCATCACCCCCGATCCGGATCGCGTCCGGCCCGTTCCCTGCCAGCACCACACCGGCGATCATCGGCCGGTGTCCGGTGAGACCGACATGTTTGTTCCCGTAATTCGCAGGATCCCGGGCGCCGCCGATCTTAAATCAACCATAAAAACTCCTTATGGATAAGTTAACTAGAAAGATTCTTTACAGATAAATATTGACTGCCTGCGCTCTCCAGACATAAAACCTGACCCAGATCACCGGCGCAGAAGATGCGCCAGATCGCCTCAGCTCCTCTCGCCCCCTGGAGGGTCCATGCTGGTCGGAAGACGGATTCTGCGTACAGCTCTCATCGCTGGCTCGGCGCTCGGGCTAACAGCCGGCGGCTCGGTCCTCGCGCTGGCCTCCGGGCCCGCCGCGCAGGCAGCCACCACATGCGCGGCGGCGTGGACATCCACGACCGTTTACACCGCCGGTCAGCAGGCCAGCGAGAACGGAATCAATTACACCGCCAACTGGTGGACCCAGGGCAACGACCCGGCCACCAACAACGGCGGAAGCGGCTCAGGACAGCCATGGACGTCCAACGGCGCCTGCACCGGCGGCTCGGGGTCCGGCTCAGGGTCCGGCTCAGGGTCGGGGTCGGGGTCCGGCACGGGCTCGGCGAGCGGCCTGCTCTTCAGCCCGTACAAGGACGTCACCATCAACATGAACTGGAACACCGACCAGATGCAGTCGGCTGTGGAAGGGACCGCCATCCCGGTGGTGGGCTCCGGCAGCCTGGTGTCGAATTACGTCCCGAAGCTGCCCGCGATCACGGTCGCGTTCGCCACAGGAACCTGCGGCAGCGAGACCTGGGGCGGTGTCTCGGGTGCCAGCTGGGCTGCGGAGAACGTTCCGCAACTCCAGAGCGCCGGCCTGAATTACGTTGTCTCGACCGGCGGTGCGGCCGGGACCTTCACCTGCGCCTCAACGTCTGGCATGGACTCGTTCATCGCCCGCTACGCCAGCCCGCACCTGGTCGGCATCGACTTCGACATCGAAGGCGGCCAGAGCCAGTCGGACATCCAGAACCTGGTCAACGCGGCCGTAGGAGCACAGTCGACGTACCCCAACCTGCAGTTCTCGTTCACGATCGCCACGCTGGCAGCATCCGATGGCAGCTACGGCGGAGTGAACTCGCTTGGCGCTGAGGTCGTCCAGGCAGTGAAAAGCTCCAGCCTGAAGAACTACGTCATTAACCTGATGACCATGGACTTCGGCAGCGCGTCAAGCGGCATCTGCGTCGTCGTCTCCGGCGCCTGCGAGATGGGGCAGTCGTCGATCCAGGCGGTGACGAACCTCGAGCACACCTACGGCATTCCGGCGAGCAAGATCGCCGTCACTCCGATGATCGGCCTGAACGACAACACCGCCGAGACCTTCACGGCCGCTGACGTGGACACGCTGACGTCCTACGCGAAGAGCAACGGCCTGGCCGGGCTGCACTTCTGGTCGCTGGACCGGGACACCCCCTGCGCCACGACCACGACGTACGCGTCCCCCACCTGCAACTCGGTTTCCGGCACGACAGTACTGGAGTACACCAACAAGTTCCTGAGCGACCTCGGGATCTGACGGAGGTTCTAGGGCGGGCCGTGCACGGTTACCTTGCGCGGCCCGCCCCCTTCCCGGGCCCGCCCCCTCCCGGGAAGGTGCTCTTCCCGACCGCCGCTGGTGCTGTAGACGCCGAAGGCTGCCCCTGTAAACAGCTACAGGGGCAGCCTTCGTATCGCGGTCATGGGGCGTGGTTCACGTGACAGGACGTGGTGCAGTCGCCGCTGACCGGCAGCATGTCAGCTGGTGGTGCGGATGTAGATCCACCCGACCTGCGCGTTCGGCAGCGGCTGCCTGTTGGTGCCTGCGGGGATCAGCTGGATGTCGTAGCCGTGGCCGGCCGCGAGACCGGACCAGTAGCCGATGTCGGTAACGGGAGCGTCCTTGGACGGGTTGTAGCAGGTGAAGCCCTGGTGCGGGCTGCCGTTGACGGTGAAGCCGTACCCGAAGGTCCGGGTCAGCGCGCAGGTCACGCCGGGACCGTAGTTCCAGCCGATCTCCGCCTGGTTGTTGTTCACCGTGATGACGTGGCCGTTGTAAAGATGCGGCCGGGGCGCGGGCGGCGGGTTAACCGCGGTGCCCTTGACGTCGATGGCCAGGGTCTCCACCGCGGTCGCGCCGCTGCTGTCGGTCGCGGTGACCGTCACGTTCTTGTAGACGCCGGGAACGGCAGTCGTCGCGGACAGCACGCCATTGCTGAGCGCGACGCCGGCGGGCGCGTTGCCGAGCGTCTCGGTGACACCTGCTGGGACGGTCCCGAAGTTCACGGTGCCGGTCGTGTTGTTGGTCGTCGCGACGGGCAGCGCCACGGTATCCGGCGTCAGGGTGAGGTTCACGCCAGTGCTTGCCGCAGCAGCGACGATGGCCACCGACGCTGCCGCCTTGCCATCCGTCACGCTAACGTTGACGGTCGTCCCCGATGCTGGGACTGGAAGAGTTGCAGTCTTTGTGCTGCTAACCGCCGTTGCGTTCGTCCACTTGAGCGTTCCAAGGGCATTGCCTGCCGCGGTAAGCGTCAACGAAGCGCCTGGTGTGAGGCCAGTCGTGCTCGCCGCGGTAATTCCGGTGAACTCGGCAACGACAGGAGTCGTGTGGTTAGCGACAGAAACCGAGGTGTCAGAATAGGTGAGCGTCGCCGCGTGCGCGGTGCCCGCGACGGCAAAACCGCCGAGCAACGCGAGGGGCGCTGTGGCGAAAACCACCTTCTTGAACATGAAAACCCTTTCACAGAGGAACAGGAACTTACCGGAACTACGGCGAAACGTGAGCTATCACCCGGTTTCCGGCAGCGTCAGCGGTAACAGCCCGGCTGGACTGTGGCCTACGGGCCTAGTGAGGATGGCTGACGGCCGGGTGATGCATCGTCTTTCCGTACCTGACCGCGAGGTGATCCTTCCTGTTGCTGGAACGCATCCATTGCGTTCCTCTTTTAGAGACTCCGTAGGAGGCGGAGAGTTGCCTCCGTTCACACTTTTTTAACCACTGATTCCAGATGATCGCCGCCTGACCTCCGGATTTGTTATAGGGCCAAGGCTTTGGCGGTGTTACTGTGGCCAGTTTCTGCAGGTTAGGACGTTGGGAGTTCAAGTCGGCCTCAGATCGCGGAACTGTCAAGCCGCTCGGGCAGGGCCGCCAGCGCTACGGTTACCAGGGTGCCCGCCAGGTCCTTGGCGAGCGCGGCCCAGTCCGCCGGGTCAGGGCCCGCCGCCCGGGACTGCGATCCCGGACGCATCGCTGATGTCGGAGACCGCAGCGCGGACAACCTGGGGCAGCGACGCTCGCGACCGCCTCCGCGGTGACGCCAAACCACGCGCGGCGGTTCAGAGAACTCTCCGTCAACTTGCTCACGCTCGTAAGGACGTCATTGCCCCGCTAATGGTTTCCTCAAAATATCCCGAATTGCAATCGATTCCAACAAGGCGACAGCAAAGAATCCGCAGAAAGAAGCATTCGCCCGGTAAATAGCTGAGCGGACTGGCTAGGCTGCCCGATGGAACTGATGCTAGCATTTTGCGTATTAGGCTTCGCAATTATGGATCAATTCGGGCATAAATACTGGCAATCCTCCCCAGAGGCGAACGATTCGGGCACAGTCCAGTCCACGGCGGAGCGATTCACTTGCCGGTGCGTGCGGTTAGTCGCGGAACGAACGGGGAGAAAAATCGCCGTGAGCTATCAAACCAAGGCAGTGCGCTCAGTGGATGCTCTAGGAGGCATGATCCAGTTGCCTGCCGTCCTGCCGAATTCCTTGCTCCTCGAGTACCACACGGCGGTTGAAGACCTTGTTGAGCAGGTGGGCAGGCACCGTCGGGGATCCGAAGTGCGCGCTGTTGAGAGACTTATCTCCCGGCGCTTGGCACAGTCAGAGTTCGGCGTTGTGCTCTCGTGCCTTGACGGAGGGGCGGATGCCGCCATCGCCAGCCTCATCCGTGAGATCCGCAACTACAGGGCAAATGAGCGCAACTCAGCGACCGACTTGGCGACGTTCATCCGAATTCTTCTGCTTAGCCAGATTGATTCGGTGTGGTGGAGCAGGACTATCCCCTTCACTTCCGACGCCGACGTGCTTTGTTCGACTGAACTGGTGGATCTGGAACCGCTCAAGTCCGCGAAGGTATTGGAGTTCCAGTACTGCGCTCAACCGGTCGGTCTGCCTGCGCGCGCCTGGAACTGGGCGCAGCACAAGGTGCTTCCGGGAATCCGTCCTCGTGTCGCCGGGTTGCGGTTCACCTGTTCACGGCCAGTTGTCGTCGCCGTCGTCAACCAGATCGCTCTCGATCTCGCCGCCGCGCTACCGCCACGAACTCCCCGCATCTGGGTGACCAGTTTGGTACGGAGCGTGGAGCATCAGTACCGCCTCCGTTCTCTCGGCTATGCCGCAGTA
>Ga0310811_10010561_pt1 | contig 11931 bp, 10 predicted proteins | sample YCmetagenome_FD_207642 | JGI IMG/M metagenome (GOLD analysis project Ga0310811, IMG submission 207642) | Soil microbial communities from experimental microcosm in Duke University, North Carolina, United States - YC | ecosystem: Engineered > Artificial ecosystem > Soil microcosm > Unclassified ...
GCCCGTTCGATACGGTTGGTCATCTCGATTGGAGCCGAAAACCTGGCGCGTGCCGCTCGCGCAGGGAAAGCCCAACCTGACAGTCAAGGCTTAACAGCCTCATCATGGTATCAGCAACATGGACAATAGATCGAATCCATAGCGCATAACAAAGTGCTGGTCTAAAAACCGGAACCTGTCAGTCTCCGCGTAGATTCGTCGGTCCGCATAAAAAATTGTCCGCGAATTGATACCGGCGACCGCATCGGCTGGCAGCTCGATCGCATCAACGCGGTCATCGAATCGCCCGCGGATGGCCAGGCTTTTTGAAAGCGGGCAAAACACTGACGTACCTTGAAGTCCGAAGCCCGGAGGGTAGAATCCGCCCTCCATTTCTTTATCATCCCAGCATAGCGTGACGGGGCGATCCGAAGTCGCGAACCCATCTGATCCAGGCGCAGCCCTCGCAACGATCCAGCTACGTCGATCCAGGAGCTTGTACACCGTCATCAGGGACTTGAGTTCCTGTTCAAAGTATCCGGTCGTGGGCGCTGCGATGGTATAGTCGCCCCGCTCCACAAACTCCGTGATTTCCTCGTAGGTGAGGTCTGCCGCGCCCTCGACGCCGGCCTCGGCAGCCTTTCTTTTCTGCGATTCCCAACGCCGACGATTTGCAACGGCAGTTTCCATCTGCGTGCGGGTTGCCTGTTCCTTAAAGTGACGCATGACCTCACTGCGGCCCGGATTGCGTACAGCCAGCAGGGCAACCAGTTCGAGAATGAGCGCGCGATCGGCGTCATTCTGAAAGTCGCCCTTGGCATCAGTACGGACCAATGCGGGGCCTAGTTTCGACTCAAACTCCGCATAGCTCGAATCGAAAAGTTGAAGATGCTCAGCGCCAGTTTCGATCCAGTCGAAATCACGTTCGACCGCGACGTTTTGCAGCGTCGTGAAAAAGGCTTCCGTGACTGTCGAGTCAACGATATAAAGCTGTGATTTTTTGCCCCAGTTGTGGGCGAAGCCCGCGAGATAGCATGGAGGCACGTAAAGATGGTTGCGGACCTGGCCGCCTTCGCTGTTTTCCATGGCATGTTCGTGGTATGGCGTCTACCGCCACAGTTGCCTGGCAAGGACAACGCCCGCCAAGGCAGTCACGTGCCGCTGGCAAATGCGGCGGAATGCAGCGTCGTCGCGCCCCGCGATCGCCGCGATTACACATGGCGTCGCAACCAGCGAACGAACCAGTGAAAATTGCCCCAGCAGAGCGAATGACGGTGTAGTCGAGTTCCGATCGAAGTGTGCCATCGGATGGTAACCTGATCTAAAAGGTTGGGGCGGGGAATCTATTCCACTTTCGCGCGGGCCCCGTGCAGCGATGGCATGGCCAAGTGGATGCGGAAGGGCGCCGGCTTTAAGAGCCTGGGCAAAAAAAGCCGCAGTCATCGCTGCGGCCACAAACACACACGCCGAGCTAGGGTGCACGACGTGAAGTCGATCGTACGCTGCGTCCGTTTTTGAAGGCAAGCGGGGGCTCTCGTCTGAGGTTTCGAAGGGTCAGCTGGACCGCAGTACGCATGGGCGTGGACAGCAATCCGCGCAACGGCGTCGACTGTTGCGAAAATGCTGAAAACAGACTTATTTCGGGCGTGCCAGGGGTCAGCCGAGGCTGAGGCTGCGGTCGCGCACGGTGCTTGGCCTCACGCTCCTGGGCACCGCACGACCGCTGCAACTTTGCGGCGGTTGGCGACGCGCGTGACTTGCACCTGCGACTCACTTTCCTTCGGCGGAGGCCACCAAGGCTACCGGGGCTATGGCCATGGGGCGCGACTGGCTACGGACATAGATGGCATGGCGGCGATGGGAGCGGGGGCGGCGACGCTGGCCATCAGTGACGCGGCGGCGGACGTCACGGGGCCGCGCTCCTGGCAAGCACCGTTCGATCGCTAGACGATCGGCAAGGTTCGGCCAACTCCTGCCGTTCGTTTGCGTGCACTAAGGGATGTTCAAACGTCACCTCCCCCCACAGACAGCGGACGTTCGCCGCCCCCAACGAGCACCTCGCAAAGAGTGACAACCACTGAATGCCGGCGTGGCCGGCATCGGGCGTCGGTTAGCGAGCGTAGCCAAAATAAACGCTGCACCGACGTCAGTATCCCTTTTCGTCACCCCATCGCTTACTGTCGATTTCCGGGGCGACGTGCTCGTAGGCGACCCAACGCTTCGAAGTTGCCGCGGGCTCCCAAAACTACCCGCCTCTTTTTGGCTGCGGAAAGCGTCGCCGTGGCTTGCGCTCAAGGGTAAAATTGTGTCCCTGAGTTACCTCATCAGTTGCCGCAGCCCATGACATCCGTAACAACAAGACTGAAACGCTCCAAGCTATCATCGAAACTGCAACAAGGGGCACCAAGATATCCAACTCGCGGCGGCTTAGTTTCGGACCATCTTAATGAGTTGCTTGCGCGCCTAGATTATTTTGCGCGAGGCTCTTTTGAGGAAAGCGATCTCATAGGCCTAGTGGTCGTTGCGGGTGCAACTGTTGAGCGGTAGCCGCGGCGAGCACTGTTGATCAGGGTGTCCAGCGATCGATGATGACGCTGGTCCCGTTGTAGTTGTCCTTCGTGATCACGTACTCCCCGGTCGACCGACGGTACGATCTAAGGCCGTACATCGAATCCACGTCATTGCCGACGTACACGGTGTTAGGGTTGCTGTTGATCACCGTGGTGTCCAGGCTGCCTGTGGTCAGATTGAATGCATCGATGTTGGGTACGGTGTGTACGTATCCGACGAAGAGATAGTTGCCGGCCGCCGTGATCGACTTGGGATTGGCGCTGGTGAGGTTGATCACCGGATCGGGAACGGTCGTGTTGCCTGCGAGCCAGCCGTGGTACACCTCGACCCGCGTTCCGATCGACGTCCAGTCCGTGCTCCCGACAAGTCCCTGTGCCAGGATCATCGTGTCGCTTTCCGGCAGGTAGATGATCCGCGTCAATGGCGTGATCGTGCCCGGAATGGGCATTGCAATTCCTGCTCCCCAACTCGGCTGACCGTTGGCATCGAAGCCGGTCAGCGGATAGTGCCAGATGGCGTTCGTCTTGTCCAAACCGGCCCAGACGTCCCCTTTGCTGTCGAGGCAGAATCCGTCCCTGACCGGTGCGGTCGTATGGAACGCCGTACCTGGAAGCGTGGCGTCTGGTATTGCGATGTAGCCATTCGCGGCATTGAAGTGGAAGAAGTAGAAGGTATCGGGATTCTGGCCGGACGCCACGAGGATCCGGTTGGCGCCGACGGTGGCAAGTTGACCGAAGTGCTCATCCCGTGAGCGATCGTTGATGTTGATGCGTGGATCGGATGGATAGTCGATTGGATCGACAGTGTTCGCTACGAAGGTTCCCCCAGCAGTGCCGGTGTAGACGTTGGTGCCTCCATAAAAGTACGCGCCGTCAGTACTCGGGTCCGGAGCGGCGCCCCCCTCGAAGTTGAGAGACTGAAGCTTCCATTGCAGGTGGCCAAATCCGTCATAGGAGTGAATGTCGGTGCCGCCGTCGCGGCCGAGGTCCCAGCTTCCGCCCCACGGGTTGTTGAGCACGTACAGGTTGCCGGCGGCGTCTTTGCCGATGCCGGTGACGCGGGTAAAACGCTTATCGCCAACCTGGCCTTTGATTCCCGTTGTCGTATCGAGATAACCCCCCTGAATGCCAAATGTACTGACCGGAAATGGAATGCCCAAGATGTTATAGATCTTGATGTTCATGTCGGGGCCCTCGTCGCCGATCATGAGACACCCGGTCGACGAATCGAAATACAGCGAGGACGGTCGAGAGGCGCCAGACATCTGGATGGTGTTCACGAGCACGCCGGCCGGATTGTATTCGAGGATCGCGCCCGCACTCTTCTGAGCAACCCAGATGTTTCCTGCGCTGTCCACTGCGAGCGCGCCAGGGCCTGAGACGGCGATATCCTGCCGCCAGACACCGTCGGTGGTGTAGACGCGGACGCGATTGCCAGGAAAGTCACTCGCATAAAGGAGCGAGCCCGACGTCGCGAGTCCCGTGATTACATCGGCCCGCTGCTCAGTCGTTGTCGCGCTGACCGAGATGAGAAAGTCGCGAGTTTGAGTGGTTCGGTTGTACCGCCCCACCGTGCCGCTGCCGTAAGTGGTATTAAATTGCAGAGCGGCGAAGATCGAAGTTGCATTACCCGTAATGGCGCTGCCCTGAAACTCGCCGTGACCTCCTATGGATCCCAGGCTTTGGCCGTTCTGGTATTTCGCGACACCACCTTCGTTTTCGTCCCACATGGAAGCCGTGTAGATGACACCCTCGGGCGCGATCCACATGGAGCGCGCGACGCTACCCACGCGGGTAGCATTGGTCCCAAATGTGTTCGCCACCCAGTCGGTGGTGTACTGTCCCTGGCACTCCGGCGCAAGCGTCGCGGTCAGCAGTACGGCGAGGAGCGTGGCATAGATTCGTTTCATGATCGTGAAGCGTGCCCTCCTGAGGCACCTGATTTGGGGGATTGCGGTTTGGCCCATGCTCGCAGCGTTGACAACCTGATGGGCTTTGCATGGGGACCGACTGATGGTTCCTGTGGCTGCCTTTCGGGTTGTGCCGACATGCGCGCTATGGGCTGGAAGATTGTTCGATCGGGAAGGGTCGTCTTCGGAGCGTGTCCAGCGCCGCGCTCGTCCGTTCGGCGAGCGCCGTTTCGCAGGAAACTGTCCTTGGCCACTCGCCGCACCGGCAAGTGTCGCGTCTGTCCAACTCAACTCTGCGTTCGAGCGGTATATCGGCGAGGTGCGGAAAAGGTTGAGCTGTGCGCGTTTCCAGTACAGGCAAACGCGCTAGACCCCAGCCCGAGCAGCGCTTTCAGCCGGTCCGCGAGGTGGATGAGCGTTCTCGTGCCAACTGGTCGTTCGGGGGTAGTAAGCGTGGCCCGCGAGCGGGTGATTTCTCACGAGGCGAAGGTGCGGTAAGGCCGACTACCGAAGTTCGCGGCCGAGGGGTGTCTGACCGGACTCGGCCAGCTGCCGAACTTCCGGGCTCGGGCCATCTTCAGACGTTGGCCCATGGCTTCATGCAGACATTCGAACCGATCAGAAACCATCCTGTTGCCAACACCGCGATGGTGAGACCGTACAGGAATGGCTTCGCCATCGCTCCACCGAATCGTCTGGAGCAGACGACCTTCGGCATCTGATCCAGCAGCGTCTCCTCACCCACATTTTCAGCCGGCCCGAGTTGCCCGCCAGTCGATTCGTACTGACATTCGTGCTCGCGCCGGCGAAAAAAAGCCGACAGGTTGCGTCGGCTGAAGGGTCCTGGCCATTCCGAAGGCCATGCCAGAACCTGTGCAGCGCAGACTGTGGCACCGCCTGGCGGCTGTCCGTGAGGCCGCCAACATAGGGTTTACCCCCGTTAAAATAGCGGGAACGGACGCCGTAATACATGTCGAATCAATCCATACCGTTCCTACGCTCGGACATGCAAAAGCAAACGTTTGCCCGAAAGCTGTGATTGGTGTTACTCCCGCGACTTGTCAATCTGCCTGCCATAGGGGGCTTGGACGCATGGTTGCTGCGCCGGGTGCACCGGGCGAGGAATGCATCCGTATCCAGGCGTCACGGCAGTTTTTTAAGGCGGCGCAAGAAGCGCGCTGCTACTGGCTTTGGGCTGACAGGAATGTCAGCCCGCTAAGGAAAGTTCAACATGTTCGACGCCGAGATTGCCGCGACGCTCCTGAACCGGTGGGACCGCAAACGACCGTGCCCGGCAGGCCAGCCATCGCTGGAGGTTTTGCGGGAAGGCAAGCTGCATTTCAGGCATGAAGGCGGCGATCTCCTGGCAGATAGCACTGACGCAGACCGGCGTCTACGCGTCGAATGCCTGACGTTCACCGACGGCTCCCGCGCCTTGCGCGTCACCGACGGTGATGGGCAAGGCGGATGGACACGGTGGACTGCTGCCGAGCCGGTCTGAAGGGACGAAATGAGCACACGCATTAGCATGTTCACATCCCGTAGTCTCATCCTGCGTTGGCTGGTTGTCCTCGGCTACGTCCTGCTGGCGATATGGCTCAACTACTGGTGACGCGTCTTGGGTCGCAGTCTGTGCCTGACCGCTGTCAAGGTTGCACAGGTGATGGAGGCAGCGGCCACGCATTCGAGCGGGTCTTGGCTTCGCAACAGCGGCAACTGATGTGACATTCCAGGTTTTCAGGGGATCGCCGAGGAGGGAGACAAACGTGAACACAATCAAGACTGACATTGAACAAATGGAGAAGGCGCTGAACGCGCTGGCTCGTCGCCCGCAACTTATCCGCCGCGACTACTGGATATCGCAGATCGAGTGCCTGCGAGGACGTCCCGGCCTGTCGGCGCAGGACCGGAATCGGCTAGGCGCGCTGCTCGACCTGCTCGGCACCCTGATCGCGGAATGTGGTGTCCCGGTACCGCAGTGACTGGCGCCGTCGAGTCGGCTGGGTACCCGCACGCAGTGTCCGGGCGATCATGTCTGGGGAGCGCGTCAATTGAGCTTTCGGAAATCACCATGTTTAACGAGTCGAAATACGTATCCCTGATATACGAAGAGGCCCTCGACCAGTGGACGCGTGCCTGGTACGACGAAGCCGTCGAAGCGGAATTTATCCGCCCGCCCTATCATCCCGACCCCGCGACCCTCCAGCGTCTTCGCGGCTACTTCAACGCGGGGCTGTCCCCCGCTGAAGGGGCCCTGGCGTGCTTCGGCCACCGGCATTAAGGTAATCCGGCGTTTACGTGGTAATCGGTAGTCGTACCAGTACGAAAAGTAGACAACAACCTCAACCGTTCGGCGAACTTCTAACCCACCAGACTCATCACGCCCGCATGTGCGCCAACTCGACCGGCATCTCGCAAGCACAGCTACCGAAGCCAAAATCGCACCGCCTGGCTAACGTGGTCCGTTCCGCCCATTCCTCAGCGCGTTACATGATTGCGTCGGGAACGCGGTCTGCCATTCCGCCTCTGGCGGACCCGTCGAGAGCATGCTGATGACGGGCGCGCAACCGGAGTGCAGCGTACATTGCATCGTGCCGCCGCCAGAGGTCATCGTTGCGCTCGAAAACCTCTACATCGTTTCGAGCGCACTCGCGCAGCGCGGCACATACGCGCAGGAAATCCGCGATTCTCAATGGCTGGCAATGATTCAACGGGCTCTGGAGGCGAACACGGCGCTCGACCGGCACGGCTCGAAGCTGCCCGGCTGGCACGACGCGTCCGGCAGGTCGTTCCGTCACGCCCAGGCCGGCTCACCGCGCGTCGCCCTCTAACATCCTTGAGACGCAGTCGACCGAGGGATGGAGTAGTGTTCGACAGGCCTGCACAAGAACCGATCGGCGGGCGATTGCTGGCAAAAAGAGACAGGAAAATCGCTGCGTTCGCTGTCAGTACGTCATGGAGCGCCCTGTTGTGAACGCCGAAGGAATCAACAAGGCCGCGTTGCTGCTGATGTCGCTCGGTGAAGACGAGGCGGCCGGAGCCTTCCGGTTCCTCGGCCCACGTGAGGTTCAGAAGATCACGATCACGATGGCCGCGCTGAAGAACGTCACGCGCGGTGCGGTCGACGCCGTGCTGCAGGACTTTATCAAGGAAGCGGAAACGCATACCACGCTGTCGCTGGACTCGAAGGATTACATCCGGTCCGTACTGACCCGCGCGCTCGGCGAAGACAAGGCCGGCGGCGTCATTGACCGCATTCTGCTCGGCGACGACGTCGGCGGCATCGAGGGCCTGAAATGGATGGATGCGCCGGCCGTCGCGGAACTGATCAGGAACGAACACCCGCAGATCATCGCGACTATCGTTGTGCACCTGGACCCGGATCAGGCTTCTGACATACTCGAATGCTTCACCGAACGGACGCGCAACGACGTGATGCTGCGCATCGCCACACTCGACGGCATCCAGCCGGCTGCGTTGCGCGAACTCGATGAGGTGATGACGGAGTTGCTGTCTGGCAGCGAAAACGTAAAACGCAAGGCGGTCGGAGGCGTTCAAGCGGCCGCGGAAATCCTCAACTACCTGTCAAACCAGCACGAAGAATCCGCAATCGGGAACGTACGCGACTACGACGTGGATCTCGCGCAAAGGGTCATCGACGAGATGTTCACGTTCGAGAATCTGGCCGAACTCGATGATCGCGCGATCCAGCTGCTGCTCAAGGACGTTGACAGGGACGCTCTCGTTGTTGCATTGAAGGTGGGGCCGCCGGAGCTGCGTCAGAAATTCCTGGCGAACATGTCACAACGCGCGGCTGAGCTGTTTTCAGAAGACATGGAGGCACGCGGTCCGGTGCGCCTGTCGGAGGTCGAAGCACAACAGCGCAGGATTCTGCAGGTCGCACGCGACCTTGCTGAAAGCGGCTCGATAGTGCTACAGGACAAGCCGGGGGACGCGTTCGTGTGAATCACCTTGCCGTTCGCATATCGGCGATGAGAATCGAAGGAATACCGCCCGATTACTGTCAAATGACACAAAGTCGCCCCCCCCTAAAAGACCAGTTTATAAGGCGCAGCGAGCAGCGCTGGTCAACTTTGCGTCAATTCTTATTGGCATAAAGGGGACTGTTAAAAAGCGTGGGGTTCCGCTTCTGCCGCCCGCTGCAGGAACTCGAGAAAACGGGTCACGTCGTCTGGTACTTCGTCAATACGTGCTCGATAGGCCGCAAGCCTGGTTGCCAAATCACCATTGATCACCGCGCATCGCACCTGGGCAAGCAGATGGGCGCCACGTGGCGTCCACCGCATGTGCTGGCGCTTGCACATGCGTGCATTCACCACCTGGTTCACCGCCGATTCCGCCATAGCCGTCGAAATCGGCTTGTGCTCACGATAGTGCTTCCCGTAGGCGATCGTCGAACCGTGGTTGCTTTCCAGGTAAGCGAACAACTCGTCGAGGCGATAGGCGAGTTGCTCGAGGCTCCGCGTGAATCGCTGCGTCTGTGGCACAACGATGCGACAGAGCAGCGAGATCTGCCGCATTCGTTGCTCCGCTTTTGCAGCGTTCGCATGCCAGAAGCACCAGCGCAATCTGTTGACGTAAGTTTGCAGCGCTCTCTTCGTGTACTGCTCGGTCTCTGACCGCGGCAGCAGACCCTTGACGATCTGCTCGAGATACCGCACCCGCATCGAGATGTGAAACCAGTCAAGGATCGGCGTGGCGCTAAACGGGAGCTGGCGATAGATGCGCTGGATCCCGTTGGCACCGCCTGTGATTACGGAGAGTCGTGGGTGAGGGGTCCCGGCGTGCGTCTGGACAAGCGAAGCGAGCCGTCCGGTTAGATCCGGCAACTCGCTTCGCACACACGCGAAGACGCGCGGCTTCTCCCCCGGCACGGCAAGACGTCCGGTGAGAATTTCGAAGCTTCGGACTTCTGCCTTTCCCTTTCTGCGGACGAACCCTCCGTCGATCGCGAGAGTCCATTCGGTAGTGGGGTTCCGCGATTGCGCGCCCGGCAGTTCAATGGCGTCAATCCGCGTGCCAACCCGCAACGTCCTGTTTCGCACCGTCACATGATTGATCTTTTCACTAACCGGGAGAAATTCGCGCATCGTCTCGACCACCCGTCGATAGGACATTTGCGCCGCGAGTTTCGCCTGCAGCGCCAACAGCTCCGGCGTTGCGCGCTCCGGTATGATCGGCCATAGCGGGCAGAACGCTGCTTCCAGATACCAGGACGGCTCACAGGCGCACGACACAATGCGTGGGCTGCGGAAGCTGACGGTACCAAACACGGTATCGACTTTGCGTTGTCGGTAGTCCTTTAGCGCCGTCCACCGATGACATCGTCGACAGATGCGCCGTAAGGCGCAGATCTCGTCGGCTTGGGCCGGGATTACCGCCTGTTGCAAGTTATGCAGCAGTTGCTTTCCATCCACCAATGACAGCCCTACAGATTCGGGATCGAGCGTTTGGCTTGGCCGGTCGATGCGGCCCACCTCGATCGTATTTACATCACCCCAGTCGGTAACCAGTTCGATGCGAACGACGATTTTCATTGCGGACCTCGATGTAGGTACTGGCGAGGTTTAATGCTAGCGCTGCCGAAAACCCCACGCTTTTTAACAGTCCCTTTGCCTACGGGACGACTTTAGGTCAATTTCCCGGTCAACTTTGTGTCGTTTGACAGCACGCACGGGTCGATCGCACGACGATGGGCAAGGTCCGGCCCATCTCCAGCCGTTCGCCTGATACCGTGCGCGTTTCTCGGAAAGCCAAGAGGAATCAGTTGCGCACACGGAATCGCGTTGTTCATCCTGTTCGGCACGCAACCGACCACGACCGATGACACCGGAGGTACGACGTAGTCGTGCGGGAAATGCCCCCGAGATATACTTTCCCGCATGGAACTCGACCCCCGCGACCTCGATAAAATCAGTGCCGTCACGTTGCAGCACTACGACGCGCACGCGGAAGATTTCCGCGACGGCACGTACGACCACGACGTCACGCAGAACATCGCAGCGCTGCTGCACCATATCGAAGTCGAGCCCCCTCTTACGATCCTGGATTTCGGCTGCGGGCCGGGGCGAGATCTCAAGGCCTTCACTACACTCGGCCATTGCGCGGTCGGCCTCGATGGCGCCGAGCGCTTCGTTGCAATGGCGCGTGACGCGACTGGCTGCGACGTCTGGCAGCAGGATTTCCTGCATCTCGATTTGCCGGCCGCGCACTTTGACGGCATTTTCGCCAACGCCGCGCTGTTCCATGTCCCGAGTCAGGCGTTGCCGCGCGTGTTGCGGCAATTGCACGCGACACTGAAACTCGGCGGCGTGCTGTTCAGCTCCAACCCGCGCGGCACGAATCAGGAAGGCTGGAGCCACGGCCGCTACGGCGTGTTCCATGATCTCGAAGCATGGCGCCGATATATGGCGGGCGCGGGATTCGTCGAAATTGAGCACTATTACCGGCCCGCCGGCTTGCCGCGTGAGCGGCAGCCGTGGCTAGCCAGCGTGTGGCGCAAGCCGGTTGCCTGAAACGCCAGGGGCTGCCACCGTATGCCCGCGTTGGGTTTGGCAGATGCTTGCGTTCAAGCCGCTTTGATGCAGCGCAAAGCAGCCGATTTGCAGCCCTGTCCATCGCGCAGAGAAGCGGCCAGTCGCGGATCTCGCACAATCGGCAGAAGCGGGGACGCCTGTCGTCGGCCGCGACAGGCAGCGTGCGGCCAGTTACGGTCATTCGATCAATTGACCAAGGTCGTCGACAATATGTTCGACCCGCTCCACACATACACTATCTGTGACGAATTTTAGGTGCAGCACCAGGCAGGGCAACCGTCGGGCATGCCCGACGATCAAATCGTACTTTTCGATCAGCAGGCTGAGTCAATCGACAAATTTCGCGCCGGCGAGATCGATGCATACGCCAGCACGGCGCTTGGAAAGCGCATCCTTGCTGACCGGATTAGGCATGAGTTCGTTGAGGCAGCATCCCAGGGCCCGGCGAATATCCCTGGGTATTCGCCGAAATCGACCCGATAATCCAGGGCCGACTAAAGAAGACGGCGCCCTTGCAGACGTATCGCGTGAATGCACCGACGATGGAATCAAGCTAAACCTGCAAGACAAAAAAGACTATTCTGCGAACGGCAGGCATTGCTCCTGCCTGGGAATGGATGTCTCCCACCCGCGTATGACCGGCTTCCAGTAACGGATCCCGCAACATCGCCGCCAAGACTCGAACACGAGCTTCCGTGATGCCTCGAGGTATCCAAACGTATAAGCGCACTATGTTCACGTAGAACCGCTGTGACCGTTCGTAGAATGGTTTTCCTGGAGTCGTCCGTCTATCTTGATTCCATGGACTTAGCGATTTCATGTGAATGTCAGCCATGTCAAACGTTCTGCATAACTGGGTTTATATCGGTAGCAACGCGTACGACGAGTACACGTTCGTCCCTTGGTTGAATAAGA
>Ga0310811_10010562_pt1 | contig 11931 bp, 12 predicted proteins | sample YCmetagenome_FD_207642 | JGI IMG/M metagenome (GOLD analysis project Ga0310811, IMG submission 207642) | Soil microbial communities from experimental microcosm in Duke University, North Carolina, United States - YC | ecosystem: Engineered > Artificial ecosystem > Soil microcosm > Unclassified ...
GGCGTCGAGCGGGATCCAGGGACTCGGCTCGGTGGCCCAGCTGACGTCGTAGCGCCGCACCGCTTCGACGAACTCCGCCGGCCGCCGGTAGTCGTGTGCGGTGATGTAATGCCAGACCAGCGTCGGCGCCGCGAACGTCACGCCCGGCCCGGCCGGCACCCTGATCTCGTAGAACGCCAGCCAGGACCGGCCCAGCCGCGGATCGGTCGAAGTGCGCGAACACGTAGGGCGTCAGGGCCGCGAAGTAGGCCATGAGGCAAGGTCCGTGTCAGCCCGGTGCGACCCCATGTCTCGTCAGCAGCGAGTCAGCAACATCGTCGGCAATCTCTGGTGAAGTTCCGCATCGCTCGCCAAGGTTCAGGCGGCGTTGTATTGGCGAGCACGCACGCCGAAAGCATCCCCTGCTTTGCAAGGCGGGCCATATAGACCTATACGGGTCCGGCAGAAGATTCTGGGATGGTGGCCGGTGGTCGCGGACTCCGGTGCGCTGGCCGGCTGGGCGCGGTGTTCTTCAGCAGTGGGGAAGTCTCGATGCAGGTGACCGTGCGGAAGGCGACGGTCGACGACAGTGCCGCGCTGGCCGGCCTTCGCTGGCGAGCGACGTCCGAACATCTGGAGTACAGCGAGCTCGACCGCGAGGCCTTCGTGGGTTCCTTCGGCGCCTGGGTCGGCGAGCACCTATCCACCCACCTGCCGTTCATCGCCGAGGTCGACGATGAGCCTGTCGGAGTGGCCTGGCTGATGATCGCTGAGCGGGTACCAGGCCCCGGTCAGCCATGTCGCCGTTGCGGCGACGTCCAATCGGTGTACGTCGTGCCCGAGCTGCGTGGCAGTGGCATCGGCGCGGCGCTCTTGGAACCCGTGCTGACCGAAGCGGGCGAGCTGGCGCTGGAACACGTAACCGTCCACTCCAACGACCGTGCAACGCCGCTCTACCTCCGAGCAGGCTTCGAGCATGACCAGCGCTGGCTTCGCTGGGAACCGGAGTGACGGCCGGCGTCGAAGCTTCACCGGCCGGAGTGAGAGGTCAGTTGCCGGATTCACCCTCCGCTTCACCCGCAGCGGGTGATGTCGCGATCTGGGTCATCCATTGAAATCAACATCTCGGCCCGGAGACCTGGGGAGGGGTGGACGTGTACGGGCGACCTGTTGGCGCGACTGCGATGGCACGACGACTCCTCGGCGGTCGCTACCGGGTCGAACAGGTGCTGGGCAGCGGAGGCATGGGCACTGTCTGGCGTGGCTACGACCTTCGACTGGACCGGCCGGTTGCCGTCAAGGTGCTGTCCAAGCAAGGACTGAGCCTGCCCAAGGCCATGGAACGCTTCGACCGTGAGGCCCGCGCGGTCGCCCGGCTGTCGCATCCCAACATCGTTCCGATCTACGACTTCGGAGCCGAGGACGGCGACCCGTACATCGTCATGGAACTGGTGGACGGCCCGACGGTGGCGGACCTGTTGACCGAGAGCCCACTGCCGATCGCCGACGTCCTCGCGATCTCCGCACAGATCTGCGACGGGCTAACAGCCGCGCACGCGGCCGAGATCGTCCACCGCGACATCAAGCCGAGCAATCTCATCCTGACCGCAACCGGCGTGGTGAAGATCTGCGACTTCGGTGTGGCCCGGAACCTCGACACCACGGAACACGTCAACCTGACCGGCACGGTCATCGCCGTGGGCAGCCCCAAGTACATGGCGCCGGAGCACATCAACGGCGAGCCGGTCGACCGCAGGGCTGACCTGTACGGCCTGGGCTGCAGCATGTACGCGATGCTCACCGGCCATCCTCCGTTCTCGACCGGAACCTCGCAGAGCATCGCCCATCAGCACCTCACGGCTGCACCCGAGCCGTTGCGGGTTCGCCGCCCGGATGTGCCGGCCGACGTGGAAGCCCTGGTGGCCGACCTGCTCGCCAAGACACCGGATGAACGTCCTGCGAATGCCGCTGTCGCTCGGGCACGCATCGCCACGGCAGCAGATCTGCTGGCACACGGCGCCTCGGGCGTCCTCCCCTCATCGGCTGTCTCGTCAGCGGCGGTGTTGGCGGCGGCACGTGAACCGAACGTCGGCGCAGCGCCGATCTCCGTGGCACCGGGTGGTACGCCTCCGCCGAGACACGGCCGGGGCCTGCTCGTGCCGAGGTCGAGGCTGTGGCTGTCGGTGGCCGCCGTAGTCGTCGCCGCAACCGTCGTCGTGGCGGCGTTCATCGCAGCCCGGCCGTCGATGGACCGGGCAGGATCACATCTCGAGGCGCAGCGCCTGACCACAGCCGGCTCGCCGACGGCGGCCGGCCCGTCGCCGAGCGCGACTCGCGCGGCGCCGGCCACCGCGCGGGCGCAGACCCAGCCGTCGCCGACGGAGTCCGTGGCACCGTCGCCGACGGATCCGATCGTTGCGATGCGCCAGATCATTCAGCAGCAGGTCGACGCCGGAGACCTCAAGGCGGATGCCGCCAGGGACCTGACCCACATGGTCGATGACCTGGCAAAGACCCTGACCACCGCCAACCCGGACGACGAGACCAAGAAAATCAAGGCACTACGCGACAAACTGGCCAGCCTCTACCGGGAGGGCAGGCTGACCGACTACGCCTACACCGCGCTCAACAGCCACCTCGACGCGATCACGGTGCGCTCGGGGTGATCAGGCCGGACTCGTAGGCGATGATCACGGCCTGGGCGCGGTCGCGGAGGTCGAGCTTCTGCAGCAGATGGCGGACGTGGGTCTTGACCGTGGCCATGGAGATGAACAGGTCGGCGGCGATGTCCGAGTTGGAGCGGCCGCGGGCGATCAGGCGGAGAATCTCGCGTTCTCTTGCGGTCAAGTCGGACAGCGCCGGGGGCGACGGCACTGAAAACGGGCGCGACACATAGTGGGTCACCAGGCGGCGCAGGACCGTCGGAGCGAACAACGACTCGCCCGCGGCGACGGTGTGGACGGCCTCGATCAGCTGCTGGCGGCCGACGTCCTTGAGCAGGAACCCGCTCGCGCCGGCCTTCAGCGCCGCGAAGACGTGCTCGTCCAGGTCGAACGTCGTGAGGATCAGGACGCGGGTGGGCAGCTGCGCGTCCACGATGCGGCGGGTTGCGGCTATGCCGTCCATGTCCGGCATTCGTACGTCCATCAGCGCCACGTCCGGTGTCAGGCGCTCGGCCGCGGCGAAGGCCTCGTGGCCGTCAGAGGCCTCGGCGACGACGTCGATGCCGGCCACCTCGAGGATCAGGCGCAGGCCCGAGCGGACCAAATCCTGGTCGTCGGCGATGAGGACCGTGGTCATGACGGCTCGATCGGGAGACGGGCGTGTACCGCGAAACCGCCCGGCTCCGCGTTGCCGGTCCGCAGGTCGCCGCCGTGGATGCGGACGCGCTCGCGCATGCCGACCAGGCCGTGCGCGTCGGGGGACGGGGGAGAGACGGCGCCGGGGCCGCGGTCGGTCACGTCGATGACCAGCTCGTCGGGGCGCCACGAAAGGGCGACGGCGACGGGGGCGCCGGGCGCGTGCTTGACCGCATTGGTGAGCGCCTCCTGCAGGATGCGGTACGCGGACAGGTCCAGGCTCGGCGGCAGCGGCGCCGGGTTGCCGTCGACCGACAGCTCGACCGGCTGGCCGCCCTCGCGGGCGCGGGCGACGAGCGAAGGCAGCTGGGACAGGCCGGGCAGCGGCTCGAGGTCAGCATCCGACGAGTCGGTGCGCAGGACGCCCAGCAGGCGGCGCATCTCGGTGAGGGCCTCGCCGGCGGAGCCGCGGATGGCCGCCAGCGGGCGCTGCGCCAGGGCCGGGTCGCGCTCCAGCGCGGCCTCGGCGGCGTCGGCCTGCACGGCGATGATGCTGATCGCGTGCGCGACGAGGTCGTGCAGCTCTCGGGCGATGCGGGCGCGCTCGTCGGCGACGGCGGCGCGTTCGCGGCGGTCGCGTTCCTGCTCGAGGTACCGAGTGAGCTCCTCCAGACGCGAGGTCCTCCGCCGCTGCCGGCGCGCCAGGACGCCCACGGCGGCGGGGGCCAGGACGCCCAGGAGCGCGCCGGCGTAGTCGCCGATGCCCGAGTCCTGCAGCGCGGTGCCGATGATGCCGAAGACGGCGCCGATCAGGACCGTCGCCGCCGCCAGGTAGTGGTCGGCGACGTTGGCGGTCACGGCGTAGAACAGCAGCAGCGAGGCGATGTAACCGACCAGGACGTAGCCGTCGGTCGGGACCAGCCATACCGCGGAGCCGACGAGCGCGGCCGGCACGGGGTGGGTGCGGCGCCAGGCGATCGGGGCGGTCGAGGCGACGGCGACGAACGCGCCGATCGGGCGCGGCGCGATCGGCAGGAAGACGAGGACCTGGGCCAGCGCGACGGCGAGCAGGGCGATGGCGACCACGGCGTCCGTGCTCCAGCGCCGGCGCCAGGCGGGGACAGCGGCTGCGGCGGACACGGGGCAACCGTAGGCGAGCGGGCCGAGGGGTGTCATCAGCCCGTGGGCTGAGCTCGCGCTCGGCCCACGGGGTTGCCGCAGGTCCCGCCCACGGGTCGATGAACGGGAGGCGGGCGCGGCCGCAGGATTCGACGCAACCAAATCGATCCGGAGGCCGCAATGTCCGTCAAGATTCCCCTCTCCGTTCGCGGGGCGCAGTTCTTTCTGCTCGTACCGCTCGGCGCTTTCCAGCTCGTCGCGACCGTCGCCTTCTCGCTGACGATGTCGCTGTCCGGCAAGGACTACATCGCCGTCGTGTGGGCGCCGATCATGTCGCTCGCCTGCATCGTCGCGGCGGTGCGGCTCGGGCGCGGAGGGACCGGGTGGCTGCGCGCCGCGCTGGTGCTGCTCGCCGCGCAGGCCGCGTTCAGCCTGCTCAAGCTGCTCGCGTTCGGCGAGTCGGCGTCGCTGGTGTTCCTCGGGTTCGTCGCCGTGTGCGCCGGGCTGCTCGCGCTGCCGGCCAGCCGGCGGCACTTCATCCCCGTGGGCGAGCACGCTTGATCGTTAAGCGAACGGCACGCTGGGTAACAGACCTGCATCGAACGGCTGGAGGTCAGGCGATGACGATGCAGACAGTCCGGGATGTGATGACCACGAATGTGGTCTACCTGCCCAGCGAGACCACGCTGGCCGAGGCGGCGCGGACCATGCGCGAACAGGACATCGGCGACGTGGTGGTGGCGGACGGGCCGGAGCTGACCGGGCTGGTAACCGACCGCGACATCGTGGTGCGCGCGGTTGCCGAGCGGTGCGACCCGGCGGCCACCACGATCGGCGAGATCCTGAGCAAGAACCTCGTGACGGTCCGCCCCGAGGACTCGATCCACTCGGCCGCGCTGCTCATGCGCGACCAGGCGGTGCGTCGGGTGCTGGTCTGCGACGACCACAAGGGCCTGGTCGGCATCGTGTCGATCGGCGACCTGGCCGAGGAGATCGACCCCGAATCGGTGCTCGGCGGGATCAGCCGGGCCCAGCCGAACAACTGACGGTTACGCACCACGTCCACGCCCGTGTGCAACGCGGGCGTGGATGTACGTTTGCGGGGTGGAAATGCCCGAAAAGCTGGCCTTGATCGTCGACGAGTTCGCCTCCGCGCCGCGCGACGTGGTGCTGGAGATGCTGCTGGAGTACTCCGACGCCGTCCGGCCGCTGCCCGCCGAGCTCGAGGGGCACGCGGGCATGGAGCAGGTGCCGGAGTGCCAGACCCCGTTCTTCCTGAAGGCGGACGTCACGGCGAAGGGGACCGTGGAGCTGTACTTCGACTGCCCGCCTGAGGCGCCGACCACCCGCGCGTTCGCCGGCATCCTCGCCGAAGGGCTGGAGGGGGCGACGGTCGACGAGGTGCTCGCCGTGCCGGCCGACATCTACCAGCGCATGGGGCTCGCCAACGCGATCAGCCCGCTGCGCGTGCGGGGCGGCACCGCCATCCTGCAGCGGCTCAAGAACCAGGTCTCGGCGCAGCGCTAGACGGCGAGCCCGTCGACGACGGTGGCGCCGGGCAGCGCCGCGATCACGCTGCCGGGCAGCACGATCTTGCTTGCGCGCAGGCCGCTGCCGATGACGGCGGACTCGACGGCGGGCACCCGCGCGTCGACGTAGATCGGCCAGTCCTCGGGCAGGCCGATCGGGGTGATGCCGCCGTACTCCATGCCGGAGCGGCTCACCGCCTCGTCCATCGGCGCGAAGCTCGCCTTGCGGGTGCCGAGCAGCCGGCGCACCGCGCCGTTCACGTCGGCGCGGGTCGTCGCCAGGATGACGCACGCGGCGAACACGCCGGCGGGCTTGCCCACGACGATCACGCAGTTCGCGGACTGTTCGAGGGTCACGTCATACGCCGCACAGAAAGCCGCCGTGTCGGCGAGCCCGGGATCGATGGGCGCGACCCGCACGGAGTCGATGTCGGCGACCTTCGGCAGGGCGTCACGCACGGGGGCGGCAAGCAGTTCGGGGCGCGACAGCGCCGCGGAGAGATCGAGTCGCAAGGTCAGCGCCCGTCGTCCAGCGCGAGCGCCTTCATGAAGATCTCGCCGATCTTCGAGGGGTCGGGCGCGACGAAGACAGCGCCGCCGGTGGCGTCGACGACTTTCTGCATCTCGGCCTGGTTCACCTCGGAACCGACGCCGATGATGATGATCTGCACGGGCTGATCCTGCTTCTCGGCTTTCTGCAGCGACGAGACCAGGTTATCGAGCGACAGCCCGCTGGGGTCGTTGTTGCGCCCGCCGGTGACCACGACGACGGAGTTGCCGCGGCCGGGGTCCCAGCCCTGCTGGACGTTCTGGTAGGCGGCGAGGATGGTGTCGTACAGCCCGCTACCGCCCTTCGGGTTGGGCTTGAGGCCGCCGATGGCGGCGCGCAGCTGGTCGCGCTGCGAGGTGAGCGGGCCGATCGGGACGAGCGACTGGTAGTCATGGCCGCCGGGCATGTTGGTGGAGAAGCACCACAGCCCGACGGCCCACGAATCGGGGAAGAGGTCCAGGCCGCCCTGGGCGGCCTGGACGGCGACCTGCTCCTTCGTCAGCCCGCCGGCGGTGGGCACCGGCGCCTTCATCGCCGCGGACACGTCGACGACGGCGAGCATCCGCGAGGGCTGGGTGATCTCGACCCACATCTGCAGGGCCTTGGAGATCACGGTGGCGTCGGGCACCGGGGTGACCTGGCCGCCCACGGGGGCGCTCGGGCTGAGCGTCATGCCGGTGCCGACCGTGCCGTCGTTGGCGCGCAGCTGGTGCTGGGCCAGCAGGTTGCGGAAGGCGACGCCGGTGAGCACCGAGCGGAACTGTTCGGCGGCGGCCGCCCGGTTCGGCGACAGCCGCGGCATTGCCGCGAACGGGAAGTCCAGGGCGATGGGCGCCGGGTCGGGGTACACGGCGATGAGCGGCACGGCCGGGCCGGCCGCGTTGTAGGCGTGCAGCGCCTGCTCCGACAGCGGCGCCAGGGTCACCGCGGTGGAGAGGGTCTTGGGGTCGGAGTCGCGCGGGAAGCGCGCGATAAGGCCCGTCTGCTGCTCCGACTTGCCCGTCATCAGCGACTTGACCGCGCCGACGGTGAGCGAGTCGCCCTCCGGTCCGAACTGGTCGCGCACGGAGGCCATAGCCACCAGGGTCGACACGCCGACGGAGTCGCGGTTGGGGTCGACGATGCCGGGGATGATCCTGGTGTCGCCGACGATCTGCTCGAGCACCTGCTTCCAGGTGACCTTGTTCTCCAGCCAGCCGAGCTGTTTCGCGGTGGGCTCGGGCACGGCCAGGACGATGGGGCTGCGGGCCAGCGACGGCGCGACCAGCGGCACAAGGTCCTCGCGGGCCGTGCGCAGGCGCTGCAGCCACAGCGACGAGTCGGGGATCCAGACCTGGGGTACCTGCGTCTTGCCGTCGGCCTGGCCGAGGCCCGGCACGGTGGCGCCGCCCTCGCCCGCCACCGCGGCGGCGACCTCGGCGGAGCCGACCGCGGTCACGTCGACCGCGACGCACTCGTTGTCGACCCGCGGCTCGGTTTTCACCCAGCGGGCCGCGGCGTCCTTGATGACCGGCGCGATCTCCGGGCTAGCGGCGACGGTGAGACGCACCGTTCCCGCACAGCCCGACGTCGACATGGCTCGATACCCGCCGTAGACGGCACCGATGGCGACGAGGGGAAGGATCATGCCGGCCGCGAGGGCGGCGAACCCGTTGCTCCTGAGGTCCGTCGCCCGGTGCCGTCCTCTCACGGATACCAATATTCCCTAGATAAGCGATTCGTGGGTCACGCGTTTGGTCATTCGTCGGCGGGGATCCCTAAGGCTGTTCACGTTCCGCGCTCCCTTGATCACACCCGGTTGAAAACTCTGTGGGTTTGCTTTACATAAGGTTAGTAAGCGCGGTGACCAAACTGCGTCGCCGAGCATCGCCTCCGTCGGGCCGCCAGGTGCAGGCAACGTCCAGCGCCACGACCCGGCCGGTAGCCACGAGCCGCGCGACCGCAGCGACGACGGCCGACCCGGTGGGGCCGCCATCGACAGGGAAGAGTAACCCCGGGATGTCGGAAGGATCCACAACGTCCAGGTCCACGTGGATCAGGAACGGTCCGTCGGGTGCCGGGACGTCCTCGACGCTGTAGCGCCGCAACTGCGCGCCCGCCAGATACTCGGCCTCGGCCGGGTCGAGGTCGCGCGCGTCGGCGAGCATCGCGCGCTCCTCCGGCACGGCTCGCAGGCCGAGCCGGTCGGCGATGAGCTCCGGGCGGTACCCGACCAGGATGCGCAGGGGCATGCCGCCGATGTATCCCGACGTCGTCGTCTCCAGCGTCTGCACGTCGCCGTGCGCGTCGAACCAGACCACGCCCGGCGCCACTCCGGCGCGCTGCAGGCCGGTCACGGTCGCGAGCGAAACGGTGCAGTCGCCCGAAACGACCACCGGCGTGCCGCCGGCCGCGACCTCCTCGGCGACGGCGTCCGCGGCCCGGTCGTACAGCGCCGCGAGGCGGGTCCAGATGTCACCGGTGGGCAGTTCGGCGTTCACCACACGGCCGGGAGGGCCGGGCAGATCGGCCTCCAAACCGTACAGTGGCTCGTCCAGGTGGTACGGCACGAGGATCATTTACCGACTTTAGCGAACCTTTAGTGAGTGACTTTCGCCACTGTCGATCGCCGCCCCCTTTAGGTCCTGCGGATCGTTGTGGACTGCCCGCGACCTGGTGATTTACGACTCACATAACCCGGAGTGACCGGCAATTTACAACAAGACACGTCCGAATTCGCCGTTTCCGCCGCTCGCCGGGCGAATTGGGCGTTGTGCTTTTCCTGGGGCCGAAACCGCCCGCGGCAAAGGGGGGTGCGACCGGGCGGTCCGTTTTACGGCGGCAGTGTGGTCTCGGCCAAAGTCGCTTTCTCCCACTCCAGGTGCCTGACAGGATGCGAAGCGGGGACGGCTCGAGGGCTGACGGGGAGGAACAGGGCGTGGCGCGGCAATGGGCGAGTTTCGTGGCGGTCGGCGACAGCTTCACCGAGGGACTTGACGACCCACGCCCCGACGGACAGGGCTACCGCGGCTGGGCCGACCTCGTCGCCGGCGTGCTGGCCAACGGCAGCACCGACTTCCGCTACGCCAACCTGGCCGTGCGCGGCCGGCTCTTCGACAACATCGCCGCCGAGCAGGTGCCGCTGGCCGTGGCGATGAAGCCGGACCTCATCAGCTTCGCCGGCGGCGGCAACGACGCGCTGCGCCGCTCGTTCGAGCTCGACGCGCTGGTCGCCCGCTTCGACCGCACGATCGAGAAGCTGTGCGGGACCGGCGCCGACGTGGTCCTCTTCCGCTGGGCCGACATGACCGGCCGGATGCCGGGCGGCAAGATGCTCCGCCCGCGCGTCGACCTGTTCAACTCCGCCATCGAGGCGGTCGGCGTCAAGCACGGCGCGCACGTGGTGAGCCTGTGGGACGACACGGAGTTCGCCAACCCGCGGCTGTGGGGCATCGACCGGCTGCACCTGTCGCCGGCCGGGCACCGCCGCGTCGCCGCGCACGTGCTCACCAAGCTCGGCGTCGTGTGCGACCCGGAGTGGCTGGCCGCGCCGCCGCCGCCCGAGGAGCTGTCCTGGGTGTCGCGGAAGGCCGCCGACGCCATGTGGGCCACCCAGCACCTGGCGCCGTGGGTGAAGCGCCGGCTGACCGGCCGTTCCTCGGGTGACCGGGTGACCGCGAAACGACCCGAGCTGGCTCCGCTCAACGAGGCCTGAGCCCACCCCCGGGAGCGCTAGGGTCGAAATCATGCCTGTTGCTTCCGATCCGGCGCCCGAGCTGGGCGCATACGCGCATCCGGACCGGCTCGTCACCACCGCGTGGCTGGCCGAGCACCTCGACGACCCGGGCCTCGTCGTCGTCGAGTCCGACGAGGACGTGCTGCTCTACGGCACCGGACACATCCCGGGTGCGGTCAAGGTCGACTGGCACACCGAGCTCAACGACCAGGTCACCCGCGACTACCTCGACGCCGAGGGCTTCGCCGCGCTCTGCTCGGCCAAGGGGATCGGGCCGGACGACACGATCGTGTTCTACGGCGACAACTTCAACTGGTGGGCCACCTACGCGCTGTGGGTGTTCACCCTGTTCGGCCATCGCGACCTGCGCATCCTCGACGGCGGGCGGGCCAAGTGGGTCGCCGAGGGCCGTCCGATGACCAGGGACGTGCCGGCGCGGGAGGCCACGAAGTACCCGGTGGTCGAGCGCGTCGACGCGCCGATCCGGGCGTTCCGCGAGGACGTGCTCGCGCACATCAAGGCCGACCGGCCGCTGGTCGACGTGCGCTCCCCGGGTGAGTACTCGGGCGAGCTGCTGCACATGCCGGACTACCCGCAGGAGGGTGCGCTGCGCGGCGGGCACATCCCGGGCGCGGTCAGCAAGCCGTGGAAGCAGGCGGCGCGCGACGACGGCACGTTCAAGCCGGCCGACGAGCTGCGCCGCATCTACGCCGACGAGCTCGGGCTGGCGGCGGGCGACGACATCGTGGCGTACTGCCGCATCGGTGAGCGCTCGTCGCACACCTGGTTCGTGCTGACGCACCTGCTCGGGTATCCGCGCGTGCGCAACTACGACGGCTCGTGGACGGAGTGGGGCAACCTCGTCCGGGTGCCCGTGGTGAAGGGCACCGACCCTCGGTGAACGCGAAGAGGGGGCCGCGACGCTGCGGCCCCCTCTTGCCTTGTTGCCTCTACTCGTCCTCGGCCGGCAGCGAGATCAGGTAGTCCACGACCTCGGAGAACCGGGCGCTCGCCATCCCCACGGTGAGGTCGGCGGCGCCGTAGTACAGGCGCAGCTCGTCGTTCGTCTCGTCGTGGACGAGACCGGAGGGGAAGACGACGTTGGGCACGTCGCCGACCCGCTCGTAGTCCGTGTCCGGGCCGAGCACCCAGCTCGGGGTGCGCCGGATGACCTTGGTCGGGTCGTCGAGGTCCAGCATGACCAGCCCGACGCGGTAGATCGACGTCGCCACCATGGCCTTGACGCCGTGGTACACCGCGAGCCAGCCGTGCGGGGTCTCGATCGGCGGCGGCCCCATCCCGATTCGGGTGGAGTCCCACCACGGGCCGGAGCGGGCCTGCATGACCGGCTCCGGCGTCGTCCACGAGCGCAGGTCGGTCGACTTGGACAGCCACACGTCGGCCCGGGCCGACAGCACGGAGACCGGGCGGTGGAAGAGCACGTAGTGGCCGTCGATCATGCGCGGCAGCAGCGACGCGTTTTTGTCCTCCGGCGGCATCACGACGCCCAGCGACTCCACGGTCTGGAAGTCCTCGGTCCTCGCGAGACCGACGCACGGGCCGCCGGGGCCGTACGCCGTGTAGGCGATGACGTAAGCGCCGAGCTCCTCGACGTAGGTGACCCGCGGGTCCTCGACGCCCCAGCAGCTGTGCGCGTCGGTCGGGTCGTCGGCGATGAGGGGCTTGCCCTCGACGACCCAGTTGGTGCGCCCGTCCTTGCTCCGGGCGACGGTCAGGTGC
>Ga0310811_10010563_pt1 | contig 11931 bp, 9 predicted proteins | sample YCmetagenome_FD_207642 | JGI IMG/M metagenome (GOLD analysis project Ga0310811, IMG submission 207642) | Soil microbial communities from experimental microcosm in Duke University, North Carolina, United States - YC | ecosystem: Engineered > Artificial ecosystem > Soil microcosm > Unclassified ...
TGTGACCACAAAGTGGGTCTATAATTTCGGATCGGGATCGAATGAGGGTCGCGCGGAGATGCGCAACCTCCTTGGCGGCAAGGGTGCGAATCTGGCCGAAATGGCCAGCATCGGCCTGCCGGTACCGCCGGGCTTTACGATCACCACCGAGGTTTGCACCGCCTTCTATGCGAACGGCCGGCAGTATCCGGCCGATCTCGAAACACAGGTCGCCGAAGCGCTCGCCCGCGTCGAAGAGGCCGTCGGGCTGAAATTCGGCGATCCGGCCGCGCCGCTTCTGGTCTCCGTCCGCTCGGGCGCCCGCGTCTCCATGCCCGGCATGATGGATACGGTGCTCAATCTCGGGCTGAATGACGAGACCGTCGCAGGGCTCGTTGCGGCGTCGGGCGACGGCCGCTTTGCCTGGGACAGCTACCGCCGCTTCATCCAGATGTTCGGCAGCGTGGTCCTCGGTGTCGATCATCACCGCTTCGAGGAAATCATCGATCAGGCCAAGATCGATGCCGGCGTGGTCGAGGATACCGCGCTTTCGGCCGAGCAGTGGCAGGCGGTCGTGGAAGAATACAAGACCCTGGTGGAGACCGAGACCGGCAAGCCCTTCCCGCAATCGCCGCAGGAGCAGTTGTGGAGCGCCATCGGCGCTGTTTTCGGCAGCTGGATGAACCAGCGCGCCATCACCTATCGCCGCCTGCACGAGATTCCGGCCGAATGGGGTACGGCGGTCAATGTTCAGGCCATGGTCTTCGGCAACCGGGGGCTGGACTGCGCCACCGGCGTCTGCTTCACCCGCGACCCCTCGACCGGCGAGAACCTTTTCTATGGCGAGTTCCTGATCAATGCCCAGGGCGAGGACGTGGTGGCCGGCATCCGCACGCCGCAGCCGCTCAGGAAAGAGCGCGCCAAACCGGGCGAGGTGAGCATGGAGGAGGCGCTGCCGGAGGCGTTCGCCGAACTCCTGAAGGTCCGCGAAACCTTGGAAAACCACTACAAGGACATGCAGGACATCGAGTTCACCGTGCAGAGCAACAAGCTCTACATGCTGCAGACACGGAACGGAAAGCGCACCGCGCCCGCCGCCATGCGCATCGCGGTGGAAATGGCGGAAAGCGGCCTCATCACCCGGGAGAAGGCGCTGATGCGCATCAACCCGGCGGCGCTGGACCAGTTGCTGCATCCGATGCTCGACCCGCATGCCAAGCGCGATCTCATCTCGCGGGGCCTCCCGGCCTCCCCGGGGGCGGCGTCCGGCCTCGTCGTCTTTTCGGCCGATGAGGCGGAGATGCGCGCCCAGAAGGGCGAGGCGGTGATCCTGGTCCGCATCGAGACCAGCCCGGAGGATATCCACGGCATGCATGCCGCACGGGGGATTCTCACCACCCGCGGCGGCATGACGAGCCATGCGGCGGTCGTGGCCCGCGGCATGGGCCGGCCCTGCGTTTCCGGCGCCGGCGGCATCGCCGTCGATTACGGGGCGCAGACACTGTCAGCCGGCGGCAAGATGGTCCGCGCGGGCGAAGCGATCACCATCGACGGCGCCACCGGCGAGGTCTTCAAGGGCTACGTCGCGATGATCGAGCCCAAGGTTTCCGGCCATTTCGGCACGATGATGGCCTGGGCGGACGAGGTCCGCACGCTGAAGGTCCGCTCGAATGCGGAGACGCCGCTCGACGCCGAAACGGCGCGCAAATTCGGCGCTGAAGGGATCGGCCTGTGCCGGACCGAGCACATGTTCTTCGATCCCGAGCGCATCGGCGCCGTGCGGCAGATGATCATGGCCTCCGACGAGGAAGGCCGCCGCACGGCGGTCGAAAGGCTGCTGCCGTTCCAGCGCGGCGACTTCATCGCCCTCTTCCGCATCATGGCGGGGCTGCCCGTTACCATCCGCCTGCTCGATCCGCCGCTGCATGAATTCCTTCCGCATGGCGAGCAGGAGCTGATGGAAGTCGCCTCCGCCCTCGGCGTCGATCTCGCCACCATGCATCAGCGCGCGGCCGATCTGGCGGAAGCCAATCCGATGCTGGGTCATCGCGGCGTGCGCCTCGGCATCACGTATCCCGAGATCTACGAAATGCAGACCCAGGCGATCTTCGAGGCCGCGATCACGGTTGCCGAGGAAACCGGCGCCGCGCCGGTGCCCGAAATCATGATCCCGCTGGTCGGCGCCCCGCGCGAACTCGAAATCGTCCGCAGGCTCATCGACCGCGTGGCACAGGCGGTGTTCGCGGCGCGCGGCCGGGTGCTGGACTATCAGATCGGCACCATGATCGAGCTGCCGCGCGCGGCGCTGCTGGCCGACCGGATTGCAGAGACGGCGGATTTCTTCAGCTTCGGCACCAATGACCTGACACAGACCGTGTATGGCCTGTCGCGCGACGATGCCGGCAAGTTCCTGCCCAAATACGTCGAAAGCGGCATTTACGAGAAAGACCCCTTCGTGACCCTGGACAGGGAAGGCGTGGGCCTCCTGGTCGAAATGGCAGCGGAGAAGGGACGCCGGACGAAGCCCGGCCTCAAACTCGGCATCTGCGGGGAGCATGGCGGCGATCCGGCCTCGATCGCCTTCTGCCAGCAGGCGGGGCTGGATTACGTCTCCTGCTCGCCCTATCGCGTGCCGGTCGCCCGTCTCGCGGCCGCGCAATCCGCGATTGGTGCCGGAGGGGGCGGCACTGCCTGAATGATGGCGAAGACGGCCATTTTCTGACCATTTCTCGGGCGCTTGCTAGTGTGATCGAAGAAGTGGGTAGCCAAATGCGGCTACCCATCCGATCTTCGGAGCATTCGCAAGGAGCCGCTCATGAGCGAGGCGCTGTCCCAGGGTTCTCCGTCGTCGCAACACGGCGCCCATCCGTTGATTTCGGTCGTCGTACCCGTGCGCAACGAGGCTCCGAACATTCTGCCGTTAATCGGTGAGATCCGGGCCGCCCTCATCGGCATCCCGTATGAAATCGTCTATGTCGACGACGGCAGCACCGACGAGACGCCGCAGCGCCTGCGCCAGGCGCTGGCCGAAGGCGCGCCGCTCCGCATTATCCGCCACAAGACAAGTTGCGGCCAGAGCGCCGGCGTCATCACCGGCGTCAAGCATGCGCGCGGCACCTGGATCGCAACGCTCGACGGTGACGGTCAGAACGATCCCGCCAGCATTCCGGACATGCTGGCCCGCGCCCAGGCCGAGGAACGCAGCGGCGGGGCCACGCCCATTCTCATCGCCGGTTGGCGCCAGAAGCGGCGCGATACCTCGGCCAAGCGCTATGGTTCGCGCATCGCGAACAAAGTGCGCGCTTCCGTGCTGCGTGATGCGACGCCCGACACCGGTTGCGGCCTGAAGGTGTTCCGCCGCGATGCCTTCCTCGAGATCCCGCATTTCGACCATATGCACCGCTTCCTGCCTGCGCTCTTCATCCGCCAGGGTGGCCGCGTCATTTCGGTGGCCGTGAACCATCGGCCGCGGCTGGAAGGCCAGTCGAACTACAACAACTGGCAGCGCCTCAAGGTCGGTCTCGTCGATCTGATCGGCATGTATTGGCTGCAGCGCCGCTGGCGCGGCCCGGTGATCGACGGGCCGATCATCGAGCCGCCGATCTCCGCCATCGAGCGCCGCTCCGCCGACGCTGCCGTGCTCGATAGCCGGATCGGCACGGTCGGGCAGCCCGGGGGCCTTAGCCCGTGAGCGCACTCTCGTCAGATAGCGGCTTTCGCCGACCACAGGAGCCGTGGCGGCTGTTCGTCAAACCGCTGGGCCTTGCCCTCGGCCTCATCCTCGCCGGTGTCGTGCTCAAAACACTGGCAGGCGGGGTCAAGGGCGGCGTCTTTGCGGAATACGTGATGGGCCATGGCTTCGAGGGGGAGATCGTCCTCGTCCTGGGTGGCGCGCTGCTGACCGCCGCCGGTCTGCCGCGCCAGGCGGTGGCCTTCGCCGGCGGCTATGCCTTCGGCCTCAAGGTCGGGCTGGCACTCGCCATGCTCGCGCAGATCCTCGGGTGCCTGGCCGATTTCTTCTGGGCCCGCGCCGTCGCCCGGGACTGGGTGCGCGCGCGGCTTGGGGCGCGGCTGGCAAAGCTCGACGCCCGGCTGAGCGCCCATCCCTTCACCACGTCACTGACGCTGCGCCTGCTGCCGGTCGGCAACAATGTCGTGCTCAACCTGCTGGCCGGGCTTTCCTCGGTCAGCGCCTCTTCCTTCCTGCTCGCCTCGGCCATCGGCTATGTGCCGCAGACCCTGGTTTTCGCCCTCCTCGGCAGCGGCGTGCAGGTCTCCCACGGGACGCAGATTGGCCTTGGCATCGCGCTCTTCGTGCTCTCCGCCGGCCTCGGCCTGCTCCTCATGCGGCGCTGGAAGACCGCGCCGCAGCCGGCTTAAAGCCGCGCGAGATCGACCCCGGCGCGGCGAAAAGCCTCGGCCGGGGTCATTCCCGCCTCGCGCAGGGTCTTGAGCGACAGCGCGCCATGCCGCTTCGACAGTTTCTGGCCCCGCTCATCCGTAAGCAGACGATGGTGGGCGTAGACAGGCTGGGGCCAACCCATCAGGCTCTGGATAAGGCGGTGAATGTCGGTCGCCGGCCTCAGTTCCTCACCCCGCATCACCAGAGTCACGCCCTGAAGCGCATCATCATGGCAGACGCAAAGATGATAGCTGCCGGGGCAATCCTTGCGGGCGAGCACGACATCGCCATGCGCGCAGGGATCGCAGGTGACACGGCCCTGCCCCTCCTCCTCATAATCGAGCGGTCCCACGACAGCGGCCGCACGCGCCGTGCGCAACCGCCAGCAATGCGCCTGGCCGGCCTCGATACGGGCCGCGGCGATCCGTGGCGACAGAGTGGCGCAGGTGCCGGGATAGACAGGCCCATCCGGCCCGTGCGGTGCCTGGCCTGACGCCGCCACCTCCCGCGCGATATCCGCCCGGGTGCAAAAGCAAGGATAGAGCAGTTCTCGCGCCCGCAAATCCTCGAGCACCAGGGCATAGTCAGCCAGATGGGCCTGTTGCCGGCGCACCGGGCCATCCCAGTCGAGACCCAGCCAACGCATATCTTCAAGGATTGCCGCCTCGTATTCCGGGCGGGCGCGGGTCGCATCGATATTCTCGATACGCAGCAGAAAGCGCCCGCCATCGGCACGCGCCCGCCTCCAGGCCCGCCACGCCGCGAAGGCGTGGCCGAGATGCAGATAGCCGGTGGGGCTCGGCGCGAAACGCGTCACCAGCTGGGCCGGCAGGGGTGGATTCGGGGTCACGGCCTGCATGCTGTAGCATCAGGGCTCGTTGACGGACACGGGAGGACGGCATGGCTCATCTCAATGCACGGCGCTTCGGACCGGTCGCGGGAGGGGCGCCGCGCCAACTCGTGATCATCGCCCATGGTCTGGGTGCCAACGGCACCGACCTTATCCCCATCGCCCCCACCCTGGCCGCGGCCCTGCCGCATGCATTGTTCCTCGCCCCCGACGCGCCGGAAGCCTGCGACCTCGTCTCGCCCGAAGAGGGCGTCCATGCGCGGCAATGGTTCAGCCTGGGCGATTGGCGCCCTGAAGCGATGGAGGCCGGTGTTCGCCACGGTGGCCCAGCGCTCGATCGCTTTATCGACGAAAGCCTTGCCGAACATGCCATTCCGTCCGGGAGCTACGCCCTCGTGGGCTTCAGCCAAGGCGCCATGATGTCCCTTTTCGTCGGGCTGCGGCGCCAGACGCCACCGCGCGCCATCCTCGCTTACTCCGGCATCCTGCTGGACCCTGAGCGGCTCGCGGAGGAGATCGCCAATCGGGCGCCGGTGCTGCTCGTTCATGGCGCGCGGGACGAGGTCGTGCCTGCCGAATTCTCGCGCATGGCTGAAGCGCAGCTACGTGATCTGTCCGTCCCGGTCGAGCTTCTGATCGAACCCGAGCTCGGTCATGGCATTGATGCGGTGGGACTCGCTGCCGGCGCGCAGGGGCTGGCCAGGGCCTTTGCGGCGGAATGAAACCTTGGCGCCTCATGAATCCCCTATGACAGAATGGCGGTCGCGCTTGCCGAGCCCGGCAGGCTTTGCAATAGTCCCAGTAGGAATTCAGCGGCGCACCAGATCTGGTTGAGCTCCCCGGCTTTTCCTACCGATATCTGGTTGCTCCGGGAAGGAGCGGCGATTGGCTATGGCTTACTGCCCGACCATGCCCCGGCTCCGGGGGATTATCCCGGAGCGACCCCGAAGTCCGTGGACGAGGGTCATCCGGTGAGCCAACAGTCCGCAGGTCTCCAAACCCTTGTGCTGAACGCGGACATGCAGCCGCTCAGTTGGGGTCCTCTTTCCGTCTGGCCTTGGCAAGACGCCCTGGTCGCGGTGCTGCAGGACCGGGTCAGCCCGGTCATCAATTACGAGGTCGAGGTTCACTCGGCCAGCCAATCCTTCCCCATCCCCTCCGTCGTCGCCCTCAAGCGCTATCACAAGCGCAAGCATGTGGCCTTCACCCGTTACCATGTCTTCCTGCGCGACGGATTCCGCTGCCAGTATTGCGGCGACGGCCTCTCGGCCAAGGAACTCACCTTCGACCATGTGATCCCGCGCTGCCGCGGCGGCACCACCGTCTGGCACAACGTCGTCACCTGCTGCCAGCGGGACAATCTCTTCAAGGGCAGCAAGTCGCTGCGTGAAAGCGGGCTACGCCTGCTGCGCGAACCCTACGAACCGTCGCCCCATCAGATAGACGATTACGCGAAACGCCACGCGACGCGGGAAAACCTGCACAAGACTTGGCTCGACTTCCTCTACTGGGATTCCGACCTGGAAGCCTGATCCGGCTCAGCCGGTCGCGAGGCTCACCCACTGGGTCGCGTCCGCCCCTTGCACGAGCATCAGAATTTCGCCGCGCCGGTCATGGCGGGAGGCCGCGATCTGGCCCGTCACCTCCTGCACATGCGAGACCGCCGTGCCATCCATCTGCAGAATGACGTCGCCCGGGGAAAGACCCTGCCGCGCGGCGGCGCTGCCGGGTGCGACCGCGGTGATGACGACGCCCGCCGTCCCGCTTGCAAGGCTGAACTTGCTGCGCAAGGCCGGGGTCACGTCCGAGAGGGTCAGGCCGAGGGCCGCGACCGGCTCGGGCTCGGCTGGCTTCTTGGGTGCGGCGGTCGTGGGCGCGGGCGCCGCCGGCTCGTCGGCTACCCGCAGATCCGCCTCCGCGGCCTTGCCGTTCCGCCAAAGATTGACGGCGACCGTCTCTCCCACCGGGCTTTCCTGCACGAGGCGCGGCAGCATCTTCATGCTGCCCACGGAATGACCATCGAAGTCGAGGATCACGTCTCCAGGTGCCAGATGCGCCGCCGCCGCGGGACTGCCGGGGGCGACTGTCGCGACGACAACGCCCGCGGTCTCGGGCAACTTGAGGGCGGTGGCGATATCGGGCGTGACACCCATGACCTGCACGCCGATCCAGCCCCGGCGTGGCTTGCCATAGCGGCGAAGCTGCTGCACCACGGCGGCCACCTCGTCCGAGGGAATGGCGAAGCCGATACCGACCGAGCCGCCCGAGGGCGAATAGATCGCGGTATTGATGCCGATCACCACGCCCTGCATGTCGAACAGCGGGCCACCGGAATTGCCGCGATTGATGGCCGCATCCGTCTGGATGTAATCGGTTGATCCATCCTCCTGCAAATCACGCCCGCGGGCCGAGATGATGCCCGCCGTGACCGTGCCGCCGAGGCCGTAGGGATTGCCGATCGCAAGTACCCAGTCACCGATGCGGGCCTTGCGGGAAGAGCCGAAATGCACTGCCTGCAGCGGATGGGGCGGATGGACGCGGAGAAGCGCGATATCATCCTGCGTGTCCCGGCCGACCAGGGTTGCCGGCAGCGACGTGCCGTCCGACAGGATCACGCTCATGCTGCGCGCGCCGTCGATCACATGATTGTTCGTAACGATCAGTCCAGAGGAATCGATGATGAAGCCTGATCCCAGGCTTTGCATCTGATCGCCGCCGCTGGTCACGTCCGGGCTGCCCGGCCCCTCGGCGCTGTGCAGGAATTGCTCGAAGCTCTTGTCGATGGGGGGCGCCGCACCGTCAGGCGGGGCGGCTTCAGTGGCGCTCGCACCTTTGCCGGGCGGCAGGCTGTCGCGGCCGGGCTCACCGCCACCGGACTGGTCCCCATCCGTCTGATCGCCGCTCGACGCCGAGGCCGGCTGGGTACTTGCCACATTGACGACGGAGGGCAGCAGTCCCGCCGCAAGATCGGCGAATCCCTGTGGCACGTCATGGGCCATCGCGGCCGGGGCGGCGCAGAGGATCGTCATGGCAGAGGCAAGCAAAAGAACGCGCATGGGGGATCGTAAGCTCATCCGATGGACATTGACCGTCTGAGGAGGGATTGTGCGCGTGCGAGCGCGTGACCACAAGCGCGACGAGGGGGGCACCATGGGGCGCCGCCATCCTTCGCCCTGCGGCCCGCCAGCACCAAGCCCCCAACCGCGGGAATGACAGAGATGCCCGAAAAAGACGACGCGATTGCCACGGCCGTACGCCGCCTGCTGGCGAATTTCCAGTCGGAGGATGCGCAAGGCGAGATACTGGGGGGTGCCGATATCGAAGGCGTGCTGGTCCGGGGCGGGCTGGTGCAGGTGTCGCTCGCCGTCGCGCGCGAGAGGGCACCTGCGCTCGAGCAGGCCCGGCGCGCGGTCGAGGCGGCGATCGCCCGCCTGCCCGGCGTCACCAACGCGACCGTGGTGCTGACAGCCCATCGCGCCGCCCCCGCAGCGACGACCGCCGCGCCAGCCGGGCGACCGGCCGCGCCACGGCCGCCCGCGCCACGCCCCCAGCCGTTGCCCGGTGTCGGCCAAGTCATCGCGGTCGCATCGGGCAAGGGTGGCGTCGGCAAATCAACCGTCTCGGTCAATCTCGCCGTGGCGCTGGCCCGCAGTGGGCTTCGCGTCGGGCTGATGGATGCCGATATCTACGGCCCCAGCCTGCCGCGCATGCTGGGCGAAAACCGCCGGCCTGAGGTGCGGGGGGATCGGCTCATCCCCGTCCAGGCCTGGGGAGTCTCCACCATGTCCATGGGATTTCTCGTCGAGGAGGATAGCGCCGTCATCTGGCGCGGCCCCATGATCATGGGTGCCGTGCAACAGTTTTTGGGTCAGGTCGAATGGGGGACGCTCGACATTCTGGTGGTCGACCTGCCGCCCGGTACCGGGGACATCCAGCTCACCCTCTCCCAGCGGGTGAAGGTGACCGGCGCGGTCGTTGTCTCAACGCCGCAGGACATCGCCCTCATCGACGCGAGGCGGGCGGTGAAGATGTTCGAAAAGGTCGAGATCCCGGTCCTCGGGGTGATCGAAAACATGAGCTATTTCTGTTGCCCGAATTGCGGCCACCGCTCCGAAATCTTCGGCCATGGCGGCGCCCGGGCCGAGGCTGCGAAGCTCGGCCAGGCGTTCCTCGGGGAAATTCCGCTCCTGCCCGAAATCCGCGCCTTGTCCGATGCCGGCACGCCGGTGGTCGCGGCCGCGCCGGAAAGCGAGGCCGGCCGTGCCTTTGCGGCAATCGCCGCTGGCCTCGCCCAGCGTCTTGTGGCGGGGGGCAAGGACCCCGCTTAAGATTTCATTACGGCTTTTACTTGGACCGCCGACTCGATACATCGAGACCGAATGATCCTGTCTGATACAACATCTTTTGAGAACTTTTCAGGTCGGGAGCGGCGACGGCCGGGGGGTTGCCACCCCCCGCAGCCGCAAACTTCTCCGCTAATGCGATGGACGTCGCATAAATTTCCGAACGTCGCTCTTGCAATCCGCGCGATTTCGCGACAAGTAATGTATCGACGAATCGATGAACTCGCGCAGCGCATTACGGTTCTGTAACGCAGTCGTGCTAAACGCGCCTCTTCTCGTCCCCTCGTTTCATAGATCGACAGAGTAATAATGCGATCCCCAAAGATTAATCTTGATCAGCCGTCCGAGGCCATCGACGCGGCAGAAGCCCGGATGCGGCTCGCCCTCGGTCTCGATACGCGTCCAGGAAGTAACGGACAGAGCAAAAGCGGGGCGGGCCATGCCGCGCCACCACCACCGAGTTCCCACGAAACCGCGCGCCCCAGACGACGCTTCGCCCAGGACGGCGATGTGCCCGTCGTTATGCTCAGCCGCGGCCGCGACGGCGAGACCGGCGGCGAAGGCCGGTTTGCGGCCTTGACCGCCGAATTGCGCGAGGAAAAGGCTGCCCGCAGCCGCGCCGACCGCGCGCTGGACGAAGCCACCCTCTCCATCCAGTCCCTCAAGACCAAGCTCGCGCATCTGGAAATCGCCTGCGAGGAAAAGCTGCGGGACGAACGGGCGGCCAGCGACCAGATCGACGCCCGGCGGGCGGCCGAGCAGGAAGCACGCGCCAAGGCGGAGACCCGCGCGGCGGAAACCGCCCTGGCCCTGGCGATTGCCGAGCGTCGGATCACCGAGCTGGAAGCGGCGACAGCCGCAGCAGCCGCATCCCGGCCGGCCGCAGATCTGTTCGGCGAGCCTGCGGCCCCGAAGCCGCGCCGCGCGGCCCGGCGTAAATCCGCCGAGAGCCTGCTCGAGGCCGAGCCCGAGCAGAGGGCCGCCGAGGAGACGCCTGCCGAATACGCGGAAGACCAGCCGGTTGAATGGTGGCTGCCGAGCTTCCGCGCCCAGCGCAACGCGACCACGAACCGCAAGCGCAAGACACGCTGACGATTACCAGCTACCGGCGGTTGACGGCCCCTGCGAAGACCGCTGAAACAAGCCACATGGTCGCGCTCGCTTTCACGTCGGACACCGAAACGCTGCTGGATCAGGCGGCCGCGCACTGCCGCAGCCGTGGGCAGAAGCTGACGGAGCAGCGCCGGCAGATCCTCGGCCTGATCCTGGAAAGCCCCCGCCCCTCCGGCGCCTATGATCTGCTTGACCGCCTCCGCCTCGACGGCAAGCCGGCTGCCCCCCCGACCGTCTACCGCGCCCTCGATTTTCTGACGGCGCACGGGCTTGTCCATCGCATCGAGCGGCTCTCGGCCTTCATCGGCTGCGCGCATCTGCTGGGAAGCCACGGGCACGAGGGCGAGGGGCACGACCACCGCCATCACGGCATCGAGGCGATCCAGTTTCTTATCTGCACCAATTGCCGCCGCGCCTTCGAAATCACCGACGGGCGCATTCGCGGTGCAATCGAGGAAGCCGCCGCCGCGGCCGGCTTCCGCCCCACCGCGGCGACCGTCGAGATCGAGGGCATCTGCGCGGACTGCGCAGCAGCCACAGCTGAAAATCAGACCGCGCCCGCTCTATCCTGATTCGCCTTCAACCCTAAATTCGGCCATACCGACCGCCATGAACGACACTGTGACACAAGGCGACGCCGCCTCTGCAGCCAAGGACGCGGCGCCCGACTACCGGAAGACGGTCTTCCTGCCGCGCACGCCCTTTCCGATGAAGGGCGACCTGCCGAAGCGCGAGCCAGCTATGCTGGCAACCTGGGAGAAGACGGCGCTTTGGGAGCGTGTACGCGCGGAATCGAAGGGGAAAGCGCCTTTCGTGCTGCATGACGGGCCGCCCTATGCCAACGGCAATCTTCATCTCGGCCATGCGCTCAACAAGGTCCTGAAAGATGCGATCAACCGGGCCCATCAGATGGCCGGTTTCGACGCGCACTTCATCCCGGGCTGGGACTGCCATGGCCTGCCGATTGAATGGAAAGTCGAGGAGGGCCACCGGAAGGCCGGCCGCAACAAGGACGAGATCCCGGTCCTGCAGTTCCGCGCCGAATGCCGTGCCTATGCCGAGAAGTGGCTCGGCATCCAGGCCGACGAGTTCAAGCGCCTCGGCATCATGGGCGATTGGGCGGCCCGCTACGCGACGATGGACTTCACCTCCGAAGCCGCGATTGCGGCGGAGATTGGCCGCTTCCTGATGAACGGCGCGCTCTATCGCGGGCTTCGCCCGGTGATGTGGAGCCCGGTCGAGAA
>Ga0310811_10010566_pt1 | contig 11929 bp, 8 predicted proteins | sample YCmetagenome_FD_207642 | JGI IMG/M metagenome (GOLD analysis project Ga0310811, IMG submission 207642) | Soil microbial communities from experimental microcosm in Duke University, North Carolina, United States - YC | ecosystem: Engineered > Artificial ecosystem > Soil microcosm > Unclassified ...
AAAAGGGAACACGATTGCACGTGCTCTCAGGGTCGTTTCGTATCCAGGAAGTCCGCCCACCATTGGAGCATTTCTCGCCGTCCCGAAAGCCATTCTGCTGCATTGTAAACACCGCGAACCGAGTTAGCCTTTCGCCTGTCGCCGGTACAGATACCCAAGAACAAAGGCCGACGCGCTTATCCCAAATGAAGATTTTTCTGACCACTATCGGGCGATACTCTTGAGAGGCAACGGTGTCATGATCCGTTATCGCACTTCACTCGGACTTACTTCGTTTCTGTTGACTTCCTCCCCATTCGCCGGGAATTCCGCCTTCGCGGCAAGCTGCGAGAGTCTGTCCAGCCTCAAGCTGCCCGACACGACGATTGCAATGGCGCTGCCGGTGGCCGCCAATACATTTGCGCCACGGGCCGGGGCGAAACCGGTACCGGTCGCCTTCTGCCGCGTCGCCGGCAGCATCAAGCCGACCAGCGATTCCGACATCAAATTCGAGGTCTGGCTGCCGCAGGCGGGTTGGACCGGACGTTACGAATCCGTCGGCGATGGCGGCTTCGCGGAGGCCATATCTCTCAATGAGATGGTCACCCCCTTAAGGCTGGCTCAGCCGGCGCGGGCACGGACGATGGAACACGAGAGCGCCAAAAACACACAAACGGAATGGGCGGTGGGGCATCCGGAGAAACTCATCGATTTCGCCTATCGCGCCGTCCATGTGACGGCCGAAGTCGGCAAGGCTGTCACCGCTGCATTCTACGGCAGCAAACCGAAATATTCTTATTTCATTGGCTGCTCCATGGGCGGGCGCGAAGCGCTGACGGAGGCGCAACGCTATCCAGCGGATTTCGACGGCATTTCCGCCGGCGATCCGGGAAATCAATGGGCAAGTCAGCACGCCGGCGATGCCGCGAACATGAAGGCCTTCACGATGTCGAAGGCCGGCTATATTTCACCGGCGGACATTCAGAAAGTGGGCGCCGCGGTCATCGAGCAATGCGATGCTGTGGACGGCATCAAGGACGGCCTGATTTCCGATCCCAGACAATGCCGCATCAATACAGCGACGCTTCCGCTGACACCAGCCCAGCTCAAGACATACCAGACCGTGCATGACGGGCCAAAGACAAGCACGGGAAAACAGATTTTTCCCGGCATGCCCTATAGCAGCGAAAGCGTCGGGTGGGTCCAGTATTTCGCGGGCCCCAGCTTCGTGGAAGCCCCTACCAAAGCGAGGCGGGCTCTCATGGCCAACTCTACCTTCTCGAATCTCGTCTATCATGACCCCAATTGGACTTTCATGAGCTATGATCCGGACAAAACGCCCGTCGATATCCAAAAGACAATGGGGCCGATCATCGATGCGATGAATCCAACCTTCACCGGGTTCAAGGCGCGTGGCGGTAAGCTCATTTCGTATCACGGCTGGGCCGACTCGGACATTTCGCCATTTTCCACCGTGGACTTCTACAATAGCAGCATCGCGGCCCAGGGCGGCCTGGACAAGACGCAAGATGTCTATCGCTTGTTCATGGTCCCCGGCATGGGACATTGCGGCGGCGGTCCGGGGCCCAATCAGTTCGGTCAGGCCGGCGGCGATGGCGGCGCGGACCACGACGTAGTAACCGCGCCGCAACAATGGGTCGAAAAAGGCGTGGCGCCTAAAAAGATCATCGCGACGAAATTCGTCGATAATGACCGCACCAAAGTCCCCCAGATGACCCGACCATTATGCGTTTTCCGGGAGACGGCAAAATACAAAGGAACCGGCGACATCAACAATGCCGATAATTTTGCGTGCGCCAATCCCGACGTTAGCAAACAGAGGCCGTAAGCGTCCAAGGGTGCACAACCGCGACGTACTCGGGGATTATCCGCCGTCGGGGCGTATGAAACAGAATTGGGCTTTTAGCTAATGAAGCAAGTTGCTCTTATCGCCGCGACTGAGGAAAGAAGATCAGAGAAAAGTCGCAAGACCCTAAAGCGTCCGCTAAGCGGGATTTGAGAACTTCACTACGCCCCCCTAGCGGCGAGTTTGCGGACGCGATGAGGACCCTCCGGCTGGAAAGCCAATTCATCGATGGGAAAGGCGGCCGACCCTTTACGGGCCGGCCGGCCTTAGGCATGGCTTACGGCCGGACGATACCGCCGTCGAGATAACGGTCGTTGCCGCGAGTCTCGAACGGCACCTTGTAAGGATAGCGGGCGGCCGCCTTCTCATCGATGTCTATGCCGAAACCTGGCTTGTCGTTGGCGAACATGTAGCCGCCTTTGATATCCGGGCAGCCGGGGAACACCTCACGCGTTGCATCGTCGAAGAAGGTCTCTTCCTGAATGCCGAAATTTGGTGAGGCCAGGTCGAGATGCACGTTGTAACAATGGCCGACAGGATCGACATTGTTGGGGCCGTGCCAAGCGGTGCGCACGCCGAACATCTCGCAGGTATGGGCAACCTTGCGGCACATGTTCAGTCCGCCCATCGCGGACTGATGGCAGCGGATGAAATCGATCCAGCGGTTGGCGACCAGCGGCAGCCATTCATTCTTGTTGACGAAAAGTTCCCCCATTGCCAGCGGTGCGGAAGTTTCCTCGCGAAAGATCTTGAACCAGCCCACATCGTCGGGTGCCACCGCATCTTCCATGTAAAAGGGTCGGTACGGCTCAACGGCCTTGCACAGCTGTATCGCCTGGTTGGGCGCGGGACGCTCATGGATGTCATGTACCAAACCGACGTCGAAGCCGATCTTGGACCGCAGATGGTCGAACATGTTAATGGTGGTGGTGACATATTTTTCGGGGTCGAATACCGGGGAGGTACCTCGGATGGCGGGCGGTCGCAGCGCCTGCACCCGGTCTGACGTTTTGGCGCCGCCTACGCCGTAACCCGAATATTCCGGCACGGCGAGCTGCACGCGTACGACCTGGTAGCCTTTCTGCATATAGTCACGGACCTGGTCTTCGAGCTTATTGACGTCAGTGGACTGGGCGTGACCGTAGAGCTGGATGGCCTCACGGGTCTTGCCGCCCAACAGCTGATAGACAGGTACGCCACAGCGCTTGCCTAAAATGTCCCACAAGGCGCCGTCGATGCCGCTCAAGGCGTTGTTGCTCTCGGGACCGGAGCGGAAATATTGCTGCACATAGGCCGACTGCCAGATGTCCTCGATTTCGTCGCAACGTTTGCCAATCACGAAAGGCTTGAGGCGAGTTTCGATATAGGCCTGCGCGGCAGCGGGCACTTCCTGGTGGGTCGCCGTACCCAGGCCATACAGTCCGGGCTCGCTAGTGATCACCTTTACGATCGTCCAGTTGGAGCGGCTCGGCGCCGTGCGGATGACCTGGACATCCTTGATCGTGAGCGGCGGCATGCCACCGCGACGGGCGGCTTCTTGTGCTGCGGCCGCCGGACCCGGGGCGGACATGGCGGTTGCTATCCCGGCCGCAGCGGCGGCCGGAATAGCCTTGAACATATCACGACGTTTCATGACCTATTCTCCTCTAAAGCGGGTTGTTTTTTCTGGTTATGGTTCAGTTCTGCACCCGGATGCCGACATGGAACATGCGGCCGATAACGTCATAAAGCTGGGGATTGGAACCGTCACTGTTTGGCGCGGCAGCGATCGGGGGGGCTGGCGGTGGATCGACGTCGGCGACATTGTCTACTTTGAAATAGACCTCCCAATGCTCGCTGAAGTCGAAGGAGCCCCCAAGATCGACATAGAACGCCCCTGGCATTCGGTTGTTATCGATGGTCGGGTTGTTGGCAGTCGGAAGGGGGCACCCTGTGATGCACTCGATGAAGTTTCCACTGATTACGCCGGGCGAAACCCATCGTTCCGCGACCGTAAGGCTCCAGCGATCTAAATTGTAGGTCTGCTGGGCGAACACTTTCCAATGCGGCGTTGTCCCGGTGTCGGTGCCGGCCGATTCAACTGGAATAGTGGTTGGCACACCGGAGTCAGTTATAAACTTGGTAATATTCGTAGCCAGGGCGCGCAAAACAAAACTTCCGGGAACGCCCCAATCCTGCACGTCGAATTGATAGCTCGCCTCATAATCAACACCATCGGTAACGACAGTCGCTAGATTGAAGGGTTCCAGCACCACCGCCCTGATCTTGCTGCTTTGCGGGGGGCCGCCATCAACCGTGAGCAATGCTGCGCATTGGGCCTGATTGCCCAGAGAGCATAATTGCACTTCTTGTTGGTTCGAAAGCGCGCCAATTTCGCCCTTAATTGCCAACCGCCAATAGTCCGCCGACAGTCTGAACCCCGGCAACCATGACGGCTGGAAGACCACGCCCACTTGCGTGTTGGTCGATTTTTCTGGCTTCAGGTCGGGGTTGCCCTGCTGCTGATTTAGGATATTGACCTGATTTGGAATGCCTGGCTTGGTAAGATCTAGAATCGAACTATTGATGCCGCTGGGCGGCGCGAATAACTCGCTGAGATTGGGCGCGCGCACGTCGCGTGACTGCAGAGCGCGCAATCGCACCCCGTCGATTGGCGTGTCCCAGGTTACGCCGGCCTTCCATGTATTCACGTAGCCAGATGCGGAGTAATAGGTCCCGCGTCCCCCGAGGTCGAGATCAGCATTCCCCCAGGTGTTGTCATTGACCAACGGAACAACAACTTCCAGAAAACCTTCGGAGACATGATAATTACCGCCGCCGTTATGGAAATTGCCGAACACCCAGTTGCTGCCTGCAGTCGATAGCAGAGGCTGAACATTAGGTCCGCCATTGCTGTCCGTATCACCAACCACCTTGAAGGCCTCCTCCCGGTACTCAAGACCCGTGGCGATAGAAACCGGGCCAGCCCAGAGATCGAATGGTGTTCCGTTCAGGCTGATACTTGCCGCTTCCTGCCGTTCGTGAGTGAGCTGGTAAGGCCCCACCTGTTGGCTCAAGGTGCCACCCTGCATCCACGCCAGTGAGGCGGAGCTAGGCGCAAAGTTGCCGAACAGATCCCAGGGCTGACAACCTATCGCCTGAGCGTCGGCGGACCGGCATACGATGGTCCCGTTGGGGGCTCTGACCGCATCGACCGCAAATTTATAGTAGGGGGTCAGAAGAATATTGTGTACGAGAACACTTGAGTTGTTGTTGGCGTGCTCAGCGTAACCGTTCCATGTCCAGTTCTTGCCGAGAAGGCTGAACGCGCCGTCGGCGCCTATAGTGTATCGCCACAAGTCGCGTTGGTTTACGATAGTGGGATTGCGGGGGAGGCTGGCATTCAGTGTGCCTAGCATGAAGCTAGTGATATGGTTTGCAGCGCAATCTTGTGCGATTGATGACGGCAGGTACGCGTTGTCGCACTGGATTGTGTGATAATCCGGACGATAAGTACCAATCATGGACACATTTCTTGTGCGAACCTCACTGCCAATGAATGCAGCCCAGACTTCGGTATTGGACCCGATATCATAAGATGTTCTGGCATACACATTGCCTCTCACCAGAGAACCCACGAGCGTCGCGCCACCGCCAAAATTATTAGTCGTGTCGCCACCTACACAGAATGGCGAAGCACAGTTCGTCACTGTCCCTGTAGCGTCGTGGTTGGGGGTCTGACCAGGACCGTAATTGAAGTTGTAAGTGGTGCCATCAGCATTAAAGGCGATGCCCTGCAAAGGACCACGAGTTATGATGCCGTATTTGGTTTCCTGATAATCTTCAGTGTTCGTTGCGTATTTATACTCCGGCTGTCCCTTAGGCGTGTTGGCAACGCTTAACGGCAGGATGGCCGGTGCGCTGTACCAGCATCGCCCGGCGGCCTGGACGCAACCTGTGCCGTACGTGCCTATGCCGATACCAGCTTCATTGCTGTATTCAAAGCTACCCACGATATGGCCCCTGCCATTCGCAAAAGTAGTGCCGGCGGCAGTTTGAAAGGTCAGATTTTCGTTGTCGCCATAAGTCGAAATGCCGGTCAACAGGTTTGCTTTGAGGCCGGTGAACTTGTTATCGAGTACAAAGTTGACAACGCCTGATACCGCATCTGAGCCCCAGGAGGCAGATGCGCCGCCAGTCACAACATCGACACGTTGGATCAAGAGCTGTGGAAATTGGCTGACATCAACAGTGCCCCCGATATTTGCAGGGACTACACGCTGGCCGTCAATCAAGGTCAGTGCGCGCGTGGTGCCAACGCCATGAATACCAAATGCACTGAGGCCGTTTGTACCACCGCTGGTACCATGATTGCCCGTCGCGGTGCCAGTGCTGCCCATTAAGGAGGGCAATTCCGTGACGGCGTTGAACACATTGCTTTCGGCCTGCTTCGCGAGGTCGTCGCCCGAGAGCACTGTGGTTGGTGTGGGCGCATTAAAGCCTGCGCTGGTGATACGCGATGACGAGACGACGATCTGCTCAACCCCCGGCGATGCCGCCTCTTGTGCCCAGGCCGCCGACGCGGACAGAACGTTAAGTGCAACCACCGCGGCGCCGCCCAACGTGGCAACACGCAGCGACTCCATCTTCCAACCGTCGTGATGTCTCACTTTCCGCTCCCTCTATTTATGGTGTTGGCCCGCTCAGATGCCGAGCATGGGCGTCTTTTTTTGAATTCAGACCGATCCGCTATCCACCTTCTCATCCGGCGGCGGTACGCTTCAGGGCGATGAAATTAGTTGGGACCGACGCTAGGAGGCTTGTACCGGTGTCATGCCAGATAAGCCTGCAGGCGTACGGCCCAGAATTATCACTCTCCTTGAATCAAGAGTGGCCGCGCTATCGAGGGCCGACAATGCGGAAAAGATATTTGGATGGTATAGATGTTTTCTATACGTCGCTTCCGCGACGACGCTGAAACGGGAAATTGCCGCCGTGGGCCTCATCCCGTTCCGTACAGGTAGCCGCGTCGGGCAACCCTGCGTGACCGGACCTTCAAGTTCCGCCGGGATGAATGCCGGCGGATGAGCCAAGAACATTCCGGCACTCTGCCGATATCTTGTCCCAGCGGGCGACGAGACATTCCTGTTTGAGATTTGCTTCGCTGCAAAAGCGCTGAATATCGGCCTTGCAGGCAAGCTCCTGCCTATCCTTGTGATTTGCCTGGGAAGTGTCATTCGCTGCCGCTCTGGCTGGGTGCCCCACGCCGATCACCGGGACCAAGATCAGGCCCGCCATCGCAATGGCCATGGGAAAAGCCCCCCCACGCCTAGAATGCGAACTCCGAATCTTGTGTCGTTCCGGCATCGCAGTCCCGCCTCGTGGAGGGGCTCCACAAATGAAGGCACACCAGGGGGATGTGCCATTCCTGACATCACGCCGGCGCTGCGGCGTGGCCTGCACGTTGCGATGATGTCGGCGCCCGGGGCAATACGGAAAAAATGACCAGCTAATATAGAAGTTCTTTATAACCGCGGCCCACGCCGCCCCTGCTCAGCTCATGCCGGCGCGGCAATCCTGTGCCCCGAATGGTGGCAAAGAAGCCCCGTCGTCGTTGCAGACTGAAATCTCCCGAGATAGATTTTTCGGGGGAACCTATGCGGTTATTAATTGTCGACGACGACGCCGCTCTTGCCCGAGGGCTGCTGAAGGCGTTCCGGGGAGATGGGCTGGCGGTTGACCACGTCGGCAACGGGCAGGACGCGCTGGACGTGGTCAGAATGGAACCTTACAGCGCAATCATTCTGGATCTGGGACTGCCCGATCTGGATGGCCTGACCGTATTGAAGCGCATGCGGGCCATGCAGGTCACCGCGCCAATCCTGATATTGACGGCGCGCGACGGCACCAACGACAGGGTCAATGGCCTCGACAATGGCGCCGACGATTATCTTTCCAAACCTTTTGCGGTGGAAGAGCTGGAAGCCCGGGTTCGAGCTCTCATCCGTCGTGCCCAGGGCAATCCCGATCCTGTTCTGAGTCTGGGATCGCTGAGGCTCGATCGCACTACCGGCGCGGCCTATCTGGGCGATGATATGCTGGAGTTGACACGACGCGAACGGTCCGTGCTCGAAACGCTAGTGTCACGGGCCGGTACTGTTGTGCCCAAGTCGAGGCTGTCGGCGGATGTGTTCGATTATGATGACGCTGTCTCCCCCAATGCCCTGGAGGTCTATATCGGCCGCCTCCGGCGCAAGCTGGAAAAGAGCGGGCTCGAAATACGAACAGTGCGCGGCCTGGGATATCTGCTGCGCAAGGTATGATACGCACTAAAGCCCATGCATCTTCCATCAAAAAGCGCCTTCTGTGGACGCTGCTAGCGCCTCTCTGCGTGATCCTGGTGGCACTGGGGCTTTCCGGAGCGTGGCTGGTCCAGAGAAACGTCGAGAACAGCAGTGATCGCGTCCTCAGCGGGTCCTTGCAGGCGATCAGCGAAACGCTGGCCATGCAGGAAGGCTATATAACCCTGGACCTTCCGCCGTCGGCATTGGGCATGCTGGAGAATGCGGATCGCGACAATGTCTATTACAGCGTTATCTATCAGGGCAAAGTCATAACAGGTTACCCCGAGCTGAAAGCCGACCAAAACGCAAATTCCCCGGAGAACATCCGCTTTCGCGATGGAATTTTTCATGGCGCACCGATCCGGATCGCGATGGAGGCCAAGCTTGTGCCTCAGCTCGACAGCCCGATCATCGTCCAGGTCGCGGAAACAACAAAAAACCGGCGAGCCGTGGCTCACCGCATGATGATCTACCTGATAGCCAGCGAGCTATTTCTGCTGTCGGTGATCGCTAGCCTGATTGTCTTCGCGGTGGATTGGGGCTTAAAGCCTCTGGCGGCCCTGCGACGCACCGTGGAGGCCCGCATAGCGCAGCCGGAGCTCGATTTTGCACCGCTTCCACTTAGGGACGTACCGCAAGATGTTCTGCCTTTCGTTTCGGCGTTCAACACCCTGCTGAGGCATGTCGAAGCGACCTTCGATACTCTGCGCCGGTTTACATCCGATGCTTCCCATCAGTTGAGAGCTCCTCTGGCGGTGGTGAGAACGCATGTCGAGCTGCTGGAACGCAGGGCCCAGACTTCGCCGGAAGTTCAGACCTCGCTTGGTGACATCAGCCAGGCGGTAAGAGCCCTGCAACGTCTGATCGTGCAGCTCATTTCCCTCGCAAAGGCGGAAAGACCCTCCGACCGCAGAGCGGTCGAGACCTTCGATCTTGTCGAATGCACCGCAGCGGCATCGCGCGCCTACGCCGCCCGCGCCTTTGACCGGGGAATGGAACTTTCATTCGAATCCGACCAGGAGCGGCTGCTGGTCTATGGAAGCGCGGTACTTGCCGGCGAAATGATAGCGAACCTTCTGGACAATTGCGTTCGTTACGGTCTCGGGGGGGGACATATCGTGATCCGGATCCCGAATGCCCAAGGCCGGCTGGAGATCGAAGACGATGGTCCGGGCATTCCGCCCGACCAGCGGGAACGCGTTTTTGAACGTTTCTATCGCCTGCCTCACAACAGCGACAGCGAGGGCAGCGGCCTGGGCCTTTCCATCGTTCAGGCGCTTGGGAAACGGCTTGGCGCCACCATCGACCTGGAGGCGCCGGCGAGCGGCCGGGGTGTACGAGCCGTCATCCAGTTTCAACGCACCTAGCCTGAGAAGATTCGCGCCTGCTTCCAGCGACGCAGGAATTGCGCGCGCACAAGGCCGTCAAGATCCGACAATAAGCCCGGCCCGATACGGATGGCCTGAACACGCATAGGATCGATACGGGACTGTTCCTGCGGTACAGCCAGATCCTTGCGCACGGGGCCCATCCCATGGCGTTTGAGGATGCTTTGTCCTTCGCGCGAAAGTAGAAAGTCAAGAAAGAGCCTGGCGGCGGCCGGATGTCGGGCCCGCGCGGTCACGAATCCGACGCGGGATAGATCGAGAATGTAATCCGTGGGATAGACCACGACCAGCTCCGGATGCCGCTTTTGTAACTCCATGGCATAGGATCCGATAACGTCGTACCCCATCCACTGCTTGCCTTCGATGATGTTCTCGAGCATGTCGCGACTGGTGCTGTAGAGCTGCGCGTTGGCGGCGCCCAGCCTGTCAAACAGGTTCCAGGAATCCTTCGTGACCCGAACGTCCTGCGAGAGCAGAAGCATGCCGACCTCGGATTTTTCCGGATCATAGGCCGCGACCTTGCCCAAAAACCTGCGCGGCTGTTGTGACAGCATGGCATTGAATGCCGCGTGCGTGCGCGGCATCTCCCCAAATGTCAGATAACGGCTGTTATAAACGAATACGATGGGTTCCAGCGTTACGCCGTAGCCGAGATCCTGCCAGTGCGCCCAACCGGGCAATGCGGCCATTTCCGGCGTGGTGTAGGACATCGAGAAGCCGTCATTGATGAGCTTTTCCTGCAAGTCCATCGCCGAACTCCAGATGAAATCCGCTGACGGCTCATCTTTGCCCACTTCGGAAACGAAGCGGCGATAGGTTTTCGCCCCATCGCCATCGGAATTGTGAATATCGATAAAGGGATAGTGCTGCTTGAAATGCCACAGCAGGTCCGCAACCGCGGCATCCGCATGCATCACGCCATAAATGACCAGCTGCCTTTCCTGCCGGGCGCGCATGACGGTATCGGTGTAGGCCGGGGGATAGTTCTGGACCGCGTCAGCCTGAAGGCTCGCCGCCCACAAAAAGCTCGCCAGCACGAATCCTTTCAGAATGAATTGCTCCCCTCTTTGCCGCATGGCTCTTTGAACCTATGTCCAGCTTAAACGATTACTCCGCGGCCATCGAAACCAGATTTATGGCATCTGGCGGAAGAGGAGCCTCATTAAGGATCAACTGAACGATCTGACCGACCGATCTCTCCACCGAAACCGGCAGACTCGCCGGATAAATGGCATTCACGGACTGCCGGATCTCCGGACCGACAATGCGCCGGGCTGACAGCGATTTATTCTCAATCTCTTCGGCGAAGGCGCCATAAGGTGCGATGGTGTAGCGGCTGCTGTGCAGGATAAGCGAACGCAACAAGGCTTGCGACTCCACTTCCTGATCAATCGTCAGCTTTATGCCACCGGCGGCGACAGCGTCGTCGAGCAAGCGCCTCGGCGTGCGGGTGCGGCATCCAAGTACCAGCGGCAACGCCTCAAGTTCGGCAAGCGAAATTCTTTTGCGTTGCGGTGAAATGTCCACTCTGGGGCCGATCACGTATAGAGGCTCGCTGTAAATTGGAATTGTTCTCAATGGAGGCTTGCCAACGCTCAGACAGATCGCGACATCCAGGCTGCCTTCCAGAAGCCCCTGCTGCAACTCAGGTGAGTACGCCTCCTTAAGCCATATCTTGGTTGCGTTTTGATACGGTAACGCCAGTAGCAAAGGCCCCAGGGCCTGCAGCGAAGGCGCCAATCCCACTCTTATTTTGTGGCGGTCATCATTGGCGATCGCGGCCATGGCGAGCTTGGCATTATTGATTGCCGTCAAAATCGACTCCGCATGATCCATGAAGGCCTCGCCCGCTTGCGTCAGCGAGACGCCCCGGGCGTGCCGTTGCAACAGGCGGACCTGCAGCTCTTCTTCAAGCTGCTTGACCTGATATCCCAATCCCGGTTGCGAAACCCGCAGGTTCCGGCTTGCGGCCGCGAAGCTGGAGCATCGCACCACGGCAACAAAGTCGCGTATCTGCCTAACATCCACGTTTCGCTCCCCTGCCCTTTGCCTGATCTTTTGTCAGGCCGCCAGCCGCATTCGACGTAGTGTGACGCCATGTTAGTAGCTCAAAGCTGTCAGTTAGCTGTCATGAGATCTTTTGCGACGCACAATGCCGTCGAAGCGGCGCTGACAAAAAGTCAGTCCGAGCAATCACACCCGCCGTACCAGCGTGCCCCCCGTTCCCAATATTGGCTGTATCGCCGCCATTGCGCAGATTAGCACTCTGGAGATCGCCCTCTAACCTCCTGAAAGCTTTCGGTTAGCTGCGAGGAAGCTACTAAATAGCTACCCCGCTCCTCGACGTGGAAGTTAGGCGCCAGGAAGCTGAA